>Ga0307486_1001836_pt1 | contig 15543 bp, 23 predicted proteins | sample CBIW02metaG_FD_203663 | JGI IMG/M metagenome (GOLD analysis project Ga0307486, IMG submission 203663) | Sea-ice brine microbial communities from Beaufort Sea near Barrow, Alaska, United States - CBIW 0.2 | ecosystem: Environmental > Aquatic > Marine > Coastal | place: USA: Alaska | collected... | reverse complement strand
GCCCGACCTGGCGGCTCCGCGTTGGCACGGGATACCGGTTGTTTTCCTCGCCGACGAGCTCCTCTCTCCGGCCACCATGCCCGACGGCAAGCGCGTGGCGCTCGTGCGCCCGGACCGATACGTCGCGGCTCGCGGCTCCTCGCCCGAGGCTATCGAGCGGCCGGAATATGCCGGGGAGGCCACACCCGCAACCTCCTACTAGCTAGCCGGTGCTCGCTGCGCCGGCGGCTGATGCGCGCAGCGAAGCCGCGGAAGCAGGAGACATCGCCTCTCAAACCATGGCTTATGCGGTACTTAGCAGTGCTTAGCACGCAAGGCAGCTCTTATTTCGGTTACCAAGAGTCTCGCCAATGTGCTCGAACCGCAGGGTATGGCTCGCCGAATAGCAGGAGACGATCTTTAACTCCGTCCTGCATACTGTGGGCAACCAGGCCTCTACACTGCGGGGCACCACTGACCGACTCCAGCGGGTGCTCGCAAAGTCCGGGCTCGCCGCGCGAGCGCCGGGAACTGCTTAGGAAGATCACACGACGTCCTGGACCCCTACAGACTCTGTAGAATCAGTTGCTTCGATAGCCGCCAGGAAACCGATGGTGGAGGTGAGGTTGTCGGGTCGTCGAGCAAAGGCGTCGGCGGCCTGACCTCGCTGCACCTCGAGGATACCGGCCTTGGCCTCGATGAATCGATCCGGGCGTCCATGTTTGAGAAAGGGGTAAGCCGTCGCACGGGGGCACTGGTCAGGGGCTGCACATTGCTCGCGACCTGGTGCGAAGCGCCGCCGGCGACGTCGTGTTGCTGCCTCCGGAGCCAGGTGGGCTCGACAGGGTCCATTTCCGGATCGACCTTCACTCTGAGGACATCGGAGAGTGACTCTGAAGGACGCGCCTCTGCTCGGTTGTCGTCTAGAGGCTTCGCCCGTCATCCCATAGTCGGTCGGAGGTGCCGCCGATCAGTGCGGCCCGGAGACAACAAGATGGTGAACATCAAAACCATGACGACGTAGACCGAGAATACTGTTCGTGCCTACTGATGCGAAGACTCGGACCCCTTGATCGCAATCGCTTTGTTGATGAGTACAAGAAATTCATCCAACTGCACTTTATGAACCTTGGCAGCCCATTTGACTGTGATCCTCTTTTCAAGGAAGCGACGCAATCGGTTTCCGTCCACCCCCTTCATTCCCAGCCCTACCATCACCTCGGAAATGTCTCCGTGATTTTCGAAGATGTCCGAGATTTTCGTGTCTTCAGTGATCTGCATGATGAGCATTCCTTCAATCCTTTAGCGGTCGGTTTTTCTGATAGATGGCGCAGAAATCGCCGTCACTCTTGCAATGGCTCGGTATTAATTCCTGATATCCCCTTGTTGAGAAGTTCAAGAAACTCATCTACAGGCACTCGATGAAACTTGGCGGCCCACTTCACAGTCAACTTGGATCCAAGGAAGTGGCGGAATTTGTTTCCCTTGACCGACGTGATCCCCAAGGGAACCATGACTTCAGAAATATCTCCGTACTTGTCCAAGATTTCCGAAATCTTTGTGTCCTCTGTGATCGGCATATTGCCTCCTCCGTAATCCTTGTCATGGTCGGCTGTTCGGGCACATTGCGTGAAACAAGAAATGTCCGATCGATCACATATTACTCTCCAAAACCAAGAAAATGTGACACTGGCGTCTCGTTTAGACAAAGTGGCAACGACTGTTCACTCAGAGAACTCGACGCGCTGCGTCGCGCAGGATGGAAAGGTTACGGACCGGTCATCCGGACGGTGCATCACTACTTCAGCGTTCTCGGCGCGGAACCAATCCGGAAGTTCGCCGCGGATGCTGCAGGAAAATCGTCCAAGGTCGACGAGGCGAAATACCCTGAGCTGAAAGCAGATCTGGACCGAGCGTGGAATGCTGCGAAGCACCTGACTGGGGGTCAAGGGGCCGCAGGTTCAAATCCTGTCAGCCCGACAATGAAGTCCCGGAAACTCAAGGGTTTCCGGGACTTCGAAGGCTAAACGCACTTGATCAAGTCATCGCAATCGTCATCAAATACTCCTTCCAGCGGCCTTTCGGCGCGGATGTCGTCCGGCCGGAGGCAGACCGAACCGGTCGCCGCTGATCCCGCCGGGTCGCCCCGCGTACCTGTGGGCATGGGCACCGACGACACCACCAATGAGAACCTGGTCCAGTGTGTTGAGACTGCCGATGCTTTCAGCTGGCAATGGGGCGCAAATCACGCGTTGCATTCGTCGGCGTATGGCTGGACAGCCACGAAGACCTGTCATCGGCCTGCTCGCAGAAGTAGGGTCTCTTCGTCGTACCCGATCCGGCTTGGCGGGGCCGGTCAAGTCAAGCTGGTCGCGGGAAGGGCGCCAGGACTTAGTCAGGGCTGCGCACCTATTCCGGCCTTCAGCTCTGCGAGCAGGAACTCCGCGTCTTCGTGATGCGCCAGGGGGGAGGCTTGTCCGAGCCAGAGCGACTGGAGTTCGCCTAAGTCGCGTTTGTTGGCTTGGGCACGGAATTGTCCGGTGAGCCAGTTCTGGGCCGGGAACGGTGCGATCGCGTCGGCGGATTGGATGGTTCGGGTGGCGCGGTTGGCGGCTCCTCGTGCGAGGCGGCCGCTCATGGCCGTAGTGAGGACGGTGCCGTGAGCGGGGGTGTGCGTAATTGCTTGTCGGTGGGCGTCGTTGGCGGCGGATTGGCGGGTGCGCAGGAACGCGGTTCCAACCTGGACGCCGTCGGCACCGAGCGCGAATGCGGCAGCGACGCCGCGTCGGTCGGCGATGCCGCCAGCGGCGATCACAGGCACGGTGACGGCATCGACGACCTGTGGGATGAGTGCGAACGTGCCGACGAGGGATTGCTCGGCGGGCTCGAGGAATGAGACCCGGTGTCCGGCGGCTTCCGCGCCGGTGGCGACGATCGCGTCCACGCCGCCGGCCTGCAATGCGATCGCTTCATCTACCGTGGTTGCTGTCCCGATGACCGTTGTGCCGTTCTCGTGGGCGCGGACGATGACGTTGGCAGGGGGGACCCCGTAGACGAAGCTAATTGCTGACGGGGCAAGTTCCAGCGCCGTTTCGATTTGCTCGTCGAAGGATTGCAGGTAGCGGTCGGGCGGCTGGGGGAGAGGCAGTTCCAGCTCGGCGAAGAACTTCGCGACCGCGGCACGCGCCTGAGCGAACTCGGCTGGGCTGGGGTCACGCTCGGTGCCGGTAGGAAGCCATAAGTTGAGCGCGTAGGGTCGGTCGGTGGCAGCCCTCAGCAGCGCATCGGTATCCCGGATGCGGTCTGCTGTGTATCCGTAGAGGCCGTAGCTGCCGAGTCCGCCACCGTTGCTGACCGTCGCGGTCAGCTCGACGGAGGAGAGTCCGCCGAAGGGGCCGAGGACGATGGGCAGCTCGGTGCCGAGCAGGCGGGTCAATCGTTCGGTCATGTTTCCTCCGGAGAGCGGATGGCGCCGCAGCGCCAGCAAGCGGCAAGAGGGTTCTCATTGAGGCTCCCGCAGTCGGGGCAGACCTGGACGAGCCAGCAGGTGGAATCTCCGCCCTCAGTAGGGAGTGCGACGGGCCCCGATCCGAGGGTCGAGCTAGACACGGGATGGGTCCTGGGGCGCCGCGAGCGAGATCTTCCATGTTACGAGACTGCGGACTGTTGGACTGGGGTCGTGGGCGAGGTCGGTGAACACGTCGTCCGGGGTGTGGTGGCTGCTGGCGACGCTCTCGCGGATCTTCGGGTTGGGGTTCTGGGCGAGCAGGCGAAGTCGACGGATCTTGCTTTCGGTGACGGGCGGGGCGGGATGCAGCGTTGCCGCCTGCTCGGCAGTCAGCATGGCCGGAGCTATGGCTCGCATTTGGGCGCGCTGGGCTGGGGTGTTGAAACGGATGCATGACATGTTTACTCCTTTCGATCGCCATGCGGGGAGAGATAGTCGCGGAGCGCAACGGCGTGATTCACCGCAGGATCGCGGGCCGCATAGACCAAGGTCACCCGCGCGTGCTCGTGCAGCAGGCTTCGCAGTTCGCCGACGGCGGCGTTGTGATCGAGTTCTGACCAGTAGCGGCGGGTGAACTCGCCCAGTCGGGCGGGATCGTGACCCCACCACGTGCGCAACTGCGGGCTCGGGGCCACATCTTTGAGCCACACATCCAGCCCGGCACGGTCGCGGGAGACACCGCGGGGCCAGAGCCGGTCGACGAGAACTCTGCAGCCATCGGCGGCCGCGGGCGAGTCATAGACCCGTTTGATGCGTATCTCTCCCATCGGCGCTGTCCCCTCTAGATGAGCCCCAGGGCGAGCATGGCATCGGCGACCCGGGTGAATCCGCCGATGTTGGCGCCGACCACGTAGTCGTTCGGTGCCCCGTACTCGTCGGCGGTCTCGAGGCAGCGGTCGTGGATGGAGCTCATGATCTCGGAGAGCCGTTCCTGCGTGTAGTCGAACGTCCAGGAGTCGCGGGATGCGTTCTGCTGCATCTCCAGCGCGCTGGTGGCGACGCCACCGGCGTTGACCGCCTTGCCCGGAGCGAATCGAATCTCGCCGTCACGCAGCAGACGGATCGCATCCGGGGTGGTGGGCATGTTCGCGCCCTCAGCGACGATCCGGCACCCGTTCTCGATCAACCGTTGCGCGCCTTCACCGTTGAGCTCGTTCTGCGTTGCGCACGGAAGTGCGATCGCGCAGGGCACGTCCCAGATCGAACCACCGGCCACGAATCGCGCCGACGAACGGCGGTCGGCGTACTCGGTGACCCGCCCGCGCTGTCCGTTCTTGATCTCCTTCAGCAGATCCAGATCGATACCGGCCTCGTCGACGACATATCCGGCGGAGTCGGAGCATGCGACCACAATCCCGCCGAGTTGGTGAACTTTCTCGATCGCGTGGAGGGCGACGTTCCCTGATCCGGAGACCAGCACTCGCTTGCCGTCGAACGAGTCCCCGGTGACCTTGAGCATCTCGTCGACGAAGAACACGGTCCCGTAGCCGGTGGCCTCCGTGCGCACCTGCGACCCACCCCAGGCGAGGCCTTTGCCGGTGAAGGTCCCCGACTCATAGCGGTTGGTGATGCGCTTGTACTGGCCGAAGAGATATCCGATCTCCCGGCCGCCGACACCGATGTCGCCGGCCGGCACATCGGTGTACTCGCCCAGGTGCCGGTAGAGCTCGGCCATGAACGACTGACAGAACCGCATCACCTCCGCCTCGCTGCGACCCTTGGGATCGAAGTCGCTGCCCCCTTTCGCTCCGCCGATCGGCAGGCCGGTGAGGGAGTTCTTGAAGATCTGCTCGAAGCCCAGGAACTTCACGATCCCCAGGTACACCGACGGGTGGAAGCGCAGCCCGCCCTTGTAAGGACCCAGCGCGGAGTTGAACTCGACCCGGAAACCGCGGTTGAGCTGCACTCGGCCGACATCATCGGTCCAGGGCACCCGGAAGATGATCTGACGTTCCGGCTCGCACAACCGTCGGATCACCTCGGCGTCCGCATACTCGGGGTGCTTCGCCACGACCGGCCCCAGGCTCTCGAGCACCTCCCGGACCGCCTGGTGGAACTCGGTCTCGCCCGGGTTACGCGCCACAACCTCGTCGAAGACCGGGATCAGATGCTCATGCAGTAGCGGCAACGCGGATTCTCCAGTCGGTGGTCCAGTTCGGCGACGTCGAAGACCGGCGCAACTTCTTCGGCAGTATCGGTCCGGTTGCCATGTGCTCGGGGCATGCCCGCCCGTTCACGGAAGCTGGCCCGGGTGCGCGTTCACGAGTGCGGTGTCGATCCCGAGCGGCCCAATCTTCGCCGCCCCGCCGGGGGATACCAGCGGGTTCGAACGGCCGGGCAGAGGGTCGGTGAAGAACCGGGCGTTGTCGGTCTGGTACTCGGCCCATTGGTCGGGCAGGTCGTCTTCGTAGAAGATCGCCTGCACCGGGCAGACAGGCTCGCAGGCGCCGCAGTCGATGCACTCGTCCGGGTGGATATAGAGGGCGCGTTCCCCCTCGTAGATACAGTCCACCGGGCACTCGTCAACGCACGCGCGATCAACCACGTCGATGCACGGCTCCGCAATCACATACGTCACGACCCGCCTCCTCAATCTGTGATAAAAAGGATACCACTCCTGTTAATTGTGATTGGTGGTCCGATGACGCTCGCGGAAGCTGTGCAGGCGGGTGTCGCGTTCACGTGGCTGGGAATGGTGTTAGGGATCTCATTCCTTGAGGCGCCGCTGAAGTTTCGTGCTCCCGGCATCACCGTGCCGTTGGGCGTCGGGATCGGCCGACTGGTGTTCCGCGTACTGAACATCGTGGAAGGCGTCCTCGCCACCGCCCTGCTGGTCGCTGCTGCGCTGGTGGTGTCGGACACGTCATGGTGGAGGGGCGGCCTGATCGTGGCCGTGGTCGTGGCCCTCGTCATCGGTGCTCGGGTGCTGCGCCCCAGCATGGACGCGCGGGTGAAGCGCGGTGAAACCGCCGATGGGCGGCCGCGGCACGCACTCCACGTCGGCTATGTCGTGCTGGAGTGCGTGAAGGTGCTTCTGTTGCTGGCGATCGGGGTGACCGGACTGCTCGCCTGAGTGTCAGGCGATCGCGGACGATGCCAGGCGCCGGTCCAGCGCCACCACACACAGCTCCGGCTCGACGAAGGGAAGGAGCCGGGCCTGCGGCGCGGCACCGCCGAGAAGCTGCTCGATCAGCCCGCGATGGACGGCACAGACGACTTCGGGGTGTTCGCGGGCGGCACCGCGGAACGGGCATGCCCGCAACCGGATCGTGCCGACCTCCGTGTCGGTCAGGGGGTCGAATCCGAGCCGCTCGAACACCTCCACCAGGCCCGGCACCGGGTCCTCCGGATCGGGCAGCTCGAACGTCTCGGCCCAGCGCCGACCTGCGCTAGACGCGTCCGCGTCCGGATCCTCCTCGCGGGCCAGCGCGGCCGCGAGGACCTGGATCAACTGCTCGCGGGCATCCTCCTCACGGACAGACCCGGCCGTTGCATAGAGCAAGCGGGGCCTGCCGCGACGTTTCTCCGCGCCCACGCGACGCTGTACGAGTCCCGCGGCGGTGAGCTGGTCGAGGTGGAACCGCGCGGTGGTCACATGCAGCCCGAGTTGCTCGGCGACGGCGGACGCATCCAACGGCTCGGGGGCCGTGCGGAGGACATCCAGAACCTGCCGGCGGCTGGCCGACGCCAGCGCCGCGTGGTACTCCTCGCTCTGGTCGATCATCCGATTGAACCTAACATCTTCCTGCTTATTCAGGGAGGGAATCCTGCCCCGTCGAGCGGATGTAGACGGTGCCTGCACGCACCAGGACGTCGCGTACACGCAGCGGCTCACTGGCCGGCAGGGTCAGGGCTGCGCCGGTGGCCAGGTCGAACTGGGCGCCGTGAGCCCAGCACTCCACCGTCCGACCCTCGACGAATCCATCGGCGAGTGAGATCTCCGCATGAGTGCAGGTGTCGTCGACCGCGCGAATGACTCCGTCCTCGTCGCGGACCACGAGCACCGGCCCGTCGGGGATGAGCGCTCGCACCGGATGTCCTGGTCGGAGGTCATCATCGGCACACACCGGGGTGAGTTCAGGGGACTGACTGGGCATCGGCACGCTCCTCGTTCTCGCGGTGGGTCAGGGTCTCGAATGCGCTGCCAGACCTCCCGTTGATGCGGCGCAACATGGATCCCGCGATCCGGCGCGCCTGCAGTTTCGCGCGCTCGGTCACAGGGCCCGCGAACCGGGCATCCAAGGTTGTCGACCACAAAGCAAGCCAACGGTCGAAATGCTCAGCCCCGAGTGGATGCCGAGCGTGCAGCACGAGGTGGATCTGCAGCGCGTTGCGCCGGTAAAGGCCGGCGTTGAAGAGAACCGTTTCCCAGAAGTCGCACATGATCGGCAGGTGATGGTCCAAGTCGAGCTTGGCTACCTCGGTGAACACTGGACCGATCAGCGGGTCCTCGAACGCGGCGCGGTAGAACGCAACCACCAACTGCTCCACGTCTGCGCGATCCGTCAGGTCCTTCACCCCGCCAGTCTATCCGAATAAACAGGATGGTGATACTTTCTATTCATGGGCAGTGCAACAGCGATACCAGGTTTCGAGATGCTCGTCGCCGACGCCCAGACGCTCCTGCGGGCGCTGCCGATCGAGCCTGGACGGGTGAGATCGCGGCGACTGTTCAAGACCGCTGATCTGACTGTTCTCGGGGTGGCGATCGACGCGGGAGCTGTCATGCGCGAGCACGTCGCGTCGGTGCCGATCCTGATCCATGTCGTCGATGGCCGCGCCGCTCTCGAGCTGCGACGGCAGCGCATCGAGCTGCCAGTTGGTGCCATGGTCCACGTTGATGGCAACGTTCGGCACGCGGTGGAAGGTCTAGAACCGAGCCGGTTCCTGCTCTTGCTGTTCGGCACCCAGTCGGAGACGTCACATTCGGCGGACACCGAATAAAAAGCAATACTGTCATTGAATAGAGTTGGCGGTCTGTCAGCACCAAATGACGAGAAGCGAAGGTGATGTTCAAATGACTGATGGGTCCGCGTGGGGCTTCGAGACCAAGCAGATCCACGCAGGCGCAACCCCCGATCCGGCGACCAATGCGCGAGCGACGCCGATCTACCAAACCACCGCATACACCTTCGACAGCGTCGAGCATGCGCAGAATCTGTTCGCTCTCAAAGAATCGGGGAACATCTACACGCGGATCATGAACCCCACGCAAGCGGTCGCGGAGGCTCGAATCACCGCACTCGCCGGCGGGACCGGGACGCTGCTGCTCGCGTCGGGGCAGACCGCCACGACGTTCGCGGTACTGAACATCGCCCAGGCCGGCGACCACATTGTGTCGTCATCCTCGGTATACGGCGGCACGTACAACCTGTTCCGGCACACCCTCGCGGGGTTCGGCATCGAGGTCACGTTCGTCGAGAACCAGGACGACGCGGCGCAGTGGAGGGCAGCGATCCGACCGAACACCAAACTGCTGTTCGCCGAAACCATCGGCAACCCCCGGGTCAACGTTCTCGACATCCGCCTCGTCGCGGACGTCGCCAACGAGGCGGGAATGCCTCTGATCGTTGACAACACCATCGCCACCCCCTACCTGCTCCGCCCGCTCGAGCATGGCGCAGACATTGTGGTCCACTCGGCGACGAAGTTCCTCTCCGGGCACGGCACGATCATCGCCGGCGCGATCGTCGACGGCGGACGCTTCCCCTGGTCGCAGCATCCCGACCGGTTTCCTGGCCTGTCCGAACCGGACCCGTCCTACCACGGCCTGTCGTACACCACGGATCTCGGCGACCCCATCGCATACATCACCAAGGCTCGAGTGCAGCTACTGCGCGACATCGGCGCGGCGGTGGCCCCAGACAACGCCTGGCAGCTGATCCAAGGCATCGAGACCCTCAGCGTGCGAATGGACCGCCATGTGCATAATGCCCAAGCCATCGCGACCTGGCTGGAAGGCCGCAACGAGGTGACTACGGTCAACTACGCCACCCTGCCGTCTAGTCCCTGGCATCACACCGCGAAGAAGTACGCACCGGACGGAGTAGGAGCTGTGCTTTCGTTCGAGCTCGCCGGTGGTGTCCCGGCTGGTCGAGCCATGGTCGAGAACGTGGCACTGTTCAGCCACTTGGCCAACATTGGCGACGTGCGCTCGCTCATCATCCACCCCGCCTCCACCACTCACTCCCAACTCACCCCGGAGGAGCAGCTGTCCGCGGGCGTCACCCCCGGGCTGGTGCGGTTGTCGGTCGGGATCGAGCATGTGGATGACCTGGTCGACGACCTAGAGGCCGCCTTGACCGTCGCCCGCGCCGCATGAGAATCGGAAGGCCGCGACGATCAGTGGGACGGGTGTATCACGTTGCAATTGCCGACGACTGGGAAGCGAGTCTGAGCTTCGGCTCCTACGAGGCAGCCACCCGAGGCATTCCCTACAGCGCCGATGAGCCCATCCGCGCCGTCCTGCCAGAGCGGCTGCAGGCCATGCTCGATGACCGGTACCACGACCTCACCCTTCCGCTGCTGGTCATCGTCCTCAGCCTCGACGCGCTCACCGCCGCCGGCATCCCGGTCGACCTCGACCCGATCACCGGCGGGGTGAGGATCCGCGGCCCTCTCCCACCCTGGGACGACACGGTCGTCCACGCGGTGATCCCGCTCGACCGGGTGGATGGCCGGTGGCTTGCCCCGGCAACCCAGACTTTGGAAGACGAAGAATGACCAATATGAGAGAGGTCACGATGCCGGGCCCAGTCGGCTCCGGGCCGCATGTCGTCGTGAACCCTAGCGTGCTCTACGTCGGTACTCCTGTGTACCTGATCGCCACCACGAACCCTGATGGCACCGCCAACCTCGCGCCGGCATCGTCCTACTGGGCACTCGGGCAGATGCTCGTGTTGGGTATCGAAGCCGACGGGCAGACGATCCGCAACCTGCTCGAGCGACCAGAACTCACAGTCAACTTCCCTTCCGGGCGGCTCTGGCAAGCCGTCGTGCGATTGGGCTCACTCACGGGCAGGGATCCGGTTCCCGCAGCCAAAGCTGCCCGCTACCGTCATGAGGCGGACAAGTTCGGTGCCGCCGGCCTCACCCCGCAAGCCTCTGACATTGTGGCTCCGCCACGAGTGCTCGAATGCGCGCTTCAGTTTGAGGCACGACTCCGGCGCTCAACGGTGGGACTGGACGGCAGCTACCACATGGTCGAGGCGGATGTCCTGAGGGTCCACGCTGACCCCGCCATCCTCAAACCCGGAACCGACCTGATCGACCCGACCCGATGGGATCCGCTGGTTTACAGTTTCCGCCACTTCTTCCACCGTGGCACCGAGCTCGGCTGGACCCCCTCCAGCCCGACCGCACCCCGCCCACCGCAGACCGGCGGCTGAGCGGGGATTAGTCGGTGGCGGGCTTCGTCCGCGCGAACGATATGTAGGCGATCAGCAGGACGAGGAGCAGCACGTCTGCGGCGATATAGAGCACGTGCAGGGGAGAGGAACCCGGATCGCCGCCGGCCAGGATGAGGTCAGTGCGGGCGTTCAGCGGCGGGCGGAGAATAGCAACCTGAACCAGCAACACGAGCCACAGCCCGCCCACCGCTACCCACGCTCTGCGTCGCACACGCGGGCGCACCGCAGAGAGCAGTGTGAGTGTGATCAGCAACACACCGCTAGCGATGTTCGCCGCGGTGAGCACCAGTCGGCCAATGCCGAGAGCGATCGGCAACGTCACATCGGGGGCGAGAAACTTCAGCGGCGTCTCGATGAACGACAACCCGACGACGAGTCCGATCCACACCCCGGGCACGGTCGCACGCAACAGTACGATCACGCCGACCTGCTGCGCGCGGTCCGAGATGGAGGTTGATCCCATGAGCGGCTCAGTCAAACGGGACGGCCGCGAGAATGGTGACCTGCTGCTCCCCGGAAGGTGCCGTGAACGTCACCGCATCCCCGACATACCGACCGCTGATTGCTGCCCCGAGCGGCGAGGTTGGCGAGTACACATCGGCGTCCAGATCCGGGTCGAGGCCGCTGAGTTCTCGACTGCCCAACAGGAAAGTTGCTGTCGATCCATCCCGTTCTAGTCGGACCGTGACCCGCATTCCGGGCTCGACGAGACCATCATCGGGCTTGCGATCAATTTCGGCATTGCGAAGAAGCTCCCGCAGCTCACGAGCCCGCAGCACCCTCCCGCTATCAGTACTCGAGCCGGCACGTTCGAGTTCGGCCAGTTCCGCTTCGAGTCTCTGCCGCGCTGTCAAGGTCATCCACACCGATTCCGTTGCCATCGCCGCGGGTATCCCTTCGCTCAAGTCGGTGCGCAGGAAGGTCTGCACACCGAATCGACCATTCTACCTTGCGCGAGGAGGAGTCGGGGCTTTCGTCTTGCCTGCGTGTGCCTGAGAGATGTACCGAGGCGCAGTTCTCGTTCCCAGCCATCGTGTTGCCGAGAATCCGTTAACGCAGAGCGCAGAGCGCCGAGATGCCGAGCAGCGGAGACGGCAGCCGTTCGTGACGCCACGTTCAGTTTGGAGAATATGTGCGATAGATGAGACTTCACAGTGGTTTGGCCGACGAACAGTTCCGCTCCGATTTCAGCGTTGGACCGACCGCGCGCGACGAGTTCGAGCACCTCCATTTCCCGAGAGCTGAGGCTGACCTGGGGCCGCGAAAACTATCCGCCTTCTTAGTTACCTGTCGTTGATCATCGTGATCGCTCGATTCGGCGTTATCGGCATGGCCGATTCCAGATACAACCTCTCGATCACGACTCCGTGGGTGCTCGGATCATTGGTGCTCTACGCGATCGCCCTGATCCTCGCCCTTGCACTGGTCGTGCCGTCCTTTGAACACCCCGAGAGGCGAAGCGCGCGCTCCACCTACGTGCGGGCGGCGGCAGGCTCCGGCATCGCAACAATTGCTCTGATCGGCACCGTCGTTTTTATGGTCTGGAAGCCCTAAGTAGCCTCAGAGAGCTGGTAGTCGAAGAAATCGACCGCGATCTGGTCGGGCATTAGACGATAGATCGCACCGTGATAATCCACCACTGGCTTCGGAGTACCGTCCGGTTGAAAGGGACAGAGGACGGGCTGACCCTCAGCGGTCGGTATCGGCCCATCGTGCAATACCGCGGTGTATGTCTTGATGGTCATCGTTTCACGCTACCGCGCGAGACTCGGACCATCCCGTTAGCCGGTGGAGCTTCCCGGTTCGCCGCTGCGGTCTGGGCAGCTGCTGTCCTCCTGGTTGACGGGCGCACCCGTCCGCGACTGACAGCGGAACGGATAGGAGAGCTCGCTCGGTGGCGTCCAGGGTAAACGGCGCTGCGTTCTCCGTCCGCGAGATCCGCACTCAGGCCATCGTTCAAGCAGGCACGAACCACTTCATCTGAAGTCGCAGCGGGTCCGCAGGCACAGACATGCCTGTGAGAATCGAAGAGCACGACCGGCACGGTGAAGGTCGTGCCGCCACAACCGGGGACCCTTAGGCGAGGCGGGTTCCTCGAGCTGGGAACCCCGCGGCGCGGAACGTCAGCCGTTCGCACCCCATGCCGAGACAGCCCAAGCGTGACCGATACCAGCCTCGCGATAGTCTGAGGGACGAACCTCACAAGTCGCTGCCAGCGCGCAGTGGAGATACGCGAACGGAGCCTGAGAGATGACCGCCAAGGAGAGGATCAAGTCGTTCTTTCGACGCTCTCGTCCTCTCACACGAGAGGACGCGGCCGAAATTGCTGACTGGGTGAACGAGGGTGGCACCTTCGATCCAGCGGGACCACCAAGGGTGATCGACGACGAAAAGGTGCAAGACGGTCGCGAGCCTCATGGCCGACGGCGACGGGGCCGTTCTGAAGGCCGCTAGCCGATCGCGCTCTCGCCACCACGCTAGAGCAGTCTCAACGGCCCTGCCCGAGGTCGAAGAACGCCAGCGCAAGCTCCTCTCGTTCGCCAGAGACGAGGCCATCGGTGAGAGCACTTCGAGCTGATGGGCCGACCCGACATCGACCTGCGAGACCTTATCGGAGCGGACGTGCTCGATCAGGGCAGACGCTCGACCTGTGTCGCATTCGCCACGTCGGTGGCGCATGAGGCCGCAGGAAGTGAAAATGGCAACGCACCGGAACATCTGAGTCCGGAAGCGATCTGGCACTGCTGTCACGAACACCGATTGACCGGAGATGACGGCATGCTCCTCTGGAGCGCCTCATCCGCGCTGGGAGACTCCGGCCAGCCGCTCTTCAGCATCTGGCCCTATGACTCGTTGCTCGGCAGCGGGACGGAAGAAACTCCAGGCAGCGCAGGCAAACCGCCGTGGTATCAGGCGGAATTGATCGCTGTGCACATCGCCAACGACGGGATTGAAGACGCGATTGAAAGTGCGCTCGCTTCCAAGACACCTGTGCGGGGGAGCAGCGTCCGCCGTTGCGCAGCGCCTCCGACCCCAAGACTTCGACGACTGGGCTCCTTCGGGGTACCCCTTGCATGCTGAGGACGCCGAAATGACCGTCGCATTGGATGCTTTGGGTGATGCGTATGCTGCTACCGGCGCGACTTCGGTGCTTGACGAGACGCTGCTGCGCACGCTGACAATCAGTCATAGGCCTGCTGACATCGCCAGCGCCACGGTGCGCCTCCTCTCGCAAGTGGCTCCAACAGACAATTTGGCGTGACTTGCAAGAACAGACGGCATTCCTCTTTTCGATCTGATGCCCAGATTGACCTGCACATCCTGAGTGCGCGAGCCAGCCACGATGTCATTGGCTGCGATCCGCTAGGGGACCAGAAGGGGACCAAAATCATGCAAACCATGCAATGCATGACGTGAAATGGAGGGCTCTGCGTAGCTCTGCGCCCCGCAAAATCAAGGGATCTGACCTTCCGTACTACCTCCGGTCGAGCTCTCCCGGCTCACCCAGGCGACCAGCCCCGCGTGGACTGCTGCGTTCAGCACACGGTCCGCGTTGGGCCACGACCTGATCGCAGCCGACGTCGGCTACACCGAACGCCTCGGGCAGTAGTTCCAGGGCGGTGGGTGTGAGGCGTTCTGCTTCGTCGATGACGAGCAGTTCCACCAGATGCGCTGCCCGCCCAGGTTTCAGCGGTACGGGGTCGAGCGTGCGGAGGTGTTCGTCGGCGCAAATGCCGATCCTGGCCTGCCAGTGGTCGATCTCGTCCATGAGCGTCTTGGGTCTGCAGAGGACGTCGGGTGTGTAAAAGACCGTGCGGGATCGGTTGGCGAGGGCGTAGTGCTGTGCGTCCACGTGAGCGTCTCAGGAACCTTTAGCTTTCTAAGACACTGCTCCTCGCCCGCCCAGCGAAGGCGAATCTCCCCCAATGGCGGGCCTCGTCGGTGTCGCGATAAGTCCTCTCATCGAGTACGTCGTCCGTTCTCTCCTGCTGATTAGCGCGCAGTGACGCCTCAGGTGCAGGGTCAGCGTCTCGCATCCCATGGGATACGAGACGTCTCACCGGCTCGCAGACTGTTCCTTAATATATATGGCGTTTTCGAGGTCGCATGCACGGGCGAACGCGGGATGGTGGCGTTCGTGCAGGTGAGCATGAACATTTCCCCGTTCGAGTTCGGCTGCACTGCCGTCACATGGACCGGCCCGCTGTCACCGGCCGTGCGGGCGTCGCAGCTCAACGGGGCAGCCGTCAACAGATGTGCCGTCGCTGGGTCACCCTGTTGAGACGTCAGCGGGGTTGTCCAAAATCTGGCAACCTAGCTAGACACTGAACATCTGGGAGGACTTGCCATGCCCGAAGCTCCGATTGACGCCGACGCCGACGCCGGCGCCGACGCCGACGCCACTGATGCCGACCGGAAGTTCATCGAGGGGCTTAGCCTCAATGCCGTTCAGTTAAGCCATATTGCCGCGACTCATCGCCTGGAAATTCGAGGCAATGGCGGATGCGCGAAGATCGAAGTTCACTCTAACTGAACGGTATTGGGCTTAGCCTGAATCCACCGGTCTGGTTTAGTGAGCACGGTCGTTTCGGTTTGATCTGAGTTTCGTGGCAGCGGGCATGACGGTGCGTCCGGCCTTGCTGCCGA
>Ga0307486_1001834_pt1 | contig 15550 bp, 9 predicted proteins | sample CBIW02metaG_FD_203663 | JGI IMG/M metagenome (GOLD analysis project Ga0307486, IMG submission 203663) | Sea-ice brine microbial communities from Beaufort Sea near Barrow, Alaska, United States - CBIW 0.2 | ecosystem: Environmental > Aquatic > Marine > Coastal | place: USA: Alaska | collected... | reverse complement strand
ACAGGAAAACCATATTTGCTACTAAAGAAAATTAACCTAAATTGGACTCAAAATCATACATCCTTATTTTCCATTTTTAGTACATCCTTATTTGCCGAAAACCGGACATATTTGTTTTCTGGTAACATTTATAGAACTCCTTTAAATTAATTACATTTTGAAATATACCTTAAATGTTTATTTTTATGAATTACATTTACTAAGCATCAACGGTCATAAACTTTTAATTGATTTTGGCTATATTCCATAATATGACTTAGACAAGTTGTATCTTTCTTGAAAACCAAAAAAATGATACCAGCACATTTTTCAGAATACTTTAAAAGCTTAGATTTATTAGGGCATCAGGATATTGTTAATGAACTTCTGTTAATGATTTCGTCTGCTACTGGAGACACATCCACTATGTTGTCTAGTGTTAGTGAAAAAGCATCTACATTGTTGCCCTAATTGCAAGGGTAATGATATACGCGCTAATGGTAAACACAAAGATGTGCAACGTTATTATTGTAAGGACTGCAAAAAATATTTCAGGGACACTACTGGCAAGGTACTTTATGGTTTAAAAATGCCAGAATTATTTTCTGCCTACTTATACCATATGCTTATGGGCTGTTCCATAAAAAAAGTGTGCAGAACAAACAGGTATTTGTATTCAAACTTCTTTTGATTGGAGGCATAAGATATTGAAAATCACAGGATGGAGTTCACAGGATTGATTTAAACAAACAAAAATGACTGTCAGGTTTTATACATATTTGGTTTTTGTAATTGTAATAGCTAACGTATCCTGTGTAAATAAAACTCAAAAACCATTTTACTTTGTTCAATTATGCGACACCCAATTGGGCATGGGTGGTTATGAACATGATGTAAAATCATTTAAACAGGCTGTGGCGCAGATAAATGAGTTAAACCCAGACTTTGTGGTAATATGTGGCGATTTGGTCCATCATGCCAATGAAAGCTCGTATGCTGATTTTAAAAGCATCAAAGATGGATTTAAAATGCCTTGTTACCTGGCGCCAGGAAATCATGATGTTGGAAATGTGCCCACGGATAGCTCGTTAAAATATTATCGGAATGTTATTGGGAAAGACTATTTTACATTTCAGAATAAAGGCATACCATTTGTTGTTGCCAACACGCAATTATGGAAAGCACATGTAACAAATGAGTCTGATAAGCATCAACAATGGTTTAAGCATACTTTGGACAGTTTGGGCTCCACAAATACCAAGGTTTTTGTATTAGGGCATTACCCAATATTCTTAAAAACACCTGAAGAAAAAGAAGAATATTTTAATTTACCTATAGCTATACGCCAAGAGGTTTTAGTTCTTTTAAAGAAAAATAATGTAACGGCATACCTGTCTGGACATACCCATGAAAGCATAATAAATAATTTTGAAAATATCCAAATGGTAAGTGGCGAAACAACCAGTAAAAATTTTGATAAAAGACCACTGGGATTTCGGTTGTGGCAGGTTACTTCGGATACTGTTTTTCATGAGTTTGTGCCTTTAAAAACTATTGAAAATTAAAGCTAAGGGCTATGAGGCCTTCATTCAAAAATTGATGCCTATTGCTCAATATCATTTCTTATCACTGCATTTTCACCCCTTTTTCGTAGAAAATTATTCCGTTCCGCAATAATTATTTATTAATTAATTAAATATTAATAGTTGCCTCTTTAATTAGCATAAAATTCAAATTATTCAATCTAATTTCAATAATGAAGAAAATCATCATTTTATCAGTTCTATCTTTTTATTCAATAGTCTCTTCTTATGCGCAAGAAGATTTTACAAAATATGTGGATCCCACCATTGGTAATGTATCCCGTTTTTTAGTGCCTACTTATCCAACCATACATCTTCCAAATCAGATGCTACGCATGTTTCCTATAAAAAAGGATTATATAGCAGATCAAGTAGATGCCTTTCCACTACAAGTAACAAGTCATAGAAGTCCTGGGATTTTTCAAATGAAAGTCTCTTTGGGAGCCATTTCTAACGAAACTTGGAACGAAAAAATGAATATAGACCACGATTTGGAGGTATTTCATCCTTGGTTGTACAGCACCTATTTAATTGATGATGCTATTCGGGTCAGTTTTGCACCGGGCAAAAAAGTAGCCATTTATAAAATCGATTTTCCCGAAGGGGCGGACAAGAACATCCTGATAAAAGGGTCAAATGATATGACCGTTGCTTCAAACGAAAACAGGTCATTTGAATTGGTTGAAACAATAAAATACATCACAAAAGGGACGGACCCCGTTACCCGAGAAATGCACTCTTATGTTTATGCACGGATTACAGATGCCAATAATAACATAGTAAAAAATGCAACAATTCATTCTACAAATGGAAAATTTTCTATTTCCTTTCCAAAACAAACCCCTTCAGAAGTGCATGTTAAATATGGGGTTTCATATATCAGCCATGAACAGGCCAAGATAAATTTCGAAAAGGAATTAACGCCCAATGGATTTGATGAATTGGTTGCTTCTGGTAAAAAAGCATGGGAAATGGTGATAAACCAGATAGAAGTAGAAGGAGGGACTGAAGCACAAAAACGCACTTTTTATACGTCATTATACCGTACCTACGAGCGTATGGTAGATATAAACGAATACGGAAAATACTATAGCGGATACGATGGCAAGGTACACGAAAGCAATCGCCCATTTTATGTAGATGATTGGGTTTGGGATACCTACCGAGCGCAACATCCATTACGCACCATTTTAACACCAAAAATGCAAAACAACATTCTAAACTCATATACCTTAATGTATGAGCAAAGCGGATGGATGCCAACATTTCCACAAGTGCACGGAAACCATATGTGTATGAATTCATACCATTCTGGCGCTTTGTTTATTGATGGCTATCGTAAAGGATTAAAAGATTATGATGTACAAAAAGCTTATGAAGGCATAAAAAAGAATATGACCAAAGCCACATTTATCCCATGGCGTCAAGGCATTCCAAAATTGGAAATAGACGATTTTTATCATGAACATGGCTATTTTCCGGCACTGCAGCCTGGAGAAAAGGAAACCATAGCTATGATGGATGATTTTGAAAAACGTCAAGCAGTAGCGGTAACGTTAGGAATTAGTTACGATTATTGGGCATTGGGCGAACTATCAAAAGAATTGGGCAAAAAAGAAGATTATGAGAAGTTCTCAGAAAAAGGAAAAAACTATAAAAAGTTATGGCATGAGAAGAACCGATTGTTTATGCCAAAAGATGATAAGGGCAATTGGATTGATATAGACCCAAAATCTGCCGGAGGAAGAGGCTATAGAGATTATTTTGATGAAAATAACGGCTGGACATATGCTTGGGATGTTCAACAGGATATTAATGGATTAATAGGCTTGTTAGGAGGGAAGAAAGCAGCTGAAGACAGATTGGATCAAATGTTCAGGGAACCACTAGGGATGAAGAAAAATGAGTTTTATATCAATGGTTCAAATTCAACAGGCATGGTCGGGCAATTCTCAATGGGCAATGAGCCTTCTTTTCATATTCCTTACCTGTACAACTATTTTGGCGCACCTTGGAAAACTCAAAAGCGTACGCGGTTTTTATTGGATGTATGGTTTAAAGACAACATTTTCGGAATCCCAGGTGACGAAGATGGTGGTGGTATGACCGCTTTTGTAGTGTTCTCGTCCATGGGCTTATACCCTACAACTCCGGGGCTTCCATTTTATGATATTACAAGTCCTGTTTTTGAAAAAGTAACGATTAATCTTGAAAACGGGAAAAAATTTACCGTGGATGCCAAAGGAGCAAGTAGAACTAAAAAATACATTCAGAAGGCGTTTATAAATGGGAAGGAAAGTTCAAGCCCGTTTATCACACATCAGCAAATTATGGAAGGTGGCACATTAAAGCTGATTCTGGACGAACTTCCAAATAAAGATTGGGGTAAGGATGCCGAAATTCCGAAATTTTAACTAATTGAATAAGGTAGATGAACGTAAATGTTAAATATTTAAGTAAAAAACTGTCGAAAAAAAACCAATATGTATCCCTGACAATATAAATATATTACTTCTAGTTTTGATTGTAATTCTATTTTTAGGTCACGATGTTTTCGCCCAAAATAAACACGCCAAAAAAAGCAAGTTTATGAGCTATAAAGGGTTCGTAATGGAAGGATATCAAGGAGGGTTTAATTGTGAAGGCGACCGAGCCAACAGAGGATGGATGCACTATAGTAAAAAACGGAAAATCCGAGGATGACAATTGATTTATAGATTTTTGGCCAGAAATGGACGAATATGAAGTAAAATATAAAACACCCTTTAAATTTGCAGATGGTTCACCTGCTTATGTTTTTAGCTCTTATGACGAAAGTACTGTTGACCTTCATTTTAAATGGATGAAAGAATATGTTATTGATGGGGTGTTCATACAGCGCTTTTTTTCGGTATTAAGGGACAAAGGCCGTATAAATCATAACGATAAAGTATTGGCCTCAGCCATTAAAGCAGCCAAGAAGTATGGTGTCGCTATAGCCTTGATGAATGATATAGGCAGTATGGATGATAGCAAGTATAAACTGGTTATAGAAAATTGGAAACATATTGTTGACGATTTAAAACTGACGAACCGAAGCACCGTTGCGTTATGGCTCTTGTGTATAAATTTACTATTTTGTGACATCGAGTCACAAAATAGTAATAATAAACGAGGCAAGCCTCGGGGAATTAAACCCAATTGAGATTAAAGAAAGAGCAAGTAGCTTACAAAGTAAAAAATTGGTTTGTTTAGATTTCAAAATAAATCAATAGTACTTCATGGAACGAATGCCTAAATTTCTTTTAAACACAATATTATTTTAGCAAAAACATATATTAATCCAATATTAATTTTTAATTAATTAATTATTCATTCATAATTAATAACGGTTTCTATTTTTGATTCAAAATTAAATTAGTCGTTATATTTTATAATATGAATAGAATTTTCAAGTTGACCTATTTGGGTGTCGTTTTATCATTTGTCGCATGCTCAAATGGAAAAAAAACCTATACTTTAAAAAAAGAAGAAAGTAAAAACAACATTGCCTACGTAAACCCTTTTATTGGTACGGGTGGTCATGGTCATACGTTTCCGGGGGCAACCACCCCAAATGGCATGGTGCAATTAAGCCCAGATACTCGTACAGCCGGTTGGGATGCTTGTGGTGGTTATCATTACACCGATAATTCTATTCTTGGGTTTAGCCACACCCATTTAAGTGGTACAGGTATTGGAGACCTTGGCGATGTGTTATTTATGCCTTTTACTGGAAAATCAAAAATAAACCGAGGCACGCCAGAAGACCCAGATTCTGGATATAGAAGCCGTTTTAGCCATGAAAAGGAAACGTCCATTCCAGGATATTATGCCGTCGATTTACTCGATTATGATATAAAAGCAGAATTAACCGCAAGCACCCGAGTTGGATTTCATCGTTACGGATTCCCTAAGGATAAAAATAAAGGCTTGGTCATCGATTTAAACCATACAATTCATGACCGCCAAGTGGTTGACAGCGAATTTAAAATCATCAGTGATACCGAAATTGTTGGTCGCAAACACATTAAAGGGTGGGCACCCAATAGGCATATTTATTTTCATGCCAAATTTGATCAACCCTTTACTTGCCAATTATTTCAAGGTGATTCAGAACAAGTGGACATAAACCATTTAGAAGGTCAAAATTTAGTCGCTATTTTAAATTTTGAAAATGAAAATTCTAATACGGTCCTGTCGAAGGTTGGAATTTCGTCCGTTGATTATGAAGGTGCCAAAAAGAATCTGTTAGAGGAAATTCCAGATTGGGATTTCGATAAAACCAAAGAAGATGCTTATAAAGCATGGGAAAAGGAGCTTGATGTAATTAATGTGCAAGGTGGGTCTGAAGATGAAAAAACCATTTTTTATACGGGGCTTTATCACACTGCTATGACTCCATACATTTTTAATGATGTGGATGGGAGGTACCGAGGGATGGATCAAAATATTCATGTTTCCAAAGATAAAAATATGTACACGGTTTTTTCGCTATGGGATACTTTTAGAGGGTTTCATCCTTTAATGACCATCATTCATCCCAATAAAAATGAAGATTTTATAAACTCACTGTTAAACCAATATGACCAAGGTGGTATTTTACCAAAATGGGAACTGAACGGGAATTACACAGGCACCATGATTGGCTACCACTCGGTTCCTGTAATTGTAGATGCCTATTTTAAGGGCGCACGCAATTTTGATGTTGAGAAGGCTTATGAGGCTATGGTGCATGCCGCAACCTATAACGTGGATGGTATCAAGACATTTTCAGATGTAGTCAAAGAAAAATTATCCCCAAAAGCCAAAATGTATAATGAAACACTTGGTTTTATTCCATCCGATTTGGAAAACGAATCCGTTTCAAAAGCATTGGAATATGCCTATAACGATTGGTGTATCGCCCAAATGGCAAAAGATTTAGGAAAAAATGAAGATTATCAGCGCTTTATGGAACGCTCTAAACATTATCAAAAATATTTTGATAAAGAAACAGGTTTTATGCGTGGTGTCAATGAAGATAAAACTTTTAGAGAACCCTTTGATTCCAAGTTTTCACAACATAGAAAAGCTGATTATGTAGAAGGAAATGCATGGCAATGGCTATGGTTCGTACCTCATGATGTTGATGGGTTGGTCGATTTGATGGGAGGCAAAGAAAAGTTTGTAACAAAATTAGATGAATTGTTTTCAACCGGTTCGGAAATTACAGGAGAAGAGAGTTCAAGCGATATTTCTGGGTTGATAGGGCAATATGCTCACGGTAATGAACCTAGCCATCATATCACGCATATGTACAATTATGTTGGCGAGTCATGGAAAACCCAAAAACTGACCGATAGTATCATGTCCAGCCTGTATTTTAATAATCCAAACGGGTTGTCGGGAAATGAAGATTGTGGGCAAATGTCTGCTTGGTATATTTTAAATGCAATGGGCTTTTATTCTTTTTGCCCAGGAAATACAACGTATTCCATCGGTCGTCCAATTTTTGATGATGTGGTCATCAATTTATCAAACGGCAAGCACTTTACTATAAAAACAAAAAATAACAGTGCTAAAAACAAATTCATACAATCTTTAAAACTGAATGGGAAAACCATGACAGAGCCTTTCTTTGACCATAGTGATATATGGAATGGAGGCACTTTGGAATTTGAAATGGGACCTGATGAAAACAAGCAACTTTTTAATTAATAATAATTTGGAGAAAATGAATTTAAAGCACGCTTTACTATTAGGACTGATTGTTTTTTTTACGATACATTCAAACGGTCAAAACAAACATTCAAAAACCAGTAAATATCCCAGTTATAAAGGTCTGGTAATGGCAGGTTATCAAGGTTGGTTCAGGGCACCTGGAGATGGGTCGGGTTCTAAATGGGGACACTACGGTGCCGATGGCAAGTTTGATAAGGACCATAACACCATTGACTTTTGGCCAGACGTATCCGAATACAAAAAAACTTACGAAACAAGTTTTAAACTTCCTGATGGTACCAAGGCAAGGGTTTTTAGTTCCGTAGATAAAAGTACTACCGATTTACATTTCAAATGGATGAAGGATTATGGTGTGGACGGTGTTTTTATGCAACGCTTTTTTGGGGTGGCAAGAAATCATGACGACCCAAACAAATCTCAAGACATTATATTAAAAAATGCGGTTAACGCAGCCGAAGAAAATAACCGTGCCATAGCGGTTATGTACGATCTGTCGGGAATGAGAGCTAGTGGCGAAGATTGTTCCGCAATCATTGAAGATTGGAAAAAATTGGTGGATAACCTAAAAGTAACCAACAGCGAAAATTACCTGCACCATAACGGAAAACCATTGGTTACTATTTGGGGGATTGGCTTTCCAGATCGATCTTATAACATTCGTGAAATTGGCATTAACCGTTTGATTGATTTCTTAAAAAATGATCCAGAATATGGTGGGTGTTCCGTGATGCTAGGCGTGCCAACATATTTTCGGGAATTAGATAAAGATTGTCTGCCAGATCCTTATTTGCATGAGGTTATAAAATCGGCAGACATTGTATTGCCATGGATGGTGCAGCGTTTTACGCCCTTATTGCATCAAGATGAAATTAGATATCGCGATCATGTTATGGCCGATATCAAATGGTGCAAAGAAAATAATGTGGATTATGTGCCTTTGGTGTATGCCGGGTTCAGTTGGCACAACCTATCGAAAAGAAATCCAGGTTTAGCAAGGCATACTTCCTATGGTGCCATTCCAAGGGTTGGTGGTAAATTTTACTGGGATTTGATCTATAATGCCATTTTAGCAGGTTCAGACATGTTGTATGTGGGGATGTTTGATGAGGTCGATGAAGGAACAGCGATCATTCCTGTTTTAAATAATCCTCCAAATAGTGAGGATGTCCATTTTGTTGGGAATGACAATGTCCCTTCAGACCATTATTTGTATTTGACTGGAAAAGCTGGAGAAATGTTACGTAAAGAAATACCACTAAAAGCGGAAATGCCAACTAAAAAATAAAGAAACTGGATCAATTTAAAAATCAATGAACAGTTGAAAAAGTATGTTATTTTAATTTTTCTGATTGGTTCATTCATTACAGGGTGTTCAAAATCATCAGAAAAGAACGAAGAGGAAATCATTGAAAATCCATATCCTGAAGATCCGGATTACGCGGCCGTTGTTGCACAAATGAAATCATGTTTAAATTACTAATAATATAGTAGCGATAATTTTAAAATAGAACTCATTTTGACTTTTGTTTGTACCGAAATTTATATGCGAAAAAATAAATCGAAATAGGTTTATAGTATAAATTTAAGAAAAGATTGAACCCATGATAAAAATGATAAAAAAAACTAAATCACAATTCAATTATATAGCTCTAATATTAATTTTTGTATTAGGCTTATCATCAAGTCATGCGCAACTTAAAATAAGCCCAAAAGATAATTTTGAAGCTACAGGTTTTACAAAAGTTGGTAAAGGGGTCTGTTTTGTTAACGATGGAACTCTTATTAGCAGAGACGCATATGCAAGTTTTGGGAATACCGATTGGAAAAATTACCATGTGTCCTTTGAAGCCAAAGTGCCCAGTTCCGAAGAGCTAGTTCAAATATGGGCGAGTTTTAGGGAGCAGGGTAGAAATGAACGTTATATTGTTGGGATTAAAGGCGGTTTACAAAACGATATAGAAATTGGTAGAATGGGACTTATGGGCGATGATGCCTTTTTGGGAATTAGAAACCTCGATTTTTCTCCTGCTTTAGATACATGGTACAAAATAAGTATTGAAGTGTGCAAAAATAGGATTCGCGTTTTTTTAAATGATGAAGGCAAACCACGTATCGACGTAATTGATGAGAATGCTCACTTGTTACCTTCGGGAAAAATTGGCTTGGGAGGCAGTTGGATACAAACCGAATTTAGAAACCTGGAAGTAAAAGAACTACCGGAAAACTATTTAGATGGTATAGCAGTAGATGAGTACAATTATTATTCAACTAAAGAAGAAAAAAAAATTCAACGTAAAAAGGAGAGAGGTTTGTATAAACCGATAGTGGTTTCAAATATTAATGCCACTAGAACCGAAATATCCCTTGATGGCAATTGGTTATTTAAACCGGCCCATGAAATTGAAAATAATGATGCCGCTTTTTCTGCAACAGCCGATGATAAGGATTGGCATATTTTAGAGGTCCCAAATTTCTGGAATCCATCCCGTATTTGGTTGCACGGCGAAACATTTATGGAACAAAATTTCCCTAAAGGCGTGTCCGATACCTATTACCAAAAAGAGACAGACCGTTGCGAAAATTACACATTTGATTATAAACAAACCAAAATAGGGTGGTATCGCCAATGGATGGAGTTACCCGAAACCATTCATGGAAAACATTTAGAACTTTCTTTTGATGCGGTTTCCAAAGTGGCTGAGGTATATGTAAATGGAAAAAAAGCAGGTAGCCATATTGGTATGTTTGGAGAGTTTATTGTAGATATAACCAAGTTAGCTAAACCTGGTAAAAACCTTGTTGCTGTAAAGGTTATGCTTGATTATGTCAAGGATATTGAAAATGCCAATAATATTGCAACCATAGCCGTTACTGTGGAAGTGACCAACCAAATGCTGAAAGACTTGCCTCATGGGTTTTTCCGTGGGAATCCGTCGGGGATTTGGCAACCCGTAAAATTAGTCATTACAGAACCCATTAAAATTGAAGATGTATATATTAAACCATCGCTTACAGGTGCTGATTTTCAGGTTACGATAAAAAATTACAACTCAAAAAAAACGAAATTTAATATCAATACCAACATTTTAGATCATAAAACAAACAATCTGTTGGCATCTGAAACGTCTTTAAGTAAGCTTGAGTTAAATGCAGGAGAAGAAAAAGTGTTTTTATTTAAGATTGACGGGTTACAGCCAAAATTATGGACACCTACAACGCCCCATCTTTATGACTTTAATTTCACTGTTTCTGAAAATAAAACCAATGCTATTTTTGATACCGAATCCATTGTTTCTGGTTTTAGAACGTTTGAAACCCGTGGCGATTTCTTCTATCTTAATGATAATCAATATTGGTTACGGGCAGCAAACCACACACCACATGCCCTGGGCATAAATGATGAGGCACTTGCCAACAAAACCATGCAACTTTATCATGATGGCAACATAGCAGTTACCCGAAGCCATACCATTCCTTATAGCAAAGTTTGGTTGGATGCTGCCGATAAGAATGGTGTAGGGGTAAGTTTTGAAGGTACTTGGCCATGGTTGATGATTGGCGTTGGTGAAAATTCCATTCCAAAAGAAGAATTATTAAATATATGGAAACAGGAGTGGTTGGATTTAATGAAGAAGTATCGCAATCACCCTTCATTATTTTATTGGACTATAAACAATGAAATGAACTTTACGCACAATAAGGATGATGTGAAAAGGATTGAGACTAAAATGGGTATTGTTTCTGATGTTGTAAAGGATATGCGGGCTTTAGACCCCACACGACCAATATGTTTTGATTCTGGATACACCAGACAACAAGTAGAACACGATCATGATGATGCTTTTTTTGAAACCTTTGATGATGGCGATATCGATGATGGCCACAACTATTCTGGCTGGTACCACAGTTCGTTATTCGATAATTTTTCTGGAAAACAGTTTATGGAGAGAAAAACAGAAGGCCGCCCGTTAATAAGTCAAGAGTGGTCAACTGGCTATCCTAACACCGAAACAGGGCATCATACACGTTCTTATTTATGGCAACATCAAAATACACAAACCCATGTTGGGAATCAAGCATATCCCTTTGGAGACCCGAAGTACAGTTTGGAGAACAATGCTTTTTTGAGTTCGGAATTAGCTGAAGCCGTTCGTAGATCACACGACAAACTAGCGGGTTTACACAACTTTTCAAGTATTACTTGGTTCCGTAATGTGTATGATGCGCAACGTGTGGAACCTTATCCAACGTATTACCGAATGAAAAACGCCTTGAATCCAGTTTTGGTAAGTGCCGAACTTTGGGGAAGACATTTTTATACGGAAGAAAAATTGCCAACCCGCTTCTGCATTGTAAATGATAAAGTAGATGGCACAGCATTGGGGCCTTCAACCTTAATTTGGGAAATCACATATAAAGATGGTAGAGTCGTTGGCACCGGAAACTATCAAATTCCAGAAGTGGTTCATTATTCAAGACATTGGTTAACACCTGAAATAATGATTCCTGATAGTTTTAAAGGCGACCGTTTGGACGGAAAACTAAAATTATCTTTAGTACAGCACGGTAAAGAAGTTTCCCGAAATGAATACGATTTAGTGTTTGCAAAGAAATCTTATGTCAAATCAGAGGATTTAAAATCTAAAAAAATAGCAATTGTAGATTTTTCTGGAAAGACAAAACCAGTACTTGACTTACTGGATATTACCTATTCTGAAATGCCCGATATTTCGCGAATGTTCAAGCAAAAGGCAAATTTATATATTATTTCAGGGATTGAAACTATTTCCAATCTAACGGAAAATGAACAAAGGTTAATAACCGACAAGCTCCATAAAGGTGCTAAGATTTTCATGCTGAACACAGGAAAAAAAGTGACGGATATTTTCCCTGATCACATAAGTAATTATTTAGAAAAAACACTAGAAACAGCACATATCGATATTCCGGAATCGGATATATTCAATGATATTAAATTTATGGATTTCCGCTATTTCAACAATAATAAAAGCGAAAAACCTTTGGTTTACAATGGGCTTATGCAAGTGTATAAAAAGGATAACATCACGTCTTTGGTATCAGGATGTGAACATAAATATGCGAGGGGCAGCGACCAAAGAGCACAATTGAGCACAATGAAAGGGTTTCCAATGATTTCTATTGAAAATGGTGGAAAAGTGGTGCTTTCAGAAATGAGGTTGGACAAAGGGTTGTATGATCCCGTAGCTGCTAAAATATTGAGCAATATTATTATGGATTTAATAGAATAGTCTAATCTTTTAAAATGATGAAAGACAGTTTTAAAATAGTTTGGCAACTACTTATAGTTTCAGTGGTGTTAGGAGGGTGCAAGAACGTTGAAAACAACCCAAAACCCCAACAAAAACCGAATGTACTAATCATTTTAACAGATGATATGGGCTATGGCGATATTTCTTCATTCGGACAGCAACATTATGAAACGCCTAACATTGATAAAATAGCAACAGAGGGTGTGAGTTGCACCAGTTTTTATGTGCCCACGCCCTACTGCGCCCCATCTAGGGCAACCTTGCTCACTGGGCGATTTCCTTTGCGTCATGGTTTAACAAAAAACCCGACGCCAGATGCCAATGACATGATTGATAATGTGGGGCTTGATCCGAATGAAATAACCATCGCAGAGGTTTTTCGTGAATCTGGTTACGCCACAAAAGCTATTGGAAAATGGCACTTAGGGCATAAACCAAAATTTTTCCCCGTAGAACAGGGTTTTGATGAATATTACGGGATTCTCTATTCCAATGATATGCGACCTGTACAAATAATCCAAAATAGGGATACGGTACAATATCCAGTGGATCAAAGACAGCTGACCAAGGATTACACCGATAAAGCCATTGATTTTATCAAAAGAAAAAAAGACGATCCTTTCTTTTTGTACTTGGCACACGCTATGCCGCATAAACCTTTAGCGGCTTCGGATAGATTTTATACCCCTGAAACACCAAACGATTTGTATGCAGATGTGGTACGCGAACTGGATTGGTCGGTAGGCGAAGTGATGGCCACCTTGAAAGAACTCAAGCTTTTAGAGAACACCATTGTCATCTTTATGTCCGATAACGGCCCTTGGTACGGCGGAAGCACAGGCGGTTTTAAAGGAATGAAAGCCACCACTTGGGAAGGTGGCATCCGAGTGCCATTTATGGTGCGCTACCCAAAAGTGTTTCCTAAAAACCAAAAAGTGGATGTACCGCTTTGGTCGCCAGATATTTTCCCAACCTTATGTGCATTAACTGATATTTCACCTTCAAAAGAAATAACCTTGGATGGGCAAAATATAACTACAATTCTTCAAGGAAAAACCAAAAATCATCCTCCAGTTTTCAGTATGCATAATGATGACATTATGTCCGTTAGAAAAGGCGATTTCAAATTATTTGTCAACAAACCTAGATACCGAAAAAAAGTCGATTTAACCAATTGGTCAGACCCAAGAGGGCCAGACGGGATCACTATTATTGCACAAATGGAAGGACAGGCAACCCCGGCAGATTACCCTGGGGTAACTCCGGAAGAACCAAAAAATAAGATCCAACTGTTCAACTTAAAAGAGGATCCTACGGAGTCGGTTGATTTAGCAGCATCGCATCCAGAATTAGTAAAAGAGCTAATGAATGTATATGAAGGTTTTGAATTAAGCTTATAATAAAATTATTAAATAATAATCAATATTTTTTGGTTAAACCTTGAATAAAACAAACACACAGAATGAAAAGAATATTTGTATTGATTTCCGTTTTTTTTGATAGTAACAGCATGTAATAGTGTTAAATAAAATAATCCAAATGAAGACGCGCCAAAAACAGATAAGAATGTGTTTTTCATTGTTATTGACGACTTAAATAACACGTTAGGTACTTAAGGACATCCTACGGTAAAAACACCAAATATTGATAAACTGGCAAACATGGGAGTTCAGTACAATAACGCCTATTGCAATTTTGCCGTTTGTGGTCCCAGCCGTAGTTCCTTTTTAACAGGTTTACGCCCAGAAACCATTATATAATCGATAATAACACGCCTTTACAGCCATTAATGGGGGACAAAGTAACGCTGCCATATTTATTTAAACAAAATGGTTTTGAGACCATTGGTTTGGGTAAAATATTTCATAGGATGGACAATTATGACGATGCAAAGGCTTGGGATGCTTATTATAATTTTGAAACCGCTGAAATGGGCAAACAAGGCGAAAAAAGAAACCTTACGGATGGGAAGCTGAAATGGTGCTGGTGGCAAGCAAGAGAAGGTACTGATGATGACCAAGAAGATGGGCAAATTGCGAAAAAAGCTGTTGAGTTAATTAAGACCAAACGTGATAAACCGTTCTTTTTGGCGGTAGGACTAAAAAAACAGCACGATCCCTTTGTGGCTCCAAAAAAGTATTTCGATATGTATCCGTTAGAGGTATGTGCCCCTCCTGTGCTACCAGAAGGATGGCAACCGCCGTATAACCAAACCTTGCCAAGCGAAACATCGATTTTTAATAATTTCACAGACCAAGATAAGCGTGAGTTCTTACGTTCTTATTATGCCTGCACCAGTTTTATGGATGCCCAAGTTGTTAGGTTACTGGATGCGCTGAAAGCATCTGGACAGTTGGAAAACACACTTGTGGTATTTTTTAAAGATCATGGCTATCATTTAGGCGAGCATAACTGGTGGAATAAGGTAACTGTTTTTGAAAAAGGAACCAATGCGCCTTTCATCATGGCAGGAATTGCCGTTGGTAAAAAAGGAATAAAATCAAATGCGATGTTTGAGTTCGTTGATATATACCCAACCCTTGCAGAACTCATGAACTTAAAGCATGTCCCTGAATATTTAGAAGGTAAAAGTTTCGCTAATAGCGTTGAAGATCCTACAAAACCTTTTAGAAGTGAGGTAATAGCATTAACCCGAAGAGGGACTATGTTGGGGAAGAATGGTGAAAAACAAAGATTGGAGATATGTAGAATGGGATTTTGGAAAAAAAGGAAGAGAACTTTATAATCAAAAAAAGGATCCTATGGAATATAATAACCTTGCCGAAAATAAGGATTATAAAGATGTAGTTGAAACCATGAGTGTATTGCTTAATTGTAAAGTTTCACCACATTGTTAATGGCATTTCATCCCCTTCGGGGTTTTCTTTGAAGGCGTAGCCGAAAAAGAAAACCCCGAAGGGGATAGATAAAAAAGTTGATTATTTTTGTTTTACC
>Ga0307486_1001832_pt1 | contig 15568 bp, 18 predicted proteins | sample CBIW02metaG_FD_203663 | JGI IMG/M metagenome (GOLD analysis project Ga0307486, IMG submission 203663) | Sea-ice brine microbial communities from Beaufort Sea near Barrow, Alaska, United States - CBIW 0.2 | ecosystem: Environmental > Aquatic > Marine > Coastal | place: USA: Alaska | collected... | reverse complement strand
GAAAGATGGTACGAAATAGAACCAGAATTATTTAAAATAACACCTGAGGAATTTAAAATTAAAATTCTAAGTTTACAATCTAGTTTTAATCAACTTCCATTAACAACCTTGTGAAACTTGACAATTAATAAGGCAATTCTACTTTACATTATATCTTATTTAAAATTCTTGAGCCATTCTAAAAGGCTTTCATTTTTTACCCATATTGGGGCTTCTTTTTTCACAACACCAACATAAGCCTTTTCTATTGCCTCCCGTTTCTGTTTAGAATCAACCTTTGCATAAACTTCGGTCGTTGTCACTGATTCATGTCCAAGAATATCACGGATATAATTTATCCCTTTTCCGTCTGCTACAATAGCATCAAAAAAAGAAAAAGCATCTGCATTCTGAATGATTTTGTATTCCTTCCCCACGACTCCGAGCGGAATATTGAGATCAGACCGAAGTGTCGCAAAATGCAAAGGAACAGGATTTTCACTAAGAGGTTCTAACCCTCCAGAATCCGAAACCTGTAATCCTTCGGGTTTGGTGAAAATCGGGGATTTGATCACTTGATAATCCAGCCCCGCAAAACGGAGTGCCTCTGCACTGGTTGGATAGTCGGCTGCCACTTCACCGAGGTTATGCCAAACTGCTTGTTTGACAGAAAAGAACGCATGCTTTCCTGTACGTTCGTTGAAATGAATGTTGTGCCCTATGATGTTTGTGTTTTAGGGTTTAACTTTGATTCAATTCCTCTTTGCCCTTAATTCTGCGAGATGCTGTAAAACATTTCTTTAAAAGAAAAAACGGCAAAAAGAAAGCACGAAAGACAGGGGCGGTACATGGGACATACAGGAAACGGAATAAATAGCGAGTGAAAGGAGCGGCTTTATGACGTCCCTTTTGTCCCCCATTTAGTAAAAGTTAAACTATCCTGCCCCTATATTCTCTGCGCTTTTTTGCCGTTGATTTTAAAAAATTACGATGAGAAAACCTTCTCCTTTCCAAAAATCTGACCTCAGTATCAGCAGGGAAAACAAGCTAAGCGAAAGGTGACAAACCTATGAAAAAGTACAAAAAAATTGATTGCTCCTGCTGAAAGTCCACCCATACAAAACCCGGCCATAAAGCCGGGCTGTGTATCAATCAAAACGTGTGTAAAAGATCGTTAAACCTTCATTCCCTTCCGCTTGGTTTGGCTGCTGGTTTTGTTTTTTCTTTCAGTGGTCTCCTGCTTTTGATTTTGACTCAGATCTTCCTTTTTCAGGCGCTTTCCTGTCTCATCAAAGACATTCAACGTCTTGTATTTCGGATTGGCTTCCAGCAAGAATTTTCCCTCCTTCCCCTCCAAGCCCACTTGATGTTGGTTCCCTTTTTTTAAGCTATACAGCAATAGATCCCGTTGATCGTTCCCCTCTATATCCGACACAGGAAGTTTCTCCACTGCCTTGTCTAGTTTAAATCCATAATTCTGGTGGTATTGGGTTACCGGATGCTGTCCCTTCCCGTCCTTACTCCCCATATCCAGTTGTAGCCAGGCATTGTATCGCTCCCCTTCTTTGTTGAACATACTCTTAAAAACTGCTCTTCCTTCCAATAGGTTTAAGGCTTCTTTGGCCGAAATCCCCTGATTATGGTAAAATCGATGGGATTGCTCTTTACCGTTGGGCTTTAGTAAGTTGGCATCAAAACCATTGTAATAATACCTGCCCTCATCGGACTTTCTGAAATGCAACTCATAATTGAGTTTTTTCTCTCCGAGATCTTTGGTCATATTCAGCTCAATGTTGCTTTTTCCTGCTTTGATCTGCTTTTCCAGCTCCTTATTCAAAGTCTCCCCAAAACCTGAATACTTCATCCGGTCCTGCAATTCCTCAATATTTTCTTTTTTGGTCATAATTGAAATTATTTATGGTTTGAAATCAGTATAGGTTTAGCCATCAGCAGCTTTTTTCCATTCACAGACAGCGAAGGATTCCGGTCACCGTTGGTTTCAAAAAGCTGAATGGTTAGCTCCTTGGAATCAGAGATGGTAAATCTAGGAAACGCAAACACGGCCAAGGCTGCAGACTTACCCGCGACACCCTGAAAAGAACTGAAGAAAACCGGCTCCATGACTATTTGTCTAATCGCCGTGCGTTTGGTTTGCCTTTTGTCCTGAACAGTGAATAGCCAGTTTTCGGACAGGTAGTCCATCCCGCTTTCGTTTTCAACAGCCAGTTGCAAAAACAGCAACCCATCCTTTTCAACTACTTCGCCCAGCCCCAAACGGATCATACCTCTCTTTTTTCCCCAGGATAGCTCGTTAGGAGTTCTCTGCGACATTTTTTCAAGTACAGCGGTAATATCAGCCTGGTTCATCTTCAACCCTTTCAGCAGCGCTTCTGTATGTTCGACTTCCTGTTGCTTTCCCATGTCGATGGGTCTGGCATCCGGAAATTCAGTGTAGCCCACCGTAAAAGGATATAGTTTTCCTTCCGCAGTGATGACATACATACTGGTACGGGTGAAATGTCTTTGAGCGGCTTTTATTTTTAGCACATTGGGTGCGACTTTATCCTTTTCTGACAACACAGCGGCACTGCCAAAATCCGCACTGAACACTTCATAGGGAAAAACCAGCACCGTGGTTTTGTCCCATCCGATCTGAATCGGATAGGTTTCCATCTGTGCTTGTTTAACAATTTGGGCACAACAAATTTGAGATAGCGCAAACGCTATCAATAGCATTGGAATTCTCATCGTGTATGGTTTTTAGTGAATAATTAGTTACTGGACTGATCCGCTAATAGAAGCGGGTGACCTGCTTTAACGGTTACTTTTACCAGCTTTGCCTTTTTAGACAAAATGCCTTTGACCGTTTCCATTCCCGCCATGGAAGCTTGAGCCTCCCAAGAAGAGGACATAGACATCATATTCATGGACTGAACTCCGTCGTCTGCCCCCTGTTTGACCGCATCACCGGTGATGGCATTGGGAATCCTGATTCCCGGGAGTGCGTCCAGATCCATCGCCTTCAGATTGACGGGGACGATCAGGTTGCCGGAGCGGATCCGCTGTACTTCAATATTCAAACGTTCCCCATTTAAGGAACATCTCCCGGTAACCCGTGTGCCATTTGGAAACTCCACCCCTTCAATAAAGACCGATTGCGTAAGTTCCATTTCAATGGAAGCACCCGTTACTACTTCCTGATCTTTGGTCACGCGGGCGGTAATAGCTGGCTGAATGGAAGCAAAGGATTGCTTTCTTTCATTCTCCAATGAGTAGAATCCATTCCGTTCTTTTTTGGGATAGCCCGATTCATTATAATGCTCAGCTTGAGGAGCCTCCCGATCTAAACTGACTGAAAAAACACCCTCCCTTTGCAGTGCATTTGTCTGTGACATGCGTTCATGAACCCGTTGGGGATGTTGCACATCAAGGAGTTTATCCAGCATGGAATCAATTCGCTCCATTTCAGGATCTTCCATTTCCGGTTCGATAACAGATGCCATCATGGCCTCCAGTCTTCTCATATCAGGGTCTATAGGCACAGGTTTTTGAAGCCTTTCCCTAGCCAAATGTTCTTCCTGAACAGGTTTATTCGTTATTTCGGGTTGGGTAATCAGTTTTTGAAGATCGGATAACTTTTCCTGCACCGCATTTTCTGTTTCCTGTAATTTACTTTTCTGTTCTGAACCCAAGGAAAAACGACGTGAAGTATCCACCTGCTCTGTTGAACTATTGGCGAAGGGATCCATCCTCATTTGCTCCCTAATCTGTGAAGCCTTTTTTTCCGCCTGCTCATACGATTCCAGTTTGTTCATTGAATAAGATTCAATTTGGGCTTCAGGCAGCGTCATATTCAAGCCTTGCTGATCTTCAATACCCTCAAGATTACCCTTCCCACCTCCCATGGCCCAGAAAGCAAGGCAAAGAAACGGTAGGGTAAGGATGGGAAGTGCAAGGGAGAATTTCCGCTCCCTTTTCTGTTTATCAGTTAGTTGTTTCATATAATTATTTATTTAGTGGTTCAAGGAATAGTGAGTCATAATAAATTATCGGAGGTTCCCAGACTGGAATCCGCAATGCAGCGGTGTTTTCTTTGGAAATACCCTGAAAGAAAATCCAGCTGCACATCGCCACAGAAAGCAGTATAAAAGCAATAACCAGTTGCCTTTTAGCATCCTCAGACAACCGATTAATCTTAATGGAAAGCAACGAGGCATATTTGTCAAGAAAAGTACTTTTCCCAAATGCGAAGGCAACAGTAATTCCTATAATTTTCATCGCTTCTCCACCGTTATAGTTTCGTTGGAAAGTATTTCCCATTTTTCAATCAGGAATCCGTGTGGGTTCTGATCTGTGCGGTCTATGTGGCGCAGTCTACCCGTGGTGATCAGGCTTCGGGTTACAACCGAAGTAGGCCGTATGATCTTTTGCTTTCCGTAATAGCGGAAGCCAAAGGGATAGGAATCCAGCGAGATGGTCACGCTGTCCGTATCCACTGTCTGATTCATATTGGCCGATACAATCTCTGTGTAATAGCCCCTTTCACGTAGGTTGTCATAGACTTTCTTGGCAGAACCATCGGCCAGGTAAAGGCTCTTGGACAGTTGATCCCTGATGAATTTCTCGTCCGGACTTAGGGAGAAGAAATAATGATGGAACATGGTCACATGATCCCTTGCCTCTACCGGGATATTTTCCTTTTTCGTAGCTGAGAACGCTTCCAGTGCTTTCCCCTCAGCCAGAATATAGATTCGTTCCTGTGCAGCTTGAGTGGCCTGTATTGCCTTAATTCCCAAGTAACCTGACAGGCACAATGAACCTAAGATTGCAGTAAAGGAGAGGTATTTGACATGTCGAAATGCCGTATCTAGATTCTTTAGATTTTGGAACATAAGCACTTATTTTATGACTTGTTTGATCACTTGAGTTCCGGCAGAAGCACTTGTTCTGGCAGCTCTTGTGGCAGTATTGAGAAGCCCATCCCTTCCTCCTGGCTGCACAATAAAACCCGCGACATTGGGTACTGTGAGGTAGCCGATAATGGCAATGACCATAAAGACTAAATAACCTATTGAAGAAATAAAATCCCCATCCAACACCATCATATTAAGTTGGATCTTCGCGATGATCGCCCCGAAGATATTGGCTACCGGAAGCCACATGGAAATATTGATGTAGCGGGCAAACCAAGCGGCCAGTGTATGCTGGAATCCGTCAAAAACAGACAGTCCAAATACGATTGGCCCAAGAATGGAGAGCACCACCAGCTGAAAGGTCCGGATTGTGTTAATGCATAAGGCAGCGGCAAAAAACAGCACCTGCAAAAACTCAGAAATTAACCTGCTGATGACAGCTTTCAGATTATTCACGAAAATCTCGTTGGCCAGCCGCTCAAACAGTCCCATATCCCTTAGGTTTTCAGGGTATTGGCGCTCGCCGCTTTCATTCATATAATTGATATAGGGTTCCAGCTCCTCCGCTGCCATTTCATTAATATGATTGGCTATTGCTTTGTTGCTGCCTTCCACCATTTCGGAGGTAGCACGGATGATTGGGGACATGGCTCCGTTGATCAGGGCCAACACCTGGGGAAAGGCTATAATGGCCAACCCTATGGCAAACGGCCGAAGCAGCGGGTACATATCGATGGGTTCTGCCCGTGCGATATGTCCCCAGACCCTGAAACTGATATACCAGATAGCCGCAAATCCAGCCAATGCTCTTGCAACGGTGATCAGCTCGTTGGCGAGCGGAATCATTTCATCGTAGAGCCTGGATAATACCTCATGAAGCCCTTCTACACTCCCTGATGTAGTTTGTGCCTGGGCACTTGCTGTCATCAGGAATACAAGACCCAGCAGGATAATTGCTTGCTTTCTCATGGATTTATTCCGTTTAGTTTCAAGATTGACTCCCGTTCATTTTTCATTCTATTCCGTTGATATCCAAGCGTAGTAAGCTCGCGGCTTACCTCTCGCAGAAAGACCAACAGACCGGACATTTCTTTATGCAACCGATCAATGGCTTCCAGTCTTTCAAAGTCAGACATCCGCAGTTTTCCTGCTGTCAGAATCAGTACCATTTCATCCAGGTTGCGAAGCGAGGCATTAAACAATCCTGCATACATCTCGCCCAGATAGACCAGTTCATCCAGAGAAAAAATACCTTGGTTTTTGATCCGGTTATAGCTGGATTTATATTCGTTAATAATTCGCTGCTGGTATTGGATGATTTCGGCAACCCGGTAATACTTTCTGACTTTAGGACTCACCTTAAGGAGTTCATTTAAAAATGCCTCGTGGAGCTTGAAATTTCCTTCAGTAATATTTTTTACGCTACTGAACCCGTTATTCAGGATGGAGTATCCTTCATACATATTCTCTAGAATTTTCTTCATCTGGGTGAGCTTCTCGTAATTCAGGATAAGCTGTGTGATCTCATGTGTCTGGGCTCTGGAAGTAATTGGACCCAAGAGCCCAGTCACCATCAGGCCTATCCACATGAGTTGTTTGATTTTATTTGACATCGTAGAGCGCATTAAATTGACGGGTAGCTATTTCATTCCTTTTCCGACTCCAATTCAAAAATCGGATACGTTTAGTATGAGCCTTCAAAGACTGGAATAGGCTGACCATTTCTCTGTCGAGTTCATCCAGTGCCGCCAATCGTTCCCCATCATCCATCTTATAGGAATGAGCGCTCAAAATCGCTTCGAGTTGGCTGATGATACGGGTTGAATTTTGCAGAATCGATTGATTAAGCTTAGAAGCAGTCAATTTCTCCGAGCTCTCCAACTCATTAACCTCCTTTAGATAGACTTCCATCCAAGCCACCTCCTTGTTGATCTGCTTATGGATTTCCAGCATGCGGGGTACTTGGGGATATTCCGATACAATCGGGTGCACCGCTGACAGGGAAGAAAAGTAGTCCCGGTGGAGTGAAAGCTCTCCCTGCTGAATATCGTCAACCACCTTCCATCCTACCCTAGCTATCTGGTAGCCCTTTTTGGCCGCCCCCAAGTACCCGTTAAGCGCAACAATCTGATTGATTTTATAGGCAGTTTGCAGTTGTTTTTGGTTCGTCCATTCCTGCGCCGTTTGGGCTTTTACACTAACCGTAATTAGACATAGCAATCCTACACCAGCCATGGATTTTACACTGCTCCACATCCTATCTCTTTCCTGCCTAATCCACATGATAATTCTGCTTTAGGTTGTTGAGAGGCAGTAATTCCCTGGAATTGATCAGGCTAAGGTTTTGGACATTCCATTGCCGAATGTCACTCAGGTTCTTTCGGATTCTTGCCTCTGCTAAATGAAGTGATGCCAATCTTTCTGCATCAGTCATCTGGGTGGTAAACGAAGTCATCACACACATTAAATGAGTAAGGTTTTCCAGAGAATCTTCGAGTATACCTTGATAAACGCCACTGATAAGCTGTTTTTCTTCCAGTCCGAGTACCGCAGCGTTAGAGACCAAGCCCCAGGCGTGTTGATACTCGCGGACTACCTGTTTTTGCAGTTCGGCAATATCCCGCACCCGTTGAAACTGTGAAATAATGCTTTTCACGGCCCATAGTTCTTCAAAGAGGGCATCGTATTGTTTTCGCTGATTTTCACTCCACTCTGAAATCTCCTCAAGTTTGAGTTTGCTCAATTTGTTTTCCAGTACCTTCTGTGTATTCTGGAGCCAGATGGTCTGGTTTTGCAGGCGTTGAATCTTTAAGTCAATCGCCTGAATGACTTTTTTCACCGCTGCTTTGATGACCTCAATTATTACGTTGATGGGTATGGCAGAAGCCTGTTGGCTGGGCAATACCGTAAAACCAATTACCAGTGGAATAATCATCACAAGGATTCTTTTTTTGAGTTTCATGAATGCTGGTTTTTGAATTCCCCGGCAAGGACCTCTATAGCCTTTTTTCGGTTGCCAAATTTTTTGGTGTACTCCTCGACTTTCATTTTTTCCCGCTCCTCAGTGGTATAAGTGAGGTATTCTTCCCGACTCACTTCCACCCGATACACTTTTTTGTAGATGCTGATGTATACCTCTTTGTAATTCCTACCCGGTTCTTTGGCTTTGTTCATCGAAAGTATAATAGCCCTCTCCTGATCAGTCAGCCCCAAAAGCTCCTGTATGTCTTTAAACTTGTTTTGGTACTTGCTCTGGTCTAGCAGAATCTTGACATCCGCATTGTTGATGATGGCATTTTTGATGATTGGGCTGGAGATGATGTCTTCTACCTCCTGAGTCACCACGATAGCTTCCCCAAAAAATTTTCGCACGGTCTTGAACAGGTATTTAATGTATTCGGCCATTCCTTCCTTGGCAATGGCTTTCCAGGCTTCCTCAATTAGGATAATCTTTCTGACCCCTTTTAGCTTCCGCATTTTGGATATAAATATCTCCATGATCATCAGGGTAACTACCGGAAACAGAATGGGATGATCCTTGATGTTGTCCAGTTCAAACACGATAAACCGCTGGTGAAGCAAATCAAGATTTTCCCGGGCATTCAGCAGGTAATCGAATTCCCCTCCCCTGTAGTACGGACGGAGCACATACATGAAATTATCCACATCAAAGTCCCGGTCTCTGACTCCATCCCGCTTTAAAACATCCCTGAATTCATCACTGAGAAACTCATAAAAGGTATCAAAGCAGGGAAAGATCTCCGGGTTCTTTTCCAAAAGGTCAAAGTATCCTGACAATGCATTGGATAGCGCCACGTACTCTGAGCGCTTGAAGGTTTCATCCTCTTTCTTCCATAGCGCATGGAGCAGTGTTTTCAGACTTTCTTTTTTCTCGGTTTCCGGCCGCTTTCTTCCTTCCACATGAAAGGGGTTGAAGCGGATCGGATTATCCTCCTCATAGGTGAAATAGTATCCCTCTACCAGCTCACATAGTCCCCGGTAAGAATGTCCCACATCAACTAATACCACATGTGTGCCCTGTTCATAGTAAGATCGCATCAGGTGATTGGTGAGAAAAGACTTTCCTGAACCGGAAGGCCCCAATACAAATTTATTTCGGTTGGTAATCAACCCCTGCTCCATGGGTTCATCAGAAATATCCACATGTATAGGATACCCGGTGATTCTATCGCCCAACCTAATTCCTATGGGACTTCGGGAGGTTTTGTAGTGTGTTTCCAGGTTAAAAAAACACGTCGCCTGTGCCACGAAGGTGTCAAACGTTTCATTCACCGGAAATGCAGCCTGATTGCCGGGAAGGCCAGCCCAAAAAATCTGTGGCGCTCCTACTGTTTCTTGTTTGGGTACCACGTTCATTTTCGCAAGGGCTCCTGAAGTCAGGTTTCGCAGCTTCCCCACATCCTGCCTATTATCCGTCCAGCTCATCACATTGAAATGCGCCTTTACAGCCTTTCTTCCAGTGGAAATCGCCTCATTTAAAAATTCGGCTGTCGCATCCCGTGCAATGGCATTCTCCCTGGAATAGTTGGATAGCGATTCCAGCCGTTGCCGCTTGGATTCCAGCTCCTTTAACTTTTTTTGGGGATCCTCAATAAACAGGAACTGGTTATAGATATGGTTACAGGGAAGCAGTGCACAGACAGGGGTGGAAAAACCAATAGGAAATTCCGTCTGATCAGTTCCATAGGGCTCAAAGCTACGATGTGGGCTTACCACAGAAGGCAGATTCTCCACCTCCCCCAGACTATAGAGCTGTACATACTTGCTTCCTATTTTCCACTCTGGTTTAAACTGAATATCCTGAAGCACCCTATCCTCACCAAGATTTAGGTATTCCTCCAAGATGCCCCTAAGTAAAGAGGTTCCTGCAATTTGCACTTCATTCAACCGCTTTAGTACAATTCCTGCATCACAGAGAATCTGAACAAGTTGGCCGAGTACATTTTGGAACTCTTCCATTACATTTCCCTCCAGCATTTCTAGCGGTACGAGTGATTTTCTCAGTAGATTGGAAACAGCCGAACTACCCAGTTTACTGCTCTTGGGTCTTTTGGTGACAAAAAGACGGCACCGGTGATCCAGGTGGGGACGCTCGGAAAAAAAGCGCTCACTTGCAATGGAATGAAAAGAATGACTTTCACCGGCAAACTTCCCGCTGTAAGATGCATCCACAAACCAATCCTGCTTGTGCAGCACCGTATTGCCCGGAAGCACCCCAACGGCCTTATTCCAGGCGTGATGGACAGCTTCGAATCCGGAAGAACTAAGTGAAAATAGTTCAGGCAGGTCAACTTCAAAGGCTGCGGTCATATCCCCCACCCTGGAAAGGATCAGCTCATGCTCCACTTTATAGATAGGAAATAGTTGCTCAAGTTCCATGATTAGCTTTTTATCAGGTTATAAAAGGTTTTTCTACTGCGGATTATCACACTGACTGGCACTTGATTTTGGGCCACTTTCTTCATCAGACCATGCTCACCATAGGTAGCACTTAGGTGGAACACTAGCACAAAATCTGCTGTTGCCAGCACTACAGCCACTGTCAGACACAGGTACATGGACATCCCTATGACATAACCAATTGCGAATGCAATCAGTGTAAGTCCCAAGCCTGCCGCCAGATATCCGATATACTGCGCTTTCAGCCCTTTAAACTCCATGGGCTTGTTGATTCCTCTATTGATACTGTACTTGAGCATATTATGGATTGAATAAAGTTCAGAATAGGATAGAGTGAATATTCGTTATGGCATCAAGCAATACCCACCAGTTGATTTTCAAGGGAGCTATTGAGATTTCCGCTGCTGTTTTTTCTGCGGAACTTGTGGAGCTTGTTGATGTTGTTTTTGATTGGTTACAACATACTCCGGCAGTCCTGATTTTTCCAGTGAGGTAAGTGTAGCGTTAAGCACTTTTTCATACGGGTGTATCTTGAGGAAATACTCATCACTCAGTCCGTACTTTCTGGCCAGCCCTATCGGGTCCAGCCCCATTTCATATAGAATTTCTACCAGGACAGCATTCTTTGGGAGGCTTACCATATCAGGAGAGGCATGCAGTATGGCCCTTTTTTCACGGTCATAGAAAAACAGGTAATGTTGTCCATCCGGAGCGGTCACCATTTCATCGAGTGACAATTTTTTCCAGGGAAGTTCCACGTTTCTGAGTTCATTGAGCTGTATATCCACCGTGTAGTGATGTCCTGCGATATCGATCTTGGGAAGTATCCCTATTTTTCTCTGTTCCAGCAGATCCATAGCTGTAAGATTTTCAGACGCCAAAGAAACTCTGTAGAACCGTGGCGACAACGACCAGAAACACACATGACCCAAACCATGCGGCAGCAACTTTCCCGGTATCCGGTTCTCCGTTATTCCATTTGTTAAATACCTTGACCGCCCCAATGAGTCCGACAATGGCACCAATTGCATACATCAGACCGGTTCCCGACTGAAAGTAGCTCCGTACCTGCTGGGTCGCCTCGTTGATACCCGCATTTCCGTCCTGGGCTTTAACCAATCCCGCAAGCAGCAGGAGATGAATAGCAACAAGCCATTTTGTGGTCTTTTTCATGATATGTTAGTTTAGTTGATTTGGATGATCAGCTTTGGGATGCCCTAAATAGGAGCAGTAGATCCTCTTCTTTGAGGTCTACCTGCCTGACCTTGGCAGCGAGCAGCATATGGCTGACCAGTATTTTTCGAACGGCAGATGAATCAGGCAATTCGTAAACGAGCAGTTTGTGGCGAAAAAGCTCAAGCAATTCCTCTGTTGTCCTGGTGTTGGGCATAATGTCCCGGTCAATTTCAGACAGCAAGGCCTCAACCTTTTCCATCGCAGAGAAATCGCTTCCCCTATTCCTGCTGTCACTCATCCCCGGCATTTCCATTCTGATTGCTTTTACCAGAAAATCCGAAAAATCGGTATGGAAGTAGCGGATAAGTACATAGGCATAATAGCCGGCCACACCAATTCCAAGCATTTTAAGGAGCATTATCCATGAGACATTTTCCAGCATAACTATGTGATTTTGTGATTACAAACCTGGGGGAGAATTTGCTGATAACCTCACACTGAACTCCGAAGGGGGATTAAAAAAACGTCAACTGTCCCCTTTACTGTTTAGGTCGGTATTGTCCATCCAATTTTCCAGTTTTTCCTTTAGGCGGTCCAAGAAAGTCGTACGGCTGTTTTTGCGGATACGTATCTCCTGGAAGGTGCGGTAAAACTGGGAGAGATCCTGTTGGAAGGCCCGTTCCAGATGAGTGGCAATTTCCCTGATGGAGGCATTGCCTTGATTGATTGCCCCGGATGCCTTCAGGGCATAGGCAAGTTCAACCAATGCTGCTTTTGTGGCAGTCCACTTGATGGAATGACTCCCCTTTTCTACCCTATTTTTCAGGTTGCTGATTTCCTTCTCCAGAAACCCGTGCAGCTCATCATATGCCCGAAATCTTGCAAAGACCTTTCCCGCAGGAACGGAATTCATATCCCCAAGCGGCAACGGTTGTGGACTTAAAAAAGGAGTACTTGGATCTGCTCGGGTAAAAAAGCGAATGTCATAATCCGATCTTCCGAGGCGATAGTAATCATAGAGCATTTGATACCGTTGATGATATAGCCGGATCGGTGCGAACTGGTTTTCCAGATACCCGATAGCATCCCGTCTTCTTTGTGGGATAGTGGAGAGGATAAAATAGAGCTCGCCAAAATAAATAAGTTCTGCTTCAAAGCCAGGTCTTATCTTCTTGAAGAATTCCACCTCTGCTGGCGGTGTATCAAACGTCTCGGGTGCTTTCAACTGCAAACAGTAGCTGTTGACAAGCTGATAAGACTGTTCCACCGTACCCAGACGGTTAGAGGAAGATGTGAAAATGGACGCAACATCCTCCTTCATCTTCAAAAAAAGAGGACTGAAATGTTCACTGTAATTCATAATCTGACAATTTTAGAGGGTAGAATTCCCTGGTTAAAACTGCCCGCGAGCTGTAAACTTAGTAGGCCTTTGTACACAACAAACCTACAGCCCATCAAACAAAAAAGTAAAAAAAACCAACTTTAAGAACATGAAGCGGGTGAATAATAGGTTGAAACGGCAGGTCAGCGCGATGAATCAAATTCCATAGCCTGTCGAATTATCGCCTTAAAACTTTGTTGAAACTGAAACGGGCTAATCCAAAAATCAGGTTTGCAGTGATTATGCATACCCATCACCCTAGGTTCAACTGTGAATTACCGAAGAGTTTCATACCTTATATACCTATGATTCCCGTTTTCGGAAAGTATGAGTAACTTGCTCCATACCGTCTTAGTCCGGAAAGTAACTAATTAGGTTTTGAGTAATAAAAAACTACCTGTTCGATATAAAGACAATTTGCTACGCATTGTCCTATGCATACTAGCTGCATTTCTTGTAGCGATGTATGGAACAGGAGCCCATTTTCTGGACTCGCTTTCCAACTCTCCCTTCTATATCAAATTACTGGCTGCTTTATTAATTGCAGGTTTCTTCCTTGAGTTTGTTCACTGGGTAACCGTGACCCTTGATAAGGTGTATGACTGGAAGGAACGACCGTTAGCCAGGTTGGCATTACAGTTTGTCCTTGGGGTGCTGCTTCCTGGTCTCATCGATTTTCTCTTTCTTTCACTTTATAAATGGTATTTCGGACTGACTTCAATGCATGAAAATCCCGGTTCACACAGTAGCTTTTCAGCCATGGTACTCCCTGTTTTTTTGTTCAACCTTTATTATCTTTTTTATTATCACATTTTAAGAAGAAAAGAGACCAAAAACCTAACGAAGGCTGAAAATGAGTTATTGCTGGTACAGCAAGGGAATAAAACCATTCCTGTACTATTGCAGGATATTCGCTATATCCATCGTCAAGACAGGTTAAATTACCTGATCACTTCGGTAGAAACAAGGTACTTTCTCAGCGAGACACTCGATGAGTTGGAGCGTCAGTTGCCAAGCCGTAATTTTTTCAGGGTAAACCGAAAGATGATCATCCATTATCGGGCATGCACCCACTTTCAGTCAAATGGACATGGAAAGCTACTTCTCCGACTGAATCCTTCCTTCCCCGAAGATATCGTGGTGAGTCAGTCCAAGGCAGCAAAATTCAAGGAGTGGATCAGGCGATAATTATTCTCCCCTAATGCAAACCTATAATCCTTCAAACGCATAAAAAACAGCCTTACAAACGCGAGTTATACCAATATCCTACTTGTTTATACCAGAAATTAGGATTTTTGGATTTTTAACCAGGCAGTAAAAAAACTCTTAAACTACCTCGAATACGGGATTCTACCCTCAAAACCGGAAACCCACCCCACCAGAAAAGAAAATCAATTTACTTTTTACTGATTTGGGGATTTATTCCATTCAGTAAAGTCCTTTCCAGCTGTAAATTATACCAGAATCCATACTATCTATGACTGAAATGTCATCCCAATCACTAATCCGGGTAGGATTGAAGAAAAAAATCAATCTGATATGTCTTCCCTTTACCGACTCCCATTATTCCATTTTGAGCATGAAGACCCAGCAACACTAGAACTAAACGGCGAAACCATTCTAGCAGCCATTAAACTTTCCTCAACCGTTTTTTTTAGAGAACTGGGTAATCCCAGTGGTTATGCACCCCCTAAACGGAGAACAGATCACCTACCCTATCTTTCGTTTGCTCTGGAAAACAGCTCATCAGGACAGGTGTAGGTTTCTTCCCTACCAGAACATTACGCTCTCCAATATTCCTTTCTGTCCTCAGCTTAGCTGGGGCAAAATATGTCTCCAGGGCAGCAGGTGGAAGCTCGACAGGGAAAGCTCTTCAAATCCAAAAAAACTGACCAAAATATTGGATGATACGGGCACACCCCAGCACATCCTCGCAGGAAATACCGACAGGGAACTATTGCTAAACCGGAATAATCCCGACGATCTGCAGCTAGTATGGCAGGAACTGTTGAATATGCTATCCCTTTCCTGCTCAACCACCTGCACATGATGGTCAACCGTTTTTTCCCCACCGATACGCAAGACCATGAACGTAGGATCCGGTATAGGCTCTACAGGGAAGCCGGTAGGCAAATCCATGCTCTACCAAGGAAACCCACAACCCCAAATCCGAATTTTTCGGAGATGATTAATTGATCCTTTTGTTTTCAAAAATCCGCCGGACTTCTTCCCTAAAGGATGCACTTATTGGAATCTCCTCCCCGCAGACCAACTTACAATGTTTTGCAAACAGGGTTCTTATCTTCAGAATATTAACTGCAAAGGAGTGGTGAACCCTAATCATATAAGGGGACTTTAATTTAGCCATACTGGTAACAAATGGGTAGGCAAGTTTGAATACACTGCCATCTTCGAGCTTAACTATTGATACTTTCTTACGCTGTTCCATATAAAGAATATCCGTAGGCTTCACTACATTATGCACATGACCCAGTTTATCACCCACCACTACAAAATCTTCCTCTACCACCTTTTTGACCCAGTGAAGGGAGTCTATTTTCTTTTTGGCCTTTAACAGCGCCTCGGTCACTTCCAGGGGATTGGGTGGTTTTCCCAAAAAATCAAGCGCATCGACCTTAAAGCCATGAATCGCATACCTGGAGTGTCCCGAACAGATGATCACCGGAATTCTGGAATC
>Ga0307486_1001827_pt1 | contig 15584 bp, 15 predicted proteins | sample CBIW02metaG_FD_203663 | JGI IMG/M metagenome (GOLD analysis project Ga0307486, IMG submission 203663) | Sea-ice brine microbial communities from Beaufort Sea near Barrow, Alaska, United States - CBIW 0.2 | ecosystem: Environmental > Aquatic > Marine > Coastal | place: USA: Alaska | collected... | reverse complement strand
GGACCTCGTCAGCAGCAAGGTCCGCCACCTGTCCGAAACCGATCCCGGCCGCGTTCGCCGCGGCAAACACCGCCGCGATCGTGTTCCGGGAACAACCCAACGCGTCGGCGATGCCACGCTGGGACACGCCCTCGGCGCGAAGTCGAAGGATCTGTTTGTAGTCGACCATTGAAGGCGACTCCTCTCAATCACGCCCGCACCCCAACGGCACGGACCCGACGAAGATCCCACGCAACACGATCCACAACGGCGCCACGGCTCAATCGGTAGCGTCGCAGTGGCTCAGCCCACCACGGAACAGTGGCTCACCAGACAGCGGAACAATGGCTCTCACCGAGCGCAATATGCAAGGATGCGTCATTTTGCCGCCAGCGGTCCACCCGGAGGTCACTCACCAACGAGTGAAGGATCCGGAGCAGTGGGGTTTGCGGCCCAACACGGCTGCGCCCAACGTCATCTTGCTGGAACCCAGGACCATTGGTGACGTGCCGTTCCAGAACACCGTGCCGGCCGAAGGTGGCTACACGGTGGCGGCCCCTGCGCAGGTGGCCGCCGACCTGCTGAATGGGCCCGGACGCGAACCTGCCGAAGGCGACTTCCTGATCGAGTGGATGAAGGCCAACGAGGAGAACTGGCGTCGTGCCTGACGAAGTGACCATGGCGCGGACGGCCTCGGTGACTTAGTCGTTGAGTGACTTCCGAGCGTCGGACAGCAGCAGGTACAGGTGCAGCGGGTCGGTGGGGGAGGGCTTGAAGCCGAACTTCACGTAGAACATGGCGGCCTGCTCGTGCAGGGCATGGACGAGCAGCAATCGCACACCGATGCGTTCGGCAGCAGCAAGCGTCGAGAGGATCGCGTCGCGCACGAGGAATCTGCCAAGGCCAGAGCCTTGCGCTTTGACGTCGATGGCGAGACGGCCCATCAGCACGGCCGGCACCGGATTAGGGGCGTTGCGGCGGGCCTTGCCGGGTAAGTCGGCGTGCTCGACCGCTACGGCCGACAGGGTGTAGTAGCCGAGCACTTTGTCCGTGTCGGCGTCGATGCAGACGTAGCACCTCCCGAGATCGGCGAGGTGGTTGGTGAGCGCTCGATCCGCGAGGTAGCCGTCGAGGGAGGTTTCGCCGGAGTCGAAGTCCGTCGTGTTGTCGGACGGATCGATCGGGCGCGGCTGCTGTGGGCTCACTTGTCCCAGGGTGCAGGCTCGTTGAGCAGTTTCGCCAACTCAGGGATGCGCTTGGCTGGGCGGTCGAGGAGTGCGGCAAACTCGGTCCACGCAGCGTCGCCGAGCCGGAACACTCGCCGGTCGGCCAAGGTGTCCTCGGCGCGAGTCACAGCGGCCGCCGTCACGAACTCCGTGAGCGACTGACCGGTCACGGCAGCAGCGTCCCGAATTAAGGCGTTCTGATCCGGGGTCAGGCGCATGGCAAGGCGAGCGTCCTTGCGGCGAGTGGCTTCGGGCATCGTGGTCATGCAACTACTGTACGCCTGTTGTGCATACAACGGGACAGCGGGTTTCGGACGGCTGCGTGTAGAAATCAGTCGTCCCAAGTGGCCCCGCCGCCTTCCGGCTAGGAAAGAGCGCGGACGACTGCCACATTCATCGCCTCAGCCACGGCGTCCAAGTCGTCTTCGAACAGGTCGGCGTAGACGTCAAGGGTCATGGCTGCTGACTTGTGACCAAGCATGCGTTGGACGGCCTTGGCGTTCGCGCCGGATGAGATCGCCAAGGATGCTGCAGTGTGGCGGAGGTCGTGCGGGGTGACGCGCGGGATGCCGGCCCGGCGGACTGCGCCTGCGAACCATCCGCCTGACGAGCCGTCGGTTCGGGTACGTCTGCGGAACCCGCCATCCGGTCCGGGGAAGAGGAGTGCTTCGGGTGGCTTTCCGGCGCAAGCCTTCTCGATGACTGGGTCGAGCATCTGGATGTATGGCACCGAGCGACGCTCGTGATTCTTCGGCGTGCCGATGTGGATCTCGGTGCCGACCTCGACGGCGTTGCGTTCGATCGAGAGGCGTCGGCGAGTGGTGTCGACATCGCGCACGCGGAGCGCGATCATTTCACCCCAGCGAATGCCTGTGTACGCGAGGATCAGCACGACCGCCGACGAGTCCCCGGCTTCTTGGGCGAGGCGATCGACCTGTCGGTGGTTGAGATATACGCGACCGCGCATGACTTTGCGCTTGGTCTTTACACCCTTGGCCGGGTTGGCCATGATGCGGCGGTCGTCGACGGCATCGTCAAGGATCGACGAGAGGACGCCGAACGCGCGCTTGACTGTGGTGCCGGACCGGTTGCTGCCGATGGCGGCAACCCAGTCCTGAATGGTCGTGCGGCTGATGTCGCTGACCCGGACGTCACCCCACCGCGGCTCGACGTGGACTCGCCATCCAATCTCGAGCGCCAGCAGGGACGACGGTTTGAGGTGTGCGCTCTGCCGGACGAGCCAGCCCGGCCCGAGCTCTCCGATCGTTGCTTGGCCAGCGTGGTGTGAGACGAACTCGCCACGATACTTCTGCACCTCCACTGAGGCCGCGAACTGTTCGGCGTCACGCTTGGTCTTGAAGCCGCGCTTCTTCGTCTGCGTTCGCTCTGGCGTCCGGTAGCGAACTTGGTACCGCTTGCCGCCCGATGTTTCATACGACTCGATGGTCGCCACGAGGGTCACCTCCTTCGGCACCTCGGAGATACCGCAGCTTTGGCTTCGTGCGCCAGAGGCGGCGGCCGAACTGTGGACGAGGGCGATGGCTCGGGAACCTGTGGACCATCGGCCGATGAGTCACGTCCGGGCTCGCCGGTGCGCTGCGAGCCAGGACTGCACGTCGGAAAGTGCGTACCGCACACGCGTCCCGACTTTGATGTACTCGGGCCCGGTCCCGAGGTAGCGCATCTGCGCCAGTTGGCCGGTCGTCACCGAGAGCATCTCGGCCAAGGCCTCCGGCGCCACCAGAGTCTCCATCACTTGATCGGTCATGATCGTCCTCCTTGTTTGTGGGCATCACACCTACTCATGGCCGAGCCGGTGCCCTCAGTGGTCAGGGAACGTTCGAGAATCGCTGGAACTTGGGGGGAACGTTGGGGGGAACGTTCGCGTCACATTCTGTCTGCGGGCATGACGTTGGCGTGGGTCCCTGCGCTCCCAGGCCAAAGCAAGATGCACGTCCCAGTCGCTAGAGGAACGACGTCCCCAGCACTGCCAGCAGCTGTGACATCTGATCAAACAAATCTCGGTGACTTCCGTCAGTGCATGAGGTGTGTGACGAAATTCTTCTGTTCGTGCTGACCACTGAAGCTGAGTTCTTGGCTGTGTGGGTCAGGAGGTAATTCAAATGAGCGTTGTGGATGGCTCAAAGGAGCCGATCAAGCCGAGGTTGTGTGAGCGTTGCGGCAGGCGGATGCCGCCGCAGAAGAGAGGACGGCCACGTCGCTGGTGTTCTCAGCAGTGTCGACAGTCCGCGTACGAGGAGCGTCACAACATGGAGAGTTGGGCGGATAGGCAGCCGAAGGTCAACAGTCTGTCTGACGTGATCGAGGTCGCGCAGACTCGAGGTGCCGAGCGGGAGGTCAGGCGTCGGCGGCCTGCGTCTGATCGTCGCCAGACGCATACCTCTACCGATTGTCTTAGGGTGGTGACATCGAGCCTGCTTTTGACGGCGATGGTCCTTGAACGCGTGACGGACACCGTCCGTGTTTGCGGAGTTGTCAACACTGCTGAGGGGCGCATCCTCGCCGGCCATGTGGCGGACCTCGTCAACGCCGTTCTCGCACGAAGCGCTTCGGTGGTGTCGGCAGAGGCAAGTCCCGGGCTCAACCCGCCAACCCCTGAGACTGAATGATGCGTCTGTTCGTGACACACGGACTTGTCGGCGGCAAGAGCACCCGAGGGTTTGGAGACTTGATGCCAGAAGAGTAGATAGTGTCGGACCACGAGCCAGCGACACGGGCGTGCCTTCGGGGTGCCAGATCTGACAGTTCTCCTGACCGGGAAGATGGCATTCGACGCAAACTGGCGACGAGACAACGGAGTGACCACGTGAGCAACTTGGGCGGATTCATCTGGTCGATCGCCGACCAGCTGCGCGGCGTCTACCGTCCGGCCCAGTACGGCAACGTGATCCTGCCGTTCACAATCCTGCGGCGGCTCGACGCGCAGATGGCTGAGCACCGCGACACGATCCGCAAGCTCGCGGCCGCCAACCCCAGCCATGAGGCGCTGGCACGCCAGGTCAAGAAGAAGACCGGGCTGCAGTTCCACAACACCTCGCAGTTCGACTTCGAACGGCTCAAGGCCGACCCGTCGGGCCTTCGGGAGAACCTCGTCGACTACATCAATGGCTTCTCCGACAACATCGACGTCTTCTCCCGTTTCAAGTTCGAGAACGAAATCGCGACCCTCGACGAGAAGGACCGCCTCTATCTGGTCGTCTCGCAGTTCGCGGCGATCGACCTGCACCCGAGCAGCGTGCCCAACGCCGAGATGGGTGACCTGTTCGAGGAGCTGATCCGCAAGTTCGCCGAGGCGTCCAATGAGACGGCCGGTGAACACTTCACCCCGCGCGACGCGATCCATCTGATGGTCGACCTGCTGTTTGCCGAGGACGCCCAGGCGCTGACCAAGCCCGACATCATCCGTTCGGTCTATGACCCCACGGCTGGCACTGGAGGGATGCTCTCGGTCGCCGAGGAGCACCTCGCCAAGCAGAACCCGACCGCGGTGATGCGGCTCTATGGCCAGGAGCTCAACGACCAGTCGTACGCGATCTGCAAGTCCGACATGATCGCCAAGGGGCAGGATGCCACCAACATCCAGCTGGGTGACACGCTCGCCGATGACAAGTTCACCGGGCAGTACTTCGACTATTGCCTGTCCAACCCGCCGTACGGGGTCGACTGGAAGGCGTCGGAGAGGCAGGTCAAAGCCGAATGCGCGGCGACCGGCGAGCACGGTCGCTTCGGCGCCGGACTGCCGCGCATCAGCGACGGCCAGATGTTGTTCCTCACCCATCTCGCCAGCAAGATGCGCCCCGCCCGCGACGGCGGCGGTCGCGCCGGCATCGTCCTCAACGGCTCGCCGCTGTTCACCGGCGCAGCCGAGTCGGGTGAGTCGGAGATCCGTCGAACCCTGCTCGAACGCGACGTGGTCGATGCGATCGTCGCCCTGCCGACCGACATGTTCTACAACACCGGCATCGCGACGTACGTGTGGATCCTCGACAACACCAAGGCGCCGGAGCGGGCCGGCAAGGTGCAGCTGATCGACGGTACGAGTTTCTTCTCCAAAATGCGCAAGAGTCTGGGGTCGAAGCGTCGCGAGATCTCGCCCGCCGACCGCAAGCGCCTGGTCCGCATCTATGAGGCGTTCGACGCGCAGTCCGACGAGGATGCGGAGTTCTCCAAGGTCCTGCCGACGACGGAGTTCGGCTTTTGGACCATCACGGTCGAACGTCCGCTGCTTGACGACGACGGCAAACCGGTCACCGACCGCTCGGGCAACCCCAAGCCCGACAGCAAGCTTCGGGACACCGAGAACATCCCCTTCACCTGGAGACCCAACGCCGAGACCGCCACCTCGCCGGTTGAACCCGCCCCCTCGCTGGTTGAGCTTGTCGAAACAACGACCCCACCCGACCGCGATGCCACCATCAAGGCGTACCTCAAGGCCGAGGTGCTCCCCCACGTGCCCGACGCCTGGATCGACGCCAAGAAGACCAAGGTCGGCTACGAGATCCCGTTCTCCCGGCAGTTCTACAGGTACGTCCCGCCGCGTCCGCTGGAGGAGATCGACGCCGAGCTCAACATCCTGGTCAAGGAAATCATCGACCTGTTGAACGAGGTCGAGTCGTGAGTTGGGCAGAGGTTCCGCTACGACGAGTGGCCTCGATTCTCGGCGGTGGTACTCCGAGCGCCGACGAGGAACTCTGGGATGGCGACGTTCCGTTCATCACACCTCCTGACCTGCGTCCAGTGCACGGAGGTCTTTGCCGTTCTACCGGTCGCACACTGACAGATGTGGGCGCGGCATCGGGATCAACGATCGCTCCCGTCGGATCTGTGATGGTGTCAAAGCGAGCGCCGATTGGGTACGTCGCCCGCCTCAAAAGGGAATCTGCGTTCAACCAAGGCTGTCTCGCAGTCGTGCCCGATCCTGCGGTTCTCCGCTCGGACTTCCTCACGTGGGCACTCTCAGTGAGAGGCAACGAACTGAATGTCCTCGGGCGGGGGACGACGTTCATGGAACTCTCGGCTGGGGACTTGGCTAGTGCTGTTTTTCAACTGCCGTCTCTCGATCAGCAGCGCGCCATTGCCGACTACCTGGACCGCGAGACTGCCAAGATTGACGCTCTGATCGAGCAGCAAGAACGCCTCATCGCCACTCTCCGCGAACGTTCCTCGGCTTTCCGCGAGCATCAACTGCTCAGCAGGACCGCCGCTCGAAAAACTACCGCACGCCGCGCTTTCACGAAAGTGAGTCGACCAGCAGTGTCTGGGCTTGAAGTCATCACCGCATACCGTGACGGCCGTGTGACGCACCGGTCGAATCGACGCGATGATGGTTACACGATGTCCGACCTCGAACACGGATACCAGGAGATTCGCCCCGGTGAGATTGTCTTCCACGCACTCGACGGGTTCGCAGGCGCCGTGGGTGTGTCTGACAGTCACGGCAATGCAACGCCGGTGTACCACGTGTGCACCCCAACTCAAGGCGACGATCCAGAGTTCCTCGCGCTCTACCTCCGTCAGCTGGGCACCTGCGGGCTTCTCTCAACCCTCGCCCCCAACGTGCGACAGCGCAGCGTCGATTTTCGCAACTGGTCCACATTCGGACGCATACCACTCGAGCTTCCGGAGCCTCAGGTGCAAAGGGACGCCGTGCGAGCGATCAAAGCGTCGGAGCGCCGGATCGACGAGCTAATACAGACGGCCGAGAGGTTCATTGAGCTTTCCCGCGAGCGGCGGGCCGCGCTGATAACTGCTGCCGTGACTGGGCAGATCGAAGTAGGCGCCGCATGGGCAGCGAAACACTGAACGCCATTGCCGCCCTCGCCTCGGCCAGTGCCGCTTGGGTCGCCGTATGGTTCGCGCGAAGCGCGGCCAAGACCTCCGTCTCGCAGACCCGCCTTCAACGCGAGATCGCCGAAGCGGCAGCACAGCCGTACGTCTGGGCTGATATCCGCGGTGACCGCAAGCAAGGCACGCTCATCAATCTGATGGTTGGCAACTCCGGACCAACGATCGCGACCTCAGTCCGCATCGAGATCACGCCGGATCTTCCAAGCATCCGCGATGACATGCCGACCTCTCACGTCATTGACCGGCGGCTCAAGCCAGGCCTGAAGTCGCTCGCGCCAGGTGCGGAACTCATTTGGCCGATCGGCGTGAGTCACGAGATTCTCGGCGAAGACAAGTCGCAGGTCTTCGTCGTGCGCATCAACGCAGAGGGCCCGTATGGCCCGATACCGGAACTCTTCTACGAAATCGATCTCGCCGACTTCCGTGAAACCGCCGATCAACCTGACGGTTCGCTCCACCTTGTCCGGAAGGCGATCGAGAAGCTCCCTGAGGAAATGGCGAAGCAGACGTATCGCACGCGAGTCGAAACTGATGGTTGACCATTCGTGGAGCATTGACCTCTCGTTCGTCGTTCCCGGGTCGAACGAGAACCGGTGGAGCGACCTGGCGGCGACCCTGATATCGACTGATCCGAATCCACTCGCCGATCTGCTGGGATTGGAGTTCGACTCGGTGCATCGCGAGGTCAACGTTGTCGGAGCCACCAAGCGATCTGATCGCCTCGACCTACTGCTCCGTAGAGACGGCAAAGACGTCGCCGTGATCGAGGCCAAACTCCTGTCCGACCTTGGGCCGCAACAGCTGGATCGCTATCAGGTGGCATTTCCAGAAGCACAGGCGTACCGCGTACTCCACCTCGCACAGATCCCGGTCAAACTCCGCAACATCGAGCCGTGGGAGTCGCTGACGTGGGAAGCAGTGATCGACGCCTACACGCGCAGCCGCCACTCCTGGGTCAGCGCCACCGCCCAAGCCTGGGCCGGTCAGCTCGAACAATTGATACCTCGAGTCGGCCCGGACACGGTGTGGAACGACGTACCCGACGACGCACAGGGGTTCGAACTCGCCCTGCGATCCAGAGTCGCCTGGTTGTCGGCGTGACTCGGCGAGTGGTGCACGATCGAGCACGACATCGAGCAGTCGTCCGGCGGCGGCAACTGGGCCATTCGAATGTGGACGGATGTTCCGAGTCCCGAGCACGTCGTCAGCGTGGAACTTCAGGAGGGTCTCACGGCATACGCCTGGAGACCGGACCCCGAGCGTCCGTACCGCGATCGGCTCCCGGGGCCGGTGGTGTTGCTCGGTCTCCGCCAAGACTCGAACACATCATCCGACTTCGACTGGGCGTTGCTTTATCGGATGTTCGCCGACCACATCCTCGACGGCAGCGGTGCCACGCGCGACGGCCGTGAATGGCAGGTCACGCCGGCGCGGCCGTCTCATCCGGTCGACAAAGAGAACTGGCAACGGATCGTCGCCGAGGGAGCACCACGTTGGCTGGGCAAGGGCTGGGGCATGAAGGTCGCCCAAGGTAACGGCGCCTGCCTGTTCGGTGCTCGGTTCGGACTCCCCGCGACCAGCACGCTTGCCGAGATCGAGACCGAGCTCCGACGACTGGAACCGCTCCTCCTCCAGATGAGCGCGGCGGCGGACTAACGCAAGAGACTCGATGGGGGCCAACCTTTGCGACCTGTCAGCCCTGGGTGTTCTTGCATCTAGTCAGGGCAAGCGCCCTTCTTGGTCCATGGGCATCGACGCCAGTCGAATTCCATGGACGGGAGTTGTCCCTTCACGAACTCGTTGATCTCAGTGAGATTCGTCTTCAGAATTCGAGCAACTGTGAAGATCGATACCTGCTCCACGCCGGCCTGCTTCAAGGACGAAGCGACAGATTGTGCACTTGCTCCGCTGACCCACGAGTCGTCAATCACGAGCATGTGAGCCGGTGGATCGCCTGAGATATCGGCGACCCAGGCCTCCGGATCCAAGAGCCGACGACCGGGATCGTATTGGAGGGTGATTCCAATCTCTTGATGTGGATCTCGCGCCAATGCAACTACCAGATCCCTCAGCGCCGGTCGTCCTCCCCGTGATGGAACGATTGCCCACCCATCGACCGGAGCGCCCGACACAGAGACCAAACACTCGACATGCCCCCGCAAACTGACCGCAAGGAGTTCCTGCATCTTCTGGACGAGACTCGGGCCGGTGCGCGGCGCTTTGTAGTTGCGCACAGTCAGATACGCCTGGGTGTCGGGCTCGACCGCGTAGATCAGCGAGGTCACACGATCCGCCAGCGGGAGGCTGGCCTCGACATGTCGCCGGCATTGGTAGCAGCGGGAGCGATCGGCGTTCACTGGAAGTGCGCACGATTCACACAGACCTTCGAGCGATCTATTGATCGACCTCAAGTACTGACCCGCTTCTGCGGCGAGCGCGTTGCCGATCGCCTCAACTTCCGGGAGGAACTCGCGTGTCATTGCAGGGCCCTGAGGGCACTCTCAACTCTCTGCGTGCGGTCCAAGACAGCATCAATTGCCGCAGACAAGTCCTCGCACGAGCTCACCACGTAGACGTTGGGTGAGCCTGCGAGCGATTTCCCCCAGGTTGTTGCATCAACAACCTTCGTGGTGAGAATGACTGGGCGTCCATGTTGGCCCGCCACCCGTGTTTGGATACGGGTTCCAGAATGTTCGCTCGCTTCGACGACGATGGATGCTTGGCCATAGCCGGACATCGCGGCATTTCGAATAGGGAAGTTCTGTTTGGTCGGCGGCGCGTCCGGGTAGAACTGCGAGAGCAGTAGGCCCTTTTCAGCGATTTCCCTTTGCAACTTGGAGTTCTCCGGCGGATATGACCGGTTCATTCCTGTTCCAAGGAACGCGACCGTCTTCCCGGCGAGACGCAACGCAGCACGGTGTGCAGCAGCGTCAACACCGGCTGCAAGTCCAGAGATCACGGTCAGCTCACGGGCAACCAGAAGTGCTGCAGCCTCCTCAGCGAAGCTCACGCCCCAGGGGCTCACGGTCCTGGATCCAACGACAGACATACCCTGGTCGTCGGGCCGCAGTTCACCCTCGTAGAAGAGAAATGGTGGAGTCTCGTGGATGTCTCGAAGTCGAGCTGGATACTCATCGTCGAGGACAGTCACAAATCGCAGACCTGCGTCGCTCCACCGCTGAATGTCACTCGCTGCTTCGGCAACCGACTCTAGGGCCGCAGGGTCAGCGAAAAGCGCTTCTTCGTTTGCCTGAGCTAGGAGCGTTAGCGCGCTTCCTTCGTACGACACGTCTGCGGCTATCTGATTCCAGTGCCTGCCATTGCCCTGTCGCAGAAGCGCAAGCAACCCCGCCCGCTCGCGTTCGCGTAGGTCCATGATCATCAGACTAGTCAGTAGCCCTGACAGGACCTGATAGGACGCACAAAGGATCGAACATATTGGGCGAGGTCTGGCCCATGGGCGGGCTACTCCCACAGGACGAGCGCTCTCAGGTGCTGGAGGTGACGCAGTACACCTCCATGGTTGCGTGCCTGCTTTGTAGCTCCGGTCGAGGTAGCGAACGCCCAGGGCTACACCCCGGAAGGGATGCGCTACTCCGTTGGTTCGTCCCTAGAGGTCCAGAAAGACTCGGGGTAGTACGGCGCGACGAACCAACGACCAGCGTCCGGGTCCAGTTCGACCACGTTGCTCTCATCGCACAGGACGAATCGAATCACCCCTTGATGGGCTTCTTTGCCGACGACGAGGTCCACTTCCACGAGGGCCAGCGATGAGGTGTCGCGTCTGACCCGAGCAATCGACCAGCTCTCAAGCGGATTGTTCTCGTAGAGAGATCTCGCTTCGCGCGCTTGTTTCCCAACGTCGCGGGGCTGGTCTCCGAAGCGAATGAAGAATTCACCGACTGGCCCCCACCGCTGCTTTGCCCATGCCACCAAGAACTTGCTCGCGGCGAGATACTCCCGCAGGTCAGTTACATCAGGGTCAGAGCCTGACACCTCGTAGGGTTCAAAGGCGTCTGACTTCTTCTTGAGCGCCTGAAAGTCTGCATAACGGGTCAGGGTCTCGCGCAAGGTCGGCTCGTCCTCCTTCGGTGCCAGCCGCGCTACTTCACCGTCCGCCCAATCCGAGACAGCAAATAGCAGATTCCACGCCTTGGTCGCGATGACTGGATTGTCGAAGTTCGGGAGCATGCCATGCACCAAGCCGTGTCGCCGCAGTTCGAACTGCTCCGAAGAGTCGAGCTTGCTCACCCGTTGGTTGTAGGTGCGATGAGCATTTGCGAGACCCTGATGGTGACCAGCCGCTTTGTCCCAGGGACTCATTTCATCGCTCTCTCGCGCATGCAATCCCCTACGCCGGGCCGGTTCAAAGTCGTTCACGAACCCGTCCAAGACCGACAGAAGGACCAGGACGCAACTGTAGAACCGGCGCTCTTGGTAGTCATGAAGTGCGCGTTGGGCAAGCGCGAGTCGGGGACGCATCGCCGCATGATGTCCAAGACGTCGCAGCGACCACTGGAGATGATCGCCCGACGTGTAGTAAGCGATGAGACGCTGCTCGGCGATCTCCGCGCCTGGACTGGAGGCGATTTCGCTCATGGCCGGGAGATCCAGGTCGTCATGAAAGATCCAGCCGCGATCTCCCAGTGTCGCGTAGAAGCGGTCAACCACCGTGGTGATCTCGTCGAGGCTAGTCCTCAACTCACGAGCCTCGGCTCGGACCTTACGGCCCCCGGCCCAGCCCAATATCCGCATTCCAAGGAGCATCTGTCGTGCCTCGATGACCGAGGGCAGATCCTCCATGCTCCCGTACGGCAGTCGGGGTTCTTGCGCGTCAGTCATGCCTCGACTCTAGGGCCGAGAGCGGACACGCTCGCTTCTCGATGCCTCGAGTAATTCTAGGCGCTAAGCACAAGCGTCCTGAGGACCAATCGACTCTGCCGCCCACCCCGCTTCTCGGCGATCTCACGTTTTCGAACGCTGGCTGGCGAGAGCGGGTCCATTGGATCGCCCGGGTGCGAGGCGAGTCCGTGGCATCATCAGATCAAGCGACGGCCACGTGCCGCGACCACTGACCGAGAGTGACATGCTGCGTGGCTGACCACAATGAGAAGCCGTTCGAGGCCGAGATCTGCGCGCATCTTGAAGCGAACGGGTGGCTGTACTCGGAAAACTCGACTGGCTACGACAAGGCGCGGGCGCTGTTCCCCGAGGACGTGTTCGGTTGGCTCGCCGACACGCAGCCGGACGAGCTCGCCAAGGTGGTCAAGCCCAGCGCCGCGAACGAAGCGCAGCAGCGCGAGCAACTGCTCGATCGGCTTCGCAAGGTGCTGGACACGCCGCATTCGGCTGGCGGCGGCACAATCAACGTGCTGCGCAATGGCCTCAGCCAAGCCAACGCCAAGCTGCAGATGGCCGAGTTCAGGCCCGAGACCTCCCTCAACGCCAAGACCAACGAGCGCTACAGCAAGGTGCGGCTGCGGGTCGTACGACAGGTCTACTACTCATCAGCCAACAAGAACTCGATCGACCTTGTGCTGTTCGTCAACGGCATCGCGGCAGCCACCCTCGAGCTCAAGACCGACTTCACCCAGTCCGTCGGCGATGCGATCGAGCAGTACAAGACTGCACGCGACCCACGAGGCGAACCGCTGCTGACGCCGATCTTGGGAGCCGTCGTGCACTTTGCGGTGTCCAACTCCGAGGTCCACATGACCACCAAGCTCGCGGGCGCCAAGACGTACTTCCTGCCGTTCAACCTCGGGGTTGACGGCGGGCGCGGGAACCCGATTAACGCGCACGGCTCGCAGACCGCATACCTGTGGGAGCGGGTGTTGCAGCGCGACACCTGGCTCGACCTGCTCGGCAAGTTCGTGTTCGTCAAGGACGAGAAGTCCGTCGACCCGGTCACCGGCAAGAAGTCCACCTCCACGGCCCTGCGGTTCCCGCGCCTGCACCAGTGGGACGTGGTCGGCAAGCTCGTGGAAGCCAGCCGAGCCGAGGGACCTGGGCAGCGCTACCTCATCCAACACTCGGCCGGATCGGGCAAGACCGATTCGATCTCGTGGACCGCCAACCGGCTGTCCCGGCTGCACGACGACAAAAACGAACCGGTCTTCGACTCCGTCATCGTCATCACCGACCGCACCGTGCTCGACGACCAGCTGCAAAAAGCCGTGCGCCAGATCGAGAAGGACGCTGGTTATGTGGCGACGATCGATGACGAGGCGATCCGCAACGCCAAGGACGTCACTTCAAAGTCCGGCGTGCTGGCGGCCGAGCTGCTGAAGGGCACCCGGATCATCGTCGTGACAATCCAGACCTTCCCGTTCGCGCTGGAGGCGATCCGCGAGAACAAGGGCCTCGCCGGTCGCAGGTTCGCCATCATCGCCGACGAGGCGCACTCGTCACAGACCGGCCAGACTGCCAACAAGGTCAAGGAAGTGCTGTCCGCCGAGGAGCTCGCCGATCTGGAAGACGGCGGCGAGATCAGCGTCGAGGACCAGCTCGCCGCTGAGATGGCCGCACGCGCCGACGCCACCAACATCTCGTTCTATGCGTTCACCGCGACCCCGAAGGCCAAGACGCTGGAGCTGTTCGGTCGACCCGGCGCTGACGGCAAGCCGGCGGCCTTCCACATCTACACGATGAAGCAGGCCATCGAGGAGGGCTTCATCCTCGACGTGCTGCGTGGCTACCAGACCTACGACACGGCGTTCCAGATCGCGCTGACCGTTGACTCCCCAGTGCTCGAACGCAAGGGCAGCGGAAGCGGAGGCAACGACGACAACCTCGTCGACCAGGCCGCCGCCACCAAGGGACTCATGCGGTGGGTCGCGCTACACCCGACCAACATCGCGCAGAAGGTCGAGATCATCGTCGAGCACTTCCGCACCAACATCGCGCACCTGCTCGACGGGCACGCGAAGGCGATGGTCGTTACGTCGTCGCGCAAGGCAGCCGTGCGCTACAAGCAGGCGATCGACGCCTACATCGCCGAGCACGGCTATCCGATCGGCACGCTGGTCGCGTTCTCGGGCGGCGTCACCGATCTGGAGACCGATCCGACCAGCCAGGATCACCCGCTTACCGAGACCAGCATGAATCCAAGCCTGCGTGGCCGAGACCTGCCGACGGCGTTCGGCACCGACGAGTTCCAGATCATGCTGGTCGCCAACAAGTTCCAGACCGGCTTCGACCAACCGCTGCTGTCGGCGATGTACGTCGACAAGAAGTTGTCAGGCGTCACCGCGGTGCAGACGTTGTCGCGCCTGAACCGTACGTACGTCAGCCCCGACGGCGCGGTGAAGGGCACCACCATGGTGCTGGACTTCGTCAACGACGCCGACGAGATCCAGCAGGCGTTCCTGCCGTACTACGAGGACGCCTTCCTCGAGCGAGCCACCGATCCGAACGTCGTCCACGACCTGCGCTCGAAGCTCGACCAGTCCGACATCTTCACCCAGGCCGAGATCGACCAGTGCGCCGACGCGTACATCAATGGCAAGGGCAACAACGCGCTGTCGGCCGCTGTGGCTCCAGCCAAGATCCGGTTCCAGCAGGCGTACGATGCCGCCATCGCATCAGGGGATGCGACCGATGCGGACGAGCTGGAGATGTTCCGCAGTGATCTCGTCAGCTACGTGCGCATCTACGACTTCATGAGCCAGATCATCGACTACGGCGACCCGGAGTTGGAGAAGCGCGCCATCTTCTTCAGGCTGCTCGAACGCGTGATCCGCACCGGCGCCCCGACCGAGGTCATCGACCTGTCTGATGTCTCGCTGCACCGCATCGCCCAGATCGACCGCGGTGCAACCGACATCAAACTCGGCACGGAGGCGAAGGGGCTCGGCGGCATCACGGCCGCGGGCTCCGGTCAGGTCCGCGACCCGCAGCTTGTGCTGTTCCAGGCGGTGATCGACCGGCTCAACGAACTCTTCGGCGAAGGCCTGACGACGAGCCAGAAAGAGATGTTCGTACGCGGGCTCGTTGACACCCTCGGCAGCCACGACACGCTCGTCCGACAGGCGCGCGCCAACACCGAGAAGCAGTTTCTAGAAAGCCCCGACCTTCGTGAAGGTGTTGTTGACGCTGTCGCTGAAAACGACGACGCGAACAAGATCATGGCCGACATCTTCTTCGGTGAATCAGATGTGCAGATTGAACTCACCAGGCTTGTCGGCAAGTTGCTGTACGCGGTCGCCAAGGTTTAAGTGGTGTGAGAAACAGCCGGATGAGTCGGCGAAGGTCGCTGTCATCGAGGCCGCATCTCCAAGCCGTCGCTGTGGGCACATTTTGGGCACACTTTGTTGTGATCTAGCGGAATTCGGACATATCACTGTGATGTAAACTTATTGGAATTGCAGGGAATTCGAACGTTGTCGCAGGCCGGAAATAGCCGATTTTCGAGTTCAAATCCCACCGCCACCGCCATAGGGAAACCCTTGTTTTTGCCCGGAATTCCGGGCAGGAGCGGGGGTTCTCTTGTTGTGCTCACGGACTTTTGAG
>Ga0307486_1001824_pt1 | contig 15598 bp, 16 predicted proteins | sample CBIW02metaG_FD_203663 | JGI IMG/M metagenome (GOLD analysis project Ga0307486, IMG submission 203663) | Sea-ice brine microbial communities from Beaufort Sea near Barrow, Alaska, United States - CBIW 0.2 | ecosystem: Environmental > Aquatic > Marine > Coastal | place: USA: Alaska | collected... | reverse complement strand
TGTGGCAAATCGATCTCGGTGACCTAGACAAGCTTGCTTCGTCAGGTAGCGACGTTCCTGACGAAGAGATCGAACGCCGCCGCTCGCTGGCGAAGGGTTCTGATCTCGCCACGCTCATCTACACCTCTGGTACAACGGGAAAACCCAAGGGTTGCGTCATCACGCACTCCAATTTCGTCGAGTTGTGCCGCAACGCTCAGAAGGCTATCCCCGAGGTCGTCAACCCTGAGTCGAGCACGCTGCTCTTCATCACGACAGCGCACATTTTCGCTCGTTTCATCTCGATCTTGTGCATCCACGGTGGGGTGAAGGTCGGTCACCAGCCAGACACCAAACTGCTGCTGCCCTCGATGGCGTCGTTTAAGCCGACCTTCCTCTTGGCTGTACCGCGAGTGTTCGAGAAGGTTTACAACTCGTCCGAGCAGAAGGCTGAAGCCGGCGGCAAGGGAAAGATTTTCCGCAAGGCTGCCGACGTAGCCATCGCGCACTCAAAGGCCATTGATGCCGGTCACGTGCCACTCGGGCTCAAGATTCAGTTCGCCGTCTTCGATCGACTGGTTCTTTCGAAGATTCGTGCCGCTCTGGGAGGACGTGTCAAGTACGCCGTCTCTGGTTCAGCGCCCCTCGGTCTGCGTCTTGGACACTTCTACCGCAGCCTTGGCCTCACGATCCTTGAGGGCTACGGACTCACTGAAACCACCGCGCCGATCTCGGTCAACAAGGCATCAAACTTCAAGATCGGTAAGGTTGGTCCCCCGCTACCCGGCGTCTCGGTGCGGATCGCGGAAGATGGCGAGATTCAGGCGAAGGGTATCTGTGTCTTCGACGGCTACTGGAATAACCAGGAAGCGACCGACGAGGTCTTCGACGGCGAATGGTTCAAAACCGGTGACATCGGCAAGTTCGATGAAGACGGCTACTTGGAGATCACCGGACGCAAGAAGGAGATCATCGTCACCGCCGGAGGCAAGAATGTTGCTCCCGCAGCACTCGAGGACCCCATTCGTGCCAATCCGATCATCGGCCAAGTTATCGTTGTCGGCGAACAGCGCCCATTCATCGCAGCTCTCGTCACACTTGATGAAGAGATGCTTCCTGTCTGGCTCAACAACAACGGTCTGGACGCAACCTGGACGATCGAGCAAGCAGCCAAAGACCCGGCGGTACTCGCTGAAGTGCAGCGGGCGATCGATGTCGGCAATGCGCGAGTCTCGCGGGCTGAGTCGGTTCGCAAGTTCCACATCCTCGACGCGGACCTCACTGAAGCTAGCGGCCACCTCACACCGAAAATGAGCATCAAGCGAAACGTGATTCTGGCTGACTTTGCCGATGTCATTGACGCGATGTACTCAAACTCACCAAACACTGAAGGTATTTCGCTCAAGCACTAGGTGCCGGCACGAAAGACCCTGATACAGAAGACTCCCGTCGCGTAGCTACGCGACGGGAGTCTTGTCATTAGCGGATTAGTAGCGTCGCTCTAGTACCACTCCGCTTTTCGGATGGCACGCATCGCGTCTCGCTTGGTCTCAGAATCGAGCCCCTCGATGTACAGATGGCCATCAAGGTGGTCTGTTTCGTGTTGCAAGGCCTGAGCCATGACACCTTCGCCGCTCACCTCAACGGGTTCGCCAGCAAGGTTGACTCCGGTGACTCTGGCGAACGGGTAGCGACTGCGCAGGAAATAGAAGCCGGGAACTGAAAGGCATCCCTCATCCACCAATTCGGGCTGACCTGACACGTCGACAAGCACTGGATTGATGACGTAGCCAACCTCGCCATCGATGTTGTAGCTAAAGGCGCGCAAGCCAACACCAATTTGGTTGGCCGCGACGCCTGCACGGCCAGGCACTTGCACTGTCTCAAGGAGGTCAGCAATGAGCGCCGCCGCGTGCGGGTCGCCAACAGTTATGGGGTCACAAACAGAACGAAGGACGGGATCGCCAAAGAGACGAATCTCACGAACAGCCATTGGGTCAGTTGGTCCGGATCTCAGGAAGGCCATCCATGACAACGGCGGCGAGCTCGCGGGCCGCAGTCTTGGTGAGCTTGCTGAGATTGCGGTAGTGGATTACAGAACCTGTCGCGAGGCTCGGGTCATAAGGAACCCGCACAATCTCACGCACGCGCGACTTGAAATGCGCTTCGATTTCTTCGAGCTTGACCAAGTTGGTGCCCTGAGTAGCGGTGTTGAGCGCAACCACAGCGTTCTTTACGAGATGAGCGTGACCGTTTGACTCGAGCCACGTCAACGTCTCTGACGCCAAGCGTGCTTCGTCGACGCTGCCTCCAGAGACAATGACGATCGAGTCAGCCCGTTGGAGTGTTGCGCGCATGACCGAGTGCACGATGCCGGTTCCGCAGTCGGTAATGGCAACGGAGTAGAACCGCTCTGCCATGTCAGCGACGACGTTGTAATCATTCTCGTCAAACGCCTCAGAAACATGCGGGTCCGTGTCGGAGGCGAGAACATCGAGTCGTGTTTCGTCGCGCGAGACGACCGTCTGGAACTCACTAAAGGTGTGAAGCGAATCTGCCCGCAGCACAACATCACGAACAGTCGCTCTGGTCTGCCTATCGATGCGTTCTGCCAGAGTTCCGCGGTCGGGGTTTGCGTCGATCGCAATGATACGGTCTTCGCGCGTGTCGGCCATTGCCATACCCAACAGGGCGCTGATCGTGGTCTTGCCCACGCCGCCCTTGCGTGTCAGCACAGGCACAAAACGCGTTCCGCCAACAAAAGTCTTGGTAATACGGGCCTCGAGAGCCTTGCGCTCTCGAGCACGATACGAATCTCCCACATTGACGAGATGAAACGTGACCGCGTAAACAAGCGCCTGCAGGAAACCTTCTGGGGCAGGTGCTCGGTTCTGCTTACCCTGATGGATGAGCCGCTCTGCCGTAAGCATCGTCGCCGCTTCTGGGGCACCGCGCACTTCAGCGCGCTGACGGACGCGACGCGTTGGGTGGTGGTCGACCGGAGGAAGCTCAGGGATAACCGCGACCTCGGGGGTTAACTCTGGAGGCATCGTCACGACCAGGTCTGGAGTAAGAGCGATCGATGTAGTGGCCATTGCCGCCGGGTCGACATGGTGAGCGTCAACAGCAACATCGTCGATTGCGACCGCCGCTTCATGCTCGGGAGTCTCACGAACAGCCACAGGAAGCGAGAGCGTGAAAGTCAGGCTCTCGCTGCTTGGAGCCTCTTCAACTGTCGATTCTTTGGTGTCGTCATCGGCTGAGGAGTTCTTTCCGTCCGCGGTCAACCGCACGTCGGGTTCATTGCGCTTGGTAGTCACTTGTTGATCCCTTTCAGAAAGCAAACACACCACTCTAACCCGAAATCGAGGTAGACATGACAGTCGCCCGCTCCATTAACGCGGCTAAATGCCTCGTCGATCGAGGACTAGCTTGGCTCAATTTCGACGAGAAGATCCCCTGCCTCAACCTGCTGAGTCTTGGGAATAGCGAGCCGCTTCACTGTGCCAGAGATGGATGCTGTGATCGCGGCTTCCATCTTCATCGCCTCGATAGACGCAACGGGTTGCCCAGCTTCGACCTTCGCACCCTCCTCAACCTGAACAGTGACGACGCCAGAGAACGGTGCCGCAACGTGTCCCGGTTTGGTGGCATCCGCTTTCTCAGCCGCAGTCGTGCTGACTTTGATGCTGAGGTCGCGAACAAACACGGGACGCATCTGACCATTGAGAGTGGCCATAACCGTGCGCATTCCTTTGTCGTCTGCTTCACCGATTGCCTCAAGCCCGACATAGAGCTGAACGCCCTTGGCGATCTCCACAACATGCTCATGGCCTTGCTGCAAACCATAGAGGTAGTCGGTGCTGGCAAGTGCAGACAGGTCGCCGTACGCCTCACGAGCTTTCTCGAAGATCTGAGTCGGACCAGCGAAAAGAAGCCGGTTGAGAGCTGAACGACGATCGTTCGGGTCACCGTTGAGCGCTGCCTGATCTTCCTTGCTGACTTCCTCAACACCAATCTTGACGTTGCGGCCCTTCAGAATCTTCGTGCGGAACGGCTCGGGCCATCCGCCGGGCAATTCGCCCAACTCCCCCGCCATAAATCCAATAACCGAATCTGGGATGTCGTACTTGTCGGGATTTTGCTCAAAGTCGGCAGGGTCGGCGTTGGCTGCGGCCAGGGCAAGGGCCAAATCTCCCACAACCTTGGATGACGGCGTGACCTTCGGCGGACGACCCAGCATCTTGTTTGCGGCAGCGTACAAGTTCTCGATCGTCTCAAAGTGATCGGCAAGCCCTAGCGCGATGGCCTGCTGGCGCAGGTTCGACAGTTGGCCACCAGGGATTTCGTGGTGGTAGACGCGGCCCGTTGGACCTGGAAGTCCCGACTCGAATGGCGCGTACGTGTGGCGCACTGCCTCCCAGTAGGGTTCGAGGTTCGACACCGCGTCGAGGGAGATCCCGGTGTCTCGCTCGGTGTGCGCGAGCGACGCGACAAGAGCCGACATCGACGGCTGACTTGTTGTTCCCGCCATGGGGGCGCTAGCAACATCCACCGCATCCGCACCGGCGCGCGATGCCGCGAGCAGGGTTGCGAGCTGGCCGCCAGCGGTGTCGTGAGTGTGCACATGAACGGGAGCGTCGAAACGCTCACGCAATGCAGCAACGAGTGTCTCTGCAGCCTCGGCCCGCAACAATCCGGCCATGTCCTTGATCGCGAGCACGTGGGCGCCGCTCTCCATTATTTGGTCGGCAAGCTTGAGGTAGTAGTCAAGCGTGTACAGATCTTCGTTCGGGTCGAGCAAGTCACCGGTGTAGCAGAGAGCAACCTCAGCAACAGCGGTTCCCGTGTTGAGCACGGCGTCGATTGCGGGGCGCATCTGCGATACATCGTTAAGCGCATCGAAGATGCGGAAGATGTCGACGCCGGTGTCGGCTGCCTCGCGCACGAAGGCATCCGTGACCTCGGTCGGGTACGGCGTGTAGCCGACAGTGTTGCGTCCACGCAGAAGCATTTGGATGGCCACGTTTGGCAGTGCCTCGCGCATCGATGCGAGCCGCTCCCACGGGTCTTCAGCGAGGAAGCGAAGCGCAACGTCGTACGTCGCCCCGCCCCACGCTTCAACGGAGAGCAGTTGCGGGGTCAGGCGAGCGACATGCGGCATTACCGCGACAAGGTCACGGGTACGCACGCGCGTTGCCAACAACGACTGGTGTGCATCGCGGAATGTCGTCTCCGTTACTGCCAGCGCTTTTTGCTCGCGCAGAGCCGAAGCAAAACCGGCAGGGCCAAGTTCTAACAGTCGTTGACGTGAACCAGCAGGGGCCTCGATCGACAGGTCGACCGCGGGCAGCTTGAGTTGCGGATTGAGGATGCCGGCACCATCGCCGTTCGGGTGATTGACGGTGACTTCAGCCAACCACGTCAGAATCTTTGTTCCGCGGTCCTTTGATCGGTGAGAGTTGACCAACTCGGGTCGCTCATCGATGAATGCCGTGCTCAAGTCGCCAGCAATGAACTCTGGGTCGTCGAGCACTCCCTGAAGGAAGGGGATATTCGTGGTGACGCCGCGTAGGCGGAATTCCGCAAGACCTCGGCGCGCACGGCGCACAGCCGACGCGAAGTCACGTCCGCGGCAGGTCATCTTGACGAGCATCGAGTCGAAGTGGGGGGAAATTTGCGCACCCGCAGAAACAGTTCCGCCATCTAAGCGGATGCCAGCGCCTCCTGGCGAGCGGTACGTCGTGATCTTCCCTGTGTCGGGCCGGAATCCGCTGGCCGGGTCTTCGGTCGTGATGCGGCACTGTAGGGCCGCTCCGCGCAACGTGAGCTCTTCCTGACGTAAGCCAAGTTCTTCAAGCGACTCTCCGAATGCGATTCGCATTTGCGACTGGACGAGGTCGACGTCCGTCACTTCTTCTGTGACGGTGTGCTCAACCTGGATGCGCGGATTCATCTCGATGAAGACGTGCTCGCCTTTGCGCTCCCCCGCCGTGTCAAGCAAGAACTCGACCGTGCCAGCATTGACGTAGTCGATCGACTTCGCGAACGCAATGGCGTGGGCGTACATCGCCTGACGGGTCTTTTCGTCAAGGTTGGGAGCCGGGGCAATCTCAACGACCTTTTGGTGACGACGCTGTACCGAGCAGTCGCGCTCGAACAGATGAATCGTGTTGCCGTGTGAGTCGGCCAAGATCTGCACTTCGATGTGGCGCGGGCGCACGACGGCTTGTTCGAGGAACATCGTGGGGTCGCCGAACGCACTGTCGGCTTCGCGCATTGCCGCTACGAGCGCGTCACGAAGATCTTCCTTCTTCTCCACCCGACGCATACCGCGGCCACCGCCACCGGCGACAGCTTTGGCAAAGATGGGAAAACCGATGTCATCGGCACCGGCAAGAAGCTCGTCAACATCGGTACTGGCCGGAGTCGACTTGAGCACGGGGACTCCCGCAGCAATCGCGTGTTCTTTGGCTGTGACCTTGTTTCCGGCCATCTCCAGAACCTTCGTCGGCGGACCGATGAAGACGATTCCGGCATCCGCAGCAGCGTGAGCGAGCTCGGGGTTCTCAGAAAGGAATCCGTATCCGGGGTAGATCGCGTCGGAACCCGACTCTTTGGCTACCCGGATAATCTCTGCTACATCGAGGTAGGCACGGACTGGATGCCCCTCTTCGCCGATCAAGTACGCTTCGTCAGCTTTCAGCCGATGAACCGAATTTCGATCCTCATACGGAAAAACGGCAACTGTTCTGGCACCGAGCTCGACTGCCGCGCGCATTGCGCGGATTGCGATTTCACCTCGGTTGGCTACGAGAATCTTCTTGAACATTCTGTCCTTCCTGACAAAAACCAAGCCTAGAGCGATTGAACTCTGGCAGTTTCCTCAAGGGTGAGCAAAAGTTGGTGGAGTTTTAGGTTTCTTAACAGTAGTGAAGGTATCGTCGTTACTCGTGCACGTACTTAGCGTTAGTTCCCTCAAAGGGGGCGTTGGAAAAACGACTGTGACCCTTGGGCTCGCTTCGGCAGCCTTTGCTCGCGGTCTTAGAACCCTCGTCGTCGACCTCGATCCCCAATCAGATGTATCGACCGGAATGGACATAGATGTCACCGGTCATCTCAATGTTGCCGACGTGCTCGCGTCTCCTAAAGAGAAGATCGTGCGCGCCGCAATCGCCCCTAGTGGGTGGACTAAGGGCCGTCCGGGCAAGGTCGACGTGCTCATCGGCTCCCCCTCCGCGATCAACTTCGATGGCCCGCACCCGAGCATCCGTGACATTTGGAAGCTTGAAGAAGCTCTGGCCAACGTCGAAGCTGACTACGACCTCGTTCTCATTGACTGTGCTCCTTCGCTGAACGCCCTCACACGGACAGCGTGGGCTGCCAGCGACCGTGTCTGCATTGTTACCGAACCGGGACTGTTCTCGGTGGCCGCTGCCGACCGGGCCCTGCGCGCGATTGAAGAAATTCGTCGGGGACTTTCACCGCGACTACAGCCGCTCGGCATTATCGTGAACCGCTTGCGCTCACAATCGCTTGAGCACCAATTCCGCATCAAAGAACTTCGTGACATGTTCGGCCCGCTCGTACTCTCCCCACAATTGCCCGAACGTACGTCGCTCCAGCAGGCGCAAGGCGCGGCAAAGCCGCTTCACGTCTGGCCCGGCGAGAGCGCACAAGAAATGGCGCGCTACTTCGACCAGCTTCTCGACCGCGTCATGCGCGCGGCTCGAATGGGCGAATACAAGAACTAGCGAAACCGCGCGAAGTTAGTGCCGCTGCCGACGAGGCACGGCGAGCGTTGCGAGCGACCGGGTGATGCGTATCGTACGTGTCGGGCTCGCCGACGTGACTACGAGGCGCGGGACGCGCGGCGTTTCGCGAGCTCGTCCATGGGATCTTCGCCCTTGACCGTGTCGAGATCGATGAGGCTTGTTTCAACCTCACGAAGTACTTTGCCTACGGCGATGCCAAAGACTCCCTGGCCGCGGCTAACGAGGTCGATGACTTCATCATTCGACGTGCACAAATAGACGCTGGCGCCATCGCTCATGAGCGTTGTCTGAGCGAGATCGTGAATGCCTGACTCACGAAGCTGGTTTACGGCGACACGAATCTGCTGCAAGGAAATTCCTGTGTCGAGCAATCGCTTAACAAGTTTGAGGACCAGGATGTCGCGAAATCCGTACAGTCGTTGCGAGCCTGAACCTGCTGCTCCTCGAACGGTTGGTTCGACGAGTTCGGTGCGGGCCCAGTAGTCGAGCTGACGGTAGCTGATTCCGGCAGCGCGGGCAGCAACTGCTCCGCGGTAACCTGCGGAGGCATCGAGGTCAGGCATGCCGTCAGTGAAGAGGAGGCCGAGGTCGTAGCGTGATTCTTCGCTACGGTTTAATTCACTCATGGCATTGCCCCTTAAATTCTGATTTGGCTAGCACGAAAAGCAAGTAACCTTCATGTTGAAGTTGACACTTAGTGTTTCGTGTTACCCCACGGTAGTCACGCCCACCGCATCGATCAATGACATTCGCACAAACTCCGCGGCGTGTCGGAATCAGTCGGGAAAACTGTGTCAACCTCACTCAATCGTGGTCGGCAGACGGCCAAAAAACGATCAGTAGATCGACCGTACTACGAATCGAGGCGGCTGAGGGCAGAACGGATAAGACTGCTGCGAACAATCTCTAACTGCCCTGCGATTTCGCGTGCCATCTCCGCTGCACGCGCACGACTCGACGAATCTTTACGTCGAGCAACCGGCATCAAAGCGGTCTCGATGAGGCCAAGCTCGCGCTCTGCGGCCGCGCGGAAGCCGCGCAAGTGCCGCGGCTCGATACCGCTGCGCTGGAGCTCCACAAGCGACTTGAGCACCGCCAGAGAATCTTCACCAAAAACATCACTTGCCACAAGAAGAGATGACGAAATTGCGTCGCTCAACAGCATCGGGCTAGCACCGGCTTCACGGATCAGCTCGTCCCGGGTGAGCCTGCGCTCTGCCGAGAGCATGGATGCCGCAGCAACAGTGCCGCCAGGCAGTTCTGGAGTACGACCCGCATCCATCTCTTCGAGATAGCCACGAATTACCTTGAGAGGCAGGTAGTGATCCCGCTGCATCACAAGGACAAACCGCAATCGCTCCATGTCGGAGGGCGAAAACTTGCGATATCCCGACGCGGTGCGTGCAGGGCCTACAAGCTTGCGCTCTTCGAGAAAGCGAAGCTTTGACGGAGTGAGATCAGGAAACTCGGGACTGAGTTTTGCAAGAACTTGACCAATGCTCAGAAGCACGGGTGCTGGAGCTGAACGCGCCTGACGCGCCACCCCAGCCACTAAATACCAGCCGCCGTCGAAAGATCGCGGCGCGACGCATAAAACGTCAGCCTGTACTTGCCAATCTGAACTTCGGCTCTGTCGCGAAGAACAGCACTCGACTCGGTGCGGTCGCCACCAAGGTAGGTGCCGTTGAGCGAACCCAAATCTTTCACATCAAACGTGGTGCCCTCGCGCAAAAACTCGACATGACGTCGCGACACCGTGACATCGTCAAGAAAAATATCTGCCTCAGGATGACGGCCAACAGTCGTGACATCGGCATCCAAGAGGAAACGAGCCCCAACGTTAGGCCCGCGGCGCACAATCAACAGTGCAGAACCAGACGGCAACGCGGAAATCGCCGACTTCTCGTCTTCCGAGACATCGGCGCCCATTGCCGCAACTTGGCTCGCAAACTCGAGACTATAGGTTGCAGTGGTGTCTGTGCGCTCGACAACAGGCTGCGCTGACGTCTCATCATCCGCCGACCATACGTCGGCGCCGTGACCATCATTCATTGACTCAACCATCGCAAACCTCCCTGACTAAATAGCGTATCGGATTCAAGCACTCCTCAACCCCTCGGGATCCGAGAAATTCTGACTGATTGTGCGACATAGATGAGTCCAGCCCACCAATACAAGAACGCGCCCCACAACACGAAGGCCCACCCGATGGGATCAGTTACCTCTGCGATCGCCGGGAATGCCTGCCCGAGCATCAAGATCGGCAGCGCATAGTACAGCGCGGCAGTCGCTACTTTGCCTAGATGGTGAACCGGCAACGGCCCAAAACCATAGTTGGCCGAAATGACTCCCAAGATCACAAGCATGATTTCGCGGCCAACGATGACAAGGAACAACCACCACGGAATGACACCGCGGGCAGCCAACCCGATCAATGCGGCGAAAATGAACAGGCGATCAGCGGCAGGATCGAGCAACTGTCCGAGCCGGGTGATCTGATTAAAGCGCCGCGCGATCAGACCATCCAGGTAATCGCTGAGGCTTGACACAACGAGAACGACGAGCGCGAGCGCATCCTGAGCCGTAATGATCAAAAAGAGGAACAGAGGAACCAGAGCTAGCCTGATAAAACTCAGCACATTGGGCACATTCCACACGCGATCGCTGATTTCGGGTGAACCACTGTTTGCCACACCTTGAGTCTAGCCAGCATCCGGAGCGAAATGCCGCGATCGCAGCGTGCTCTGGTCACACCGCGGGCGTAGCCTTGATGTTATGTCCTGCATCCGCTTTAACACTCCAGCTCAGCGGGCCCAGATGCGGGCCCTCGCCCCCTCGATGATTACGGCCGAGGAAGCCGCAGCGCTACATCCTGCTCCGAAAGTTACCGACAGCAAAATTGCACGACTTCGAATCCTGGCGCGAGACTCGAGCCCCAAGATTCGCGAGAGTGCCGCGAGCAGCCACAACACTCCGGTCGACGTGTTTGAAGCGCTCGCCCGCGACCCTGACGAGGGTGTTCGAGCGTGTGTAGCCCGCAACGAATACGCCCCATGCGACGTTCTGCGGATGCTCGTCAATGACCCCTCAGAGAAGGTGCGTGGATTCCTAGCCCTCAACTTTTATGTGCCAGACGATGCGATGAACACACTCGCGGCAGACGACAACGCCACCGTGCAGCGACTTGTGCGCTGGAAGACCGAACTCGCCAACGCCTAATGCCGGCAGGAACAGTGCGGGTCGATAGCTGGTTGTGGGCGGTGCGCGTCTTCAAGACCCGCTCTCAAGCGACTGCTGCGTGCCGTGCTGGACATGTAAAAATTGACGGGGCGAGCGCCAAAGCCGCCCATCCCGTTCGCATTGGTGATCAAGTGCGCATCCGTATCGCTGGCTTTGATCGCATCTTGGTGGTGAAGCAGACCATCGTGAAGCGCGTCTCGGCGATTGCTGCAGCCGAGAGCTTCATCGACGAGACTCCCCCGCCACCCTCACGCGAAGAAGTTGCGATGGCGCCCCGCCGTGACCGTGGTGCTGGTCGTCCCACGAAGCGTGAGCGACGCGAACTCGAGAAATTGCGTGGCCGCGACGAACCGGATGCGCGACCACACGAGCATTAGCTCGGCTTCGTTGCGATCCCGTCGAGCCACAGCAGGTCTGACTCGTCACGATGAACACCCGCAGTGCCCACATGTTTGGCATCAATCGCCGGACCTTTTTTGATGACGTGAACCATCGCCATGCCATGCCCGCGTTCTAGGTCGTAGTCATTCTTGAGCCACTCGAGGATCTCCCCCGCTTTCACCGACTTGGTGGCGAGGCCCTTGTGTGCGGCGATTGCGACGAGCTGCCGAGGCGTTAGACCCGTCTTCTTTTCGATGGTGTCGAGATAGGCCTGGAATGACATTCGTAGTTGGTCCTGATTACGATTCGTCGAGAATGGCTTGGATTTGGCTGAGCGCTAGGCGCATTCCTTCTTCCATGCCTATCTTTTGCATCTCCTCAAGCTGCTCGGCGGACTCGAACCCCGAGAGGATCGTCAGTCTCGTTCCTGTTGCGATGGGCTCGAAGACGAGGTGAGCGGTTGTGACACCGAGGTCGCCAGATGGCTCGCCTTCGTCATCAGCAAATCCATCCTCGACCTTGAGCTCGCGCTGTTCCACAATCGAGATGAATTTCCACCACCCGTGCGTTCTTTCCCCGTCGGGACCTTGCATGAAATAGTGGGCGCGGCCTCCCGCCTCGAACTCATACTTCAGGAACGTTGCCGGCCACTCTGGTGGCCCCCACCAGCGCTCAAGTTTGCGCGGATCGCTAACCAGTTGCCACGCGCTCTCTAGCGTGGCGGAAAACTCAGCGGTCGTCGTAAGAGTCAGTGCTCCAGTGTCGGTGTGGCTCGTGACGTTCATTGCTTCACCTTTCTCTTTCAGTCGTCGTTGAGCACGTCGCTCATGCGGAATGCTCTCTTCTTCCACACGTCTTCGAAGTGGGAGAGAAGCTCTTGGATGCGATTAATTGACGTCACGTCACCACGCACAATCTGTTCACGGCCACTGCGGTGCTTTGACACAAGTCCCGCCGCCTGTAATACCGCAACGTGTTTTTGCACCGCGGCGAAGCTCATCTCATAGCTGCTCGCTAGGCGAGAGACCGAGATCCCTTCATCCATTACCCGAGTGACGATGTCGCGGCGGGTGGAATCGGCGAGAGCGCGAAACATCGCGTCTACGTCGGCGTCTGCAACTTCATCTACAACCATTTGGTTGTAGATTACGCTCGTTGGAATTGGAGCGCAAGGGCTCGGAGAGAATTCGTCGGACGACGAGAATTACAGCTTGCGCAGCGTCAAAATCTGCTCAGCACGCCCGAAGGGCCCGGTGACATCGTGCAGCACCGTTGATGTCAGACCCACGCCGTCTGCACCAAAATTGACGGCGTTGTGAAGCCCCAACCATTCGCCAGCTGGCGCGCGATAGAGGTGAATCTGTAGGTCAACGTTAGGGAAGGCGTAGCCGTCCTCCCCCGGCTTGACTCGGGTGGCGATTCCATTGCTCGTATCGACGAGCCCCATTAACCGAACAAAGTCGCTTACGGGTTCAGTGGGCAACAGCGGATACGGCGTGCGCACCCACGCACGACCGTGCCCCGAGGCGTGATCCGGCAGGGCTCGTGCGTCGATGGACCGAATGTAACCGCCAGGCCACTCCGTGAGACTCACCGGTCCGGTTGCCTCTTCCAGCGCCGTCATTGGCTCGTCGACTACGCCCTCAACGTCTGAAGTATCGGATGTTTGCAAACGCCACGCGGTGGCGCGAACCGCGACGCGACCCCCAGCCACCAACTCGGCCTGCACAAGCTCAATCGTGCGCCCGGGCCGAAGCACCGAGGTGACTACCTCGAATTTTCCCTCGGGGATAAGCCCCAAAATCTCATAACTAATTCGCGCGATTCGCAACTCAGCGCGAGCCTCGAACGACTCGAGCACGTGCGCCAAAAGCCCCGCGACCGGCGCCATGTGCTGCTCGTGCGGATTCCAGGCGCCCTGCGCATGGATCGTCGACTCGAACTGGGTGTCGTCGTGGCGGAGGTAATACGACTGCGCTTGAGATGTCACTACTCCAGCCTAATCAAGCAGCGTCGGCGAAGCGCTACACCGGGGCAATCCCACCGCCTGCAGGCCCACCGCCAACAGGCCCACTGTCGCTAAAGGCCCACGGTTAGTGGGAGCGCAACTTTTCGATTAGGTCGTGCTTGTTCAGGTCCGAGTAGCCGTTTAGATCAAGTTCGCTCGCACGCTCGCGTAACTCTGCGACGGTCCAGCCGTCGTATGATCCGGATTCCCCACCGCGCTTGCCAACAACCGAACGTCCTTCCTGTGCCGCCGCGTTAGAAATACGGGCTGCCTTTTCTTTCGAGGCGCCGTCCTCCCTTAACTCCTCGTAGAGCTGCGGGTCTTTGAGTCGTGAATTTTTACGTGAAGGCATATCGTGCTCGCTCCTTATCGTCGACGTTTTCGCGGCGCAGCGGCGCAGCAGCACCACGCCCTCAGCCTAAGAAGAGATCAGTCGCACTGGAGCCATTTTGCGAGAACACCAAGGGAACATGAGGCGCGCGTTCAGATGCGGAAGTTCGAGAGTAACGATGGTTAGAACAACATCGGTTGTGGCATTGCTCGAGCGGCCAATGCTGGCGGGAGTTCTTCGGCGATCAGCGACCGTTCGCCACTGCTATCGCGGGTGCTGGTGTGTGCTCGCGATCCAACGATTCCCGTAGCCGGGTCGAGCGTCGTTCGCTCAAGACCATGACGTTGAATGATCGGACGCAGCTTGGCTGCCAACCACTGCCGATACTCCTTGGGGGCGTAGGTGCCGCGAGCGTACATCGAGCGATACCGTTCCACCAGTTCGGGATGCGCGCCGTGAAGCCACTGGAAATACCATTCCTTTGTGCCCGGCTTCAGATGAAGCGCCGAATACACAATTGACGTTCCGCCAGCGGCCTTGACCGCAGCGACAGCACGCTCGAGGTGGTCACGAGAATCAGTAAGAAACGGCAAGATCGGCATGAGGAAGACAGCGCAATCGAGACCAGCATCCCTGACCGCAGTGACCGTCGCTAATCGCGCTTTCGCGGTGGGCGTGCCTGGCTCAACCGACTGCTGCAGTTCGTCGTCGTAGATCGCGATCGACATACCAATATCAACAGGAACATGCTCGCTTGCCTCCGCAAGCAGAGCAAGATCTCGACGCAGCAATGTGCCCTTGGTGAGAATCGAGAGGGGCGTACCCGAGCCCGCCAGCGCAGCAATGATCCCCGGCATCAGCCGGTATCTGCCTTCCGCGCGCTGATATGGATCAGTGTTGGTGCCCAAGGCGACTGGATGCTGCCCCCAGCTGGACTTGTTGAGCTCCTTTGCCAACACCTCCGCCACGTTGACCTTCACCACGATTTGGGTATCAAAGTCTTTACCAGCGTCGAGGTCGAGATATTCGTGCGTCGGGCGGGCAAAGCAGTAGGTGCACTGGTGGAGGCATCCGCGCATCGGGTTGATGGTCCAGCCGAATGGCATGTCGCTTGCGGTTGGCACTTTGTTGAGCGCGCTCTTGGCAAGCACTTCGTAGAAGGTGACTCCGGCGAATTCTGGAGTGCGAACGGTGCGCACAAGATTGTTCAGGCGAGCGAGCCCTGGTAGTGCGTTCGGAGCCTCGCTGTTGACTTGCTGCCCGCTCCACCGCATAGCAACATTCGAACACATGTTCGAAAAACATTCAAGCCGACTCGCGGGCACGAGTGATCAGGCCCGCAGAGCCGATCCACTTGTTAGGTGCCGAGCCGAGAGAGCACACGCAGCCCGTCGCGGTCGAGAACAAGGATTCGACCGCGACCCTGCCGGATGAGGCCACGAGCAGCAAGATCAGCCATCGCCTTACTCGTTGCCTCTCGCGTCGCACCAAGCAGTCCAGCGAGCTGATCGTGCGTCAGCCGCACTGCGACATTGCCGAAACGCGACGACCGCTCGGCCGCTGACAGTCGCACGAGAGTACCTGCAGTGCGAGCCAGCAGCGGGCGAAGGGCAAGACCCGTCAATCGTTCCTCAAGCTGCGCAACCTGTTCGCCCAGATGTCGCGCAATCCGACTCGCTACTCGAACATCGCCGAGGAGATACTTCTCAACCTCTGTGTTGTCGAGCTGGCAGATCTCTACCCGCTCGATCGCCTCCGCGTAGTTGTCATACATCCGCTGACCCACCAAAAGCATCTCGCCAAACACTGCACCTGGGGAAAGTATCGCCATAGTCAGCGTCTTGCCATCTTCGGTGACGCGAAACACTCGAACTCGCCCCTTCT
>Ga0307486_1001822_pt1 | contig 15601 bp, 9 predicted proteins | sample CBIW02metaG_FD_203663 | JGI IMG/M metagenome (GOLD analysis project Ga0307486, IMG submission 203663) | Sea-ice brine microbial communities from Beaufort Sea near Barrow, Alaska, United States - CBIW 0.2 | ecosystem: Environmental > Aquatic > Marine > Coastal | place: USA: Alaska | collected... | reverse complement strand
GCCCAACCGTTCTTGCCGTCGTAGTATTCGGGCCACCAACCGTCGAGAATAGAGAGGTTGAGTGCTCCGTTGAGCGCGGCCTTCATGCCGCTGGTGCCGCAGGCTTCCAGCGGCCGAAGCGGATTGTTCAGCCAGACGTCGGTTCCCGGATACATCAACTGCGCCATGGCTATGTTGTAGTCCGGCAGAAAAGCGATGCGGGTGCGCACGGCGGGATCAGCCGCAAACTGAACTATCTTTTGAATGAGGCGTTTGCCCTCTTCGTCGGCGGGGTGCGACTTGCCGGCGATCACGATCTGTATCGGATGATCGGGGTGGAGCAAGAGGGCACGCAGGCGTTCCGGGTCGTGCAGCATGAGGGTCAGGCGCTTATACGTGGGTACCCTGCGAGCGAACCCGATGGTGAGAACATTCGGGTCGAAGACGCGGTTGATCCAGGCCGGCGCAATCCCGCCCGGGTTCTGTTCCCGCCAGGCCTTCAGTAGGCGAAGGCGGGCATCTTCTACAAACTGCAAGCGCATCTGACCCCGCACCGACCAGAGGTCGTGGTCGGACACCTCGGTGGACGCCCAATTCGCTGTGGAGGTGTCACTGGTACCGAGCTTGTTGTGGGCAAGATTTTTCAGGGCAGGGTCAGTCCAACTGGGAGCGTGGACACCGTTTGTAATCGAGGTGATGGGCACATCTGCGGAATCGAATCCCGGCCACAGTCCGTTGAACATTTTGCGGCTGACCTCGCCGTGCAGGGTTGAGACCCCGTTGGCGTGCTGACCGAGGCGCAGCCCCATAATGGCCATATTGAAGACGTCGGCAGAGCCTGACTCGTAGTTCTCTGCGCCGAGTGCGAGCAGATCCTCGACGTCGACGCCGGGCAGTAGATCGGTACCAAAATAGCGCTCCACGAGCGACCGTTCGAAGCGGTCGATGCCAGCGGCGACGGGCGTGTGGGTGGTAAAAACAGTTCCCGCCCTGGCTACCTGCAGGGCTTCCTGAAAACTGAGGCCCTCACCGATCAGGCTGGAGATGCGTTCGAGGCCCAAAAAACCGGCGTGGCCCTCGTTGGTGTGGAACACCTCCGGTTCAGGCAGCTCATGCAGCGAGCTGTAAAGTTTGACGGCGCGAGCGCCACCAATGCCCAGCAGGAGTTCTTGCAGTAGGCGGTGCTCGCCGCCGCCGCCATACAAGCGATCAGTGACTAGACGCAGGTCGTCGTCGTTTTCGGGAATATCGGCATCGAGCATCAGCAGCCGAACCCGCCCCACTTTTGCCTGCCAGACTCGGGCGTGCAGGGTACGGTCGTCTGGCAGGGCTAGGGCCACCTGCACCGCAGAACCGTCGGCACGGCGAAGAACCGAGAGCGGGAGCCCATCGGGGTCGAGCAGAGGATAGCTTTCCATCTGCCACCCATCGGGGGAAATGGCTTGACTGAAATAGCCGGCACGATAGAACAACCCGACACCCACCAGGGGCAGTCCGAGGTCAGACGCGCTCTTCAGATGGTCTCCCGCCAAAATGCCGAGGCCGCCTGAATATTGCGGGAGGGCAGCAGCAATACCAAATTCCGGGGAGAAATATGCGATTGCCGCTGGCTTTTCACCCTCCAGGCCCTGGTACCAGCGTGGCTGGGTGAGATAGTCGCGCAGTTCATCCCGGATGGAATTCACCTCGCGCACGTAGTCATGGTCCCGGGCAAGTTCCTCGAGGCGGCGGGGATCGACGGCGCCCAAAAGCGCTACCGGATCGGTACCGATGTCTCGCCACACGTCAGGAGCAATGCGCTCGAAGAGCTGTCTTGTGGGCTCATGCCACGACCAGCGGAGGTTGCCGGCAAGCTCCTCCAGAGCGGCGAGGGGCTCGGGAAGAACGGCGCGGACAGTAAATTTGCGGATGGCTTTCACGAGGTCAACTTTAGAGGTGTCACGGCCCTCCCTGTAACATCAAAAAACTTCGACTTGCACCAGCACGACGCATGGCGAGAGCTGCAGCGCCGCTTTCACGCTACGGTCGTGGTGTGGCCAAGACACCAGCAAAGAAAACGACCTTACCGACAGCGTCGAATGACGCCCCTGCGAGCGCCTCCGTGAGAAGCGCCAACCGAAGCAGGAGCACCGCCGGCACGCTCCCTCAAGGCAGTAGCAGTACGGACACCACACGCACTCGAAGCAGCACTGCAGCGGTGGGACGTATTCCCGTTCTCGACCTCTCGCCGCAGCTCAACGACAACCTATGGCCCGTTCGCGCTTTTGTCGGGGAGGTCGTGCCGTTTTCAGCCACCGCTTTTCGTGAGGGACACGACCTTATTGGCGTCGACCTTGAGCTCACCTCACCCGAAGGCGTGATAGCGCGGCATCCGATGGTGCTCCAGGGCGACGGTACCGATCGCTACGGAACACAGGCGCAGCTCGCTCTGGCCGGGCGCTGGAGCTACCGAGTGCGAGCCTACGCCGACGATTTTGCCACCTGGCACCACAATGCCGCCATCAAAATTCCCGCGGGCATCGACGTTGAACTCATGTTCACCATTGGACGTGACCACTTCACACAGGCCAGCCTCGACAAGGCTCGCTCCCTGCCGGCCCGCCGTCTCATGAAGGCGGCTGCCGCTGCTCTAAGCGACCGCACGAAATCCGACACCGAACGCTTTCTCGCCGTAGCGGATGCTGCCCTCGTGCAAGCCATCGCACTGCATCCTCTGTCCGGGTTAGCCTCTTACTCCGCCGAGCGCACTATTATCGTCGAACGGACCCGGGCTGGAATTGGATCCTGGTACGAGTTCTTTCCACGGTCGGAGGGAGCCGTACGGCGCGACGATGGCACCTGGCAGAGCGGAACGTTCCGTTCGGCCGCACAGCGTCTTCCGGGCGTCGCCGCCATGGGTTTCAACGTGCTTTATCTGCCGCCCATCCACCCGATCGGGCAGGCTTATCGAAAGGGCCCGAACAATTCGCTCACGGTAGCTCCGGGTGATCCTGGTTCTCCCTGGGCGATCGGATCAGCCGACGGCGGTCACGACGCCATCCATCCAGACCTTGGCACGGTTACGGATTTCACGTTCTTTCTCACCGAAGCCGCGGCCCTCGGCATTGAGGTGGCCCTGGACTTTGCACTGCAGGCATCGCCAGACCATCCCTGGGTCACCGAGCACCCGGAGTGGTTCACGACCCTGCCCGATGGCAGCATCGCGTACGCGGAGAATCCGCCTAAGAAATACCAGGATATTTACCCCATCAATTTCGACAACGATCCCGCGGGCATCCGTCACGAAGCGCTGAGACTGCTGCGCCATTGGATAGCCCTCGGCGTCAAAATATTTCGAGTGGATAACCCGCATACCAAGCCTCTCGACTTCTGGGAATGGCTCATTGCTGAAGTAAATGAGACCGACCCTGACGTTGTCTTCCTCGCCGAAGCGTTCACCCGCCCCGCTCTGATGCAGGCGCTCGGCAAAGTGGGCTTTCAGCAGTCTTACACCTACTTCACCTGGCGCAACACCAAGACGGAACTGGAAGAATTTTTCGACGGCCTCGCCACGAAAACCCCTGATTTTCTGCGCCCCAACCTATTTGTGAATACGCCCGATATTCTCACCGAGTATCTGCAGTTTGGTGGCCCGGCAGCGTTTAAGATTCGAGCGGCGCTAGCAGCCACGGCGGCACCGACCTGGGGTGTCTATTCTGGTTTTGACCTGTTCGAGAACGTCGCCCGCCCCGGCGCCGAAGAGAGCATCGATAACGAGAAGTATGAATACCGACCGCGCGACTGGAGCAAAGCCGAAGAGCTGGGAAAATCGCTCGCGCCGTATCTCACGATGCTCAATCGCATTCGCGCTGAGCATCCCGCTCTGAGGCAGTTGCGCAATCTTGATATTCACGCCAGTGACGACGACTCAATCCTCGTGTACAGCAAGTACCTCGAGGCAGCCTTCACCGACACCGGCCACGCGGACGCCCTAATTATCGTTGCCAACGTTGACCCGCACTCGGTGCGTCAGAGCGTTGTGCACTTGGATGTGACCCGGTTCGGCATAGCGCGCGGAGAATCCTTTGATGTGCATGATTTAGTAACGGATGTTACCTGGACCTGGTCTGCTGATAACTTCGTTCGTCTTGACGCATTCACCGAGCCGGTGCATATTTTGCATGTGACCGGCCACGATTCGGGCACGGCCGCCCTGTGAGTGGCCACGCTGAACACCGAGGGCACGTCAAGCACGCCGCACACCAGAAGAGTTCCAGCAAGGACACGAAGGGTCAGGAAGAGATCATCAACGGCAAGAAGGCTCAGCCCTCGAAGAAGCAGTCCCCCACGACACAGCCCGCCACGAAGCCATCCAAAACAGAGTCGGCTGCTTCCCCACCGGATGCCGCGGCCCCCGCTGATCACACCTCGAATGGATCAGCTTCTGCTCCGCAGGCGCCGGTGTCTTCCATTTCGTCAGCGATCGATGATCATATTCTCGAGGCTGTCGGTGCCGGCACCTATTACAACCCCCACCAGGTGCTCGGGCAACACCTCACCCACCGGGCCGGTGTCTCTGACCCGGTCGCTGTCATTCGCGCGCTGCGACCGTTGGCCAACGAAGTATTCGCCATTTTAGATACCGGCGCCCACGTGGAACTGGCCCATGTGGCGCACGGCATCTGGCAGGGAGAAAGCACCCTAGGGCTCACCGATTACACCATCGAGGCCCGCTACGACGACGCATCGGTCTGGACGAGCGATGACCCATACCGCTTTAGTCCCACCCTGGGAGAGTTGGATCTGCATCTAATTGGGGAAGGGCGTCATGAACGTCTGTGGGATGTGTTGGGCGCACATCACCGTTCGCACCAGGGAATCCGAGCCGCCCAGGTCGGCACTTCGTTTGCCGTTTGGGCGCCACACGCCCGCGCTGCGCGCGTTATCGGTGACTTCAACGGCTGGAACGGGCTCAGTCACGCTATGCGCAATATGGGCAGTACCGGAGTATGGGAGCTGTTCGTGCCCGGCCTCGAACCGGGCGCGAAGTACAAGTTTCAATTGCTCACGCAGTCGGGTGGGTGGGTAGAGAAAGCTGACCCGCTCGCTCGCCTCGCGGAGGTTCCACCGCAGACCGCCTCGGTGGTCACCGAGTCGGTCTATGACTGGTCCGATGCAGCATGGCTAGCCAACCGGGCCGCCAACGACCCGCACGACCAGGCCATGAGCGTGTATGAAATGCACGTCGGTTCGTGGCGGCCCGGCCTCGGATACCGTGATCTGGCTGATGAACTGGTGGCATACCTGCACGAGTTGAGCTTCACACATGTGGAATTTATGCCCCTCTCTGAGCATCCGTTTGGGGGCTCGTGGGGCTATCAGGTGAGCGGATATTATGCGCCAACCAGCCGTTTCGGTTCCCCAGACGACCTGCGCTACCTGATTGACCGGCTGCACCAGGCCGGTATCGGCGTGATCATGGATTGGGTGCCCGGCCACTTTCCCAAAGACGATTTCGCCCTGGCCCGCTTCGACGGTCAAGCACTCTATGAGCACCCCGACCCAAAGCGCGGCGAGCAAATGGACTGGGGCACTTACGTGTTCAACTTTGGTCAGATGCAGGTGCGCAATTTTTTGGTTGCCAACGCCCTCTACTGGCTTGAAGAATTTCATATTGATGCCCTCCGCGTTGATGCCGTCGCGTCCATGCTCTACCTGGATTATTCGCGTGAAGACGGCCAGTGGGAACCCAACCAATACGGTGGCAACGAGAATCTTGAGGCGATCAGCCTGCTTCAGGAGATCACCGCGACGGCCTACAAACGCAACCCGGGCACGATCATGATCGCCGAGGAATCTACCAATTGGGGCGGGGTGACGGCCCCCACCAGCGGCGGCGGACTCGGTTTCGGATTGAAGTGGAACATGGGGTGGATGCATGACTCGCTGGAATACATGCAGGTCGACCCGATGTACCGCTCCTACCACCACAGTGAGATAACGTTTTCGTTTGTCTATGCGTTCAGCGAAAACTTTCTGCTCCCGATCAGTCACGACGAGGTCGTGCACGGCAAGGGATCCCTGGTGTCCAAAATGCCCGGTGATTCGTGGCAACAACTTGCTAACGTGCGCGCCTATCTCGCCTTCATGTGGTCGCATCCCGGTAAGCAGCTTTTATTTATGGGCAGCGAGTTCGGTCAGCGTTCGGAGTGGAGCGAGGAGCGCGGACTGGACTGGTGGATGCTCGATCAGCCCGCGCACCGTGGTCTGTTCAACCTGGTCGGTCAACTCAACCGGGTGTACCGGGACAATGCCAGCCTGTGGTGCCGCGACAACGATCCAGGAGGCTTTGAGATGCTTGACGGTGGGGCCGTCGGCGACAATGTGGTGTCATTCCTGCGTTGGGATAACCACGGCATTCCCATTGCCTGCTTTTTCAACTTCGCCGGGCAGCCTCATACGGATTACCGCGTCGGACTCCCCTTCGCTGGCCAGTGGGAAGAAATTCTCAACACGGATGCCTCCAGTTTCGGTGGATCGGGCGTGGGGAATTTAGGTGAGGTCGAGGCCCTATCGGAGCCGTGGGCTGGTCGCCCAGCCTCAGCGACAATGACGCTGCCTCCCTTGGCTGGCCTCTGGTTGCGCCTACGGCGCTAGCTCAGCGCACACGGTGCGGGTGAGGGCGTTGTGTCCCCGAACCCGCACCATGGCTCAGCCCACTAGTAGAGCAGGGCCGTCAGTCGTTTGCGCGTTGGTCCCACTCTGGGGTCTTCGGCGCCAATAACCTCGAAGAGTTCGAGGATGCGCTCGCGAATAATGTTGCGTCCCGGTGGCAGCTGCTGCGGGAAAAGACTGAGCAGACGGTCAAACGCGTCTTCAACATGACCCCCGGAGAGGTCCAGGTCTGCCACCAGCAGCTGGGCGTCGAGGTCGTCGGGAGCTGCTGCCGCTCCGTTGCGAATTTGGTCAATGGTTTTGCCCTGCAAGCGGGCGAGCAGGCTCACCTGGGCCAAACCGGCGACAGCCATGGTGTCGTTTGGGTTTTGCGCCAACGCCGTACGGTATTCAGTCTGGGCCGTAGCGTAGTCGCCGGCCTCGATTGCCGCGTAGGCCTCAAGGTGGTGTGGCGGCAAGGGCTCTTCGACAGCACCTTCCGGTTCATCTTTACCGGTGGCGTTTGCGGCCTCCGCGGTGCCGGTCACGCCCTGCTGCGACGCGAGCTCAAGGACGCGCGCGAGCACGTCCGAAATTTGGTCGTCGGCGAGGGGCCCATTGAAGAGTTGCACCGGTTGACCCGTGATAACGGCGGCCACCGTGGGAACCGACTGGGCTTGAAATGCCTGGGTGAGCTGGGGGTTGGCGTCAATGTCGACCCGGGCAAGCACGAAGCGACCTGCAAAGCCCGTGATCAGTCGTTCGAGCACGGACATAAGCGCACCGGATGGTTCACTCCACGACGCCCAAAGACCGACAATCACAGGTACCTGGGAAGACAGTTCGAGGAGCTCGCCAAAATTGGCATCCGTACCGTCAAGCACGAGGCTCGGTACCTGGACGACACCGGATGGTGCCGCCGCTTGCCCCACCGGAGCCCCAGATGTGGGCGCCCCCTGAGAAGCTCCGGATGCCGCGCCCGCCTGGCCACGGTTTACGAGGGAGGACAGGTCGACCGCTCCACGGAGGTTCGATCCGGAAGGAGGCATATTCGTCATGGGAGTTCCGCCGATGCTATGAGGCCTTGGGCAAAGCCCAGAAGCACGATTTTGTCGCTTGAACCGGCCGTCGGTACGTAAAACAGCAGTTGGTCGCGGTAGGTGTTTTGAAAGCCCTTGGCTGTGGTCGTGATGCCGGACAGCGCCTTGGTAGCCAGAGCGTCGGTTGCCGGGCCCACCGTAGCGCCCTCATCAACGGGCTTTACTGTCTCGGTCTCCGTCATACTGACCGCCACAATGCTGCCGGAGTCGTTGGTGGCCAATGCAACCGCGTCGGTGGTACCCGCCGCTGCCGCAAACTCGATAGCGGCCGTCGACGGCAGCGCGGCAAGTTTTGCGGCATTCAATTCAGCGACCTGAACGCGAAAATTATCGCCCTCGCCCTCGAAGAGCTTGTACGAGGCGCTCGCCTCACCCTGCAACAGGATGTCCGCGTAGGCTGCGGCCAACTGATCCGGCGGCAGCATAAGTAGCTTGTTGTCCGGTGCGATTGCCGGCGCTCCAACGATGGCCGGGGCGACCTTCGGCACATAGGCCGACTGCTCCAGCGCGAATAGGTAATCCACCTGATAGTTGCTGCGTGGCGATTCCTGCCGGAGGATGACCGCCACCGTGGGAACACTGGCGTCATTCTCATTTTGGATAACGGTCATAACGACCCGCGGCCACGAATTGGTCTGCTGAGGCAAGGTGAAGGTAAGCGGACCGCTGGGCAAAGCTACGAGCGGAGCAACGGCCGGATCGACCGTTCGAATCTTGTAGTTGGCCAGACGCTGTTCCAGCGCCGGTCCGGTAAATCGGGTGCTGATCGCGTCTGTGTTTAGGGTCGCATCGGCATCCGCCGCAAGTGTCGAGACTTCGCCCATGATCTTCTCCAGTTGGGAGACGGTTACGGCGGGCGGTGGCAACTCGGCTGCGGCCTCAACCGAATCAGTGGATTGCGTCGTCGGTGTGGGCGTTGCGGTAACGGCGCTCTCCGCATTCAAGTCCGGCCACAGGTCGGCCGAACAGCCGCTCAGCGCCAGCCCAGAGACCAAGATCATGGGAATGATCGCCATGCGACGGGCGATCCCCCGCCGGGAAGTGGTGATTTGACTTGCCTTGATCGCTTTTGGCCGCGGAGCGCGCGGTAAACGCGGCATTCGCGGGCCGCGCGGAACGTTACGCCGTGGCCTGCGCGAACGCCGCAGGTGAAGCAGAGCCAGCACGTAGAGCACCAGGCCGATCACGAGCAACGCAGCACCGCCAGCCAGCAACGGGCCGGCCCACGGAGTGGAATTGTCGGACGCCCACGACAAGCGGATGTTGGCGGGCGCTGGTTTGACGCCGTCTGCGGCGACGAGCACAGAAATTCCCTCGGGGAGGGTGAGTGTGGTCGTGAGGGTATCGGGGCCGCTGTACTCGTCTAACCAGAGGTCGGAGCCGGCCGGATTTACTATCGGGGTCGCGGCGACAGACGGTATGTCGGCAGCCGGTGCGTCGGGAGCCGGTGTCGTCGGCCCACCGGACGTCGCATCAGTTCCGTTACCAGCACTGCCGTCGACAGCACTGCCATCGACAGCAGCTGTGAGGGTGGAGGTGAGTTTGCCGGTTTCAGCGCTCAAAGCCACAGTGGCGTAGGCATCATCGCCGATCCAGGACGAAATGTCGCCAGAGCGACCGTAGGCGAGAAAAACGTTGCCGTCGCCGCGCACGTTAATGGTCTGGCTGCCCGGTGACGCTGACAGCGCGCTCGGGTCGATCACAATGTATTTGGGGTTTTCGCTCACCGTGGCGCTCAGGGAGGTAAAAGCGGGTTCCAGCAGGATTGTGCGCTGGGCGATGCCGATACCGATCATCGCGGCAGCGAGAACAAACGCCACAATGGCAAGTACAAAACGCACAAATAACCCTTCCGCACCTGGTGCCGGTTGTTACAGTTCAGTCACAATGACTGACTCCCGCGACTGAAAGTGAACAGGCACGACTTTCAACGTTAGTGCGTTCGGCTGAAAGGTTCCTAATACGTGTGAGTCTCTTTCAGCATGGGCTGCGCAAATCTGGCGCGCTGTCAACCCGCTAAAATCAAGGTGTTCCCCGTCATGCATGATCCACCGAGGGCCGGGGCCCCCACCTGTAAGGAGTAGAAGTGTCTGACGACGAAGCTGATTTCACCCAGGTATTTCGCGGCTACGACAAGGATGAGGTCGCCAAGGCCATCCAGTCCCTGCGTCGCGAATTGATCCAGGCAAACACTCAAAACGCGGAAGCCGCCCGCGAGGTCAAGCGCCTGGCCACCCGCATCGACGACCTCAACGCCGAGATCGAAGAAGTGGGGAACCCTACGTTTTCTGGTCTGGGCACCAAATTGGAGAACACTCTTCGGGTAGCAGAAGAACAATCAACGCGCGTCATTGCACAGGCCGATATTGACGCTGAAAAGTTGCGCGCCGCCACCAACGACGACGTTGAGTTGCTGCGTCAGAACGCCGTAGAGCAGGCTGAACGCACCCTGTCCGATGCGGCCGTGAAAGCACGTCGTATCCTCGATGATGCCCGCGTTGAAGCTGACGATATGCGAGTTCGCGCAGAAGATGACCAGGCACAAATCACTCAGGATGCGCTTCGTGATGCTTCGCTGATTCGTGGAGCAGTCGCCACGGAGGCCGCCGAGGCCCGAGCCACTGTAAAGCGTGAAGTCGCCGCGATCCGCTCAGAAGCCGATCGGGAAGCCGCTGAGGTTCGCGTTGTTGCCCAGCGCGAGGCTACCGAGGCCCGCGAGGTGGCGGCCGGATTAACGCAAGAAACCGAACTCACCCGCGCCGAGGTGGCGTTGGAACTCGATCAACTGCGCGCCAACCTCGTGCAGGAGACCGAGCAGGCTCGAGTCGACCTCACCGGTGAGACCGAGCAAGCGCGCGTGGACCTGGCTCAAGAAGCCGAGCAGTCAAAGCTGGCCGGTGCTCATGAGGCAGATCAGGCTCGCACCCTACTCGCAGCAGAAATTGAACAGGGACGAACAGACCTGGCCAGGGAGATGGAGCAGGCCCGTGCAGCGACCGAGGTTGAGCGCGAGCAGGCCGAGACCGATCTGGTTCGTGAACAGGAGCGGAAACGCGCCACTCTGGCGCAAGAAATCAAACGAGCCCATGCTGCTCTGGCGGCAGCCGTGGAGCAGTCACAGGCTGATTTGGCCCGCGAGAACCAGCAGAGTCGAATAGACGCCGCCGCTGAGGCTGAGCAGGCTCGAATTGATTTGGAGAATCAACTCACCGCCACGCGAAAGAAGGGCGAGCACGAAGCCAGCCGCCTGACCCGCGAGATTGACCAGACACGAGCCGACTTCGACGTTGAGCTCAAGGCACGCCGCGACGAGGCCGAGCAGCAGCACCTGGTCCGTCATCAGGAGGCCGTGGCCCAGACGCAAAAATTTCAGGCGGATGCTGCCAAGCAACTCACCGAAACGACCGAACGCACCAGTGCGCTGCGCACTCTCAACGAGCAGCTGGACGCTGGGGCTCGCGAGGAGACCAAGGCCAATAAAGAATTGGCAGAAGAAAACGCCGCGCGTATCGTCGCTGACGCTTACACCCAAGCGACAGGACTCATTTCGGAAGCTACCACACGCACCCGCAGCCTGGTGGCAGACGCTGAAGACCGCCTCTCTCAGATTAGAGTTGAACGCGATGCTGTAGCAGGCTACTTTGAAAGCCTACGCAGCGTTTTGACCCAGGCAGAACGGGTCGCAGCCGAGTAAACCTACGCCTGGAGTCGACACGTGAAAATTCAAAATGCTTTCCGCTTCGGACTGGTGGGTACGCTGGGGGTGGGGCTTGGTCTACTGATCATCACCTCGGTGATCAGCCTGCAAACGATCATCATTTATATCGGAGCGGCGCTGTTCATTGCGCTCGGCCTCGACCCGGCCGTGTCGTGGCTTGAGAAAAAGAAATTTCCGCGATGGGCTGCGATTCTAATCGTTGTCGCCGCCGTAATCGGTGTGCTCACCGGAATAACTTTTGCTATCGCACCCATCATTGTCGATCAGGTTTCCAAGCTCTCCAAGCTCATTCCCGAGCTCGTTCGGGCAGTCAATTCCTCCACCTTCCTGAGCGATCTCCAAAAACAATTTCCCGGCCTTGACGTGTCCGAGATCACTAAGACAATCACCGATTTTCTGGGGGGAAATCTCACCAATATCACCGCAACGGTGGTGCAGTCAGGCCTGGCCTTTGTCAACGCTCTCTTCGGCGGCCTGATCATTCTCATCCTGACCCTTTATTTCACGGCATCGCTGAACAACATGAAGCGCGCTACGTACCAGATGGTCCCGGCGTCCAAGCGCGAACGATTCACCGATATCAGTGAGCAAATCACAACGGCTGTAGGACGTTACATCGTGGGCCAAGCAGCGCTGGCTTCTGTTAATGGCGTGCTGAGTTTCATCTTCCTGTCAATCATCGGAGCACCCTTTCCGGCTTTGCTGGCGCTCATTGCGTTCCTATTTTCGCTCGTTCCGCTTGTAGGAACCATTTCGGGTTCGGTCATCATCGTGCTGACCTGTCTCATTCCAGAGATCGGCAGCTCTCCGCAGACGGCGTTGGCAGCCGGAATCTACTACTTGATTTACATGCAGGTCGAGGCTTACGTGCTCAGTCCGAACATCATGAGTCGGGCAGTATCCGTGCCGGGAGCCGTTGTGGTGATTGCAGCCCTTGCTGGCGGCAACCTGCTCGGTATCCTCGGGGCCCTGATCGCCATTCCCGTGGCAGCCTCGGTCATTATGATCGTCAAACAGGTCGTAATCCCGAGGCAAAACGAACTCTAGGCGACCACGGCAGGTGCGACCATCGTGTGGTCACCCGTCACGAGGGTGCCTCAGGCCAGACCATGGGGGCTTCGATCCTCCCTGGCGGCCATTCGGTAGCCAGCGGGAGAGCGCTGGTGTTCACCGTGGCGACAATTTCGGTGAGAACTCGCCGGGTCAGGTTCTCTCCGATCCACAGGTGCTTGCCGCCCTCAACGGCGACGAGACGCAGAGTAGGCACACTCGCAAAGCGACGACGAGCGGCCTCCGGTCGCAGGTAGTCGTCGTGCTCCGGGATCAGGGCTACGAGAGCACGCTCATCATCAGCCCAGGCAGCGAGCTCGTCGTCGGACGTGCTGTGAAGCGGTGGCGACAGCAGGATAGCCCCACAAATAAGGTGGGAACGGCCATATTTTAGGGCCAGCTCTGATCCAAAGGACCACCCGACCAACCACGGGTTTGGCAGATGCCGCTCGGTAACAAAGGCCATCGCTGCTGCTACGTCGGCGCGTTCGGCCACTCCGTGGCCAAAGTCTCCCTCGCTCGTTCCACGCGGTGATGATGTACCCCGGGTATTGAAACGCAATACCGCCAGGTCGGCCAGGGCCGGCAGGCGGTTGGCGGCCTTGCGCAGAATATGCGAGTCCATGAAGCCGCCGGCCGTGGGTAGCGGATGAAGCGTCACCAGCGTCGCCACCGGCTCGCGACCCACCGGGGTCGCCAACTCCCCCACCAGGGTAAAACCGTCACCGGTGTGCAGTTCGATTTGTTCGACGGTGGCCGGCAGTTCGATGCCACCACGGATTTCTACCGGTTTATTCACGGGGTGTCCTTGTGTCGGATCGGTCTAGGTGAGTAAATGGGCGTCATTTGATTTTCCAACAGTGCGAATGCCAATGCCGCCGGTTCTCGAGATCGGCGGCGTCCCCGAGCACTCCGTCCCCGCGCCAGGTGACGATATGCGCCGTTCCCGCCACGATACCTTGGGTACAACCGGGGCAGAGGTAGGTTTTCAACGCTTGTTTAGCCGGAACCGGCTGTACGTGCCACAGTCCGTCCCGCCTGGCCTCGCTGCGCCGCCAACCTGAGAGCACATGGCTTAGATCTTCATCGTTGGCCGGCGGCTTGGCCTTGCGGCCTCTAGGTCGATTACTGCGCGCCATGTCTTCAGTCTAAAGTGCGCTCTTAAACTGAACGATCGGGCACGCTAGTGGAGTGAGAGTGCCAGACCGCGCTCGGGGCCTTGGGTTTAGTACCAGCCCGAGGCTTGGGACTTCTCCCACGCACCGCACGGTGTTCCGTAGCGCCCGGTGATGTAGCCGAGGCCCCATTCAATCTGGGTTCCGGCGTTGGTAGCCCAATCAGCACCAGCCGACGCCATTTTGGAGCCGGGAAGCGACTGGGGAATTCCGTAGGCCCCGCTGGAACCGTTTTGGGCATTTACCCGCCAGCCCGACTCCTTCTGCCAGAGAGAAACCAGGCAGCTGTATTGTTCCTCTCCCCAGCCACGAGCGGCCACGGCATCATAGGCATACGCTTTCGCGGAACCGGGGTCGGGCACAGCGGCTGCGGGCGCCGTAAAATTCTTTTTTATCGTTTCAACGGCGGCAACGACCGGTACGGGCTTGGGCTTGGGCTTGGGCTTGGGCTTGGGCTTATCGGTTACGGCGTAGCCATCTCGGGTGATGGTGTTGTTGTAACTGCCAGCGACAAGTACAGCCTGCGCTGGACTTTCCGCCGTCGTGGTGCCGCTCATTTGAAAGTAGGGCGACGCAGTAGCTCCAGAGTAGGGATCCACCACGGTGACGAGCACGAAGGCACAGGCGGCGGTGAAACCGAAGAGGAAATGGATCGGCTTTCCCTTGGAACGGGTACGACGACGGGCTTGATGTGCCGCAGCCGGAACGGTCACTATTGCTTTACCATGTCTACCCATTACTTGAAGACCCTAGCTCACAATTTTGGTAACGACAAAGTAACGGCCTCAAATTAGCGAACGGCCAACATAACGTCAACAACGCTGTCCAGCACGCGATCCACTTGCGTCTCCTGGTAACCTCCACGCTCGGGCCGGAATACTGCCGTTCTTACCTCGTCAACGGTGAGTTCGCGACCGTCGTGAAAATACCGCGTCAACTTATTGGCGAGGCGATCAACATCCACTCGCTTGTACCCCACTGCCAACACACTGGTTCGCGCAAATCGGTGGCCCGGTGGGCGACTGAGCCTGGCGACGAGCACGTCCGCAGCGCTCTCCGCGTCAGCCATCCACGACTGCTCTCCCCCGATGAGGGCTGCTAGGTCTCTCTCCCGTGCCGCAAAGGCGTCCTCAAGCCGCTCCAGGGCTGCGTCGACGTGCTCGGGCGAGTAGCCGCCCTTATGCATCCCGAAGGCCACGTGACGGATATCTTCGGCCGTCATTGCTGCCGCCAACAGGGCCGTTTCTACCAGATCTTCGATCTTCGCGCCAGCAGGATTAGGCAGCTGACCGCCACGAGGCTCATCTAGCGTCGCCGAGCTGTGAACATCGTTCTCGGACCTGTCGCTGAATTCGTCGTCGCCCGGCTGATCAGGCGTGTAGGCCTGCTCGTGTGCTCCTTTGGCCGTGGACATGAAGGCCTCGACCTGACTGACGTTGTAGCCGAGAGATTTCTTGCTCACTCGCGGAAATATGGTGCTCATAGCCTTATTGTCTCGCACGGATCGCGCCGCACAAAAACCGGTCACCACTAGGCAAAAATGAGGTACAACGCGTAGGCGGCTGCCGCCGAGGGCAATATGGAGTCAATGCGGTCGAGAAAGCCACCATGGCCGGGAAGCCACGAGCTCATGTCCTTGATGCCGAGGTCGCGCTTGATGAGCGATTCTGCCAAATCGCCCAACGTCGCGGTGAGCAAGATGACGCCACCGAAAATCAATCCAAACCACCATTCCTGGTTCAGCATAAACATGGAAAGCAAGACCCCTGCGGTCATACAAATGAGGCCGGCGCCGATGAAGCCCTCCCAGGTTTTCTTTGGACTGATGGAGGGCGCCATCGGATGTTTGCCAAAGTTCAACCCGCTGACATACGCCCCCGTGTCGGCGGAGATGACCAGGATCAAAAAGGCCAGAGTCCACCACTGTCCGTCTTCCTGCCTCACCA
>Ga0307486_1001820_pt1 | contig 15605 bp, 16 predicted proteins | sample CBIW02metaG_FD_203663 | JGI IMG/M metagenome (GOLD analysis project Ga0307486, IMG submission 203663) | Sea-ice brine microbial communities from Beaufort Sea near Barrow, Alaska, United States - CBIW 0.2 | ecosystem: Environmental > Aquatic > Marine > Coastal | place: USA: Alaska | collected... | reverse complement strand
CCATAAACCCGGCCATCCTCGGCCGGGTGGAGCAAACATATGCTGCAGAGACGCCTGTTCTCCGCGCTTGGCAGGAACTGAATCGGAAATGTCCTGATTGGGCGTGTGCGCGGGCCGTGCGGCGATCCGCTACGCCGAAGGCTCCGCTGACGCTGCCGCGATCGCCTCGATCGCCTCGATCGGGTCGATGGGATCCGCCGGATACTCGTACGACTGTGCGAGTGTCAGGTGTCTCTTGGCGGCCTGACTCTTGCTTACCACTGACCTCCAAGTCCGGGTGTTCTTGCTGTTAATCTGTCGTCCACTGGGAGGCGCATCACCCTCGTGGTGCTGGCCGGGCGGGCGTGACCTCAGAGGACCCTGATCGCAACAGTCCCACCACAGTCCCGTCTCCAGCACCCGGTGCTTACGCCGAAGCGTCAGCGGAGCGTTCGGCGTAGCGAATCGCGGTGTACGGCGACGCGGCACACGCCCAATCAGGACATTTCCGATCCAGTTCCTGCCAAGCACGGAGAACAGGCGTCTCTGCAGCATAGATTTGCTCCACCCGTCCAAGGCTGTAGCCTCACCCAAGTGCCACCGGCGTTACCTTCTGGACAGATGCCGATCGAGAGGATTCGATGACCGCCCAAATGGATACCGCGCCACAAGCCCGGCCTCAGCTCAGCGCCACGGACCAGTCGGAAAACGAGCGAGAGATCGTGGTTTCGGCCCGCCGGGACGTTGCTGATGGGGTGGTAGCACTCGAGTTGCGAGACCCCACGGGGGCAGAGCTACCACCATGGGAGCCAGGAGCCCACATCGATCTGATCTTGAGCGACAGTCTAATCCGGCAGTATTCACTCTGCGGCGATCCCGAAGACCGGACTAGCTGGCGAATCGGTGTCCTCCGTGAACCGGGCGGTCGTGGAGGCTCCGCGTTTATTCATGATCAGCTGCGCGTGAGTTCGATAGTCCGCGTCCGGGGCCCCCGCAACCACTTCTTGTTGGACCATGCCCCCTCCTATCTCTTTATTACCGGAGGTATCGGGGTCACCCCGATCCTCGCGATGGTTCGTGCCGCAGCTCGCGCCGGGGCGGATTGGAGACTGATTTATAGCGGAAGGCAACTCGCCAGCATGGCCTTCCGCGACGAACTCCTTTCCTACGGATCCCAGGTCGAGTTCTGGCCAAAAGATGAGCGCGGCTACGCGCCGATCGCGGAGGCGATCAAAACCATCAGCCGGTCTGAATCGCCTCTCGTGTACTCATGCGGGCCTGAAGGGCTTCTTGGGGCAGTGACGGAGGCGTGCGAAGTGCAGGGAATCTCTGATCGACTCCGCATCGAGCGCTTCAAAGCGGGTGTCGAGGACTTCACACCAGCGGACACATTCAAAATCGTTCTCAATCGATCCGGTCTCGAGTTGACCGTACCGCCGAACAAGTCAATTATGGAAGTGTGTCGCGAGGCGGGGGTTGAGGTCGACTCGTCATGCGAGGCAGGCATCTGCTCGACCTGCGAGACCAGAGTCTTGAGCGGCGTGCCGGATCACCGCGACTCGATTCTCACCCGCAGGGAACGCGAAGCCGGCAAGATCATGCAAGTCTGTGTGTCCCGCTCTGTCTCGGATCGGCTCGTCCTCGACTTGTAACGAGAGTGATTTTCCCGCCGTCGAGGAACTGGTGTTTTCAGCTTCTTACACCCCCAAGATGGTCGACGGAATAGTCACGGTCGAACGCTGAAGCGTGCAGGGGCATGTCGCACTAACCTGCTGTGACATCACGGTATCGCTGCTGGGAATGTTGTGCACATGCCCCTGCGCATTAACTATCGCCAAGAGTTTCGTCAGGATGTCACGCTGCCGTCCGATGAAGGGAAATTCGATGAACGCCCCGCGCTGGTTCATGGTTACTGTGACCGCAGAAATTCTGTGGCCCTCCGGCACTCTCGGCTCCGCGGCCGATACGTTGATCATGGAACTCATGTCACGCGACGACATCGTCACGGCACGCGTCGGCAATCCCACGGTCTTCCGACTCGACGTATCATCGACAGCCCAACACACAGCAGAACAATGGGCAAGAGATGTCGGGATCAAGGTCACCGCCCGACTCGGACTGCTGAGCGACGCCATCACGGCACAAGCAGTGGCAGAGGCAACGAGATCAGCCGGCCCCATTTCCGCAGCGAACTGATCCCCCCGCCAAGCAGACCCACTAAACCTAGACCGCCTCAGTCTTGATTATTCTCGCGCATGGGCGACGGTGAAGACGCATGACATGGTTGACGGCCAGCTCGTCGAGCAGCTGGGGGCCGGGCCCGCGAGCAGGGCGTCGCCCTGACCGGGGAGAGCGGCTGGTCGAGCAGGTCGTTACCGATGAGTTCGTCGAGCACCTCTCGGGCCTCTGACCTCACCGCTTCGCGGGCGAGCGTACGACGAGGGCGAGCACCGCGACGGCCGCCGGGATGGCCGCCAGCCACACCGACGGAGTGCCAAAGTTCCCGGCCCAGTCGGCGCCCATGGCCAGGGCATAGGGTCCGAGTGCTGAGGCAGCGAGGGTGACCGAGGTAGCGACGCCCCGGATCGCGCCGATGTGAGCGAGGCCATAGTAGCGCACAAAAGCTGCGGCCTCCATGCCGCGGAGCGACCCACCGGCGAGCCCGACGGCTAGTCCGTAGATGATGGCGACGGCCCCCGGCGCTACGAGAGGCACGAGCAGCATTGAGCCGGCCATCGCGACCATCGACCCCACGACGAACCCCCGCGGGTCATGGCGGTCGATGAATGATCCGACGAGCAGCGTCGCCAAAAGTGCCGTGATCGCCTGTGGAATGAAGTTTGCGGCCGCCTCGAACGGGGTGAGTCCTCGCTCGCCGAGGAGGCCGATCTGGTGGAAGCCGAGCGCGGTAACGAGCATCGCGCTGGTCGAGAGGGCCGCTGTCAGTACCCAGAACATGCCGGTGCGCCGCGCCTCGCGCGCAGTGAATCCGGTCACGATGATGGTGCCAGTCGTGGTGCGTTTCACGTCTCCTGCCGACGGCGCGGGGCGCGGCAGCATGAGAGCGATGGGAATGACAACGACGAGCACAGTCAAGGCTTCCAAGCGCCAGGCCATCGCGATTCCGACCTCGGTCACGACACGTTCCAGCAGCACTGGCGCGAGGGAGATACCCGCGGAGCCAATCGCACCGCTGATACCTAAAGCCAGGCCGCGACGGTGGTGGACGATCTGAGCGACTGTGGTCGTCGCCGCGAGTCCCAAGGCGCCCTGTCCGAACATGCGCACGCCGACATAGCCAGCGGTGAGCCCGACGATCTCCTGCACAAAGCTGAGCGCGAACAATATTCCGGCGAATGCAACCGCGATGACTAGGATGACGCGCCGCGCATCCACGCGGTCGAGCAACCGTCCTACAAACGGTTGAACGGCGGCTCCCAGCAGCGTACCGATGAGGTAGCTCAACGACAGCACTGACCGGTCGATGCCCAGCTGCTCGATCAATGGGTCCGCGAACACCGACAGCCCGGCGGTCTGCCCGGGGAACGTCAGAGCGGACAGAACGCCGCCGGCGACGACCGGATACGCCCACGCATCACGGAAGCGGCGCGTCATCTCTCGGACGGTTCTTGACGTGGCATGAGGTACTCCGATGCGCCCGACGGCTTCATGACACACATCGCGATGTACGAAACGCCGGATGGCCAGCCCCGCGCGGTGTGGGGCGAGCACGTGAACGACGAGGAATACACGACATTGGCTCCTGAGAACGACAGGATGCGGTGAGACCCCCGCAACCCGATACGAGCGCCAGCCCCAGCAACGCCGCGGCTCTCGTGCCCGCGGACATCGCGCCGCTCAGCAGCGTCATCCCGACCACCCGGCGACGGGTCGGCACGAAAGCGGCGATCTGCGCCATGCTTTTGGGAAGCGCGCATCCCGGCCCGAAGCCGGCCAACAGATGCCAGAGGGTGCGGGATGTTAGGTCGCTGCTCGTCGCGATGCCGAGGCAACCGATGGAGATGAACGCCACCACCAGAATCAGGAACGGCCCACACCCCAGTCGATCGTCGAGCGAGCCGGCGGCGAAGGCGCGGCTGGCGCAGGCCGATCGACACCGCTCTCGCCAACGCATTCGCGGCCGGTCAGATCACCAATCATTTGTCTGTCACGCCTCGTGGTTGTCGGGACGAAGGCTGCGGGGCCAGATCCCGTGACGCCCCGGAGAAATTATTCCGTTCGGATCCACGGCATCCTTGATCCGCTCGACGAACCGTCGATAGGCGTGGTTGTTGAACGAGAACTGGTCCGATATGAGATCCATGACGTCCAGATGGGCGCGGTACTCCGCGTAACCCAACTTCCCGACCTCGACAATCAGTCGCTTAGTGACGTCGAAGGCGTTCTTCACAGCAGCGGCGTCCGTCGTGTCGAATGGGATGCTGGTAATGAGAAGGCACGAACGGGCGCTGATCAAAGAGATGCCGCCCGCATAGAGAATGCCGGCGACGGCCAGATGACGGCGCACCTCGTCGAGGACCGGGCGAATCTGGCCTGGCTCGATCGCCACGACCGGCGAGAAATCGGTGTGGCCGATTTCCGAACGCGTATGCTCGATTTGGGCCATCGACGGGATGCCGGCGTAGTTCTTCTCGACGGCGAGAGTGATCTCGCCGTACTCGTGTGGCGCGTAGACCCGGCCTTCACGCACGACCCGGGCCCCGGGGATCTGCAGCCAACGCTCGCGGATCTTGCGTGTCTTGTACTCGATAATCTCCGCGTCCTCCCAGAGCCCGACACGCACACCCCAACGACCGAAACCGGTCTCGCGGCCGTACTCCTCAAGCTGCTCCTCCGTCCACGCCCGCGGCTCCGGCACGTCGGCATCGGCGAGCATGATGCCGTTGTGCGGGGCGGGGTAAAGACATGGGACACCGCGCAGCGCCCCGTCGAGCATGAGATCGCTGAGCGCGACCACTCCCGCCTCAAGGTCGGAATCTTTGTCGAGCGCGAGGATCATCGTGCGAAAAGCCTCGGGCTTGCGCTGCAGCATGACGCCGGCACGGGTCACGACGCCGAAGTTCGACTGAGTGAATAGTGCATCGAGCGTGGGGCCGAAGCTGCGCTTGTAAACGTGGAACGCCTTGTTACCCGGCTGAGCGCCCATACCGGTGCGCAACACCTCACCGTCCGCGAGCACGACCTCCATACCAGTAAGCGACATGTGGTCAGTACCCATGGGCATATAGGTGAGGCCGTTGTCGAGCGCATTACCGATGACGCTGCCCCACCCGATGTCCGGGACAGATACTGCGAGGTTGCTCCCGGCAGCCTCGAGCGCGGCATGCAGGTCGAACCACCGCACACCGGGCTCGACGACGGCGTACGCGAGGTCCTCGTTGATCTCGAGCACCCGATTCATCTTGCGCAGACTGATCTGGATCGAGCCCGCCACCCGCGGCGACGCCCCACCGTAGCCGTTGTTGCGCCCCTGCGAGAACGGCCACACCGGCACCTTCGCCGCATTGGCGATCCGCATCACGCCCTGAACCTGCTCCGTGGACACCGGCTCCACCACCGCCGAGCTGACGTAGGTGTCATCACCAGGGATCCAATACGGGTCACGGAATTCATCGACCGCGTCGTCTGTCAGGACGGCGTCGGCACCGAGGAGGTCGATCAGCGCGTCGAGGACGACCGTCGGGAGTACACGTGTATCGAGATCGGTCATTTCTGCTCTTTCGTCGAGGGGTATGGAGTGTTCGTTGTTACGACGTCGATGGACGACGCGATTTCGTAGCTGCTGACCGCGGCTCACTTTCCGAGCGCGTCGGCGCAGTAGTGAAGGGCGCTGGGTCGTCGTTCATCATCGGCTCGTTCGGATTGGCATTGAGAGCTCCGTGTGGATCGGGCGCCGGCATCAGGGTGGAGATGAGCGTGTGCGCTTCCTCCCTCGCCTCCTGGGCATCGATCGTGACTTCTTTCGAGCCGCCGAGGATGATCATCTCGAGCACCTGCTCCTTCGTCGCCTCCTCGGTGCGCATCCGGCCGACCACCCGGCCGTCCGCCATGACGACGAGGCGGTCGGCGAGGTCGAACACGTCGTGGATGTCGTGGCTGATGAGCACCACGCCGACCCCACGCTGGGTGAGGTGCTTGATGAGATCCTTGAACAACGCCGTCTCACTGGGACCGAGCGCCGCGGTCGGTTCATCCATGATGAGGACGCTCGCTTTGAAATGGACGGCGCGAGCGATGGCGATCGACTGCCGCTGCCCGCCGGACAGCGAGCCCACCGGTGACGACAGGTTCTGGAACCGCGGATTGATCTGGCGGAGAACCTCCTCCGTCTCCCTGCGCATGGTCCGCGTGTCTCGGAATATCCCGGCCCGGCGCTTCTCCCGGCCGAGGAACAGGTTGGAGGCTGCGTCCAAGTTATCGGCGAGCGCGAGGTTCTGGTAGATCGTCTCGATGCCCGCCTGCCGCGCGTCGCGCGGGGACGAGATCGAAACTGGCTCCCCCCTGACGAGGATCTCCCCGGTATCCCGCGAGGTCACGCCTGAAAGGATGCTGATCAGCGTTGACTTTCCCGCTCCATTATGACCGAGCAGGCCGAGGACTTCACCAGCACGGATGTCGAGATCCACCCCGTCGATCGCCTGGATCCCGCCGAACGCGCGGCTGATCCCGCGCATCGATACGAGAATTGACTCGTCCGCCACCGATTTCATTGCTGCACCCCTCGGGATCGAAGCATCGCGTTCTTGTCTATCCGTGTGAGCAGCCGCGTCGACTGGACGTCGACGAGCAGCGCGAGCAGGATCAAGATGCCCTGGGTGATGATCTGAAAGTTCGCGTTCATGCCGATGAGGTTCAGCCCGTTCGCGATCATACCGAGGGTCAGGCAACCGAAGATGGTGCCCACGACCAGGGTCTTGCCGCCGAGCAGCGGAGTGCCGCCGATGACGACCGCCGCGATCACAAGGAGCAGCAGATCGGAACCGGCGGCGATTTGCGCAGAGGCCGAGCGGGCGGTGAGGAACACCGCCGCTACCCCGCATGCGGCGCCCGTCAGGCAGAAGACGCCCAGCCGGACCCGTTCGATGCTGTTGCCGGCCTTGCGGACGGCATCACGGTTCCCGCCGAGCGCCACGACATGCTGACCGAACACCGTCCGCTTGGCAACAATGATGAGCACGGCCGCAATTGGCACGAGTAGTAGGACGGGCAGCGAGAAGGGACCGATCCGAGTCTGCTGGATCGCGAGGAAACCCTCGGGCAGGTTGGTCACGGGCACCAGGTTCGACACGATGTACACCAGGCCGACGAACACCGCATTGGTGGCGAGGGTGACGATGAACGACGGCAAGCCGAACTTGGAGATCAACGTGGCGTTCAGCACACCGCATGCAACGCCCAGCGCGATGCCGATGGCGATCGCGACTGGCACCGGCAGGTTGAAGTCGGTCATGCACTTCGCCATGACCAGCCCCGTCAACGCGACCATGCCGCCGATCGAGAGGTCGAGCTCCCCGGCCCCGAGCACGAACGTGTACGCGAGCGCGACGACCATCAGCGAGACGATCTGGTCGAGCAGACTTGCGATGTTGCCAACGGTGAAGAAGTACTGCGATAGCAAGGAGAGCACGGCCGCGAAGAGGACAGCGAACAAGAGTGCCTTGTTGCCGCCGAGCACGAACCGGGCCACCCGCGTGGGCAGGGAGGGCGGTGCGGGCAGGGAGGGCGGTGCGGGCAGGGAGGGTGGTGCGGATTGAACCTGAGTCATTGATACACCTTCAGAAGTGTGATCGGAGCCATCGAGTGAGGGCGGGACTGTGCGGGCAAGGTGCTATCCCTACTCCAAATCGGCGACTGTGTCCACGTTGTCAACAGTGATCGCGTACACCGGTTCGACGCTGCCCGTCTTCTCGGTGAACGTGCCCTGCGCGACCCCGATCGCGATGTCGATGAGCTGCGCCCCACCGCCCCTGATGGGGACACCGGTGTCGAACGTCTGCTCGCCGTTCTTCACACGCTCGATGGCGTCCGGCTGCAGGTCGTAGCCGCTGAGCATGATCGAGTCCGTCTTTCCCGCGGTCTTGATGGCATTCGCAGCGCCCAGGGCCATGTCGTCGTTCGCGCTGGCGATGTAGTTGAGGTCGGGGTGCGCCTGGAGGAAGTCTGTGGTCAGGTTCTGCGCGGTAGCAGTCAGCCAGTTACCATAGCCACTCGCGACGATCTCGATCCGGTCCGGCATCTCCTCCGCGACCTCCTTGATGACGTCCACGCGCTGAAGTTCGGCCGTCTGAGCAGGCGCGCCATAGATGATGCCGGCCTTCAGATTGACGCTCGGATTGGTTTCGAGGTAGTCGATGAGCCATGCCTTCGTTGCCGCCGAGAGTGAGGTGCTGTCGCTCATCTGGAACGCGACGTCGTATTCGGGGGCCGGGGGGTTAGACGGCCGCCTGTCGATCACCTTCACCCCGGCGGCCTTCGCCTGACGCACCGCTGGCAGCACTCCCTGCGGGTCGACGGCACTGATAATCAGCACGTCCGGCTTTTTGACGAGCGCGGTCTGTATGTCCGACAGCTGCTTGTTCAGGCTGCCTTGCGCGTCGTACTGCGTCAACACGACCTTAGTCGTCTCCGACGACTCGTTGAACTTCGCCACCGCTTCTTTCATGCCTTCGGAAGCCTTGTTCTGGTTCGTGTCGATGGTGTCGACGCTGTAAGCAATGTTGATTGTTTTGACCCCGTTCGCGGCGTCGCTGTCGGAACCCGACCCAGAACAACCCGCTAGTAGGGTCAGCGCGACAAGAGCCATCGATACGGCACCAACGCGGCGGGCAGGAACGAAAATCCGATTCATCTTTGATCTCCTCATTGAGTCGTGCACTTGCCGCCACCTTGCGACCATGACCGTCAGTCTGCGTTGGCGATCCAGCACGGTACCGCTCCTGTCGCAAATCGGCAACGTGGTGTCCCAAACCGGCACGGGCAGAAGCCCGGATGCCGTCCTGGGGTCAGAGCGACGTGGCGACGACCTCGGCGGGGGACTGCTCGAAGCGTTCGCGGAAGGCGCGGGAGAAGTGCGTGGGGACACGAACCCGCAGTATATCGCGACGTCCTGCACGATCGGTGCGCAGCGGCGCGATAGGATGCGGTGCGCGAGGTCGAGGCGCTGCTCGAGGATGGTCCTGGCGACCGATTGGTCGACTTCTCTGAATTCACGCGCGCGAGTCCGCTCCGAGACGCCGACCACTTCCGCGACGGTGGCGACGGAGATCCAGGGGACGTCGGCGAAGGAGCGGAGGGTCGGTCACTTCGGCATTCCTTCTCGGTTGCCTCCTCGTAAGTCGGTCGCCGCATCGCGAGCACGTACTCTTGGAGGCTGTGTTCGAAGCCGCGCAAGGAACGACTGCGTTACATCGCAGACAAGCAGCGCCGCCCCGGCGGCTCTGCGGGACTGTAAATTATCTGGTACAAATCCGGCTCGCCTGACTCATCCGTGGGCTAATTCCGCCTGGGGAGCACTGGTTTATGGTCGCCGAGACTGAGCAGGGCGAGGGCGATGAGCGCGGTGAATAGAATCCGAAAGCGATGCGGGTTATGAGCCTGATCTTGGTGTTCGTGGATTCGACCCGGCCGTTGGAAAGGCCGTGCTCGATGACGACAAGGATCGCGGTGCGGTGTCTGACGATGCGCATGACACCCATCCCCGCGACTGCCGCCGCCAGCGCGAGACCAAAGCTGTCGGCTTGCACGCGCCATTCGGTCAACAAATGAGGGACTTCCAAAGCGAGCACCTGAAGACAGTATCCATTGCACACGAACGAGACGAAACAAAGGAAAAAACCTTCAGGTGCGTACTGGTCCATGCACCTTCGTCGAAGTTCGTGTCAGGACAATCGTCTCTCGTTGATCCATTCGGCGATGAGTTGCGCTATCTCGTCGCTGTTCGCCTCGAGCATCATGGCGTGACCATTGCCGTGGATACCACGATCCTCCAGTCGCAAGTGCTCGACAGACGCACCTGCCTGAGCGAGAAAATCGACGATGCCGTGATTGTCGGCGGCCATCCATGAAGCCTCGGAGGTGATGACCACGATCGGCACGCCCGCGAAGTTGGGCAGCTGGCGGGCGGGTTCCTTCTGGACCAAGCAGGCGACGGTATCCGCGCGCGCCGGTGCACGCTCCTCGCGTTCGAGTTCTGTGCCGCTCGCGATCGGCGGCTCGTAGGTGATCCTCGCAGCGGTGATTCCCCAGGCGAGCTTGCCATCCGGCATCTCTGCGAACGGAGGGCCCATCGGTTCCACCGCGATCACGCCCTTTACCAATGCGGGCCGGGCGTCCAGCATCATCCAACCGATCGGGCCGCCTGCCGAATGGGTCATCAGGATCGCGGGGCCGATCCTGTCGAGCAGTTCCGCGCCGCCCCGCTGCGCATCCTGCTGATGGCCTTCCATGTCCGCAGGGACAGGGCCGCCGCTCGCCATAAAGCCGTCGAACGCCTGATCACCGAAAGTGCCCGGACCGGGCCATTGGTCGTGCAGGCGAGCTTGCGGCCAATTGTCCGGAAACGCGGCGGGTCGGGAGAACAGTCGCTCCAACACAGCGGACGGGACGGGCGGGAGCATCTCGCCCTGAAGAGCGGGGTGAAACGGGGAGCGCCCGTGGCAGGGACGATCGACGACGTACACCGCGTAACCCGCTCGCACGAACCAGTGCGCCCAGCCTTCTCGGTGGTCGGCGGTGCCGAGGAAATCGAGGCCCTGACCACCGCCGCCATGGATCATCACGATAGGCCAGGGGTGGCGCAAATCCTCCGGGATCCAGTATTCCACGTACGACTGCCCGCGCAGCGCACGGCCATCCGGGGTATCGATTTCTTCGGACCCGACCCAGAAGAAGCCCTGGGCGGCCAAGTGAAGTGCCCGCCCCCGTCTCGCCAACCACAAGTCGCGCGGTGCCAGTGATGCCGTCATCCCAGTGACAATCCTCTCCATGCGATTCCCGATCGGCCGGCCGCCGGGACGCCATCTCCTCTCCCGGTCCGGGGATCGGTGCTCACCCAATCACGCTGCTCGTGTGGCGTGTTCCACGCGCATGCCTGCCGACTTGCGCCGCCCGACGTCGCTCGCCCTGGCTACCTGGGATTCGCGTTTCACTTGCTTCCTCCTCTGTTGCGGCCCAGCCCGTACCTTTGCAGCAGCTGCACCGCTTTTACCGTTTCCTCGTATGCGTCCCGCTCGGGATGAATCTCGGGCACCCAGCCTTCGTACTCGATGGAGATGTCGAACGCAGCGCCATTGTCCTCGACCATCGCCATGAGCTCGTCCACCGGGAAGTTCGGTTCGTTGCCGTCCTCGTCGAACTCGTAGAGCTTCGCCTCGATGCGCCTCGCATACGGCAGGCAGTCCGCGAAGACCTCGAGCGGGGTGGCCAAGCCGCGCACGGCGTTCGGAGCCTCGACGTACTTCGTCGGCATCCCCTCGCGGGTGATGCGCCAGCACTCAAAGTCGGGCGTGACCCGCAGGAACGGGGAGTCGAACTCCTTGACGATGCCGAGGGCCGATTCGGGCGACTTGAAGGCTGATACCGTCAATGGCCGGGCCGCGTTGATCGCGACCACGACCCCGTAGTACTCAGCAGTGGGAATGATTGCTTCGTAGATCGGGAGTAACCTGTCGCGCGCCTCCTGCTCGGAGAGCGAGGGGATGAGGTTCCCGTTGGAGATCTCGATGGCGGCGGCTCCGAGGAAACCGGCGACCGCGAGGTATTCCTGGAGGTCGGCGATGACTTTCTCTGCGGAGTAGAAGTCTGTTGCGGCGACGAGGTCGGTGTGGAAGAAGATTCCAGATAGCTCCAACCCGTTGGCCTTGATAGTGTCGCGGATCGTGTGGAGTCGGTGGAGGTTGGGGTGCGGATCGAAGCCCAGGTGATATTCGGGCAGATCGATGATTTCGGCGCCGGTGCTGGCGATTAGTTCGATTTGACGTTCGACGCTGTTGCCGCCTTGGAGCAGGAGTCCTTCGATGCTCCATGTGCTCGCTCCGAGGCGGGAGGCGATATTCACAGCAGACCCCGCAGCGCGATCATTTCGCCGCTGACTTCGAAGTCCTGCTCGAGGACCAGCGTCCCGCGTTCGCGAACATCGAACAGATCGAGCGCGCGGGTGTATGTCTGAACAGACGTCCCGATCGAGCACTCGATACGGTGCGGACCTGCCGAGAGGCCGTGCTGACGAACCACGAGTATTGTCGCGATCTCGCGCTCCTTCCAAAACACCTCAAGTATCGAGCGGAGCGAGTCACACCGGAACAGCTGCCCGCGCAGGCCCAGATATGTCTGGGCCGGTGGGAGAGTCTCACCATCGACCGTGACCGCGATATCGCGGAACCAGCCGAGTGGGTGCGACCCGTGGAAGAACTGGTTTCGAACCGAGATCTGGAAGCCGTCCGCACGACCGTCCCCGTCAAGATCCACGTTCAGAATCTCGCCGATCAGCATCTCTTCTGGGATTGCATCAACATCTCCTGCTGGCACAGATCGCTCCTTTCAAATCATGGCGTCGCTCCGTCGCGACCCCTTTTGCAAGTACTAGCACAGATTGGACTGGCCCCTGAAATCGGAGCTCGAGCGGGAAAACGCCGGACTCATAGATGCCGTTCGTCATCGATTGTGCGACTTCGATGAGGTGAGATGAGCATGGCGTCAGATCCGACGTCATGTTGGCGATCTCGATCTGAGGCCGACCCGTGAACACCGAGTCGGGCCTGGGCTAATGCGGCAATCCGATGAGGGCCGCGTTCGTACTGACCCCACCGAACCAGGAGGGGTCGGTGGTGTATTTTCCCCCACGACCACGTTAGGCCGCAATCAAGGGCCGCAGGGTTCTCTGCGCGATGCGCAGGCCCTCCATGACCTTCTCATCGGTACCTGCCCAGAGCGGGTCCTCATGCTCCACGGAGAGGGTTCCTGTGAAACCAGCCTCGTAGAGTCGATCGACAACTCGGGGCCAGTTGACATCGCCGCGACCGGGAACACGGAATCGCCACCAGCCCATCTCCCATGGGTTATTTCCCTTGTCGATCTTGCCGAAGAAGCCGTATTGGTTGCGTTTGCGGGGGAAGAGCTCGACGTCTTTCGCCTGCGCATGCACGATGTATTTCGCAAATGGCAGTATTGTCTCAACCGGGTCGATGCCGATCCAGGTGAGGTGTGACGGGTCCCAATTGAGCCCGAAGCCGAGACCAGTGACCCAGCCCCAGAGTTCAGGGCTGTAGGCAATGTTGCCGGGGTAGCCGTCTGGGTGCCACCCTTCCATTACGCAGTTCTCGATGATGAGTTGCACGCCCCGCTCGCCCGCATAGTCGACGAGCTCGGGTAGAACGCGGTCGCCCTCAGTCATATTCTCCCGTACGCTCTTCGAATTATCGCGGCCTATGAACGTTCCCACGTACGGTATGCCCAGCTTTTGTGCAGCGTCTATCGAATATTTGAGGTGGGTTCGAACTTCCTCGCGCCGGCCGAGGTCTTGGTGCAGGTTGTTCTCGTAGTAGGCAAGGGCGCTAATTTGCAAGCCTGTGCGATCGAGGATCGCCTGGGTGGCTGCGGCGTCCTCGTCGGTGAAGGTTGCGACCGGAAGGTGCGATGCCTCGAATTCCCGACCACCGACGGCGGGCCAGACGGCAACTTCGAGGCGCTCGTACCCGGTCTTGGCCGCAAAGGTGGCAATCTGGTCGAGCGACCACCCGGGTAGGCATGCGGTGAGCATTCCAAGCTTCATGATGGGATATCCGTCCAACTATTGGATTTAGCGCTGGAAAGCACCGACTCAATGATTCGGGCACTGCGCAAGCCGTCCGTAAAGGTAGGCAAACCATCCGGCGAGTTTCCACCGATGGCCGCATACGTGTCAGCTACAAATGCCGCAAAGGCGTCGATATACCCCATGGGGTGTCCTGGTGGGACTAAATTGAGGCGTGCCTGGCTTTCCGAGACTGCCCCTTCTCCGCGATGGAGCACTGTAGAGCCATCCTCCGCGCCGAGCCAAACCGACTCGGGATTTTGTTGATCGAAGGCCGCGCTCCCGGTTGACCCATTCATTTCGAACCAGAGTTGATTCTTGTGTCCGGCTGCAACTTGTGAAATCACAGTATTGGCGATGACACCGGTTGCGGTTCGGAATGTCGCGGCGGCTGTGTCCTCGGTCGTCACATTCACTCGTCCAGTGCCCTGCGCGCGATTAGTAAAAGATGGTCCTGATAGCGATGGTCGTGTGGCATAGGCGATGGTCGTCACGGCGCTCACGCTCGTGAAAGTCTCGCCCGAGACGAACTCAACGAGGTCACACCAGTGGGAGCCAATATCGCCGAACGCCCGGGAGTCACCACCCGCCGCCGGATCTACCCGCCACGACGACGAGTCGGGGGCCACGAGCCAATCCTGTAGGTATGCGCCGTGCAAGAGCGAAAGCGCTCCGAAGTCGCCAGCGATGCGACGTGCGCGTAATTCCCGCACAAGCGGGTGGAAGCGGTAGACGAAGGGGACTGTTGCGACAACTCCTGCCGCGGCCGCGGCGTCGGCCAAGCGCTTCGAATCATGGGCCGATGTGGCAAGCGGTTTCTCGACGACTACGTTTATGCCTGCCGAGATCACTGCAAGCGCATATTCGACGTGCGTGGTGTTGGGCGTGCAGATGTGCACGACGTCGGGATGGTCGGCAATCAAGTCGTCGATGTTGGCGTAGCCCCGAACGACGCCCCACTCTCCCGCGGCCGCGGCCGAGCGGTGAGGTGACGAACCGAGTACCCCGATCAGGGTCGCCCCGGACGCGCGGATGGCTCGGGCGTGCACAGCACCTATCATCCCCGTGCCGATAATGGCGGCGCGCAGTTGTTTGGTCATGTTCTTCGGCTCTCTATAGGGTTGCGTCGCCAGGATCCCAGTCCTTCGCCAGTGGGTCCGGCCGGGGCATCGTGGAGGTGATCGACACGTGCGAGTCAAGCTCGGCAGCCTCCTGGATCACGTCCCGCTGAATTTCCCTTCAGCGGACGACAGCGTGACGTCCTGACGACACTCCTGGGGGTAATTCAGGCGCAGGGGCATGTGCACATCAGTCCGAGCAGCGACACCGTGGTGTCACAGCAGATTGGTGCGACATGCCCCTGCACTCTTCAGCGTTCGACCGTGACCATTCCGTCTACGATCTTGGCGGTGTAGGTTTTCACCCTTGCCCGGGGATCAGCAACGCACTGCCCATTTTTGACGTCCATTTCGTAGCCATGCCAAGGACAGAAGATTGCGAACTGGTCGGCCAACTCATATCCGCCCTCGGGACCCACTCCACCCGCGCGGAACGTCTGCAGCAAATTCCCGTACGATAGCTTTGCACCTGCATGGGGGCAGACATCACGAAGTGCGTAGACCGAATCCTCTTTCGGGCGCGCTACGACAACGGCCAACCCATCCACGTCGACGCTCCGCATTTCGCCGACAGGCAACTCTTCAAGCGGGAACAAGATATGGATCATCGGACGCTAAGGCCGTTCAGCCGCGGGAAGAACTCGATCGCGTTCTGGTGCAAGATCCGACGGCGAAGGTCGTCGGAAATCGCTGGCGAG
>Ga0307486_1001818_pt1 | contig 15611 bp, 33 predicted proteins | sample CBIW02metaG_FD_203663 | JGI IMG/M metagenome (GOLD analysis project Ga0307486, IMG submission 203663) | Sea-ice brine microbial communities from Beaufort Sea near Barrow, Alaska, United States - CBIW 0.2 | ecosystem: Environmental > Aquatic > Marine > Coastal | place: USA: Alaska | collected... | reverse complement strand
CACGTCACGGCCATCGGCCGCCAGGCTTACCGATATGTTGATGGCGACGGTCGATTTTCCGCACCCGCCTTTTTGACTACCAACCAGGATGATCATTCCGTTGTTCCTTTTCGCACCAAAATGGCACCAACACCGCACCATAGCGGCATTCAAATGGTGTGAGAATGGTACTGGAAAGGCCCGTATTGCGGAAGTACAAACTGTTTTACAAATGCAGTGTTGCCGGCGCGTAGCAACCGAGCTTGTGTGCACATGGAAAGGGCGCTAGCGCCCCTGATCCTGTAAAGCCCGGACTGGCCGGGCTAAGGATCTGGGTGGGCAGGTTGTCATTGCGCCGGGTACAGGTGCCCGCGTGCGCACACCCGGAACTGGTCAAAGTCTTCCTGTGTCGCCAGTCGCGCGTGGTCAATGCCCGAAGTAAAAATAACAGGCCCGTTCAACGGATTGGGCCCGCCCTTAAGTATCTGTCCCGCCAGCACGTCAACCATATTATGGGGATGCACAATGCCCAGGGTGTTCCCGTTCATAACAATGTACGTGCCAGGCTCCAAAGCCTGTGGGTGATCGAGGGTGGGGCTGCCAGCACTTCGGAAGGCCTCGGATTGGTTCGGGTGGTCAGTCATTGCGTTCATGGTCTCGCCAGCCTAATAGGATGAGGGAAGAGGAGCCTCGGCTCCTCTGGTTACTAAGCTGCCTGGAGGGCTTCTGCATCGATGATATCGAAGATGGTGTTTATGGCGTGATGCGTCAGCCAGAACAGGTCGTCGTTTTTCTCGTATGACCCCATGCCCTTGCTTTCCAAGCTGCCCATCAGCGCCGCTACCTGGTGCTTATTCCAGCCCATTTCAGAGGTCAGTTCGTCCATGCCGGCGTTGCTAAAATTGTCGGAGTGCTGGCTCACCCGGTCGCTGTAATTCAGGATGAGCTTCAGCGCCCGGATTTCGTTTGCGGTAAGTGATGGCTGATCGTTGGACGTGTTCATGGTGGTTCTCCTGCCTGCATTTGTTTGCCTAACCTGAGAACCATTTTACCAGACTTGGTACACCTTGCAAGGTGTTTTACTGCCGTCGCAGCCGGTGGCTGGCCACCCGGCCTCAGTGCACCTGAAAGGGCCAAAGGCCCCGGGCTGGCGGAACGCCAGGCAAAAGAAAACCCGCGCTTGGCGGGCAGGGCAGGGCAGGGGCAGACAATTTTAGCTTCAATCGGTAGAGCGTGGCCGTCCATGCTGGTGAGACTGGAACCCTCTGAAATACAATCTTTGTGCCCAGCTGGAGTCGGGCGTTGGAAATGCTGGAGGATATCGCCCCTCTTCAGCTGCTTTTTTTCCGCTCTGGAAGGGCGTCATTTCTGGGCACCGGCCCAGAAGATCTCTTAATCGTCCCATGGCTTTGGATCTCCCTTTTTGAGTTAAACGCAACGACGCTCGATCGTGCCATGCTGGCATTGAATCTTATATTTCTTCGCGCCGATTGACGCGGCGTGCGCTGCGATCTGAGGGCGAACTAAATCCTCGGGGACACTGCGGAAGAGGGTGCGCGTATTCTCACCCTGGACCTGACAGATGTCGTACGCAGAGTCGCCGTCAGAGCCTTCTTTATGAACCGGTACAAAAATCGGCACGCTGTGACGAAGATCAAACGGGACCCCATCAAGACCATAATCGAAGGTGTATCCTTCATTGGCCATCTCAATTTTAAAGTCGCGGCACACCGCATAGGAGTCGCATTCGCCTTCTTCAATTTGAGTCATGTGATGGTTGATAATGGCGCGAATCCCCGCGGGTAACTCGTCCTGACTCTCAAACAAATCAACCTTCTGATCGTCGTTGTTATTATTGCTCATTTCCTGCCCGCCCTGCGTGATTTCGATAAATGAATTATAGCATAATACACCTTCAAAGGTGTACTAATTTAAGCCGGCCCAGCCGGTGCGTAGCAACCGAGCCTTTGTGCACCTAAAAGGGCGCGCCGCGCCCACGGTGTAAAAACAACTGAAACAAAAAACCCGCATGAAGCGGGTAAAAGTCGGTGGGCAGTAGCATTTTAGTTCTGCTGTGTCCTCAGGCGAATTGTTCAGTGTTCCGGTAGTCGCGAATAAAACTCTGCACCCGAGCCATGTCAGCGCTGGCGACGGTCCACTTACGAGTGCCGCCGTCCAGGCAGATGCCGGAGTCATTGCCCTCGATATCTGAGATGCGATACCGGCTGACGAATTGGGCATTGAACGGCGGGTAAGGGTGGTCGATATCGTAAAATTCAATTAAAGGTTCGCTCTGGAGATTGATACGAGCAAACGCCTGTTCCTTTTTGCTCCACTGGCCGTAGCCATCCCCAGGCCCGACGATGTGAACCATGAAATTCATTGGGCTGTCGCCAGATGTAAACCTGCGGATCATTGCCATGATGTTTTCCTGCCTGTTGTTTGATTGCCTAACCTGACAACCATTTTACCAGAACAGGTACACCATGCAAGGTGTATTAATGTTTATTCCTGCCGGCGCAGCCGGTGGCTGGCCACCCGGCCTCAGTGCACCTGAAAGGGCCAAAGGCCCCGGACTGGCGGAACGCCAGGCAAAAGAAAACCCGCACTTGGCGGGTCAGAATGTAATGTTGTTTGCCGGTGATATGCTGTGGCGATCCGTTTATCTAGCCGCATTGACCTGAAGGGTCTCAATAATAGCGTTGCTGAGTTCTTCGTCGCTCAGAGTTTTCCCGTTAACCAGAAAACCCGCAATCGTACGTTTGGACGACGCGCATTCAACGGTATTGCCGTCCAATTGCATAGGGGTGCTAGTGATGTGAGTTGCTGCGGGAATGTTCATTCTAGCCGCGCCGTTCCAGCATTCAACGAGGCTTGCAGGCTTTCGTTGGTCAGCGAGGTAATTCTGGCTCCCCAATCGCGTATCAGCACTGCTGCCTCCGATGTAGCCTTTTGCGTAGAGCGCCATGGGGACCATGCAAACCGCCAACAAGATTAGGGTCACTGTGATCACCACTAAGGGGGTGGTCTTTGTTTGAGTCGCCATCGCTAACCTTCCTGTGTGGGTAGCTGGGTGTTAGCCGGCCGTGGAGTGAACGGGGAATGGAAAGCCAAACTTTCCGAGGAGCAAGTCCAGGTCCTCGCACGCCGTACAAAAATCTCTTTTATAGCCGCTTTTTTGCATGTACTCGTCGATTTCGGGCATGCGGGATCCGTCAAAAACAACCACGTCGTGATCGCCAATGGTGAACCCCTGAAGCCGATCGGAAGGGCATTTTTTCAGCAAAGCATTCACTTCTTTGATCCATCGGCGCTCAGCTGCTGTCAGGGGTTTTGTTGTAACCGGCATAGATCTACCTCACTTTGGTTCGCTGCCTATTGCCACTGCACGCCCAAACGCAAAAGGCGAAAGCATCACCGGGCATGGATGTCACACATCGTCTTGTTCCATCTGAGGGTTAAGCGCCCGCTGCAGAGCTTTGGTCAAGTTCAGGTCTGAAGCAATCGTTCTCTCATGCGGTTCCGCCATATGGTGCTGAATAACGTGCCACAACACCTCCGAGTCATCACCCCCAGTCGGCTCGGAGGTGCAGCGCAGATCCCAGCAGTTGTCCTCAATGATGTTGACCCAATCCGTAGCCGCCGATTTACGTTTGTTAGACAGGATTTCATGATAAACCTGCAGCCCGCCATATAGCATGTCCACGTCGTCGCGCACGGGCTCTGTTTCACCGAGTTCAACCAATGTCGCGATCGCATCTTCCCGGGTTGGCTCTGGCATACTCGCTGCCTGGTCACCGGCGTTGCTGGGGGTGATGCAGGTGAGAACGTTGCGCTGCACCGGGCGCGTGGCTCGCGACACATAATCTTCAAAGCCGAGATGTTCGGGGCGTACCTCAGTCCACTTTCCGTCGTCTGCCAGGAAGCGATCGCCAACCATTTTCTTCTCACCAACGTTCAGGTCACGCCACCCCTCAGGGACATTCACATCCTCACCCGGGCCAGTCACATTCTGATTCAGCAATGTGACTGGCCCCAGGTCCGTTACAGCCATAACGCCGCCACCATCTCGCTGCACCAGCACGCCAATTTTTGTACCAACCTGTGCACCTTTGCGTTCGCCAAGGCTAGGGCGTTCAGTGCGAGCTATGTTGCTGTCCCTGGCGCTGAACTCTTTCTTAAGGCGATCAATCTCCCGTGTGAGCTCCAGATTTTCATCCAAAGCGTCCGTCAAATGTTTATTTACATCATTCAGCCGGGTGGTTAATGTTTCCATCGTCATAAGACTGCCTCAGTGCTTTGTTGGAGTTGTGCTGGCGCCGAGCGCTGGTCTACGGCGAAAGAGCATTTCAGGTGGCATCTGCAGTGGGCCCGCCTGTCTATAGCCGCTACGGCCAGAATTCGGTTATTTGCTTGCGACCGAGCCAGTCGAATCAGATCCTCGATATCGTCCTGAGAGCCCGCTACCGTTAGCATATCCCCATCACCACCAAGCTTTTCGATCAGCACTTTTGGGTCGTTCAGGATGCCACGGATATCGTGACGGCTGATCTGGTTGCTGACCTGCATCATGCGCTCGAACTCACCTTCAGAGTCTTTGAACAGAGATACAGCACCCAAACGCAAGAAGTAGTGATCTGGCCTGACACTCGTTTCCTTAACCACCCTGCGGCTATGCCGCATTAAGCAGATCGGATAGCACGCTTTTAGCCTCCTGAAGGGGGCCAGCATCAAAGTGTTCACCGGTGCCAAGTGCGATCCCCTGGGTCTGGTTCAGGCGCCGGCCGCGAATCTCAACTACCGACAACTCCCAGCGGCCTTTATCGAGTCTTTGGAGTAGCGCGCACCACTTACCCCCAGCAAAGCAATCAATTTGATCTTTGTTCGGCTGCCGATAGATTAGCTTCGTCATGAAATGGATCTCCTGGTGCGGCTGGGTGTTCTTGCCAAAGAGGGTGACCGGGTGGCGGTTAGGTAGGTAAACAGGCAGTTACCACCCGGTCATGATCGTCAGGCCTGAGCCTGTTGTGTTTTTACCCCGGGCAACTTCACCGGTTCATTTCTTCCGGACCCAGCCGTTGAGGACGGTCTGTTCCGGATGTAGTGGGCGACCATGCAAACAGCAGGTCGCACTGTTCTTCAGGCTGGAATGTCAGGCCCAATGGGCGCTGGAGTAAATAAGCCTGTTTCATCCAGCTGCCTTGCAATGCGTTCCCCATACTTGATGACTGAGGAAAACCGGTACCACGCAGTACGGTCGTGATTCGAAGTGCCGGACTCGGGCCCATGCTCTTCTAACTCTTTCTGCATAGCAGGGATAACCTGCCAGCGTACAATCTCCATAATCGAGGAGTGATCGATGAACTTCTGAAAATCTGCGGCAATGGAAATCTGGTCTTGCCGATCCCGCTCTACTGGTGAGATCTTTGCGATTAAGTCGCTCATATTTCCGTCCTGCTTTGCCTTTAACCTAAACATGATTATACAGTAATTGATTTACCTTGCAAGGTGTACTTGTGTTGAATCTGTGAAATTTTTGGTCTTTCGGCGCCTCTGTTCCTTGCCGCTCAATATGACTACAGATTTTGGGATAGACCCAGAAGCCCCATTCTGGCTGGTCTGCCTGAAAGCCATATGACTACAGGTTCCGCTATCATATCCCCACAAATTCTCAGTCACTCGTCCGCCAGCTGTGGAATCATAATAAAGTCGGTAACTTTATTAGTGGGTAACTCGCCCGCTGGTTATGTGCACCGGCCTCATGGCCAAACCCAACATTCCCATGAAGCTCCGGTTTATGAGGGTTTAACCCGTTCGGGTTCGTTTTTTCGTGCTACATTGGAATTTGGCACCAATGATCACAGCAGGAGGCATGAATTGCCAAAACTCAGACCCACTCGCCGATTGCTTTCAGAACCGGAACATGGCCGGGGAAAGGCTCAGGTGGTTGACCGCCCAGGGCAGCTTGCTCACATCCTTTGGGCCGCCTCCAGAGGCGACCTTGGTCACCGAAACGTCGCCGTCATCTGGATGTTGTTCGGGAGCGGAATGAGAGTCAACGAAGTTGCTCACCTGCTGGTTTCAGATGTCTTCTATTCTGATGGCCAACTCAAAGAGGTGTTTTCGATTCGAGGCCCCACGACCAAGACGGATAAGCACCGCCCCGGTTTTATCCTCGCAAAACAGCACAGAGAAGCCCTGGTTGCGTGGCGAGACCAAAGGGTGGCTGAGGGAGCATTCACATCCGAGGATGGCTCTTATGGCGGGCTAAATCCTGACAGCCATCTTTTCCTTGGCAAGCGGGGCAAGACATGGCAACGACTTGCATTTAATGACAAAAAATACAGAACGAGCAACGGCGAAATTGTAACGACGAAAGTGTGTGGATCGCTGGAAAACCTTGTGCGCGAGCTGCTAAAAGGTGCTGGCCTGAACTACGGGTCAAGCCACTCTGGCAGGCGAACTTTAGCAACGTGGTTGGATAGAAAAGGCCATAGCCTTGAACTGATTCAGTTGATATTGGGGCACCGGAACCCTGATATGACGCTGGAGTACATCGATCCCGACTTACCGAGGATAAAGGCCGCATTTCAATCTATCTGGAAAGGCGTAAAGCCGACACAAATGTAGATACATCTGTTGACACGTAATGCGAGCGCAAGTAAAGTAGATACATTCGTAGCTACAATTATCAACGTGAGGTTGCCAAATGCAAAGTGAAATCAAGCGCTGGGGAAATAGTGCAGCAGTGCGCCTTTCCAGCAAAATTTTGGCTCAAGCCAAACTGGATGTGTCCAGCCCGATCAGCATTGATGTAAAGGCCGGAAGAATTGTCATCGAGGCTGCCCAAAAAGCTCCCCGCAAGGTGAATCTTCCCTTTTCCGAAGCTGACTTGCTGAAAGGGCTCGATGCCCATGGCGCTCACGCAGATGAGCTTGCGCAGCCGTCTCCAACTGAAATGGGTGTTTGATGGCTCAGTACATCCCTGATCGCAACGACATCATCTGGCTGGACTTCGAGCCCACCAAAGGCAAGGAGATAGGCAAATACCGGCCCGCGTTGGTGCTGTCGTCCAAGCAATACAACAAACAGACCGGGCTCCTGATCTGCTGCCCAATCAGCTCAAGCGTTCGCGGTACCGCGACTGAGGTTGCCGTAGATAACCTGGATAAGCCTTCGGTGGTGGCATCGAGCCTTATCCAAACGCTGTCCTGGAAAGACCGGAAGGCTGATTTCATCACCAAGGCAGAGAGCGGTGTAATGGATCAAGTGTTGGTTCGCATCATCCCCCTAATCGGCGCGGATAGCGTGATCGAAAAATTCATTGAGTAGTGAGAAACCAGAGAAGCGCCATGACAGAAGCAACATCGAGCACTATTAGCCATCCCAGGAACGATGACCTCCGATTTGAGCGTGACCGGTTGAATAGGGTCTTGGATGATACCGACCTTGATCAGAAGGAATATCGAAAAGCGGTCGAGAGCGTCCGAAAGACGGCAGATCTCATTGAAAAGCTAAAATCTAAGTGATTGTAACAGTGGGAATGCTTCTTGAGGGCGAACCTACCAAAGCTCTCATGAGCTTTGTAGCTGCGTGTGTATTTATGGGTGTTATAGCACGAATCGGAAAACACAACGCACGAATGGAGGCCCAAGAGGCCCAAGACCATTAAGTGGGAATGCGGGAGACTCGCGAATGAGTGACGTAGACAAAGAAATAGATCCTGAAGTGCAAGCCGATTGGGATGCAGGGGTAGCCGCCGCGAAAGAATCTCTAGCTGCTTCAGATGGGCCAATAATGATGATGGATGAAATGCCTGGCATCAGTATGGACCCGGATGTAAAGGCCATGGGATGGAATTCTGTCTGGGCTTCTGAGGAAAATCGTACGCGCTGGGTGAACGTGCGCGAAAAATCGGCAAACTAACAATGCTGGAAACCGATAAAGTGTTCAAAGCGATCTATTCGCGGGTCAAGGTCGACTATCAGGGGTAGTTACATGGATGCTCAAACTCAAGAAGCAATCAGGCAGTTTTCAGCCAAGGTAAGCGAGAAGTTCGATGTGTCCCGCTTAGTCTTGTTCGGCAGCAGAGCGCGTGGGGATAACCGTGATGACAGTGATGCAGATGTTGCTGTTTTCCTCCGAGGGGCTTCCGGTGATTTTGTGGAAGTGAAACTGGCCATGGCTGGCATTGCGTTCGATGTGCTTGTAGACACTGGCATAAGAATCCAGCCGCTTCCCGTGTGGGATGGAGAGTGGAAGCGTCCTGAAACCTACTCAAACCCTTATCTGCTTCAAAACATTGCCAAAGATGGAGTTTCTGTATGAGTGCTTTGCTGCATAAAGCTCGGCGAGCCTTGGATTCCGCAAAGCTGCTGCTGTCCGCCGGGGATGTGGATGGTGCCGTCAATCGGGCCTATTACTCAATGTATGACGCGGCCAAGGCTGCATTGACTGAGGGTGATGATCCAATCATTTCTCAGTCTATAAAATCACATAACGGGCTGATAACGCTTTTCTCGCAACACTTGGTTAAAACAGGGTATGTTTCTAATGACCTGGGGAAGCAACTCAACGAAGTGGAAGAGTTGCGCCTGATTGCTGACTACAAAGAACAGGACATGATAACTGGTGAACGAGCCGCTTGGGCGGTAGAGGCGGCCGAGGGCTTTGTCAGTGCGATGGATGATTTGGTTGATGACCTGAGCCCGCCGTCACCAGGTCCGTCTATGTGACGGATGCCAGTATTGAAATTTCAAGAGGAATTCCTTTATGGCCGACAACTTTATGATTGATACAGCGGACGAAGACTGGTTGCGAAGTCTGCTGACCAAATCATGAAGATGGGAAACCGCTAATGACAGTCAGCACTGAGAACACAAACGAAGATCTGCCTGCCGATGAGGGCCACCAGGCATTCCGGGATAGAAAAACACTGGATGACAATCCGTATCAGGAAGACGACTGGCGCTATTCAGAATGGCAGTTCGGATGGGACTGCGAAGAGCAATCCAATCCTGACCTATTTGACTGGCCTTCTTGCAAATTCAAGTAATGGGAAACCGAGAGGAACAGTTAATGCAAGCTTTGGGATTAATGGCTTTTTTATTGATTGGCGGAATGCTAATCAACGCACTTTTGTCGGTGCTGGTTCAGCCAGCGGTTCAGGCCGCAATTGAGGGCTCGATGCCGTTCATTGCTGGCCACCTGACGACCCTCACATTGGTTTCTGGCGTCATCCTGGCGTTTATCGTCGTAGCGATCCCGCCACTCATTTTGAACCGGGAGCGTGAGGATGGAGTGGGAATTAGTGCCTTTGAAATGATTGGCTTCGCTACAGCTATTGCAATGGGTATTGCTTCAGTTGGTTATCTTCTTAGCGTTGGGTGGGTTGCCGCGACAGCGACATTGTAATGCTATATCTACATGGGAATTCGAGGTTTCTGGAGAAAGTAATGAATTATGATGCGTTAAGCCTTCAGGCTATACAGTGGATTACCTGGATATCTATCGGTGTTGGCGGGGGCGTCGCCCTCTGCACATTCATCTTCGGGATGATCAGCACGGCCTCACTTTCAAAGGATTCAACCAACAACCCTATTGAGCGGTTAGCCCTGGGCTTCGTTTCACGTAAGCGATACATGGTACTGGTCACCCTTGTATTGCTTGCGTCTGTTTATGGAGCGGCATCCTCAATGAATTATCGGGCAACCATCATTCATACGATCGTCAACGGTGCTCAAGTCATAGGTATTCCATCCGAGCTCTTATTGTCCGCTGATGGAACACCGCTTCGTGTAATAAAAAATTATGCAATGTTCAAAATCGCATTTAACATCGACTTGCAGCCGATCATTTCTGTGCTTTACGACCGAGGGTACCTTGAAGAACCGAGTCGGGCGAATACATTCGATTTAATTAGGGCATTGAAACAACTAGAGCGCGAAACTTGAGAGCCATAGGAATTCGAAAATTCTGGGGAGATGGAAATTGAGCGAAACCAATAAGAAGCGTATCCGGCGCAGAGTGGATTACATCTTTAAGTGCATGTTCACGTTAGGTTGGACAACGGTGATTATAGGCGGCGCATATCTTATCAAAGCTCAAGAGGCTGGCGGCTTAGCCGCTGCCGTTATGCTGGCATCAATCTTGGCCGTCATATCAACGTTCGATGTTTTTGCAAAACAACCCTCAGAACTGATTACTAAGCTGATATGGCGCAGGCTATATCGAAATTCGTAGGTTAAGAATGTAACTGCAAGGTTGGAATCCGCGAAATGAAGCGAATTAAGAACATAAACAACCCTATGGCGTTTGGCGATCCGGCACTCATAGCATCATTGATACCAGATGCCGCTTCTCGCCAGAGCGTAAGCGAAGCCGAGTATCGCAACGCGACGAAGCTTGCTGATGCACTTGAATCTGGTGATTACGTCCATGCGGAGGAAGTGATTGGTCGTCAAGTTGAGTTGGCCAAAAATTCCTACGGTGACCCCAAAAACTGATATTGGAAATCGGGGCACTGCGAAACAGAGGAAGTGAGAATGGCAATTACAGCTGAAGAATTGGTGGCAATCCTAGAGAAAGACGGCGTAGAAGCAGTAGAAGAAGCGCTTCGCGGTCACACAAGATCGGAGCTCATGCTCCTGTCATCACGCTTCACTGCCCTGGTTGAGTGTATCGAGGACGCCGAAACGGTTGAAGAGCCCGATGATGATGAAGACTGGGAGCCCGAGCCTTCGCCGGGTTGAGCATGGGAAAACGGAGCTATTAACAATGTTGAAAAATAAGCACAACCTGCCCACAAGAGAAGAGGTGCAGGCGATGGACGGGAAAATTTTAGCCATGCTCACTGAGCGTGAAGTCCATGTGCTCGATTTCTTTCGGATGTATGGCCGAAAGCATGGTGTCGCTATCCACGTTAAAAATGAGGCCGACCCGGACGCGCTGGCCCTGGCCAGGAGTAAGGCGCAAGCCGATGAAGTCCTGAAGAGCGCCAACAGCCGCGTTCATGTGACCGTTCAGTAGATGGGAATACGAAATGATTGAAACAACAACTGAGTTTTTTTTCTTCGGTTTGGTAGGCGGCGTTTGGCTGGGACTGGGTGTTGCCCCTGCCATCTCCGTTTGGACTAGCAATCCCATGGTGGGAGTTTTAGGGAAGATGTGGGCCTCAACAACCTGTCTGTACCAAGGCCCGATCGCATATATTCTCTTCCCTGAATGGCTAAATAAAGACCTAACTCCTCTCCACATTCGACAAGACAAGAAATCGCGCACTTCAGCAAAATAGCAACATTGCCTTTAACGAATGATATGGGAATCCGGTTTAGGTAGATATTTTTTTATCTTTTTGATACCTTACTTGGTGTAAGGAATCTCATTAGAGGAAAGGTGCTGCATGGCTACTGCAACGATAACCAGTAAAGGTCAAATAACAATTCCAGTCAGTGTGCGGTCTGAGTTAAAGGTGGGTCCTGGTGATCGCGTAGAGTTTGTGAAGATGTCTGAAGGCCATTGGGAAGTGGTCGCGTCTGTTGAGGATGTTAGTCGACTAAGAGGTATTGTTGCGGCTAAGCGAGTCGTAAGCATCGAGGAAATGGATTCAGCCATCCGGCAAAAGGCGGGGCAATGATTGGCCTTGATACCAATGTTCTGGTGCGCTACTTGACTCAGGACGATCCGAGTCAGTCTGCACAGGCCAATCAGATTATCGAAGAGCAACTAACGCAGCGTAATCCAGGCTTCATCTCATCCACTGTGTTGGTTGAGGTGGTCTGGGTGCTGGAGACTTGCTACGACCAGGGGCACATTGCGATTGAGGCGATAATCGGCGGGCTTCTGACGACACGACAGCTTCTGATTGATGAAGCTGACCTGGTTTATCGAGCACTTAAACGCTTTTCAGATGGAAATGCTGATTTTAGCGATGCGCTTATTGCTATTGTCTGTGAAAACCGTGGGTGCAGCACTACATTGACCTTTGACAAAAAAGCTCGATCTGTCGGGATGACACCTCTCAGTGGACTCGGCAACTAAGTAAAATGGGAGAACGAGGAGTTTAAGGCATGGCCACGAACAAGAGGTGGAACGTCAAATTTGTTGCGGGAAACCCAGACATATTCACCAAGGTCAGGACGGAACCGGACAGCCCCATGATGCGAAGTAAGGCCCTGGAAAAAATAAGCGTGATAGAAAGTCATGATTGGCGTGGTTGGGTCGAAGACGATGCTGGCAATCGAATTTACGAAACCACTGCTGAAAAGAGATTTAAAAGAGCATGGTTTTAATCCAAATCTGGAAGGCCAATACTTTAGATTCCGTCCATCAAAAATGGATCGGACACATACCCCCACAAATTCTCCGTCACTCGTCCGCCAGCTGTCCCTTGCCACTCAATGTAACGACAGATCTTGGGATGATCGCGGTAACACTTACCTCCTTGGCTATCTGGAACCCTCATGGGTACGGATTACGCTGCTATATCCCCACAAATTCTCCGTCATAAACCCACGTATTCTCCGTTATATCCCCACAAAAATTCACTATTTCCCCAACGATTTTTTTGGTATGGGTTTATCGTAAATTTTTAAGCTATATTCTCATATCCCCACAAATTCTCCGCTGCCTTGCGAGCAACGCTCGCCCTAATCACAACCATGAGGCATCGTGGATTCAAGCAATTTTCGAACAGCTGTCTCAAAGGCATGGTTTTGTCTCAGTGCACACTGGAAGGGCGCGTAGCCGCCCCATTAAGGGACGGGGCCGGTTCAGGCTTTGGAGCCTGAACCGCTTGCCGGCGTTGTCACGCTGCGTCCTGGAGCTCATTAGCGGAGTTTAGCAGGCCGGCTTTGTCCGCGGCCTCACTCAGGTAACGTGCGGCCTTCTGAGCATTGCTGAGGGCCTTGTCGAGCGCCTGTTCTGGGTTCTCTGCTTTCTTCGCCCAGCTTGCCAGATACGAAGTGCTGTTCTGCGGAGTGAAGGGCAGACCAAGCTCCATGGCAAGGAGCCAGGCGCCGGACTCAGCAACCAATTCCTCAGTCGCGATGCAAGGCATATCACGGTTGAGTCGAGCCTTAGCGCCGGTCCAGTGAATCAACTCGTGGATAAGCGTGGCAACGGCCTCAGCTTCATTCACGTACTGGTCAAGGTTGGGGCTGCGGATCAAGTCAAGGCTCGGGCGGTAGTACGCACTGTCGCCGCCACCGAAAATTATGGTTGCGCCTGCTGCTTCTGCCATATCAAGAACGAACTGGATGTTGCGAGAAACAGGGGCGGGTTCTGCCGCGTTTTCGAGCTTGCCATCTAGCTGATCTTCGTTGAACACACTGTAAACCTTAGATGTCAGGCGCTTGTTGTCTTCGTCGTTGTCTGCCTTGGCGTCCGCTTGCTTGCGCTTTGGGGTGTAAACCTTCCAAAACTCAACGTGTGTGCCTTTTTCACCTTTGCGAACGGTGACGCCGGCCTCTTGTGCCTGCTTGAACGTGACCCAGCGTGGCGATGAGTAGGCGGCCCGCTCGGAGGATGTGAACAGGCTTAGGATGTTAGCCCATCCGGTATATGCCCGGCCTGTCTTGCCGTTGAATGGTTGGTGCACGCCCGTTCCGGGCTTCCAGCCTTTCTGCCATGGGGCTGTTCCGTTTTTCATACCGTCAATAATTTGGGTGCGGATTGAGTCGATTGCGCGCTTGTTCATGATAATCCCCTGCCTGTATGTGTCTGCCTAACCTGAGATCAATTATAGCAAACATCGTACACCGTGCAAGGTGTATCTGCGCAAACATTCCCCCGGCGCAGCCGGTGGCTGGCCACCCGGCCTCAGTGCACAAAGCACGGGCGCTTGCGCCCTTTTGTTCGGATATTTTCCCGTTGAACTCTCTATTTCGACCGACGCCATGCCCTCCAGGAAGTGCGATCAGATCTGGATTACGGATTTTGTCGATTAAAAACACCGAAAACATAAATAAGAGGGAGTAAACAACAAAAGGAAAGTTTATGAACAACTTACACGTCTGCCCAGCAGACATCGCAAATTATCTGATTGCTGGCTCAACCATCTGCAAGTGCTTAGCTTGGATGTGCGTCGAACCGACAACGGTGCTGGTTTTGCAAATCGTTCGCTGGACACTGTTATTGCTGGCTGGCTTGGCTCGAGTAGCGTGCAAGGCAGGATGGTTGAAGCTGCGAGGTGAAACCGCAAAGCAACAAGCGCATAACGCTGGAAGGAAGCTGCTGATTGCATTAATGCAGGGGATGTAGGCGCCCCAGGCTAATCATTGCCAAACCCAGGCGCCGGCAATAACAGTCAGTGAAAAATCAGAGCTGGTGGGCCTCTGTAACTTTCGTCCAGTGAGTGATTCTGCGAGCTTCACCGTCATAGAAATACATCAGGTGGTCGCTCTGAACCGGTATTGTCACAGCCTTTGGCTTGAATGCTGCAATACACTCGCCCCCTGGATGTCGAACGCTATTGTACACAAGCCCCCACGAGGACTCGGCCCGCAATGCTGCAGCATAGGCCTGGCACCTGCCGTACTGGCTGACCGAGGGATTGTGCAAGTGTTCGAACTCCGGGCCCCGGATATCGTGTAATGGGGTGCTTACCTCGTTGACGTAACAGCGCATGGTCAGGTCAATGGATTCTTCGTTGGCGGCCGCCAGTTCACGCTCTTTGTGATAGACCGTTTCAGCAATGGCAGTTTCAAGCGTACTCGCCGCGTAATAAGCCCCGAACGTATCCGTCGCAAACCGGCTGCCAAAACCTAGGTGGGTAAACGCTGCCATAATCGGTGTACTACCAGGGCCCCAAACCCGATCTTCCGGCGCGACCAGTTGCAAGTCTCCCGCATCATCGAGTAGACGGTCATTGGTCATGCTCTCGATTTCAAAAGCTAAATCCAAGTCCCGGGCGCTGTCATAATAGCGCTCGAAAACCCCAACCGGAGGAAAGCAGCTCGGGATGATCCTGTGTGCCCTCCATTGGGGTTGCGTGAGTGGGGGTGTTGTTATCATGCCCACCCTCGCTTGGCGTCGAAGTACCGGCGAGTCAGCAGCAGGTGACGTATCGACCCCTGGGCCATGAACTCCATAGGCGACTTCCCGTTAAAAGGGAGATCGGTACTTCCCAGCCTAATCCGGCGATGAGCCCGCTCGGCCGTGGGGTACATCACCCGTACAGCTTTGTAGATACCCATGATGTAGCTGATCCGTTCCAGCATGTCTCGGCTCAGGCGAGTAGGCTTCAGTTTGCGGTAGTTACTGAGCGTTGCCCTGGAGACACCGCCCAGCAGTTGGATGCGTTCTTCAGTAGAGCATCCCCAGTCAGAGGTGATGCCCAAGAACCCCTGCAGAGCAACGCGGCCTTTTTCGGCCTCTCGATCCGTGATGTGAGTCCCACGGCGGGGTGGAGTGGTCATCGGTATTCTCCGTTGATGTATACATTTATACATTATATCTAGATATGCATAAATGTACCTGATTACTCATATTGATCAGCCACCATTCCGCCAGCTTGACCTATACTGGAGTTATGTCCAGTAGAGGAGGCGACGTCATGGCACGCAACCCTATCCAGTTCCAGCCCGGCCTGTCGTTGCCGGCGTTTCTTGAGCAGTACGGCACGGAATCGCAGT
>Ga0307486_1001814_pt1 | contig 15639 bp, 14 predicted proteins | sample CBIW02metaG_FD_203663 | JGI IMG/M metagenome (GOLD analysis project Ga0307486, IMG submission 203663) | Sea-ice brine microbial communities from Beaufort Sea near Barrow, Alaska, United States - CBIW 0.2 | ecosystem: Environmental > Aquatic > Marine > Coastal | place: USA: Alaska | collected... | reverse complement strand
TTGACCAGCCCGCGTAGCGCAGCGGTTCCTCGGACAGGTCGAGAATCTCATCTTTGTGGTACCCCGCAAGCGCGACCTCGCTCGTGCCGGTGAGATAGAGGTCATCCGCCGGCAGATAGTAGACCTCGTCGTTGTGCTCGCCGAGGAAGCCGGTGCCGTCCATGATCTCGGGACGCACCAGGGTGGGGGTGATGAGCGGCACGAAGCCGGCGTCGAGCGCCCGGTCGAGAGCCATGTTCATGAGGGCGATCTCCAGCCTGGCGCCGATTCCCTTCAAGAAGTAGAACCGGGTTCCGGAAACCTTGGCACCGCGGGCCATGTCGATGGCGCCGAGCAGTTCGCCCAACTCGAGGTGGTCGCGAGGCTCGAAATCGAAGACCGGAACATTACCGTGGATGCGCAGGGTGGCGAAGTTGGCCTCGTCGCCGGCCGGAACACCGTCGATGATCGGATTCGCAATGGTTTTGACGATCGCGGTGAACCGGGCATCGGCCTCGGCGGCCACGGCGCCGGCCGCCTTGACGTCGGCGGCGAGGCCGCGCGCTTCGGCGACGAGCGCCTTCTTTTCAGCGCTGGGTGCCGCTGCCACGGTCTTGCCGAACAGGTTCTGCGCGGCGCGCAGGTCTTCGAAAGCCGTGATCGTCGAACGGCGTTCGGCGTCCGCGGCGAGCGCGGCATCCACCGCCTCAACGGAGTCGCCACGGGCCTCCTGCGAACGCTTGAAGAGGTCAGGGTTTTCGCGTAACAGCACCGGATCAATCACCCGGCCAGTCTACAAGTGCCTACCGACGGGCAATCGCGAGGACGACGCAGTAGCCTGAGCCTCGTGACCGCCTCCGAAACTCGCGACCAGCATGCCGCCGTTGTCTACAACCCAGTGAAAGTCGACCTGGCCCGGTTACGGGCGAGCATGGCTGCGGCCGAGCTTTCCGCCGGGTGGGCCACGACGCAGTGGTTCGAAACGAGCGTCGACGATGTCGGACAAGCGGCCACACAACGGGCCCTCGACGCCAACGCGTCCATGGTGGTTTCCGCCGGCGGCGACGGCACTGTGAGGGCCGTCGCCGAGGCGCTGCGGGGTTCCGGCGTGCGCATGGCCATCGTGCCGTCGGGCACCGGCAATCTGCTCGCCCGCAACCTCCTGTTGCCGCTGGGAGGCCTCGACGCCGCGACGGCGATCGCATTCGGCGGTGTCGACAAACCCATCGATCTCGGAGTCGCCAGCGTCACCACAGACTCCGGCACGGTGGAGGAACACGTCTTTCTGGTGATGGCCGGTCTCGGTCTCGACGCTCAGATGATCGCCAACACCCGCGATGACCTGAAGAAGCATGTGGGCTGGCTCGCCTACGTCGACGGTGTGGCGCGGGCGCTGCCAAAAGCCCGGCCATTTCGCATCCGCTACAGCGTTGAGGGACGAACCGACCGGCCGGCGCAGGTGAGCGCCATTCTTATCGCCAACTGCGGACTGCTGCCGGGCAACCTGCAGTTTCTGCCCGATGCACGCCTCGACGACGGCATACTCGACATTGCCGTGCTGCAGCCCAAGGGCATGCTCGGCTGGTTGACCATCTGGCGCCGCGTCACGTGGGAGAACGGGGTGCTGCGCCGCTCAGCGGTGGGCCGGCGCATGATTGCGGCGACCGAATCATCGAATGAGCGGGTCATGACGACCCTGCGCGGGACCGATATTCGTATCGCCCTGGAGCACCCGCAAGCCTTTGAGCTCGACGGCGACGAATTCGGGCTCGTGCGCACGGTGCGTCTCGACGCCGACCCGGGCGCGCTCATCGTGCGCGTGCCGGCTGAACCCGGCGCCTGAGCGGTACGCCCTATTCGGCCGGCTCCCCCGCGATCAGGCCACGCAGCCAGTCCCTGGCCTCAATGAAAATGCCGTCGTCGAACCGGGAGATGAATTCGATCGGGCGTTTGTCGGCCCGCGGATAGGACCCGAGAAAGATGACCTTCGGGCTGAAACGGCGCAGACCCAGCAGGGCATCGGCGACCCGCTCGTCGAGAATATGCCCGTCGGCGTCGACGACGAAACGATAACGGCCGAGGGAATCCCCGATCGGTCGGGACTGGATGAGGCTCAGATTCACGCCCCGGGTGGCGAACTGCTCGAGCATCTCGAGCAGGGCGCCCGAACGGTCGGTCGGCAGTTCGATGATGAGGCTGGTCTTGTCGGCGCCTGTCGGCACTGTGAGCTCGGCGGTGCGGGCGACGAGCACGAACCGGGTGACCGCGTTCGGGTTGTCACCGATTTCTGATGCGAGAACGACGAGGTCGTGGTGCTTGTCGATGCCGGGCGGGGCGATTGCGGCATCCGCTTGATCAGTGTCGAAGAGGGCAGACGCGGCCGAGACGTTGCTCGATGCGGGGATGTGGCCGTGGCTCGGCAGGGTGCGGTCGAGCCAAATACGGCACTGACCGTAGGCGACCGGATGCGCGTTCACGACGCGCACGTCGGCCAGGGTGGTGCCGGGGCGGGCAACGAGCACGAAATTCACCGGCACCAGGTATTCGCCGATGATGCGCAGGTTCGGCACACTCGCGAGGGCGTCCTGGGTGGCGGTGACGCCGCCGTCAACCGAGTTCTCGATGGCGATCATGGCCGCCACGCTGCGGCCCGACGCGACGTCGGCGAAGGCCTCGCCCACATTGTTGACCGGGCGCCAGATCTGGCCGCGCGCCTCGGGCACCTGAGCGAGCGCCGCCTCGGTAAAGGTGCCGGCCGGGCCGAGATAACTGTAGGTCTGGGTTTTGGGCGGATTCGGCGAGTCGGGCATGGCTCTCAGCCTACCGGGGGTGCCAGACTGTCTTCATGAGTGAACGCGCGGGAACCCCGGCCCTGGAATCTGATCTGATCGACGTTGATGGGCTGGTCAAGGCCTACTACAACCTGAAACCGGATGTCACTGTGCCGGCCCAGCGGGTCGCCTTCGGCACCTCCGGGCATCGCGGCAGTTCGCTGAACACGGCGTTCAACGAGGATCACATCAGTGCGACGACGCAGGCCATCGTGGAGTACCGCGCCGGTCAGGGAATCACCGGCCCCCTCTTCATCGGCACCGACCCGCACGCCCTGAGCGGCCCGGCCTACACGACGGCACTGGAGGTGCTCGTCGCCAACGGCGTGCGTGTGCTCGTGGACGAGTTCGACGACTACGTGCCAACGCCCTCACTGTCGCACGCGATTTTGGCCTACAACCGCGCCGAACACGGCGACCTGGCCGACGGTATCGTCGTCACCCCGAGCCACAACCCGCCGATGGACGGCGGCTTCAAGTACAACCCACCGCACGGCGGCCCGGCCGACAGCGACGCCACCTCGTGGATCGCCAACCGGGCCAACGATCTCATCGCCGGCGGCCTGGTCGGCGTACTGATGAGCGAGCCGAGCGCCGTGGAAACGTACGATTTTCGCGGCAACTACGTGAACGACCTTGAGAACATCATCGACATGCAAGCCATCCGCACCAGCGGGATCCGCATCGGCGCCGACCCCCTCGGCGGCGCGAGCGTTGGCTACTGGGGCGCCATCCGCGACCGCTACGACATCGACCTGGTCGTGGTCAATCCTTCTGTCGATCCGACCTGGCGTTTCATGACGCTGGACTGGGACGAGAAAATCCGCATGGATCCGTCGAGCGCCTCGGTCATGGCATCCGTCGTCGCCCACAAAGACGAGTACGACATCCTCACCGGCAACGATGCCGACGCTGACCGGCATGGCATCGTGACGCCCGACGGCGGCCTGATGAACCCGAACCATTTTCTGGCCGTCGCCATCGATTACCTGTACAGCCACCGCGAAGGGTGGAAGCCCGATTCCGCGGTCGGCAAGACCCTCGTCTCGTCCACAATGATCGATCGGGTAACCGGCTTTCTCGGCCGCGACCTCTGGGAGGTGCCGGTCGGCTTCAAGTGGTTTGTGCCCGGCCTCATCGACGGATCAGTGGCCTTCGGCGGCGAGGAGAGCGCCGGTGCGAGCTTCGTTCGTTTCGACGGCACGGTCTGGACCACCGACAAAGACGGCATCCTGCTGGCCCTGCTCGCGTCCGAGATTCTCGCGGTAACCGGCAAGACACCGAGCCAGCGCTATACGGAACTGACCGAGCACTTCGGCGCTCCGTCCTATGCCCGAGTGGATGCCGCGGCCACGCCCGCCCAGAAGGCCGCACTGGCGAAACTCGACGGCTCAATGATCACGGCCACCGAGCTCGCGGGAGAGAAAATCATCGGGGCGTTCAGCGTTGCCCCTGGCAACGGGGCTGCGATCGGCGGAGTGAAGGTGACGACCGAGAACGCATGGTTTGCGGCCCGGCCGAGCGGCACCGAAGACGTCTACAAGATCTACGCCGAGTCGTTCCTTAGCCCAGAGCATCTCGCCCTGGTGCAGGCCGAGGCGAAAGCGATAGTCGATACAGCAATCGCCTGACGCTCACGTGTCGTCAACGGGCCTCCTCGACCACGGGCAATCCTACGTACGCTTGAGATTCTTCAACCCGTCGATGCCCACGGCAAGCACGATCACGGCACCCTTCACGATGAGCTGATAAAAGAACGGCACATTCATGAGAACCAGGCCATTGCTCAGCACGCCAATGATGAGTGCACCGACCAAAGTTCCGAAGATGCGCCCGCGGCCACCGGCCAGAGCAGTGCCGCCGAGAACGACGGCGGCGATGGCATCCAGCTCGTACCCCTCGCCGGCCTTCGGCTGTCCGCTCTCGACGCGAGCCGAGAAGATTACGCCGGCCAGACCAGCGCACGCTCCCATGATGAGATACACCCGCACGAGGGTCCACTTGACCTTGATACCCGCGAGGCGGGCCGCCTCACGGTTTCCGCCGATCGCATAAATGTGCCGACCGAAACTCGTACGCTCCAAGACGAACCACAGGACCATGTAGACGAGCAACATGAGCACAACCGGGGTGGGGATGCCGGCCACTGCACCGTTTCCGAGGCCCCGATAGCCGAGATCGCTCGCGATGAGAGGTTGGGCATTCGTCAAAGAATAGGAGAAGCCCCGAATGTAGGTGAGCGCGCCGAGCGTGATGATGAACGCGGGCAGCCCCAGGTATGCGATGAGAGAGCCATTGATCAGGCCGGCGAGGGCTCCCACGATAATTCCACCAACCACCGCGACGATGGCCGGGGCGCCCGAGGTCCAGAGCAACACGGAGCTGACCCCGGTGAGGGCCACGACCGACCCGACGGACAGGTCAATGCCGCCGGTCAGAATGACCATGGTCATTCCGGCCGCGAGAATCGCGTTGATGGACACCGCGCGCGCAACATTGAGCCCGTTGTTGACGCTCAGGAAGTTCGGCGCAATCACGCTCATCAGGGAGACCAACAGAAGCAGTACCGCAAGGATGCCGTAGCGGTCCCAGAGGCCTGCCAGGTCTACAGAGGATTTACCCGTGGGGGACGCAACGGGTTTCAGATCGGTCTTCTCGGTCAGGCTCATCGTTATTTCTCCCCCGCGGTGGGTGTCTCGGTGCGTTCTTCTTCGATGTGGTGCTCATCGGCTTCGATGTGGTGCTCATCGGCGGCAACACCGGTGGCGTACATCATGACGTTTTGTTCGGTTGCCTCGGCGCGACTGATTTCCTTGGCGATGCGGCCGTTGCGAACGACCAATACGCGATCGCTGATGCCGAGAGCCTCCGGCAGGTCCGACGAAATCATCAGGATGGCCATCCCCTGAATGGTGAGATCGTTGATGATGCGATAGATCTCTTGCTTGGCGCCGATATCGACACCCCGAGTGGGCTCATCGAGGATCAGCACCTTGGGCTGCACCAGGATCCAGCGTGACAGCACAACCTTCTGCTGGTTACCGCCGGACAATCCGGAAACGCTTTGACGTATCGACGTGCTGCGTACCCGCAGGGCCGCCACTTCGGCCTCGACGGCGTCGCGAATCGCGCGCAGCTTGAGAATCCCACCAGTGCTGTAGTTATCCATACTGCTCATGACGGTGTTGTCGCGGATCGACATATCCAGAAACAGGGCCTGCTCTTTCCTGCTCTCCGGCAGCAGACCGATGCGGTGCCGAATCGCATCCCTGGGACTGCGCACCGAAATGGGTACGCCGTCCATGCTGATCTGACCGGACCTCGCGCGATCGGCGCCGAAGATCATCCGTGCCAACTCCGTGCGCCCTGCGCCGACGAGTCCGACCAGCGAAACGACCTCGCCGGCGCGAACCTCGAGGCTCATCGGGCCAATTTCCCGACCATTGCCCAGCTCGCTGACCGCGAGCACAACGTCCCGGGCTGAACGATTCTCGTGCACATAGAGGTTGTTCACGTCACGACCCACCATGTGGTTCACCACTTGCGCGGGTGTCACGTCCTCGCGTTCGGTCGTGCTCACCCATTTGCCGTCACGGAGCACGGTGATGCGGTCCGAGAGCCGCCAGACTTCTTCCATGCGGTGGCTGATGTACGCCAGTGCCATGCCGCGGGCACGCATTTCGTCGACCAGCGTGAACAGGCGCTCGGCTTCGGTCTGCGACAGCGACGCCGTTGGCTCGTCAAGAACCAGGATCTTCGCGTCTTCGGCAACGGCCCTCGCAATTTCAACCAACTGCTGCATCCCCACGCTGAGACGACCGAGTGGCATGTCAACGGAAATGTCCACGCCGATACGATCGAGCTTTTCCCTGGCCGAGCGGCGCATTTCCTTCCGGTCAAGCATCCCGTTCCGGGTCGGCTCATGCCCCAACGACAGGTTCTCTGCGATCGTCATCTCGGGAACGGTGTTCAGTTCCTGGTGGATGATGGCGATCCCCTTGTCGAGGGCATCCCGCGGATTCTGGATCGTCGTAACCTGCCCGTTGAGCTCAATCGTGCCGGCATCGGGTGTGTATACGCCCGAAAGGATCTTCATGAGCGTGGACTTACCGGCGCCGTTTTCACCCATCAACGCGTGCACTTCACCGGCGCGCAAATCGAGGTGGACGTCATCGAGGGCTTTCGCGCCACCGAATCGTTTGCTGACGCCGGTCATGCGTAGAAGTGTTGGTGTCATAGTTCGCAGCCCTTATTGCTGGTCAGTGATGAACATTGGGTCGCCGTCCGCGGGCGTGACGGCGACGCGCGTAGTCGCCGCCGCCGCCGTCACAGCGAGTGGTTAGACCCAGCCCTCGTACGTTGAGAGGGTCTCGCTGGTGACGATGGAACTCGGAACGAGCACGGTGTCATTGTCGAGAGTCTCGCCGGCGCGCAATTGCACGGCCATGTCAAGGGCGGTGGAACCCAACAGGTTCGGGTTCTGCGCTGACGTCGCCTTGAACATGGACGACGCGGACGACATCTCCTTGACAGCTTCAGGCGAACCGTCCACACCGGTGATCACGATGTCGGACTTGCCGGCCTGCTGAGCGGCCAGGGTGGCGCCGAGAGCGCTCGGGTCGTTCACGCCGAAGATTCCGACCACATCAGGGTGAGCGGTCAGCATGTCGGTCGTTAGGGTGAGGGCCCGCTCACGCCCGTTGTCGCCGTTCTGGGTGCCGACGACGCTCACATCGGGATTGGCCGCGAGGGCCTCCTCGCAGCCGGTCATCCGGTCCTGGATGGACGTGGTCGGGGTGCCGTCCACGATGAGTATCTCGCCCGCCCCGCCGATCTGCTCGATCAGGCTCTCGCAGGAGAGGCGGCCGGCCTCAACGTTATCGGTCGTAACGGTCGCCTCAGCATTCTTGGCTCCCACGTCCACGGCGACGACTGTGATGCCGGCATCCTTCGCGCGTTGTACGGCCGGGCCGATTCCCTCGGAGTCCACCGCGTTGATCAGCAGCACGTCAATGCCCTGCTGGATGAACGCATCGATCTGATTGTTCTGCACCGCGAGGTCCTGGCGTCCGTCCTGTGCGGTGTACGTCGCGCCGAGCGCCTCGGCCGCGGCCTTCACACCGTTGTTCATGGACGCGAAGAACGGATTGCCGAGGTCTTGCACCATGAGCCCAACGCTCTTCACCTCGGTGCTTGAGGAGCCCGAATCGCTCGTTACGATCTCGTTCGTGCACCCGGTGAGAGAGAGCGCAGCAAGGGCCAGCGTTCCCGTCACCGCGAGAGTCTTAATAATCTTCATGTTGTTACCCCTTTGTAATAGCACTGCACGCTGCCAAGCGGACGACTCGCACCGCTTGATGACTGGGCTGATTCGCTCGAATGTCAGATTCCCCAGCTTGCACAGCCGGGGACAACGTTGTCTCGTCTTACTATATACAATGAGACAACGTTGTCTAGCCGGTGTGCGACATTCGCAACACCCATTTCGAAGGAGATTTGATGGTCACCGGGGTATCCGGCTCGTCACGGCGGCGAGCGACCATGACTGACGTCGCCCGCGTTGCAGGCGTGAGCTTGAAGACCGTTTCCCGCGTCGTCAACGGCATGTCCAGCGTCGATGAAGGTATGGCCGGCCGGGTGCGCGCCGCGGCGATGGAGCTTGGTTTCCGCGCCAACTTCGCAGCTTCCACCCTGCGCTCGGGGTCGTCAAGCGCAACCATCGGCCTCCTGATCAAGGACCTCAGCAACGAGTTCTACGCCACCATCGCCTCCGGAGTGGCGGAGGTGGCCCGGGCGCACCATACGCAGCTCATCACGGCGCATTCGGGCGAAAACGCCGAGGACGAGATGGACGCCATCTTCGACCTGTGCCGCCGCAGAGTCGACGGACTCCTCATCGTCCCGACCGGCGGCGACCATTCGTCCCTGCGATCCGAAATCGACCTCGGCATTCCCATGGTGTTCCTCGACCGCGAACCCGTCGGACTCGACGCTGACAGCGTGACCATCGACAATTACAGTGGCGCCCGCGCCGCTACTCTCACTTTGATAGCCGAAGGGCACTCCCGTATCGGCGTGCTCATGGACACCCTCAATATGCCCACCATGCGACAGCGCGTCGATGGCATCCAGGCAGCGTGCGTTTCGACCGGCCTTCCGTGGGATGACTCTCTTTTGGTCACCAACGTACGCGGCCCGGAAGAAGCCAGGCTCGCGGTCGGCCGACTACTCTTGCTGGACTCGCCCCCCACAGCCTTTTTTTGTGGCAACAACCGCTCGAGCATCGGAGCGTTGCGAACCCTGTGGGAACGACAGAGCACCGAAGCTCTGGTGGCTTTCGACGATTTCGCGCTGGCAGAACTCATGCCGCGCCCGTTTCGAGTTCTCCGATACGACAACCGAGCGTTGGGCACACTCGGTGCCGAGTTGCTGTTTCGACGTATCAATGGCGAAATCTTCGACCCCGTGACGGTCGTGCTGCCTACCGAACTCTGCCCGCGCGGCGTGCCGCAATTCCAATGACCGACGACCAGGAGCCAACCAAATGAACACGCTCGAGCACCTCAGGAGCAACCAACCAGCCGACCGGTTTTACCGTGGCGGGAGCAAGATTCGCCGCTTCCGGTCATCCGATGCTGCGCCCGCGGCGGGGGATCACGTTCCCGAAGACTGGCTCGCGTCCACCACGACCCTGTTCGGGGACGCCCAGGTCGGGCTCAGCCACCTAGCGAACGGGTCGACGCTCCGCGATGAAGTGGAGCAGCATCCGCAGCACTGGCTGGGACCGGAACACGTCTCCGCCTACGGCACCGACACCCGCCTGCTGGTGAAACTGCTCGACGCGGATGAGCGCCTCCCCGTACACATACACCCCACGGATGCTTTCGCTCTCGACTATGTGGGAGCACAACACGGAAAGGCTGAGGCATGGTACATCGTGCACGGCGGGACCGTCCACCTTGGGTTCAACCGGTCCATCGGGCTCGACGAGCTCAGCGGCTGGGTGGAAACTCAGGATGTCACCGCGATTCTGGCAGCCATGCACACTGTCGAGGTTCATTCCGGAGACAGCATCTACGTGCCACCGGGACTGCCGCACGCAATCGGCGCTGGCGTTTTTCTTGTCGAAGTGCAGCAGCCCGAAGACCTTTCAATCTTGCTCGAATGGCAGGGATACGCAATCGATGGTCCCGCTGACGGACACTTGGGCATCGGATTCGAGGCTGCCCTGCAGGCTACAGACACCCGCGCCTGGAGCGCCGCCGAACTCAGTGAACTCGTAGTGAGGGGCGGCATAGGCAAGCGCACACTCGCCGATTCCTCGGCCGAGTACTTTCGTGCTTCCCGATTCGACGTGATGGCCCCGACGAACTTTGGTGCAGGATTCAGCGTTCTCGTGGTTCTGTCCGGATCGGGAACGTTGGTGGCGACCGATCCGGGGTCACCAGCGATCCCGCTGTCGGCCGGGGATACCCTTGTCCTTGCGCACGCGCTGGGAGCGTTCACCATCGATGGAGAACTAGCCATCCTGCGCTGCCAACCGCCGACCGTGGCATAGGACCGGACGGCCGTGCAGCCAGACGGAGCTGTTACGGCTACGGAACGCTCCAGTAATAAGCCGCTCCACCCGGGTGGTCCACGGTGATAGCGGTGTCGACCGAGCGGTAGTCGGAATCCAGCGTGTGCCCGGCGAACGAGATGGCGACGGTGTCGCCGACCTTCTCGACCTTGGTGACGATGCCGGTGTGGTCACGGTCGCCGCTGTTGTCCCAGTCGAACTGCACGATATCGCCGACCTTGACCTGGTCGCGCTGCTGATCGGTGAGGGCAGTGGCCCGGCCGGTCGACTCGATGTAGTTCATGAAGGCCGTTGAACTACGCCAGGCCACGGAGGCGTCGTAGGCATTGCCTTTCTTCGGACTCGACCAGACGCCGTCCATGGTCCAACCGCGCGCGATCATGGCCTGGCTGGCGAAGTTGACGCAGTCGTTTTCGCCGAGCACACCCCACTCGGCGGTGTTGTAGTTCTCGAGGCTCCAGTGGGCGAGTGCATAGTCCACCTGGGCGGTGACGGCGGCGCTGAGGGCCGGTTCCGTTTCGACTACGGCCGGAGCGGCCGGTTCGGCCGGGGTGACGCGAGCTGGGTCGTTCGTGGCTGCCGGGACGGCGGCGGGAGTGGCGGCATCCGTTGCCGAAGCGGTCTTCGTCGGATCAGCGTTGCCTTCGAGCGCCTGCACGACGAGCGCGGTCGCGCCGACCGCGAGCACGGCCCCGACGGACGCCGTCAGGCCGAGTCGCTGAAACCTGGTCAACTGCACAATGTACTCACTTCGTTTGAGGGGACTGCCTAATTGCTCAGGACGGCGGTCAGATAGAGCGCGATAGCCGAGAGCGCGACGAGCGCCCCAACAATGATGACGCCGATCAGAAACCGGCGGCGGATGCGCCGTTGATCGGCCTCCGTGGGTTCGTTGTTCTGCAGCATGATTCGAGCTTAGCGGCGAGGAATATCAGAGTCCTGAATCCGCTCCGTCGGGGTCGCACATGGCATCTGCGCCAAATGCTGGTCGAATGCGGCGTCGCAGGGTACTTTGACGTTATGTCGCAGATTGAACCCACACCCTTCACCTGGCCGCACGGATTTCTCTGGGGATCAGCGACGGCCGCCGCACAAATTGAGGGTGCCGGACACGAGGGCGGCAAGGAGGATTCAATCTGGGATGCGTTCGCGCGCGTTCCGGGGGCCGTCGCGGGCGGCGACAACCTCGAAACGGCGGTAGACCACTACCACCGGATGCCCGCCGACGTGAAGCTCATGGCCTCGCTCGGCCTCGATTCCTACCGGTTCTCGACCAGCTGGGCGCGGGTACGACCGGGCGATCGTACCGTGAACCGGGAGGGCCTCGACTTCTACTCCCGGCTGGTCGACGAGTTGCTCGGCGCTGGCATACTGCCCTGGCTCACCCTGTACCACTGGGACCTGCCGCAGGCGCTCGAAGAGAAGGGCGGATGGGCCAACCGCGACACCGCCTACAGGTTCGTCGACTACGCGACGGATGTGTACTCCGCCCTCGGCGATCGGGTCACCCACTGGACCACCTTCAACGAGCCGTTCTGCTCCTCGCTGCTTGGCTACGGGTCGGGCGTGCACGCTCCGGGCCGACAGGACGGCCGAGCGGCGGTCGCGGCGGTGCATCACCAGCACCTCGCGCACGGGCTCGCGGTGAACGCACTGCGCTCGAGGGGGGCGCAGCACCTCGGGATCACGCTCAATCTCACCACTGCCGTGCCGCGCGATGCCGCCGACCCGGTCGACGTCGAGGCGGCCCGGCGGCTCGATTCGCTCGCCAACCGCATCTTTCTCGATCCGCTGCTGCGCGGCTCCTACCCGGAGGACACGCTGCGCGACCTCGAACCGTTCGGTCTGGACGAGGTCATCCACTCGGACGACCTGGAAATCATCGCCGCGCCGCTGGATTTTCTCGGCGTGAACCATTATCACGATGACGCGGTGAGCGGTTATGCGGATGCCACGGCGGCCGACAGTCACGCCGGCGGCGCGAGCAGGCCGGTCGCCTCACCGTGGATCGGGTCGGAGTCCATCAGCTTTCCCAGCCGCGGGCTGCCGCGTACCGCGATGGACTGGGAGGTCAACCCCGACGGGCTGCGCCTGCTGCTCGTGCGGCTCGGTCAGGAATATGATCAGCTCCCCCCGCTCTATGTCACCGAGAACGGTGCCGCCTACGACGACACTGTGAGCAGCGACGGCGCTGTGCACGACGACGAACGCACCGACTATATCGTCGCCCACATCAACGCGATGGGCGAGGCGATCACGGCCGGCGCCGACGTGCGCGGATACTTCGTCTGGTCGCTGCTCGACAACTTTGAGTGGTCGTACGGCTACGGAAAACGATTCGGCATCGTGCGGGTCGATTACGACACGCTCGAGCGCACGGTCAAAGACAGCGGTCACATGTACGCCGCGCACATTCGGGCGGCCCACCCCGCCGCTTGAGGTGACCGGGGCTCGCGGCACTCGTTCGGGAAGCTGGCACGCGTTCTTAGGGGTGCCAGCTCGGTGACCGAGTGCCGCGAGGCCGGGCCGGGCCGGGACGGGACGGGCCGGTGGCCTACTGCAAGTGCGGAACCACCTCGGCGGCAAGAAATTCCAGGTGGTCGAGATCGGACAGATCCATGATCTGCAGGTACACGCACTCGACGCCGGAGTCGGCGAGGCTGCCGAGCCGGTCGACGATCTCTGGGGCGGTGCCGGCCAGACCGTGCTCGCGTAGTTCGGCAGGTTCCCGTCCGACGGCGGCGGCCCGGCGCGCGAACTCGGCCTCGTCACGGCCGGCGACGGCGATCAATGCGGTCGAATAGGTCAACTCGGCCGGGTCGCGGTCGATGTCGGAACAGGCAGCCCGCACTCCATCGAATTTGGCCGCGATCTGGTCCAGTTCGGGAAACGGCAGGTTGAACTCGGTCGCGAAGCGGGCGGCAAGCTTGGGAGTGCGTTTGGCGCCGCCGCCACCGACGATCACCGGCACTCGCGCCTGAACGGGCTTCGGCAGCGCCGGCGAATCGACAATGGTGTAGTGCTCTCCGGCAAAATCGTAGCGCTGCCCGACCGGGGTGTTCCAGAGTCCGGTGATCACTTCGAGCTGTTCTTCGAGCATGCCGAACCGGCGGGACGGAAAGGGAATACCGTAAGCGAGGTGCTCCTGCTCGAACCAGCCGGTACCGAGCCCGAGCTCCACCCGACCGCCCGACATCTGGTCGACCTGAGCGACCTGAATGGCGAGGATTCCCGGCGGTCGGTAGGTCACCGAGGAGACGAGAGTGCCCAGTCGGATGCGCGTGGTCTCGCGCGCCAGCCCGGCCAGGGTGGTCCAGGCATCCGTCGGGCCGGGCAGGCCGTCGCCGTCGCCCATGACCTGGTAGTGGTCGCTGCGGAAAAAGGCGTCGAAGCCGAGCCGCTCGGTGGCCTGGGCGACGGCCAGAATGTCGTCGTAGGTTGCCCCCTGCTGGGGCTCAGTGAAAATACGGAACTTCATGGGTTCTCCTCGGGTATTTCACAATCAAGAAATTCGATGTCGGGCACAGGATGGAAGCGGTCGCGCATCACCGTGAGCGCCTCGGGGTTCTGGTCGATGAGCATAAACCGGCGGCCGAGCGCGGCCGCGACCGCTCCGGTCGTGCCGCTGCCGGCGAAGAAGTCGAGCACCCAGTCGCCCTCGCGGCTCGACGCCTGGATGATGCGGCGCAAAATTCCGATCGGCTTCTGGGTGGGGTAGCCGGTCTTCTCCTTGCCGGTGGGCGAAACGATCGTATGCCACCAGACATCCGTCGGCAATTTACCCTTGGCCACCTTTTCCGGCGTGACCAGTCCCGGAGCCATGTACGGTTCGCGGTCGACCGTGGTCGAGTCGAAATAGTACCGGGCCGGGTTTTTCACGTAGACCAGAATCGTGTCGTGTTTGGTGGGCCACTTGTTCTTGGATTTTGCGCCGTAGTCGTAGGCCCAGATGAGCTCGTTGAGAAAACACTCCCGGCCGAACAGGGCATCGAGCAAGACCTTGGCGTAGTGCGCTTCGCGGTAGTCGAGGTGCAGGTACAGCGTGCCGTCGTCGGCGAGCAGTCGCCAGGCCTCGATCAGACGCGGCTCCAGAAAGGACCAATAGTCTTCGAACTGGTCGTCGTAGCCGAGCAGGTCACCCTTGATGCGTGCGTAACGCTGCCCCTTGAACCCGGTGATCGTGCCGGCCGCGTGTGAGCCGTCCGTCGCGACCGAACGCACTGAAGTGGTGCTCTGCCGTTTCTGCGACCGGCCGGTATTGAACGGCGGGTCGAGGTAGATCAGGGTGAAGGCGCCATCCGGCAGGCTCGGGAGCACCTCGAGGTTGTCGGCGTGGATGACACGGCTCGGGCTGGTCGGGGTCCACTTGCTTGGCATTTGTCCATTCTCTCAGCCTGCACGTCGACTATCGGCTTAGTCTGTCGGGATGACTGCTGAATCGACGACCATTCACTCGCAGGATCTAGCTGAAGCCGGAATGCTGCGGGTGCGGCACGACCCAGAGCGAAATCGCTACACGGTGTCGCTCGGCGACGAGATCGTCGGACTGGCCGACTACATCACAACGGCTACCGCGGTGCATTTCACGCACACCGAGGTCAATCCGGCGCAACGTGCGCACGGCTTGGCGAGCATCCTGGTCAAGCAGGCTCTCGACGACGTGTGCGCGCGCACCGACCTGGCCGTCGTGCCCGCCTGCTCCTACGTGGCGCACTGGATCGAGACCCACGCTGACTACCAAGACCTGCTGACCCGCGGACGCTAGCAGCAAGCGTTGCGCTGCCGGCCAGGGCATCCGCCGGCTGCAGCCTAGGGAACCCGGGCCAGCCACGCCTCGGTGCTGAATTTGTTCGCGACGAGTTCCATCGCTTTCGCGTATTCCTCGGCGGTGACGTCACTCTCCGTCGCGCCGTACAGGCCGGCGAAGGTTTCTTTCATTCGGTCGATGATCGCGGCCCGGCTCAGTCCGGTCTGGCTGCGCAGCGGGTCGACGCGTTTGGCGGCGCTCGTGATGCCTTTGTCGCTGAGCTTCTCCCGGCCGATGCGCAGCACCTGCACCATTTTGTCGCCGTCCATGTCGTAGCTCATGGTGACGTGGTGCAATACAGCACCGCTGCCGAGGCGCTTCTGCGCCGCCCCGCCGATTTTGCCGGACGGGCTCGTGATGTCGTTGAGCGGCTGGTAGAACGCGTCGATGCCGAGTGATTTGAGCGCGGTGATGACCCATTCGTCGAGAAAGGCGTAGGAGTC
>Ga0307486_1001811_pt1 | contig 15643 bp, 14 predicted proteins | sample CBIW02metaG_FD_203663 | JGI IMG/M metagenome (GOLD analysis project Ga0307486, IMG submission 203663) | Sea-ice brine microbial communities from Beaufort Sea near Barrow, Alaska, United States - CBIW 0.2 | ecosystem: Environmental > Aquatic > Marine > Coastal | place: USA: Alaska | collected... | reverse complement strand
CCAGGAAACGACGATCTTTTACGCCGGAGTTCAAGCAGGAAGCCGCCTGTCTGGTGCTTGACCAAGGGTACTCTATTGCCGAAGCCAGCCGCTCTTTGGATGTCGACGAAAACGCCTTGAGGCGATGGGTAATGCAGCTCTCTGAGGAGCGTGGCGGCATCACCCCAAAATCCAAAGCTTTGACCCTGGAGCAGCAACGAATTCAGGAAATGGAAGCCCGTTGTGAGCGACTTCTCGGTTTCCAGGCGTTTTACTTGCCGCTTCAGTTCTGCAATCTCACGCTGCTCATCAGTCAGTGGCTGACCTGGCAAAACATTGCCCGCGCGCTCGCTTATCAGTTTTTGAACCCATTTGCCGAGTGTAGACTGACCAACACCCATGGCTTGTGCGGCGTCTCGAACTGAGTAACCCTGGTCGATCACCAGCTGAGCGCATTCCACTCTAAACTCAGGGCTGGAGCGAGGTCTCACTTTTCTGGTCATTATTGAATCACTGGTATGTTTGAGTGCATTTTAGCACCTCCAATCACGTGACCAAATTCACTATGCCACTACAGTAACTTGCCTCGGAAGGAAGCTGTTCAAGATGGGATACGGACGTCTCAACAGATCACGGGGACCGGCTAAAACGGCCTGCCTGTCTCCAACATTTCAGGTTGGCGCGACAATGTTGTCCAAATCCGGACACCATAAACCAGACAATTTTCGAATGCTTTATTATGTGGACTGATCGGTCTAGGATGAAAAATCGCTGGTGAAGGCAGCTATCAAATTGTCCAATTTCGGACACCCAATACCAGACATGCCTGTGCCCCGAAATGGCTTAAAGCGTAGAAGATTCTGTACTAAAAGGGATTTTCAGAAAATTCAAAGAGCTAAGCAAGCAGCTGAGTTTGTTCGTTTTATACCGGTCAGCGCCAACCTAGAACCACCTAGGAGATTACCCTCCGAAGGGTAACGCCTGCCGGGCAAGGCCCGACAGGCGGGGAAGTAAGGCGACAACTATTTGTCCGCTGCCTTTCAACCACTTTACGTTTGCCTTTGGCGCATACCGGCGGTCTCGTTTGTCAATTTATCGGCGTTCAGAGCCCGCCCAAGAGGACCTTCTGGTTAGCCCACGTAGCCACTGGCTGATTGATTACCGCTGAAGCGTAATGCAGCTGTACCAGGCCATAGGAGCAGGTTACCGCAAATATTCATCCAGCTTGCACGCAAGGTACTCCCTTGCTTTATTGGTGTGCAAATCTGACAGCTCGCCAGCTTTAACTGGATCGCCTTCAGCAATAGCCTTAGCTATAGCTTCGTGCTCGTCCCATATCGATTGGCGCTGGGCCGAATGCTGAAGTACCGCACCCATCGCTCGGCGCAAGTGGACCCAGTAAACCTGAGCACTTTCGGCAATAAGCGGATTGCCAGAAGCCGCATATATTTCCTGATGGAATGCTAAATCTGCATCGGTCATGGCGTTAACGTCGACACCTTGAGATATTCGGCGCCCTTGCTCGATAAGCTTGGGGTCCATTTGATAGCGTCTTTCTGCCGCCATTTTTGCGGCTAGCCTGTCCAGTGCGCCGCGAATCAGATACAGATTGCTAATGAAATTAACCGTTAGCGGCGCTACCAGTACTCCTCTGCCAGGAGCATCTTGCACGAGACCATCCTTCTTCAGCAGTCGCAGTGCCTGGAGAACGGGCGAGCGCGATACATGCAACTGCTCCGCTATTTCCTCTTGAGTGATCCGAACCCCGGGCGCGAGAGTGCCATCACTGATAGCGTTTAAAAGGATATTGTAAACCTCATCCACATAGTCTGGGCGCGATTGAACTCTGTGCAACTTTGGTGTCATGGCTTTCGCCGATGCCTTGGGTGGGTTGGTTGTAACGCCCATTGTCCCCTTTCTCCTCGCTGATTCAAATTAGTTTCTTGACATCTGTCAGGACTGCATCAAGAATACTGTATACAGAATATCAAAATCAATAGAGGGTATACAATGAAGGTTTTCTATGACCGTGATGCAGATCTCTCGCTGCTTAAGAGCCGTCGCGTAGCAGTAATCGGTTATGGCTCGCAAGGACATGCTCAAGCATTGAACCTCCGGGATAGTGGGGTTGATGTCGTGCTCGGGCTGCGGAGTGAAGGGTTGTCTTGGGCTAAGGCAAAAGCCTCAAACTTCCCGGTAATGGAAGTTATGGAGGCTGTGCGAGGAGCCGATCTCGTCGTCATGCTTATTCCGGACGAGATGATCGCAGAAACCTACGTGAATGAAGTTGCGCCAGCTATTCGAGAAGGTGCAGCGTTGGTATTTGCACACGGTTTCAGCATCCACTACGGCCAGGTCACACCACGCAGCGACTTAGACGTGTTCATGGTCGCGCCGAAGGCGCCTGGGCATACAGTGCGATCCACCTATACGGGCGGCGGCGGGGTCCCGGCTCTGATTGCGATTGAACAAGACACATCTGGCACGGCGAAGGCGTTGGCCTTGGCCTACGCATCCGCTTTAGGGTGCGGGAAGGCCGGCATAATTGAGACTGGTTTCCGAGAAGAGACTGAAACGGATTTATTCGGCGAGCAAGTTGTCCTGTGTGGCGGTGCGGTGGAGCTTGTGAAAAACGGATTTGAAGTCTTGGTGGAGGCGGGCTATTCCCCCGAACTTGCTTACTTCGAGTGCCTCCACGAGTTGAAATTAATTGTAGATCTGATCTATGAGGGTGGAATCTCCACCATGAACTACAGCATCTCTAATAATGCGGAATTTGGTGAGTATGTTACTGGGCCGAAGATTGTAACTTCAGAGACAAAACAAGCTATGCGTGAGGCGCTAACGTTTATTCAGGATGGCTCTTATGCAAAAGAGTTCATTCTCGAAAGCAAATCTGGGAATCCTCTGCTCACATCCCGGCGCAATAACCTGAAGCGTCACCAAATTGAAGTGGTCGGAGAGCAGCTTCGAGCAATGATGCCTTGGATCAAGGCATCCGCCTTAGTAGATAAAGACCAGAATTAAAAAGGATTAGGACACTGAAAGGTCAATGCGAAACGTATCCTAATTTACTGCGTACAAAGCACTTAAAAGCTGATTAACGATTAAAATAAGAATGGAGACAATACCATGAGTGAAGATCTCAAATTGCATACCAAAAAAACCAGCAATGGTGGGGCGCCCGCCCCGAAGAAGCTTGCTGCCTATGGCGGGTACCATACGAATACAATTCCAACTCATGATTCTGAGCTGACTGAAACGGGTCCTGGCACGCCTTTGGGTGAATATATGCGTCGCTTCTGGCACCCGGTATGCCTGTCAATTGAACTGACCGATACACCGCGGTTCCTTAAAATATTTGGTGAAGAGCTAGTCGCGTTTCGAGACGGCAGTGGTCGGATCGGCGTTTTACATGCTCATTGTGTGCACCGCGGTGCATCCCTCGAATATGGTGCAATCCAAGAGAAAGGCATCAGATGCTGCTACCACGGAATGGTGTTCGATGTTGATGGCGCCTGCCTGCATGTGCCTTATCCCGAGGGCGAGGAAAAAGAGGCTGAAAAATATGCATGTTCTATTCGCCAGGGGGCCTATAAAGCTTTCGAACGCCACGGTTTAGTGTTCGCCTATATGGGGCCTCCTGAAGAGGAACCGCCTTTCCCTGAATGGGAAGAAAACTTTACCGTTCTCGAGGGCGATGAACTGGTTCCTTTCAGTAATTTTCAGCATTGCAACTGGCTGCAAGTCCAAGACAATTCTGCTGACAACTTTCACCCAACAGCGCTTCATTCCGCTAAGAACGTGGTGAATAAGAACTTCCAGGGAACCACATTCGATGAGGTCGGTGCTGCGTCAATGGAGGTCGCTCCGGATATGCAGTTCATCCCGGTTCATCAAGGGCGTAGTCTCGCCTGTGCAGGCTCTCGTAGGGTGGACAAGGACAAGATGTTTTTGCGTGTACAGCATCAGGTATTACCTAACTTGAGCTTGCATGCCTATACGTCTGAGGATGGCTCAAAGAAAAAGCTCTTTAGTCGATTTCATATCGTTCGTTGGACAGTGCCGGTTGATGACGAGAACAGCAAGATGCTTGGCTGGCGCGTAATGGGGCCAGGTATCGATACGCGTGGAGTCGGTAATAAGGACATGGTCGGGTACGAAACTATCGACTTTCTCGAGGGGCAGGTCGCTATGCGGAGGCCCGAGCGCTTTGGAGATTATAAACTAGACGACCTCCCGCCAATTCCTCCCAGTCATCGTGAGCGCGAAATATATAAGGAGGCTCAATACGCACCGGGCGACTACGAAGCCATTATTTCACAACGCCCCATTGCTGTTCACAAACTAGAGAATCCAACGAAGTTTGATGCGGGCGTCTACGCCTTCAGAAAGATGCTTCGGGATGGGGTTCGTGGCACGAACCCGGCTGCCAGTGCAGAAGGGTTTGCTGAATGGCTGCGCTCGATGGCCGGTGAGCCCAACAGCTATTGCGCCGGTAATGTGTTCGAGTTGCCAGTTGCCGCGACGGTGGAGGAAGAGGTGGCCAATCGGCGGCGCCTTGCCAAAGAGACCGTCTCGATTCTCACTGAAGCGGACTCGCTAAAGGGCAGAGATCGAGAGGTGTTTGTAAAAGAGCGGCTCGAGGCGCTTGAACAGAGCTTCAAAAATTAATAAGAAGTTCTCTACCACGACCCCTGGGTGGCCTGCACCCAGGGAGTTGTCAGAGCGAGCACCGAGGTGAGGTATGAACGCTGTTTTAAACGATAACGCCGACACGTTACTCGAGTTACGGGTCAAGCAAATCAGGATGGAGGCCGAGGGCATTAACTCCTATGAGCTTGTTTCGCCGAATGGAGCCCCTCTTCCCCCGTTCACGGCGGGTTCACACATTGATGTTTATGCCGGGCCTAGTGTTATAAGGCAGTACTCGCTTTGCAACGCCCCATCGGAAACCTATCGCTATGTCATTGCGGTGCTGAAGGACCCTAATGGCCGAGGCGGGTCTGTGGTAGTGCATGAAAGCCTAAGGGCCGGTGACATCGTGCGGGTCAGTTTACCTAGAAACAATTTCGAACTGAGGCCTCTAAATAGAAAGGTTGTCCTTTTGGCGGGAGGAATCGGCGTTACACCCATGAAATCGATGGCCCACCAGTTAGAGGCTGAAGGTATCGCTTATGAAATGTACTACTGCTCGAAAGGGCCGGAGTACGCAGCATTTCAAGCAGAGCTGGAGGCTCTGGGAAAGTTTGGGAACATCAAGTTTCATTTCGATGGAGGCGATCCCCAAAACAGTCTAGATATTGCCTCGATCCTGAAAAATCCTGGGAGTGAGTGTGACCTGTATTACTGCGGCCCGGGGGGGTTCATGGAGGCGTGCAGGGTTGCATCCGGGCATTGGCCCAGTGGCTCCGTCCACTTCGAGCATTTTAAGCCGCCCGCCAAGCTAACGGATTCAGCGGCCACAGTGGCCGGTGGGTTTGTCGCAGAAATTGCAAGCACGGGTGAAAAGCTTGATGTGGCGCCTGGGCAAAGTTTGGCAGAGGTGTTGATTGACGCTGGTTACCCGGTGGAAACATCTTGCCAATCCGGGCTGTGTGGTACCTGCAAAACTCGCTATTTGTCAGGTGAAGTCGATCACCAGGATTTCATATTGGATGACGGCGAGAAGCACGAGTATCTAACTACCTGTGTATCTCGTGCGCTAAGTGAAACACTCCTATTAGACCTTTGAGCTTTATATAAAGGTTAACGCAAAAGTGCAAGCCTTAGCTCTTTAAACGGTAATAAATATTGGGTTTAAAAATATTTTTTGTTACTTAGGAACAGTGGAGTTATTAACTCTAGCCGATTGTTTTCAATGGTTTTTTGTCGCTCGACAATATGTCACCTTAATTTAGGGTTTAGATAGTGTGGGCGTAACATTTTATTCATCACGGAGATATAAATATCCTAGGTTTTAGTTGTTGAAAGGTAGTTATATATAGTGGCGCTAGGTTAATAGCGTAAAAATCTGGGCACGCGAAAACAAGCTTTAATTCGTTAATAACAAAAGCAACGTCACCTGCCGAATTTTTGCAGGAAAATTCCAATAACAAGAAGGACACATTTTATGCCGATTAAACAGAAACTTTCGGGCGTGGCGTTGAGCGTAACAGCTGCTGCCGTGCTATCTACGACCATGTTGAGCAGCACGGCGCTTGCCACGGAAAAAGTGCGCTGGCAAGTTCCGCTTGCGTTTCCGTCGCACCTGATTGGCCTTGTTACACCGATTAAACATCTCTCAGAAGAGTTAGCGACTATTACAGCTGATAACGTTCAGCTGCGTTATTACGAGCCGGGCGAACTCGTGCCGCCCTTCGAAATTATGGACGCTGTCAGTACTGGTAAATACCCTGCTGGTTACACTTGGTTGGGCTACGACCAAGGCACTATTCCTGTCTTGCCACTTTTCTCCGGCGCGCCGTTCAACCTTGAGCCGGACTCCTATCTGGCCTGGTACTACCAAGGAGAAGGCCGTGATCTCTTGGAGAAAGTTTACGTCGAGCGCAACATTCATCCCATGCTGTGCGGCATCATCGGGCCAGAGGGTGCAGGCTGGTTCGCTAAACCAATTACAAAGCTCGAAGACTTTGACGGCCTGAGAATCCGCTTTGCGGGTATTGGCGGTAGGGTTCTGGAAGAATTGGGTGCATCCGTCACTATGATTCCAGGCGGCGAAATCTATCAGGCGCTCGAGCGTAAAACTATCGATGCGACTGAATTTTCTCAGCCCGCCATCGATAAAATGCTGGGGTTAGACCAGATCATTAAGAACTACATCATGCCGGGCTGGCACCAGACACTGACCACCTCGCACCTGCTGGTGAACCAAGATGTGTGGAATAAGCTTGAGCCTGAGACTCGTGCATTGATCGAAATGGGTTGTCGTTCTGCAACATTGCAAGGCTACTCAGAGAGTGAATGGGCGCAGCCAACGGCTTTGCGCGCGTACGAAAAAGAAGGTGTAAATGCTCAGGTTTTACCGGAGCCGGTGTTGCGCGAGTTGGAAAAAGTAACCAACAGGGTGCTGGATGAAATCGCCGCGAAGGACGAGGTGTTCAATCGCGTACTGACGAGTCAGCGGGCGTTCATGAAACATCACTCTATTTGGAAGAGCAAAGGTTACCTGCCACGGGATTTCTATAACTACGATTAGTGGTCTGGTAATGAGTTGACGATTTGTCATCTCAAGCAGATACCGGATCGTCGGTGTCTGTTTGTTCTTTCGATCTTCTATTCCCGAGGTTACTGTGACCGATAAACACCCTTCCCCTGCCGCGTCGGCAAGCCTGACAACGCCGGGATCGTTACCCTATAACTGTGTGTCTATATGGCTGGACCGAGTTGTAGAGACTGTTGGCCGCGTGAGTTCGTGGCTGTGGCTAGCCGTTCTGGCCGTAGTGCTGACGAACGTTTTTAGTCGGTTTGTATTGTCTGCGGGTTCCATCGCTTTGGAAGAGCTATCGTGGCACCTGTTTGGCGCAGCGATGATGCTGACACTGGGCTTTGCGGTCGTTCGCGATGACCACGTGCGCGTGGATGTGTTGCGCGAAAAATTTCCTGTCAGAGTTCAGGCGATCATAGATTTGCTTGGCATTGTGTTACTCGCACTCCCAATCATCTATTTGATGATTTCGGTGCTGGTGCCCTACGCCTATTCATCGTGGTTTTATAACGAGCATTCCCAAGCACCTAGCGGCCTGCCATACCGATATATCTTTAAAAGCATTTTGCCCTTGGGCCTGTTGCTGGTGGCTATCGGTTTGTTTTCACGGGCCTTGCGCTGCTGCACGTTATTATTCCGTTTCCCGCGGGCTGCACTGCCACCTGCTGATGACCTTACAAACGGTCATCCAAACCCCTGATCAAGAGGCAAATCGTCATGGGTCTGGAAGAGATTCTTGTTGTTTCTATGTTTGCCAGTTTTATGGGGCTACTGTTACTTGGCTTCCCCGTAGCCTGGTCTCTCGCAGGTATCGGCCTGGTATTTGGCGGTGTCGGTTATGTGCTGGTTGAGTACTTCAACGCCGATATCTGGTTTACCTGGCAGGGCACGATTGGTGTGCTCGATGCGCGTATTTACGGCATTGTCGCCAATGAATTGATGGTTGCGCTACCGTTGTTCATTTTTATGGGTATCATGCTCGACCGCTCCGGTATTGCCGAAAAGCTCATGCATAGTCTGGTCCGTGTACTCGGGCCGCTGCGCGGTGGCTATGCGGTAACCGTGGTTATCGTAGGCGTGCTGCTAGCGGCATCAACCGGTATTGTCGGTGCCTCGGTGGTACTACTGGGCATGCTGTCGCTAGGGCCAATGATGCAGGCCAACTACAACAAATCGCTGGCGGTGGGCACGGCCTGCTCGGTGGGCACGCTGGGCATTCTGGTACCACCCAGCATTATGTTGGTGTTGATGGCGGATCGTTTGGGCACGTCGGAAGCGTCTGTGGGCAAGTTGTTCATGGGTGCGCTGATTCCCGGCGTCATGCTGGCGGGAATGTACATCCTCTACATCCTTATTGTTTCGTGGATTAAAAAGGATTGGGCGCCGGCACCGAAAAACCGTGAGCCGCTGACGATGCGTGCACTGGGCGATGTGTTCTGGGCGGTAGTGCCACCTATGGCACTGATCATCTCTGTGTTGGGTTCCATCTTTTTTGGTATTGCTACCACCACCGAAGCCTCTGCAGTTGGCGCGGCCGGTGCTTTACTGATGGCCCTAGCCAGCCGACGGCTGGACGTGTCGGTACTGAAAGATTCGCTCTATCAGACCAGTCGCACTACCGCCTTTATTTTCGGTATTTTCATCGGCGCTACTGTGTTTGCAGCAGTCCTGCGAGGACTGGGCGGTGACGATGTGGTGCGGTCGGCGATCACCGGATTGCCGTTCGGACAAACCGGAATCCTACTGACCATACTATTTATTACATTCTTGCTGGGCTTCTTTCTCGATTGGGTAGAAATCACGTTGATTATCCTGCCGCTTGTGGCACCAGTGGTGTTTTCGCTCGGCGTCGACCCAGTATGGTTTGCTGTCATGTTCGCAATTTGTCTGCAAACATCATTCCTTACGCCGCCCGTGGGCTTTGCCTTGTTCTATATAAAGGGCGTGTGCCCGCCGGAAATAACCACCCGCGACATATACTTGGGTGTAATGCCGTTCATTGCACTGCAGTTATTAGGGCTGGCGCTGGTGTTTTGGTTTCAGCCTCTGGCGACCTGGTTGCCAAACGAGGTCTACGGAGGGCCATAAACGGCCCGCGCTGCCGCCGAATGCCGGCCGGGACTGATGGCCACTCGGCTCGGTGTGATCAGCGTGCCGCAAGTGCGTTGTGTGGGTGATTCGTGATGTACTGGAAAGAGTCCCATCCGAGTGTTTGACTTATGCAGCAGGCCAGGCTCTGGCATGTCGAACTATCGTCAGGAGACTGGCAAAGTTGGCTCTTCTACAGGTGCTTGCGGAGCACGCTGGCAATGCATCCGGATTGACTTAGCGTAATTTTTATTAGTGCTACACTCAACCTGCTGATTTTTAGTCGGTTTCGGATAAGGTTATCAATTATGAAAGAGAATAGGACGCTCGAAATGCGGGTGTTCATGGCTGTAGTTGACGCGGGAGGGTTCACTGCCGCCGCATACCTGCTTGGGGTAAGCCAGCCTTTCGTCAGCCAGACGATGACAAGTCTGGAGCGCAGGTTGGGTGTCCAGTTGCTTCACAGGTCAACCAGAGGCCACAGACTGACCGGAGAAGGCGAGCAATTTTTGGTTGCCTGCAGGAGGATCCTCAGCGAAATAGAGCTGGCGGAAGCACAGATTTCTTCCGCGCACTCGAAGGTCAGCGGAGAACTCCGAATCAGTGCACCCCTAGCTTTCGGTCTGGATCAGATAGTGCAGTTGCTTCCCAAGGCGATGGCTGATTACCCTAACGTTGTCTTCCATCTTGCGCTGTCTGACTCGATTGCAAATCTCATCGAAGACAACGTCGATGTGGCTATTCGCATGGGCATGTTGACGGACTCTTCCCTCAGGAGCAGGAAACTTTGTGATCTGCAGCGTTTGGTAGTGGCTGCGCCCAGTTACGTGGCAGCGAAGGGCGCGCCGCAGACGCCGGCCGACCTAAGCCAGCATAACTGCCTTATGTGGGAGGGGCCACTTGACCATCTGAACCGCTGGTCGTTTCGGGTTGAGGGGAACACGCAAACATTACCTGTAAGCGGTAACTTCCGCAGCAGTAATGGACTGACCTTATTCGAGCTATGTACAGCAGGAGTCGGAGTCATGCGCCTGGCTGAGCATCTGGCGCTCCCCGCCATTCGAAGCGGGAAACTGGTGCCGCTTTTAGCGGACTACCAGGTCCGAGATGACACGTCGATTAGTGCGATCTTCCTGCCGGAGCGCGAACTTCTGCCTCGGATCCGAAATTTTGTCGATTACCTCGTGGAGGTTTTTCGAGAGCCGCCTTGGATCGAATAGTGAAAATTTTGGCTTATTAGGCTTAGCAATAAATCTTATTTGAGTGGCGTCGTTGACCAGGCCTTCGCAATTCTTCTAGTTTACGAACTGCGAGGTTAGAAGTAGACGGCTATTTTGACGGCGACAATCGCACGATCCTGTAATTCCTCGATACCTACGCTAAAAAGAGAGCACGAGTCCTACGCTCACTCCCATTGAGATCGGGTGGAGGGTGGGTATCAAATCACCGAAGCAAAAAAATTAAAACAATAATGGTAGTGACCTTGTCATAAGGATGCTTCCGGATTTGGAGAGCGATAAATCATGAATAAGAAACTGACACTGCTATTTTCTGGTCTGATGAGCATTGCGACTGTACTTCCTTTCACTCACTCACTTGCCTCAGCCGCGGACGACAAGGTCTTCGAGGTTCGACTCGGCCATACCGGTTCTCCGGACCATCACTTTCAGGTCATCTCCAAGCGCTACGCCGAGCTTGTAGATGAACGTACCGACGGTAAGGTTAAGATAACCGTTTATCCTTCCGACTCGCTGGGCAAACAATTGGAGCTGGTAGAAGGGACTTTTATTGGCACTAATGACATGGTGTTGACCTCCGATGCGGTGCTTTCAAATTTCGTACCTGAAGTCGGTATAATCAACCTACCATTCATTTTCCGTGATTCAGAACATGTACGTCAGGTGCTGGATGGGGACGTTGGTAAGGCGCTTGCCGAGAAGGTCGAGGAGCAGGGCGCCGTGGTTATTGGTTGGTGGGAGAATGGTTTCCGGCATATTACTAACTCCAAAAGACCTATTACGAAGCCTGAAGATCTCGCCGGGATGAAACTGCGAGTTCCAGAAGGGCCTATTTTCGTTGATAGCTTCGAGACCCTCGGCGCAAACGCAACCCCCATCGCATTTACCGAGCTTTATTCCGCTTTACAGCTGGGCGTTGTGGATGGCCAAGAGAATCCCCCAGCCCATATTCTTACCCAAAAGTTCTACGAAGTGCAGGACTACGCCTCAAAAACCGGGCATATCTACCTCTCGTCTCCAGTGTTGATCAACAAAGCACTGCTCAACCGAATGCCTAAAAAGTATCAGCAGGTAATGATTGATACAGGCAGGGAACTGGCGGCCGAGCATACCCGCATGGTGGTTTCCGAAGAGGATGCCCAGTGGAAAAAAATTGAGGAGCTGGGTATGAAGGTAAATGAGGTTGAGAAGGCGCCTTTTGTCGAAGCCACAAAACCCGTTATTGAAAAATATCGTGGCGTATTTGGCCCGGAACTCATCGACCAGATCATAAGCGCTAAGTAGCGCCTAACGAGAGGAACTGCGGGTCATCGCGGCTCCTAGGTCCTTGCTGAGGTTTTCCTGCTATGTACGAGAAAATGGTCGCTCTACTAACCAAGACTTTGACTGCGTTTACTGCGGTTATGTTTCTGATAATGACGACACTTGTCTGCCTCCAGGTATTCTATAGGTATGTCCTAAACGCTCCACTTACCGGTTCTGAAGAAGCTGCCCGTGCCATACTTATCTACGTCGTCATCCTGGGCGCAGCTGCTGGGGTGGGAAATCGATCACATCTGACAATTGGTTATTTTTATGAGCGATTTCCTTCGATGCTCAAAAAAGCCGCGTCTGTACTCTATTTTATCTCGATTTTGAGCATTGCGCTGTTGTTCGTGATCAAAGGTTGGGACCTGGCGCAGCGCACGATGATGCAGACGACGCCAGCATTAAGAATACCCAAGGGACTTATTGTTTATGCCTTCCCAATCGGTGGGGCGCTGATGTGTATTTACTCGATCGGATTGCTCAAAGGTGTGCTGGGCGCATCGAATAACTCGCAGTCATCACAAAACAAATAGTCGCTTTGAGAGTCGCTCCATGGTTCTTACTTTATTCGTTATTTTTTTCATACTGATTTTCTTTGGTGTACCGATCGCTTTTTCACTTGCCGGTGCGTCCATCCTGTCTCTTTATATTTTTACCGATATACCCATGCTGCTCGTTGTGCAGCGGATGTATTCGGGATTAGACGTTTTTGCACTGATGGCGATACCTCTTTTCCTGTTCGCTGGTTACCTGATGTCAGAGGTTAAGATCTCTGACAAGCTTATTGATTTGGCATACGTATTCCTCGGCCGATTCAAGGGGGGGCTATTCCTCGTAGCCACTGGTTCCTCGGCCATCTTCGGTGCTATTTCTGGCTCTGCTAATGCGACAACGGCTGCGATTGGCTCGGTTATGATCCCATCCATGGCAAAAAAAGGCTACGACCAGGCAGATTCGGCTGCTGCAGTGGCAGCTTCGGGTATTTTAGGCCTTGTCGTGCCGCCGAGTATTACGATGGTCTTATATGGGGTTGTTGCCGGAGTTTCTATTGGTGATCTTTTTCTCAGCGGCATAGTGCCCGCGATTATCATCTCTGTGGGTCTAATGTCAGTTAACTACCTTATAGCCTTCAAACGCGGTTATGAAGGTGGTGAGCCCATTCCGATGCGAAGTGCTTTGAAGACGTTTCGGGAGAGCGTTGTTGCATTGGCAATGCCCCTGATCATTCTCGGAGGTATTTACTCGGGTGCGTTTACGCCTACTGAGTCAGCGGCAGTTGCGAGTTTGTATGGGTTGCTTGTTGGCTTCTTGTGGTACCGGAACCTGACCTTCAAAAGCATATTCAATGTCAGCAAGAAGACCGTGGAAGTATCGGCTACAATTCTTTTCTTGATTGCAGCTTCAAATATATTCACTTATATACTTACCTCCGAGAATGTACCTCAGGAATTAGCGGCAAGCCTTATAGGCTTTTCTGACAGCAAGATCGTGGTGCTCTTGATTATACTGGGTATGCTGCTTGTTTTGGGCACCTTTCTAGATAACGTTGCGGCGGTGATTCTGGTTACACCCACTCTAATGCCTGTCGTGGGGGCACTAGGAATTGATCCAATATTTTTCGGTGTATTCATGGTTATTGCAGTTGCGGTCGGGCAAATAACCCCGCCAGTCGGGTTAAATTTATTCATTGCAACAAATTTAACTAATAGGCGATTTGAAGACGTCTGTAAAAGTACAGTTCCCTATCTTATATTGTATATATTTTTACTTATATTTTTTATATTTTTCCCAAGTCTCTTGTCGGTATTTGGATAGGCAGTGCGTGCCCTGGTTTTATTATCTTTTTAAGGTAATTTTTACCTATGTTTAGATCAAGGCTACGCATATTAAAATGTTAGTAATTCTTTATTTTTAATATTTTAATAAGTTATTTTTATACACCGAAATTACGTTGATGAGTAATGAGTCCAGTGAAGGTTTCTAATTTTTTGGCGGAGTTTTTGGGTGTATTACTAATAACTTGATGAGATAAGTCTTATTCCGAGGCGAGCGTTGACGCTGCTAGCGTGAATAGATAATGTTTAGATAGATCGATCGAGGTTTTAAGGCAATTCGACGTTATATGTTGGATATTTAGAATTGGAGAAAAGTAATGGATTTAGGTAAGAGAGTTTCAGTTTATCAACCAGAGCAGGAAGGTCTTAGATTTCCTGATCTCCCTACTTTCTCAAACGTAGCAGAGGAGCGGCGTCATCTTAAGGAGCGCTTAGTGGCAGCGTGTCGCGCCTTCGCGATACACAATTTGGACTACGGCTTTGCGGGGCACCTTACCGTACGGGATCCAGAGAGACCAGAGCTCTACTGGACCAATCCAATGGCTGTACATTTCTCCCAGGTGAAGGTGTCGAACCTCATTCTCGTCGACCACGAAGGCCAAGTTGTCGAGGGTGATTATGCGGTGAATCGTGCGGGTTTCGTACTGCATGCAAATGTACATGAAGCTAATCCGGACATCATCGCGATGTGCCATGCTCACAGTATTTATGGCACCGCGTTTGCCTCTCTTGGGCGGGGGCTTGAACCCATTACCCAGGATGCATGTGCCTTTTTCGAGGACCACGTGGTAATAGGCAGTGAGGCGGGCGCTGTCGCAGTCGAAAACAAGGCAGGTACGAGGAGTATCGCCGAGTCCTTTAAAGGTGTGAAGGCCGCGATTCACCAGAATCATGGTTTGCTCACGGCCAGTCGCCACAGCATCGAGGCCGCTGCGTTCTGGTTTATCGCTCTTGAGCGGTGTTGCCAGCAACAGCTTTTGATCGAGGCATCCGGCATCAAGCCGACACACGTGACGCCCGAGCGAGCGCGTTACAGCCGGGAGCATGTGGGCAGCGAGTACATTGGCTGGTTGCACTTCCAACCTATTTGGGAGCAGTTGCTGGAAACCAGCCCGGACATGCTAGATTAGTTTTAGGTTTGGCAGGGATGTCCGAGTGCAGTCGCGCTTTGGTGCGGCTGTGCTATAGGTCTGTTGTTTTCTTTTTTTGGGAACGGCGATTTTCAACCCAGTTGTCCAAATGACCGCGTTTAAGCGGCCAGTTTATTGCGCTCAACTTCCTGCAATTTGCCAGGGTTGAGCGAGACCGATCCGGTGACTTCCCAGTTCCGGGTATTGCCAGACCAGCGCCGTGCATTCTGGCGTTTTGCTCTTTCATACACCAATTTCCGATGCGCCAAGCGCTGGTGATCAACGCCACGATGTCGATCCGCCGGTGTCACGAAATTGATGCCACTGTGCAGGTGCTGCTCGTTGTAGGCGTATCCAACACCAGCATCCATTCACGCACCGCCGTGAGCGATTCAAAGTAAGCGTTCATTCCATGGCGTAGTTGACTTATTTCACGTCACGAAGAGGTCGTAGCAGGCCCGGCGAGACTTTGTACTGTGTCATGCCGTCGTCTTCGGCCAGCACGATCACGCTTTTACGGTTGATCTTGGTAACGATCCCAACCTTCGGCCCCGCCCGGCCATTGAAGGGTAAGCGCTCCGGTAAACGGATTATGGCCCAGTTCCTGTTCAACCAAGACCGCAAGGCCCTGGGCCTGCTTGCGAAAATCAACGGGTGCCCGGTACAGATAAATCTCTGGCAACGACAAGGACGGGCGCAAGTATCGGTGGCGCATCACAGCTGCCTCAACACAGCGCCGAGCAACGCGATGTTGCCGGCGTGCAAACCGGTGATGGAGACACCACCGGGCAGTGACACGGTCAGACCATCGGCTCCGCCGATGCCAGCGCCAGGAGCAGAAACGACCCGAGCAAACCC
>Ga0307486_1001810_pt1 | contig 15645 bp, 13 predicted proteins | sample CBIW02metaG_FD_203663 | JGI IMG/M metagenome (GOLD analysis project Ga0307486, IMG submission 203663) | Sea-ice brine microbial communities from Beaufort Sea near Barrow, Alaska, United States - CBIW 0.2 | ecosystem: Environmental > Aquatic > Marine > Coastal | place: USA: Alaska | collected... | reverse complement strand
TGACCGTGGAAAGCGTCAATCGGGTAGTTGCGAAGATCAATTTACGCCCGCGCAAACGCCTGGGCTGGAAGACACCGTACGAAGTGTATGCAGGGGTGAGCGTTGCACTTATGAGTTGAATTCAGGACATGATGCGTGCATGGCAGGGCGCTTTTGGCGCTCCAACGCTGTCAGGACTGGTGAGTCCTGCCTATATCGTATGCCATCCTAAAATACTTCTTTACTCTTATTACTTTGAACTTGTTCTCCGGACGGAAAATGCCGTAGTCGAGCTGAAAAAATATTCAAGGGGGATAACCGATTTTCGACTTCGGCTATATTGGGATGAGTTCAAAAATATTAGTGTCCCTGTACCCAGTAATGATGAACAAGGTGAAATAATTAATTACATTTCCGGAGTTAACTCCGTATACGATAACTTAATTGTTGTTGCTGGGCGCCAAATTGAGTTATTACACGAGCGCCGCACCGCCCTAATCTCCGCCGCCGTTACCGGCAAAATAGACGTAAGAGACTGGGTCGCGCCGCCAGCCAGTCCAAGCCACAAGGAAGTAGCCGCATGAGTCAGTTGGGGTGGATCGATTTTTCACCTGATGACCGAAACAAGGTCAGTAATGTACTGGCTTTGCTATCTGAGCCCGGAACCCTGGATGAGTTGGGTATTGGCCGGATTCGCGATGCCTATTCCGATGCCTTGTTTCCCGGCATATCCACCATCCAGACCCGCGCCAAATACTTCATTACAGTACCGCGCATTCTGCGCGATTATCAGGATTTGCCAGCCGCAAAAAAACATCGCTATAACGGCCTACAGAGCTACCTGAAAGATCGCGAGAATAAAGTGGCAGAAGTCCTTGCCAGCGTTCATCAGAATGATGCTGTAGCAGTTAAAGGCATTATTGGGCGAACGCGTATCGATAGTGGTGGGGTGGACAGGCGGCCGTCAGTGATTTACTGGAACGGCTTACGCACCTTCGGCATTCTCAAAACCAGCTTGTCCTTGGCCGATTATTGTCGGCAGTTGGATCACGAAGGTTCACATGCTGAACTGGAAGCAGCCGAACTAGATGACGGCAGTGACGATGCTGATGCGGTGAAAAATGCCAATCTGGTGCGTCTGCCAGACCGCAGCCATTCATGGATGACAGCGGATATTTTGCATCTGAGCTTAAGCCAAAAAGAAGCAGAATTTCTCAAAGAAAAACTGATTAGCGCACCGGCTATTGCCCATACCGTTCCCGCGCAGTTGTTCAAGCATGGCTTGGCTAAACAAGCGATAAAGCTGGGCGGCTCAGAAAACAGTGAGAGTTTTGAACTGCTCACCGAATTGCTGGTGAAAAGCAATAAAGTGGATCAGCAATGCCGGGACACTATCCAGCGGGCCAATGAATTCAGTCTTGCGATGGAAGGGCCGCACATTCGCTACAACGTATTACTGGCCAAGAGCAACGGCTTCGATGACAGACTTGAGCAGCATGAGGACGCGTATCGCCAGTGGAAGGATAAGGTGGCGCAACAAAAACTGTTCACGCCCGACTGTGCCGCGCGTTGGCTGCATGGCGATACTCTGGTATTCACCGCACTGAAAAAATCCAAAGCCTCGGACTTTGTGCAGGACATCAGCGCCATGATGCAAGACAAAGTGAATACACAAGCGCTAGACAGTCGAATCAGGAAGCAGGCGGAAGCCAATAAAGGTACTCGCAGTCTGCTGCACAAGAAACTGAGCAGTGATGGCTGGGTGGGTATTCGGCGCCTGGATTATCGTTGGAGCTCAGCAAGAGCTATTTTGCAAGATATTCAGGATGGCTTGCATGCTTGAGCCGAAAATTAATCGCCTGGATTATGGTGAGCAGTTAACACCGCCCTTGGGTTTTGCTTTCGACTCTGCCATTGCCACCACATACAGCCTGGATTTGAATGCCTTGTTGGCCGTGCCAATAGCATTGTGTTTTCGGGACACGCTGGACGGTGATCTCAAAGGCGAAAAGCTCGCGCTGCTGGAGGGCATGGGGCAGCTAAAAGGCAAGCTCAAGGTGTTCTACCAGAAAGGCAATATCAGCTATCCGCCAAACTTTAATAAATTATTTACTTTGCTGGAGCCGTGCTTGGATCCAGTGATACCAGCGGGCGGTGCTTTTTCGTCGTTTCACCCAAAGTTATGGCTTCTTAGATTTATCGAAAATGACACGAGTAAAAAAAAGCATGAGGTTCGTTATCGGCTGATCGTTTTATCTAGGAATCTGACCTTTGATAGAAGCTGGGATATTGCTGTATCGCTGGATGGAATAGTACGCAGAGGCCGGTCAGGCGCTTCAAAGGTGAATACATGGCTGGCGTTTACAAAGGAACTGCTGGGAGCCGACAAGAAATTTAAACCGGCTGCCGACATGTTGAGCGAATTGGACAATATCGAATGGGAACTGCCTAAGCCCTTTGAAGATTTTGAAATTCTGATCGGTGAGAACGGCAAGGCGCGGCCATTACATTTCGATCAAGAGCGCTATGACGCGTTGCTCGTGGTGTCACCTTTTCTTAAAAGCACAGGCGGTGCGGTTACAGGACTGGATTGGCTAGCTAGTCTGGCGCCTGATGGCGAGCGTTTTCTGTTCAGCCGGGCAGAAGAGCTTGATGCAGTCGGGGCGGAGAAACTGGCGGACTGGCAGTGCTTTGCCATGAACGAGTCCATCGTTAATGGTGAAGAGCGCAACGAAACCGGAGAATCCTTCGCTCAACAGGGAGTTCAGAAGCAGCATTTGCACGCCAAAATGATGGTGGTGCAAGCCGGCAACAAAGCCTGTTGGCACATGGGTTCGGCTAATGCGACGGCGGCGGCTATCGGTGATCAGAACAATGCCCACCCGAGAAATACTGAGGCGATGCTGAAGTTGACAGGGTTTGCCAGCAAAGTCGGGCTGCGCGTGCTCATGAATGAATGGATGCCGGAAAAAGGCCCGCAAGTATTTATTCCCCATGAGTTCAATGTGCTGGATCCCGAGTCGGATGAATCAAGTACATATTTAATCCGGCAGGCGCTGCATCAATTGATCAGTGCTCCATGGCAGCTGAATGCAGCGTTGGATGCGACTGGCGTCAGCTACACGCTAACACTCACGCCAACATTGAAAGCACCTGTGAATGAGCTCTTGCAGGTAACGGTCGAGCAACTGGCTATTCCAGGCGTCAGACCGTTGGCCGAAACCATGACATGGGAAAAAGTGGAATTGACCAGCATTTCCGCGTTGATTCCGGTAAAGGTCAAGGTCAGAAATAGCGATACAGAAAAACGCTTGATCATTGAAGCGAACCTGCAGATTGAAGGTGGGGATACCCGTCATCAACAGATCATCAAGGAAATGGTCGATACCCCGGCCAAGGTGCTGGATTACATTCGCTTGTTGCTGCAGGTATGTCCAGATAAAAGCCAGTGGTTGTCGGTTGATTCGCAGGGTGAGGGAGGCAGTAGCGAGTTTATTTTGTCGGGTTCGCCCATCTTAGAACAGCTGCTGATAGCTTCATCGCGACACCCGGAGTTGCTCAAGCGTATCGCATCGGCCTTGAAACGTCTTTCTGTTGCCGGGGTTGAAATACCACAGGAAGTTCTACTGCTATGGAAGCACTTTGAGAAAGAGGCACGCTGATGGATGCCATTCATCTGATTGACAAGACGCTGGCTTCGCTTAAAGACTTTCAGCGCGAAACCGTAAAGTCGGTGATTGCCAGTTTTCAGGGTGATGGTAGCCGGCGGGTATTGGTAGCAGACGAAGTGGGGTTGGGTAAAACCATTGTCGCCAAGGGAGTGATTGCTGAGTTACTGAAAGCCAGGCTGAGCAAACAGGCTAACGGCACAAAAGCTGCGCCATTGCGCGTGACCTATATTTGTTCCAATTTAACTTTGGCCGATGAAAACCGAAAAAAACTAGCTGTATTCCACGGTGACGAGCAGAGTAAATACGTGCTTGAGCCATCGTACAGCCGCTTGTTGGAAACGGTTTTGGTCAGTAAGGCGGTAAAAGATACAAATAAAATCCTTGAGCTTTGCTCGTTAACTCCAGCGACCTCATTCAACATGACCAGAGGGCATGGTAATTGGCGAGAGAGGTTGATTGTTTATTTTGCTATTGCTCAGGATGAAGAGTTATCCCAGCACAAAACCAATTTGAGCAATTTATTCAGTGCGGATGTTGGTTGCTGGCAAGAACAGAAAGAGATATTTCTGAAAGATCAGAGTCTGGATAGCAAGATTGTTGCCAGTTTCCATAAGCTTTTAAAGAGGCGCCTTGTCGAGAGTGACAGGATACATTGTGGAATTGATTTGCCGCCAAACGCAACTTGGCTGGGCGCGTTATTGGCCTATTGTCGAAACGAGTTACGGCTAATTAAAACCCTGGATAGATTCAGAACTTGCATACGATACTTATTGGCGCAGTCTTGCGCAAAGCATCTGACAGCTGATTTATTTATTCTTGACGAGTTCCAGCGATTCAAGGATTTACTGGACAGTAATGAACAGAATGAAGGGTCGCTGGTTGCTAGAGCAATTTTCAGTAAAAACAAAACTATGACCTTACTGCTGTCCGCCACGCCATTCAAGGCTATTTCTCGCGCTGAGGACGACGAAGATGGTAATGCTCACGCCGAAGAGTTGAATTACCTGCTTAAGTTTCTTACGTCCTCCAATACCGCGGTTCTGGAAGAGTACGAAATAAATCGAAAGGATTTACAGCAGCAAATATTAAAGTTAAGAGATGAGTCGTATGATCTTAATTCGATAGTTGACAACAATAAGCTGGCTATTGAGAAGCTGTTGCAACCTTATCTGTGTAGAACTGAGCGGGTGCAAATAAGCGATGGTTATGAAAATATTTTTTGCTCAGATGTGCCGAGTGATATTGACAGCATAAAAGATTTTTCCAGACGGGATATCGAAGTATTCAAAGTGATGGATCAGTTGGGCTTGGCTCTGCAGAAAGATCATCCTGGCCGTTCGGCGGCACAGTTAATGGAGTTTTATAAGTCCGCACCTTGGCCACTCTCTTTTTTGAATGGGTATCAGTTCAAGAAAGAACTGGATAAGCATTTACAGAATGCCCATGTCAGGCAGGTTTTGAAAAAATCAGATTCGGCTTGGTTGTCTAGAAATGACATTCAGTCCTATCTGGTTAACCTTGATAATGCGCCGCAAGCAAAAATGCGCTCACTGGTGAAAAGGCTCTTCAAAACTCCTAGCGAGGAGTTGCTCTGGGTGCCGCCTTGCATGCCACATTATCCATTACAAGGCAGCTATGCCAATCAACAGGATTTCAGTAAGACCTTGCTGTTTTCTTCTTGGGCGATGGTTCCCCGTGCATTGAGTAGCTTGATTTCCTACGAGGCTGAAAGGCGTCTTCTTGTTAATAGAACATCGGCGTCAAAAGCCTACTTTAAAGGCGGTAAACACACGCCGACGATTCGGTTCGATGCCAAGTCTAGCCTGGTAGGTTGGTCATTGATTTACCCGGCCAAGACCTTATGCCGCATGCCGCTGGGTTCAGGTTTGGCGACTTTAAGTGACATGATCAAACAGCGAGTTTCTGATATTAAGAAACAACTCAAAGAGTTGAGTGTTTACGAGCAAGGGACAAAAATCGGTGACAGGTGGTTTGCGCTGGCTCCTATGCTATTAGATCTGCATGTCGGAAATGAGGAGTACCTGGATAACTGGATACGCGCTCAGCAAATAGCCATCGCGAAGCGCGATGAGCATAAAGGTATCGCAGCGCAGTTCAAGGTTCTTCGCAACTACCTTGAAGAGGACGATAGTCTTTCTTTGGGACCAATGCCGGATGATCTTGCTGAGTATCTCGCCTATTTGTCTATTGCCGGCCCGGCTGTGGTTGTTTGCAGAACATTGCACTCTCATTGGCCGGAAGATGAGGCGGCCACAACCTTATCAGCTACCGATGTGGCTTTTGCTATGGTAGCTATGTTTAACAAGCCGGAAGCCGAAAGTATTCTCAATAAACGTTTTCCTCAAAAAAAATATTTTCAGGCTGTTGTGCGGTATTGCGCAGATGGTGGGCTGCAAGCGGTAATAGATGAGTATGGGCATTTACTAAAAGATGCTGGCTTCGTTATGGCGTCAAATAGCACTAATATTGACTCGGCCTCCAAGAGGATGATTGAGGTATTAAGCATCAAAACGGTAAGTGTTGCCTGCCAGTTCGCAGAAAATAAGGATAAATCCAGCGAATATATGGCTGGCAAGGTAGATAAAGACAATAATCGCCACTCATTGCGCTGCCACTACGCAGTGCCTTTGGGGGGGCAAAAAATGACTGATGAATCTTCATTGCGGCGAGTTGGCAGTATTCGAGATACATTTAATTCGCCATTTCGTCCTTTTGTGTTGAATTCAACATCAATAGGGCAGGAGGGGCTGGATTTTCATTGGTATTGCAGTCAGGTTGTACATTGGAATTTGCCGGGCAATCCAATTGATATTGAGCAGCGTGAGGGGCGAGTTAACCGCTATAAGTCACTTGTAGTAAGAAAGCGCTTGGCGGAAAAATATAAGGACAGTCAGCGTTTTGAATCTGGTGATGCATGGGAGCAGTTGTTTGATGAGGCTGATAAGCAGACCAAGCTGAATAGAGTAAGTGACTTGGTACCTTATTGGCACCTTCCAGAAGGTAGCGCCAAAATCACTCGCTTTGTCCCGATGATGCCTTTAAGTCGGGATGCTTTAAAGTTGGAGCATACGTTAAAGGTGCTGACCTTGTATCGCCTGGCATTTGGGCAGCCTAGACAGGAAGAGCTGCTGGATAATCTGCTAAAGCGGAAATTTTCAAAAGGCGAAATTGAAATTATAACTAAGAAGCTTGTGATTAATTTATCCCCAATGAATCGTACGTGACAAGGATGGTTAAGTGCGCATTTTTAATATTAATAATTTGAGTGGGCTGGATCGTTTATGAAGGATAAGGGGGCGGAAGAAATATTTCAGAACGACATGCTCAAGCATCTGCTGAGTAACGGCTGGCTGCTGGGTAAGGCGGAATACTACAACCGTGAGCTGGCGCTGTACTCCGAAGACCTGCTGGGTTTTGTGCAGGATACCCAACCCGAAGAATGGAAGAAGTTCTGCGCGCTGTACCCCAGCCACCCCGAGCAGCATTTTCTCGAACGGGTCGCCAGCCAACTGAATAAAACCGACCCCAATGCCGCCAGCAAAGACATGCGCACCTTCGGCACTTTGGGTGTGTTGCGCCATGAGCTGCGCCATCGAGGTACGCGCTTTAGCCTGTGTCAGTTCAAGCCCGAGCATGACCTGAACCCCGACACCCTGACTCGCTATGCCAAGAACCGCTGCCGGGTCGTGCCGGAGCTGGTGTATTCACAGTGGGCAAGCCAAGAACACCTCGAACAAAACGGCAATAAGGCCAAAGCCTGGCGGATTGACTTGGTGCTGTTTGTAAATGGCTTGCCAGTTGCCACGCTGGAGCTGAAATCCGAGTTCAAGCAGGCTGTGCAAAGGGCCATTAAGCAGTACAAAACCACCCGCTTTGCCACAGACCCAATCACCAAAAAGCCCGAACCGCTGTTGACCTTCAAGCGTGGCGCACTGGTGCATTTTGCCGTGAGCCAGTACGAGGTCTATATGGCCACCCGGCTGGAAGGTGCGGCGACTTATTTCTTACCGTTTAACAAAGGCACCACGGCGGGCGGTGCCGGTAACGATGTGCCGAAAGACCTGAACCAGTACGCCACCGATTACCTGTGGAACGAGGTGTTGCTGCCCAGCAATCTGCTATCGATTCTCGGGCAATTTGTGCACCTGCAAATTGAAGAGAAAGAAGATTGGGAAGGCCGTAAATACAAGAAGGAAAGCCTGATTTTTCCGCGTTACCACCAGTGGGATGTGGTGAATAAACTGGTCACGGCGGCCAGCACTGAAGGCCCCGGCCATAAGTACCTGATCCAGCACAGCGCAGGCTCCGGCAAGTCCAACTCGATTGCCTGGATCGCGCATCAACTGTCGGCGCTTTACGACGCGCAGGGCTGCAAGCAGTTCAACTCGGTGATTGTGGTGACGGATCGCACCGTGCTGGATGATCAGCTGCAAGACACCATCAACCAGTTTGAACACGTCGATGGCGCAGTTGGCCGCATCAATAATCAGGAAGGCGACGGCTCGAAATCAGAAAAACTGGCAGCCGCGCTGGAGAACTCACAGCCGATTATCATCGTCACCATCCAGACTTTTCCCTATGTGCTGCGCGCCATCGAGAACAGCGTCAGCCTGAAAACCCGCAGCTACGCGATCATTGCTGACGAAGCCCACTCCTCGCAAACCGGCTCGACCGCGCGGCAGCTGAAAGAAGTGCTGATGATCGAGGCCAAGGCTGATGGTGAGGACGAACTCAATTCTGAGGACATTCTCGATGCCGCCGTGGCGTCACGAAGGGCATCGAAAAACTTGAGTTACTTTGCCTTCACCGCCACGCCAAAAACCAAGACGCTGGAGCTATTTGGCCGTCTTCCCAAGCCCGCTGAGCAACCGTCGAAAACCAATAAGCCCGAGGCCTACCATGTGTACAGCATGCGTCAGGCCATCGAAGAGGGCTTTATTCTCGATGTGCTGAAGAACTACACCAACTACAAAGTGGCCTATAACCTGGCGCAAAAGATCGATAAGGCCGATCAGGAAGTCGAAAGCAAAAAAGCCAAGGTCAAGCTCAACCAGTGGGTGCGCCTGCACGAGTACAACATCGCGCAGAAGGTGCAGGTGATCGTCGAGCACTTTCGCAGCAACGTCATGGGCCTGCTGGGCGGGCAAGCCAAAGCCATGGTGGTCACCAGCTCGCGCAAAGAAGCGGTGCGCTACAAGCTGTGTTTCGATAAATACATCGTCGATCAGGGCTACCAGAAAATCCATGCCATGGTGGCGTTCTCGGGTGAGGTGGAATTCACCGAAAAAGACCCAAACGCAGTTGCGCTGCTGGGCAACAAATACACCGAGAGCAACATGAACCCCAACCTCAAAGGCCGCGACCTGCGCAAAGCCTTTGATAGCGATGATTATCAAGTGATGATCGTGGCCAACAAATTTCAGACCGGCTTCGATCAGCCCAAGCTCTGCGCCATGTACGTGGACAAAAAGCTCGGTGGTGTCGAGTGCGTACAGACCCTGTCGCGGCTGAATCGCACCTATCCTGGCAAGGCGGAAATCGGCACCTTTATCCTGGATTTCTTCAACGAGCCGCAGGACATTCTCGACTCGTTCCAGCCGTATTTTCAGACGGCAGAGCTGGCGGATGTCTCCAACCCCGACTTGATCTTCGATCTGTTTGAAAAGCTCAACGCGGCAGGCATTTATAAGTCGAGCGAGGTTGAGCAGTTCTGCGCGGCCTTCTTCGTCAAAAACAAAAGCAATGCGGCGATTGCCAATATTTGTAAGCCCGCAGTCGAACGTTGGACCAAGCGATACAAGCTGGCAGTTGACGCCTACGCGCACTCGAAAGCGATTTTTGAGCGGATTAAAAAGACTCAGGACGCGGTGTTGGTCGCCAATGCTGAAAACGACCTGAAAGAATGCAAGCAAGCCAAGGACGCCCTGGATATCTTCAAAAAGGATCTGGGCACCTTCGTGCGCTTCTATGAGTTCATGTCGCAGATCGTCGATTACAACGACAAACAGCTGGAAAAACTCAGCCTGTATGCGCGCAACCTCAGCCCAATGCTGCGCGAAAGCGCGGTGGATGAGGATGATATTGACCTGGACAGCATCGTGCTCAGCCATTACCGGGTGTCGAAAATACGCCAGCAAGACCTGAAGCTAAAAGAAGACTCGCCCGACTATAAACTGGTGCCGGGTGAAGGGCTTGGCTCCGCCACGGCCAAAGACAAGAGGGAAGAGCTGCTCTCGCAGATAGTAGAGCGCCTTAACGAGCTGTTTGTAACCGATGAACTAACCAACAAAGACATGGTGAATTACGCCTACACCATCCGCGACAAGGTCAGTGAAAACCACTTGGTCATGCAGCAACTGGCCAATAACACCGCCGAGCAAGCACTGCTGGGCAACTTCGCCAACGCGGTCGATGACGCGATTATGGACAGCGGCGATGCCCACCAGAACCAGATGATGCAGCTGCTATCCGATCCGGGTAAGGCCACTAAGTTTGCGCGAGTGGTTTTTGATTTGCTTAACTTCGCGGCGTAGGGGCCAAGCGATGACTACCTCTACTCCGCTAGCAAACTCGCGCTCTCAATTCCTACCGTAAGCACTGTGGTGAAGAAGAGCCCACTTCTGCGCAAATCTGCGCGGCTTTACTGGCCGGGGTGCCAGTCGGAGCTGTGCAAGATGCGCATGCGCATGCGGGAGGAAGCCTTTTGCCGGAGGTATGGAGACCATCCGGCGTCTTAAATCCTGTACTGGCCACAGTCTGGGAACGGATGGCCGTACCGGCGTTAAATGCAGGCGAATCGCCTTTATGTGCCACTACGCGCCATTAGTGAGGTATAAGTCCCGCTCAGGCTCACAGCCGGGCGGCTAAACACTTACCCCTCATATCGGCAAACGCCTACGCAGACAGTGGATCGTTTGCTTACCAGAACGTCGCACGCATCCAGGCAAGACCGCATACGCACGCTAGGAGCACTGCTCAAAGGTGGGGCGGTAGCGTGTCTGAAGACAGTGATGTTGGTGTGCAGGCAAAGGTACAGGGATGCCATCCATGAGCTGCCGACCGTGGCGCTGGTTTGGTAAGCCGTATTGAAAAGGAATCGGCAACCTGCAAGCTGACCCAATGAACAGGCCGACAGTTATTTTTATAACTGCAGAGGTTAGCGGATAAGTCGTTTGTAATCAGATAATTGCAGATAGGCAAAAAACTGCATAGTAGGCGCGATGAGCGTTTTGGGAGTGAGATTTTTCGAGGTTGCGAACGCGAGTAAACCGGTCGTGGAGATTACGATATAAATCGTCACTCTAAAAAAGTCAAATGAAGAATGAGGAGTTGTAGAATGTTTGGATTGTTTTATAGAGTTTTTTCTTGGATTATATCTCTTTGGAGCAATATGTCTGAGGACGAGAAGGAAAAAATTATTAATATTATAGTAGCTAGTTTTTCTTCACTGTTAAAAGCTTTCTATCATGCATCAAAGACGGAGAAAGAAGAATGAGTAAGCTTTCACTCAAGCAGTTCGTCAATAAGGAAGCAGAGCAGCGCCCCGGTGACCAGTCAAAAACTCTCCCAACCAAAAGAAAAGAAGAAGCGTCTCTGGAAATATCGTCAACCATTCTAGCAGCTAGTATGTCGCTAACCAAAAATCAAGCAAATGAATTCAGCTCTAAAGTTATGGAGGTTGCAACAAGTGACAATGTAATTGATGAGCTTAGTGAAAAGGTTGGCACGCCTCTGGAATCTGAAACGGAAGATCAGTTTGTTCAAAGAGCATCAGCAGTTTTAAAAAATATTTTAATGTCAAAACTGAGCAGCAAAAAAAAATAACAAAGCCGTATAGGGACTCTCTCCACAAGTAGCGAGCAAAGCTTTCTCCAAACCGGTCGTCAGTGCGGTTGTATTCGTATATCCGGCCTGTGATGGGCGCTAACGCCCTGGCCATTCTGTAGTTCACGCAGCGGGGGGCCAAGCGCTCAATCGACCACGAAGATCATGATTGTTATCGGCCTTACTCCGCTGCAGGACTCGCCTGTCCCGACAGTGTTTTGCTCTCACCACAACCACGTGAAATGTTGCTGATGTCTTCTGCCGTCTAAGCCGGCAGACTGCTTTGCCAGTTACTCATGCGCAGCGCGGATAAACGCGGCCGTAGCCGCCGGCGCTTCGATACCGGCTTCACGCAGGATGCCCCGCAGCAAATTGATTCGCTGGGTACGGCTTTTCTTCCACGTTTCACGCAGACCGTGCAGCTGTTGCACTTGCTGTTGCTCATGGGTTTTCACCGGCACCGGGTGAATGCCTTCACAGCGAGCGGCTTCGAGGATGGCATCGCAGTCGTTGCGATCCGTCTTGTTGCGACGCCGATACGCCCGGACATAACGCGCATGCAGCAAGATCACTCGATGCCCGAGGGGCTGCGCCACGCGGCCCCAATAATGCGCGGTACCACAGGCTTCCATCACCCACTCGACCGGCTCAGTTTGCTGCTGCATATAGTGCCCAAACGCGGCTCGACTCAGCCGCTTGCGCTGGCTCACCTGACCGACACGGACACTCTCGGCAACCTGGTAAACGGACTTGGCCAAATCAACCGCTATGCGCTTAATCATCGCTGCTACCCTCCGAACGCCACTGAACACGCCGTTACTGCAGTTTAGTGTGGTGCAAGGAGAGTCCATTACAGCATTCAAGTCGCTCGCTGCGCTCACTGGGACTGGCTAAAGCCAGCCCCTTAACCTAAAGCGTTAGATAATGGAGCCGGACATAATGCAGGACGACAATCTGGGTGACTGGAGAATTGCTTTAGTTACAACTCTCACTGCAGATGTTCCTTCAGCTTATCCTGGTGGCCCATCGCATAAGAAAGGTACGGGGGTGTACCTAACTACAGGCTCAAACGACCCTGCTAATGGGAAAGTATCTTTCATTACACCACACCCGAGCGCTCTCGCTTTTAGTATTGCTTTTGAGTATGCGCGATCAGCAAAAAAACTTCAGTCGAGGCTAGCCAGGGTAAGTGTTGTTGCTCCTGATGGGCCAGTACAAGCAATACCGATGGCTAATATTCCATCTCTTTACGACTATTTTGAGCAGGCAATGATTGTTGTAACCTTTAGTTTTCAAGCAATCGAAGCCTTTCTGAATAATGAAATTTCGCAAACAACGCAAAAAGAAATCCGAGTAAAACGTAAAGACAAATGGCAAATACTCACCCCGCAAGAGGCTGAACGAGCATTATCGACCGAGGAAAAAGCTGCCAATGTACTCCCCGAAATTTTAGCAATCCCCACCCCCAAAGGAAAAACACCTTGGGAGGGCTTTAAAAAATTAAAAGCAGCCCGTGACGCCACAATTCACATTAAGAAAAAAGATTCTTACCAGGTATCTTCTTCCGATAACTTATTTCTTAACTTCTTAACAGAAGACCTTGAGTCATACCCTAGAGCTGCTTTGAATCTGGTCAATTGGTTTTATAAAAAACCGCGAGAGTCCTCGATGGCTTAACTTGCTATCAGAGCAAGAAGCAATAAAACCGTGAGCCATTATCTAACAAGTGGTTCAAATCGCTCGCTTCGCTCAGTGGGACGGGCTAAAGCCCGCCCCTTAACCAAACGTTAGACCTCATCAATATGAAGCAAACAATTCAGCAAAGAATCACAGAAAATCTATTACGTGTTAGAAACCTAGTTTTCATATATACAACTCATCTCGCTGGGACTGGCCGAGGGCGCAGGGGCGCACATCAGACTGATGTGCTTCGCTCAACAGTTGTATTGCTACATGCAAGTCTTGAGGACTTTCTCCGCTCTCTGGCGTATTGGAAGTTGCCTTCAGCGGGAAAAGGTACACTTGATGACATTGCATTGATCGGACTGGGGCCAAACCCCAAAAAATTCTTCTTAGGCGAATTAGATGCGCATCGTGGAAAGTCAGTAGACCAATTAATAGCTGAGTCCGTAAACGAACATTTGGAAAGGTCCAATTACAGCAACACTCAAGAGGTTGCCTCTCTGCTCCAAGCCATCGGCATTAACATTGCAGCAGTCAACGGACACTTCCAAACCCTAGATTTAGCTATGGCGCGCCGGCATCAAATTGTTCACCGTGCAGACAGAGATGAAACACCGGGCCGTGGTAATCATAACGTTCGCTCTATCAATACAGCGCAGGTTAGTCTATGGATCGACGCGGTTGAACAGTTCACACATGACGTACTGGCGCAGGTCTAACAAGCGGTTCAAATCGTTCGCTTCGCTCTCTGGGACCGCGTACCGCGGCCCCTTAACCTAAACGTTATGTTCTTCGGTGTAATATTCGAGCTGCGGGTCATAGCGGCTATTTTGAAAGATATAAGGAAGTAAAGTGGCAAAATCAGACTCTACAAGAAAGAAGCCTACTGAAAACATGGGGCTTGTTCTGTTTGATGAAGTTGGCGGTATTTGCCCTAAATGTACCAAGCCACTCATGAGAAAAAGCAAAGGTCAAATAACTAAGCTTTTTGAAATCGCTCATATATATCCTAATAGCCCGAGACCTCATGAAGTTGAACTTCTCAAAAGCGAGGAAAGGCTAAGCGCAAATATTGATGATGAATCCAACCTGATCGCCCTTTGCCGAGATTGCCATAAGATTTTTGACAACCCTCGTACTATTGTGGGTTACCGCGAAATGGTTTTGATAAAGAAAGAACTTCAATGCTTATCAACTCTAAAAAAAAGCTGGTTTGATAACTCTATTGATGATGAGATAAATAAGGTCATAGCATCATTAGCTTTATTTTCGGGTGAGGCTTTAGAAGAGTTGTCACTAGAAGCGATTACTGTAGATTCAAAATCTGACAAGACATTAAACGGATTAGTTAAGCTAAAGATTAAGAGTAATGTTAGGTACTTTTATTCAGATATAAAGACTAAATTCTCCGAGCTAGATAAGTCAGAACCGTATACATCAGACACAATCTATAGCCAGGTGAAGACCTACTATTTAAAACTTAAAAAACAAAGCTTAGATCAAACTCAGATATTTTCAGCTCTAACCGATTGGATAAAAAATAGTACTGACTGTAAAAGCACAGAGGCATCAGAAATAATCGTATCCTTCTTTGTGCAGAATTGTGAGGTTTACTCATGATCACTCCGAGTAAAACCATATCGTTCAAAGATTCTATAGCTTTCAAGATGACATACATCCTAGATGAGCAATTTGAGGAAATATCTGTAATTGAGTTATACAAGAATACTAAACGGAAGTTTTTAGAGTTGAATGAGTTTATTTACGCTTTAGATGCCTTATATGTTCTTGGAAGAATTGACATGGATATTGAGTTGGGGAAAGTCAAGAAATGTTAAAAGAGTTAAGGTGTGCACAATTAATTGATAAAAAGCTAGAGTTCAAATCAGGCCTTAACGTGCTAACAGGCCCGGATGATGGAGCCAATTCTATTGGTAAATCATCTGTTTTAATGCTTTTAGACTTTGCATTTGCTGGCGATGATTTTATCAAGCTGTGCTCTGATGTGATTGATAATATAGGCATTGTAACCATTGAAATGGATTTCGTTTTTGATGGTTACAAATATAGTTTTTCTAGAAGCACAAATGACCCCAAGGCTGTGTCATTTTTGAGTGAGGACGAGAGCCCTGAAAAATCTTTAGAGGAATACAGAAATTTCCTTAAGAAAATCTATGGATTTCCAGAGTACGGATCGAGCTTTAGAAGTGCTGTTAACCCATTTTTCAGGGTTTGGGGGAAGGATAACTACAACCCAAATAAACCATTGAACTCCTTTCCTAGCGAGCCTTATTCAAGCATTAAGCCCAACTTGCTTAAACTGTTTTCGTTGTATGGTGCCCTGAATTCAACTCATAAGTGCAACGCTCACCCCTGCATACACTTCGTACGGTGTCTTCCAGCCCAGGCGTTTGCGCGGGCGTAAATTGATCTTCGCAACTACCCGATTGACGCTTTCCACGGTCAG
>Ga0307486_1001809_pt1 | contig 15646 bp, 9 predicted proteins | sample CBIW02metaG_FD_203663 | JGI IMG/M metagenome (GOLD analysis project Ga0307486, IMG submission 203663) | Sea-ice brine microbial communities from Beaufort Sea near Barrow, Alaska, United States - CBIW 0.2 | ecosystem: Environmental > Aquatic > Marine > Coastal | place: USA: Alaska | collected... | reverse complement strand
CAAATAAAAACTTCACGCCTTCTTATGTATCAACAAGTTGGAATAATTCACCGCCACGAACAGCTGTGGCTAAATTTGATAATCGTAAATATTTTACATGGTTAAATGAAAATACAGCTACATATAATAAGTCTTTTGGAGATCATAACCTTGAATTATTAGGTGGTTTTTCATCACAAAAATACAGATTTGAATCAACTGTAGTTCAAACTTCAAACTTTCCAGATGATCGTATTCCAACAATACAATCTGCTATTAATATTGATAGAGAAGGAACTTTCAATGACGTTCAAGAATGGAGTTTACTTTCTTACTTTTCCAGATTAAATTATAATTTTGCAGGAAAGTATTTGTTCTCAGCGTCATTTAGGTCGGATGGGTCATCTCGATTTGGTGTTAATAATAGATGGGGTAATTTTCCTTCGGTTTCTGCAGGATGGATTATATCTGAAGAAGATTTCATGAAAAATATTAGTGCAATATCCTTATTGAAATTAAAAGCAAGTTTTGGTGTAACAGGAAACAATAATATAGGGAACTATACACAATCGCCTAATGTTGATATAACATCAAATGCAGTATTTGGTTCAACTGTTGCAAGTGGCGCGTCACTATCAAGTTTAGGCAACCCAAATCTAGGTTGGGAAAGAACAGCTCAGACTAATTTTGGGGTTGAATTAGGGATTTTAAAGAACAGAATACAGTTTTCGTATGATTATTACACCAAAAGAACGACTGATTTATTGTTTAACCTTGAGGTACCAAGAGAGTCTGGATTTAGTGAAATCACATCGAATGTAGGTGAACTAAAATTTTGGGGACATGAAATAGGGATTAAAGCAAATGTATTTAACGGCAATTTTGTTTGGAATACTAACTTTAATATTTCTGCTAGTGACAACAGGGTAGAATCATTATCAGGTTTAACAGATGAACTTATATTTGGCGATTCTGGTCGAGGATCAACCATAACTAAAGTAGGTGGAAGAATTGGTCAATTTTACGGATTCATTCAGGATGGAGTTTATGACAACCAAGAAGAGTTCGATAACTCTCCAAAACATCCTAGATCGGGAGTTGGTACTATCAAATTTAGAGATATTAATGGTGATGGTGTTATAACCGAGACTGGAGAAGATTCAGATCAAACGGTTATAGGTAACCCCTTCCCTGACTTTATTTTTGGTTTTACTAATGATTTTTCATACAAAAATTTTGATTTATCGTTTGTTATGGCCGGGTCTGTTGGTAATGATATTAACAGACGGTCAGATGAAGGAACAGCTAATTTAGATGGAGTGTTTAACGTGCTTAAAGAAGTTGAAGATAGATGGCGTTCTGAAGATGACCCAGGAAGTGGAAGATATGGAAGAACCGATGGAGATACAGGTTTAGATAGAGGTAGAAATCATACGCGTTTTATACATGATGGAAGTTACTTGGCGGTAAAAAACCTGACACTTGGTTATAATATGCCGCTTAAAGAATCTAGTGCGTTTAGTACAATTAGGCTGTATTCAAGTATTCAACAGTTATTGGTAATTTCAGGTTATAACGGAAACCCAGAAGTTAGTACCCGTGCAGGCGATGGTGAAACAACTGCTTTATCACAGGGAATTGATTTCTCTGCTTATCCAGTACCACGTACAGTAACATTTGGAATCAATCTTAGGTTAAAATAATTGCTTATTCACATGAATTTAAAATTAGAAAAAATGAAAACAAAAATAGTATATATATTATTAGCAATTTCTTTATCGTCATGTAGTGACTTTTTGGAAATTGATTCAGAAACCCAATTAAGTGATAATACTTTTTTTAAAACACAAGATGATTTTGGAAAAGCTATAAATGGTGTTTACGCTCCTTTACGTGATTTGTATAGTACCGCTTTTGTAATGGGTGAAATGCGTTCAGATAATTCTTATTATGACTACAATGAAGACAACAGAGGAGGTAACAGAGTAGAATTTATATCCGATTTTACCGAGGATTCTGGTAACACTTTATTGCAAGAAAAATGGGATTATAATTACGCCATAATTTCTCGTGCCAACAAAGTATTAGTTAATATTGATGATATAGAATTTGATGATAGCAATTTACAAAGCAATATAAAAGGGCAAGCATTGTTTTTAAGAGCACTTTCTTATTTCGATCTTGTTCAGTACTTTGGAAGTGTGCCACTTCATTTAGATCCGGTAACAACTTTAGAAGAAACTGCTTTGCCGTTATCACCAACACAAGTTGAAGTTGTTTATCAGCAAATTATGAATGACGCACAACTTGCCGCAACGTTATTACCAAATAAAGCTGATCAAGAACCTGGGCGAGCTACCATTGGTTCAGCAAAAGCACTGTTGGGAAACGTATATATTGTGCTTAAAATGTGGACACAAGCTGCCACTGTTTTGCAGGAAATTGTTGATTCTCAACAATATTCTTTAATCCCGAATTATGCTAATGTTTTTGACCCAAATAACAAAAATAATGCAGAATCAATTTTTGAAGTTCAATACTTAGAAGGACCAGAAGGGTATAGCAGCAACTTTATTTATGATTTTTTACCACAACCAATTACTGCTGATGAGGTATCTCAAATAATAGGACTGCCTAGTGACGTTGCACAGAGCAAAACGGATGAAGGATTAAATTTACCAACCCTTGATATTATTGCGAGCTATGAGGATGGAGATTTAAGAGAAGATGCTTCAATAGGTTATATTAATATTTCGGCTTCTGGTAAGTTAACACCTTATGTAGCCAAATACAATCATGCGCATTCACAGTTTAATAATACGAATGACAATTGGCCTGTTTATAGATATTCTGAAGTATTACTTTCTTTGGCTGAAGCACTATATGAAACTGGTTCTGGAGATCCTTTAATTTATTTAAATCAAGTGAGAAATAGAGCAGGTCTAGGAGATGTCGTTACAATTGATAAGGCTATTATTCTACATGAAAGAAGAATAGAACTGGCATTTGAAAATAAGAGATGGCTCGATTTGGTTCGTACCGATAATGCAGAAACAGTGATGAAAGCTTTTGGAGCAAACGTTATAGCTAATCCACAGGATTATTTTTTTCCAATAGGAACAGGGCCAATACCTTCAGCCTACGCTGTAATTAATACAACATTTCCATTGCCATCAAGGGAAGTGATTTTAAATCCAAATTTTTAGCGTAAATAAAAGCAAGGCATTTCCTTTTAAAGGAATGTCTTGCTTTATTTAACTTTTAAAGTACGACCTTATAGAAGTTTATGCCTTTGGTGTTTATACGGAAATTTGAAATCTTTAAAATCTCAATGATTTAGAAACATTTATTATCTAACTATGACATTAACATCTCATTTATAGACACTAAGTAAAAATATTTAAGGTGACCTATTTCATGACGATTTAGTAAAATCGATATTCGCTACCAATACCTTTGTATTCAGAATGTTGCCGTTAGCAGTGACGTACCTATATTTAAAGTGAAAGCATCTGAGGGTGAGGGAGGATTAATTATTAACAGTAAAAGCTGACCAACAACAAATTCAGGTATCATATCGCAATTAGCAAAGAAAAGTATAAGTTATTATTTCAGCATATTACTCAATATCAAATTAAAGACCAAGCATTTTAATTAATAATACAAAAATAACTTACACAATGACAAAAAATATAATAATAATATTCAGCTTACTAGCTTTTAGTACAATAGTCGTTGGGCAGGATAACGGCTTGGTAGCAAATATAAACAGTCCTTATACAAAGTTAAAAAGTGTAAATCTTGAAGATGTACAATGGACAGGTGGATTCTGGAAAGAACAATTCGATGTAGCTACCCAAAACACATTGTCATACATGTGGGATCTGTATCATAACGATTCCATTACCCATGCCTATGCAAATTTTGAAATTGCTGCAGGATTGATGAAAGGAAAGCATAGTGGCCCTTCGTTCCATGATGGAGATTTTTATAAGATTATGGAAGGCATGGCAGCTTCCTATGCGGTGACCAAAAATCCTGAACTGGACAAACAAATGGATGAGGCTATTGCATTGTTTGGCAAGGCACAACGAGAAGACGGATATATCAATACCCCGGTTTTAATAGAAGAACGTTGGGGCACTTTAGGTCCTGAGGAATTAAAAAAACAATTAGCCTTTGAAAAATACAACATGGGTCATTTAATGACGGCTGCATGTGTGCATTACCGTGCTACGGGTAAAACTAATTTTTTGAATATTGCCAAAGGAGTCGCGAATTATTTATATGATTTTTATAAAAAAGCATCACCTGATTTGGCACGTAATGCCATTTGTCCTTCTCATTATATGGGAATTGTCGAAATGTACCGTACCACGAAAGATCCTCGTTATCTGGAATTAGCCAATAATTTAATTAATATTCGAGGAACTACTAATGATGGAACAGATGATAATCAGGACAGAATTCCTTTCAGACAACAAACCACGGCGATGGGACATGCGGTAAGAGCAAACTATTTGTATGCTGGGGTTGCCGATTTATATGCCGAAACCGGAGAGCAAAAATTATTGGATAATTTAGAATCCATTTGGGATGATGTGGTGTATCGAAAAATGTATATTACCGGAGCTTGTGGCGCCTTGTATGATGGAGTATCCCCAGATGGGACATCTTATGATCCTACAGTAGTTCAGAAAATTCATCAGGCTTACGGACGCCCATTTCAATTACCAAATGCCACAGCACATACGGAAACTTGTGCTAATATTGGGAATGTGCTATGGAACTGGCGCATGCTGCAAATAACGGGGGAAGCCAAATACGCTGATATAGTAGAATTGGCACTTTACAATAGTGTTCTATCTGGAGTTAGTCTAGAAGGAAAGGAATTTTGCTATAACAACCCTTTAAACGTTTCAGAAAAACTCCCTTTTGACCTACGTTGGGGATCCAAACGCGAAGGGTATATTGCTAAATCCAATTGTTGTGCACCCAATATAACACGTACGTTGGCAGAAGTTGGTAATTATGCCTATAACCTGTCAAAAGTTGGGCTGTATGTGAATTTATATGGAAGCAATCATTTAAAATCTTCAACCCTAAGTGGCGAAGCTATAGAAGTTGAACAACAGACCAATTACCCATGGGATGGTAAGATTGTCTTGAAAATTATAAAAGCACCAAAGAAAGAGTTTTCATTTTTTTTAAGAATCCCAGGATGGAGTCAAAGCACAACAATATCTGTAAACAATGACAATATAAAAGAAGCAGTCGTTTCAGAAAGCTATTCAAAACTAACAAGAAAATGGAAAAAGGGAGATATAATTGAACTTAACATTCCAATGCCCGTACAATTAATGCAGGCTAATCCTTTGGTAGAAGAAACCAAAAATCAAGTGGCCGTAAAAAGAGGACCTTTAGTATATTGTTTAGAATCTGATGATATTTCCATGATAGACGATATCAATAGGGTTGTGTTAGATGTAAACTCAGATTTTATTGCTAAAACCATTAGCATAAATAGTAGAGATGTAGTAGGTATAAAAGCAAAGGCTTTTGTTGAAACTGACGATTGGAACAACATGTTGTACAAACCTATTTCTACAACAAAACGGTCTGTTGACATTACTTTGGTGCCCTATTACAGCTGGGGAAACCGTTTAAAGAAAGAAATGACCGTTTGGATGGCTTATTAATTAAATACAATTATACAATGGAACGAATTTTTGCCGAATATCTTATTGAAACCCCGTACGATGTAGAACATGCAGCAGCGGTATTAGCAGGTGAGCAATCTTCAGGAACTTTTGTTTCTGTTCCTGGAGAAACAGAAGAACTAAAACAACGATTTGGAGCAAGGGTTGAGGAGATTGAATTATTGGGGGTGATGGATAAACCTTCAATACCCGGCGGAATGATTCTTGGAAAAAAATATCAAAAAGCAAAAGTAAAAGTAAGCTGGTCCATAGAGAATTTTGGTTATAATTTACCTGTTTTAATTAGCACAATACAAGGGAACCTATATGAAATAACTCAATTTACGGGACTAAAATTGATGGACCTGGAGTTGCCAGATTCTTTTAAAAAACATTATAAAGGTCCAAAATTTGGCATTAAAGGTTCCAAAGAATCTTGCGGGGTAGCAGATAGACCCATGATTGGAACGATAATAAAACCAAGTATTGGTATGTCTGTTGAAGAAACAGCAGCATTAGTAGAAACATTAATTGAAGCAGGTATTGATTTTATTAAAGATGATGAATTAATGGGATCAACAGCTAATTCACCTTTTGATGAACGCGTGAAAGCCATTATGAAAGTTATTAGAAATAAAGAGCAGAAAACAGGGAAAAAGGTAATGTATGCGTTTAATATTTCAGATGAAATTGATGAAATGCAACGAAAATATGATTTAATACTTAAAGAAGAAGGCAGTAGTGCTATGATTAGTATTAACAGTGTTGGTCTAGCAGGCACAAAGAAAATTTGTGATAATGGTCAATTGGTTATTCACGGTCATAGAAATGGCTGGGGTATGTTAAACAGGCATCCTTTGTTAGGTATTGAGTTTCCTGCATATCAAAAAATTCAACGTTTAGCAGGGGTGGATCAATTGCATGTAAACGGTATTCAAAATAAATTCTGGGAGTCGGACGACTCGGTGGTAGCTTCCATTAATTCCTGTTTAAAACCGTTTTTAGGCGGGTACGAAATTTTACCAGTTGTATCTTCTGGTCAATGGGGCGGACAAGCAATGGAAACATATAGAAGAACACAAACTACGGACTTATTGTATATGGCAGGAGGTGGAATTTTAGCGCATCCAATGGGGCCGAAAGCTGGAGTTAAAGCTCTGAAACAAGCATGGGATGGCGCTGTACAAGGATTGTCTATTGAAGAAACAGCAAGTAAAGACAAAGAATTTGCAGCATCGGTTGAGAAATTTTCTAAATAATGAAAAAGGACAAGAAAATATTATTAGCATTTTACGGTGATGATTTTACGGGTTCTACAGATGCTTTAGAGTTTTTGACCTTGGCAGGTGTAAAAACTGTATTATTTCTTAAAACACCCGAACAAAAAGATTTGGATAAGTTTGAAGGATTACAGGCAATTGGATTAGCGGGAAAAAGTAGGTCGATGTCTCCTTCCGAAATGGAAATGGAATTAGTGCCTGCCTTCAAAAACCTGAACAGTTTTAAACCTGCTCATTTTCATTATAAAGTATGTTCTACTTTTGATTCTGCACCTCATGTAGGAAATATTGGAAAAGCGATAGAAATAGGGAGTAAAGTTTTTAATCAAAAAACGGTTATGGTGTCTCCAGCAGCACCTCATTTAGGAAGGTACTGTATTTTTGGTAATTTATTTGCTAAAATTGGAACTTTCGGAAATGGGGATGTCTATAGAATTGATAGGCACCCATCAATGAGTAAACACCCTGTAACACCAGCCACAGAAGCCGATTTAACCCTTCATTTAGAAAAACAAACATCTAAATCTATTGCACTTGTTAATTTAAGCACGATAGAAAAAGGAGCAAAATCTGTATTAGAGGAAATAGAAGCGAACGATACAACAGACATTTTGTTTTTTGATGGTTTTAATAAAGAACACCTAAAAACTATCGGGGCTGTTTTTCATCGTTTGGCCAAGGATAAAACGGTATTTTCGGTAGGATCATCTGGTATAGAAATGGCATTGGGGCTTGCTTGGAAACAACAGCATATTATAGACAACCCCGAAGTGTTTAAATCGTTAGGTAAAGTTGGGCCTATACTTGTTTTATCTGGCAGTTGTTCGCCAGTTTCAGCAAAACAAATAGAATACGCTTTAAATAATGGATTTGAACAAATAGCTATAGAAAGTAAGGCGGTCGATGCTCAATATCATTTAGAAATAATCAAAAATTCAGTTTCAACAGTTGTTGATAATTTTAATAAAGGAAAAAGCACGATCATACATACAAGTATAGGTCCAAACGACACTCGTATTAGGGAAACAGAATTGTATTTGAAAACCCAAGGAGTAGCAGAAGAAGGTATACAAAAACATTGTAGTAAAATTTACGGAAGTATTATTGGGCAAATAACCAAAAAAGTGGTGTCAACAATCAATATAAAACGGATTGTTTTTGCTGGAGGAGACACGTCTAGTTATGCAGCGTCAGAATTAAATATTTCAGCTCTTGAAATGATAGCGCCATTGGCACCCGGAGCCCCGTTATGTAGGGCAATTTCAGATGATGAGTTTGTAAATGGATTAGAATTAAATTTTAAAGGCGGTCAAGTTGGAACCGATAATTATTATATAAAAGTTTTAAAAGGAGAAAAATTATGAAGACAAAAACATTAGGTTTTGTACACACATCGGCAACATTAGTGCCATTGTTTAAACAATTAACAAACGAGTTTATGGAGGGTGTTGAAACCTTTAATATTGTTGATGATAGCATCATTAAAGATGTAATAAAAAAGGGTACGTTAACACCAAATACGGCAGCAAGAGCAGTAAGTCATATACAAGCTGCAGAAGATGCAGGAGCAGATGTAATATTAGCAACCTGTTCATCTATTGGGTCTGCTATTGAAACTGCAGCAACTTTATGCAACGTCCCTGTGATTAGAGTCGATCAAGCCATGGCAGATGAAGCGGTACAAATAAGTAACAAAATTGGTGTGATTGCTACATTGCCAACAACTTTAGAACCAACAAGTGATTTGGTAAAAAGAAGAGCAGGATTAGCGGGTAAAAATGTAACAATAACTTCAAAATTATGTGAAGGTGCTTTTGAAGCATTAATGAGCGGGGATGCAGCAAAGCATGATGATATGGTAGCTAGTGCATTAAAAGAATTAATGAAAGAAGTTGATGTTATTGTTTTGGCACAAGCATCAATGGCCCGTGTAGTAGATGGTTTAAGTGCAGACGAAAAGTTAGTCCCTATTTTAGCAAGTCCAGCCATTGCCATGAAGAAATTGGCTGAACTATATTTTAAATAAAAACACCATGCGTAAATATTTTCTTTGGATTGCCCTTATTCTATTTGTAGCAGCTGGTTTTGGCGGGTTACAATACATCGATTTATTATGGAAATTAGGTTTAGTTGTTGGTTTTTCATGTTTAGCAATTGGTGTAGGATATTTAAAATCCTTAGAAGGTTATCAATATACGTTTTGGATAATCGCAGCAGTATTTGCGGGGTTATTATTTCCAAATACATTTTTAAATATTGGAGGTTTCGATTTACGTAACAAATGGCTCATTCTTATTATTATTCAATTAGTAATGTTCGGAATGGGAACTCAAATGAGTATAAAAGATTTTACAGGAATTAGAAAATCTGGAAAAGGGGTTTTAGTGGGATTACTGTGCCAGTTTTCTGTTATGCCAATTATTGGTTTTTTGATTGCAATTACTTTTAACTTCGAACCAGAAATTGCTGCGGGCATTGTATTAATAGGCTCTTGCAGTAGTGGGCTGGCATCGAATGTAATGACCTATATAGCAAAAGGTGATTTGGTATTATCTGTAACTGTTACAGCAATTTCAACTATAACAGCACCAATAATGACAACCCTTTTAATGAAACTATTTGCGGGTACTTTTATAGAAGTTAATGTTTTTGAAATGATGATGAGTATTGTAAAAATTGTATTGGTGCCTTTGTCAGCAGCCATGATTCATGATGCTTTAAAAAATTATGGAGCAGGGGTTAAAAAAAAGATTAACTATTTAGCTATGATATCTGGTTTGTGGTTAATGATAGCACTAGTATTTTGGAATTCTTTTGAACTGGTTGAAGGTAGCACAACAGCTGTTTTAATAGAGGTGGTAAACTTTATAAGTGGTGCTTTTGTGGCAGGTGTTCTATATAATTTGTTATATAAAGTTAACAATAAAGTAGATGCATTTATGCCTTATTTTTCCATGTTTGGAATTGTGTATTTTACATTAGTAACTACCGCTGCAGGAAGTGAAAATTTAATAGAAATTGGTGGACTTCTGCTTTTAGCTGCAATATTGCATAATACCGCCGGATACCTACTTGGCTATTGGTTAAGTAGGGCAAGTGGTTTAGATAAAAAACAATGTCAAACAATTGCTTTCGAGGTTGGTTTGCAAAATGGAGGTATGGCTTCAGGAATAGCTGGTTCTATGGGTAAATTAGCAACCTTAGGTTTAGCAGCAGCTGTATTTAGCCCATGGATGAATATATCTGGCTCTTTATTAGCTAATTATTGGCGTAAAAAAAGGAAAAAAAAGAAAATAAAATACTTTCATCACCATCAGAACATATAAAAGCAACAATATATTAAAGAGGCTGTTTATTTTCTTAAATATAAACCACCCTATATCTCCAACCCAAAAAATTGATTTGACATCTTCCGTTTGAAAATAGTGTCTATTTTCGTCCGGCGCAAATAATCTGGACCTTAGCTTGTTTATCTTGTAATCTATTCTTTCAAAGTATTTTATATTCAAAGAATCACCAGATATTTTGGTATACCTATAAATAATTTTGAAATCTTTATGATCAAAGTTTCTTCACCAATTTTTAATCGATGGCAAATTCATTTCTGTAATTCCTGATGGGACAGTTTTAAGTCTATCTCAAGTAAGTGCAGGATGGTTTTTTCGATATCAAATAATAAATTTGATTAAGGATTCATAGAATTCCTTTTTTAAGTCATTTTATTTTAAAAACCAAGCTTAGAATTTAACCCCAAATAACCTCTATTTTTAATGAAAAAATCAAATCATATTCAGCCTACTTTCAAAGGAATAATTCCCCCAATGATTACTCCTTTACTTGATGCAGATACATTAGATATTAAAGGACTGGAAAAATTAATTGATCATATTTTGGCTGGTGGAGTACATGGATTATTTATTCTAGGAACTACCGGAGAATCTACCAGCTTGTCATATAAAATAAGACATGAATTAATAGAGAAAACCTGTGCTATTGTAAATAACAGGGTTCCCGTATTTGTGGGAATTACAGATACAGCCGCAGTAGAAAGTTTAAAACTGGCGGAAACTGCTGCAAAAGCGAAGGCATCTGCAGTAGTAGCTGCGCCTCCTTATTATTTTAACCTGGGGCAAGCCGAGCTAATTGAGTATTACCAATATTTGTCAGAACGACTTCCATTACCCTTATTTTTATACAATATGCCCTCTCATACAAAAATCATGATAGAGCCAGATACGGTTGAAATTCTATCTGAACTTAAAAATATTGTAGGGTTAAAAGACAGTTCTGCTAATAGTGTCTATTTTAATAAGGTATTATATAAAATGAAAGATAGACCGGATTTTTCTCTCTTGGTGGGACCGGAAGAAATTATGGCGGAATCCGTGCTTCTTGGAGGGCATGGAGGTGTTAACGGGGGAGCCAATTTGTTTCCTAGTGTATATGTGAATTTATACAATTCTGCTATTTCTGGTAATTTAGAAGAAGTAAGAAAATATCACCGGCAAGTAATGGAAATTTCGACTAAACTCTACTCTGTAGGGAGTTTTGGCTCCAGCTATTTAAAAGGATTAAAAGCTGCTCTTAGCATTATGGAAATTTGTAGCGATTATATGGCATCGCCTTTACATAGTTTTAGATCTACCGAGAGAGAATTAGTTGAACGAAATTTAATGGAAATCAGGAAGAATATTAAATAAAATGCAAATGAATTTGCCGATAACGGATCTTGTTGTATTTTTTATTTATATGATTGGAATACTATTCTTTGGTGTTTCATTTTATTTTAAAAAGGGAAGAACTACTGATGATTATATGGTGGGAGGAGGAAGACTTCCTTCCTGGGCTATTGGAATGTCAATATTCGCCACCTTTGTAAGCAGCATAAGCTTTTTGGCTTTGCCCGGAAAAGCTTATTTAAGCAATTGGAACAGTTTTGTATTTAGTCTTTCTATTCCCATAGCAGCCCTTATTGCAGTAAAATTTTTTGTACCTCTCTATAGAAAAGTTCAAAGTAAATCTGCATATTATTATCTCGAGTCCAGATTTGGGCCTTGGGCGAGGACCTATGCATCGATTTGTTACTTGTTGACGCAATTAGCAAGAATGGGCACAATAATGTATTTACTGGCATTACCAACTAATGCCTTGCTAGGGTGGGATATTGGTACAATAATTATAGTGACCGGCGTTTTTGTTATCATATATGCGGCAATGGGCGGTATTGAAGCTGTTATCTGGACAGATGCCATTCAAGGAATTGTGCTTATTGGAGGTGCCATTGCCTGTTTATTATTCATAATGTTTTCAATGCCACAAGGACCTATGCAGATTGTTGAGGTAGGACAATCTTTTAATAAATTCAGCCTTGGAAGTTTTGGCTTGAATTTTAAGGAATCCACTTTCTGGGGGATATTAATTTATGGTCTTTTCATTAATCTCCAGAATTTTGGAATAGACCAGAACTATGTGCAACGATATATGTGTGCTAAAACCGAAAAAGAGGCAATAAAATCAACTTGGATGGGAAGTTTGCTGTATGTACCGGTTTCATTGCTATTTTTCCTTATTGGAACGGCACTATTTGCCTATTATAAAGTTCAACCCGAATTACTTCCGCAGGAACTTCAGGGTTTAGAAGCAGCAGACAGGATTTTCCCATATTTTATTGTTGAAGCTTTGCCAATTGGGATGACAGGTTTATTGATAGCTTCAATTTTTGCTGCCGGAATGAGCACAATATCTACAAGTATCAATAGTTCTGCCACCGTAATACTTACAGACCATTTTAAAAAATATCATAAAGATAAGATTTCTAGTAAAATGGAGTTTAGAATACTAACTGGTGCCGCCATATTAATGGGCTTGTTAAGCATAGCTGTTGCATTGGCCATGACCAATGTCAAAAGCGCTTTAGATGCCTGGTGGGCATTATCTTCTGTATTTAGCGGTGGGGTCCTGGGACTTTTCCTTTTGAGCTTTCTTTCAAAAAGAGTTCAACGGTTCGAAGCAGGAATTGCAGTAATTGTGGGCATTATAGTTATCGCCTGGATGAGTTTAACACCAGTATTCCTTACTGAAGGAGAATGGCAGGAGTTTAGTAACCCACTACATGTTAATTTAACTATTGTCCTTGGAACCTGTGTGATATTTTTAACTGGTTTCCTTTTGAGCCTTATTATTAAGAAAAATAAAACATCACAAATCTAAATTCATAATCAATTATATATGGAAGCGAAATTATTATCAAGAAATATAAAACCAGCCACGGGCAATGCAGTAATAGGGGTTTTCGCTCCTTGTGATCCAAGAATTGATCAAATGAGTCGCGAAAGATGTACCAATTTAATTAAGCATGTTGCAAATTCTTTGACCGGTGCAATCAAATTTCCCGATGGTTCGCCGGTAGAAATAGTCTATTCGGATATATTGATCGATTTGGAACCAGAAGCAGACCTGGTTGCTAAACAATTTAAAGAAGCAGGTGTTAATATTTTGGTTTGCATCCCAGATACCTGGGCCTTTCCGCAGTTGACAACTATTTCTTTGCTCTCACATTTTCCAAAAGATACTCCTATCAATTTCACGACGGGTAATAGTGGTACACGTCCGGGTGTAGTATATACGCATGCCACCTCTGGTGCGATTGCACAATATGGAAAACTCACACACATCAACGTCGGAAAATGGCCGGATTCCGGTCAAGATCCAAAAATGAGTAAGGAAACTACAGAAGCATTAATAGATTGGTGTTATGCTGCTGTTACTTTTCAAGGATTAAAAGGAAAAAGAGTGTTAGTTTTTGGACATGATTCAATGGGAATGGAAACTGCTTTACCACATATTTTAGAGACAAGAAATCAATTTGGGATAGAGATTACCAGGCTCGATATGAAATTATTGGCAGATATGCTGAAAAAGAAGTCTTACGATAAGAATGAATTGAAAAAATTAAGAGAATGGTTGATATCACATGCGGGTGATAAATTGGAATTAACTGATGAAGCAAAAGATAGCGAATTACTGGATCAGAGTCTTGCGCTATATTTAATTGTTCGTGACCTTATGGATGAAATTGACGCCGTAGGCGGTGGTTTTATGAGTCAGTTGGAGTGGGGATCTGATGCTCGTGGAATACAATTGCCCGTGGCAGATATCATGGAGTCCTTGTTCAATAGTACTTTTGATCATAATGGTACTAAAGCAGTAATACCGTTTGCAACAGAGGCTGATGTACAAGGGCTGTTAACACAGCTATTTATGACTTGGCTTTCAGCAGGTAATCCGCCATTATTTATGGATTTTAGAAAAGTTTGGGAAAAAGATGATATAAAAGAATTTGCAACACGTTTTGATGAAAACTTCCAAGGAAATGAAAAATGGCTGGAAAAGGGGTTTGTGGATGGAGTTAATTCTGGTTCTGCATCATTCAATTGGGCAGATTTTCCCGATGCAGGGGAAAAGGAAGTTATGAGTAAAATAAGTTTTCCAAAAGCGGTAGATTACTTTTATTATTTAGGAAATTCTGTACACTTTATTTCTCCTGGAGGAATTAAAGGAATCGCTGCGAGATTGGCATATTCTTCTCTTTCCGGGATGTTCAGTATGGTTTGGGATGAAACCGAGACAGTTAGTTTACCACCGAAAATTGCTAACCGAATTTGTGAAGGAGCAAACCCAACTTGGCCACATACCTTTGTAGTTCCAAAATATGCAACTATGACGGAATACAAACAATATGCTCCAGCCAATCACTTCCACATGACCTGGAATTTGAAACCTGCACGACTGCAATTTTGGATGGACTTCACAAATGTGTTGTCTCTTACACCTTGGAATGAAAGGCCAAAATTCATAGAAGGCACAGATCGTCCTCTTCCATTAGTATTTCTGTTAAACGGAGGCGAAAAAAATGCTAAAAGATTACTAGCTGGAAAATAGGAAATAGCACTGCAGTATTAATTATTTTGGGTGTGGCTTTGAGTTGGATCTAGGGAATAAAACAAATACAAATTCATTTATTTTTAAAGAAATTCCCTTTTTGACCTGATGAAAAAAAAGCGTTAATGAAAAATTTATTGAAGAAAAGGTTACGGTAAATACCTATTATAATTTCTTGCAGCTATGAGCTTTTATTAAACTTGTTTTTCGAAAAAAGTTATGTTCGTATTATTAGAAAATTTTATAAGATGAAAAAATATGTTATAGGCCTTGATTATGGAACCGATTCGGTTAGGGCAATTTTACTGGATGCAAAAAGTGGGGAAGAATTGGCCTCGGACATGTTCCTGTATCCAAGATGGAAAAAGCAGGAATTTTGTGATGCTTCACTAAATCGATTTCGTCAACATCCTTTGGACCATATTGAAGGACTGGAAAAGACGATAAAAGGAGTAATAAATAAAAGTAAGGTCGAAAGTTCCATGGTTAAGGGAGTCTGTATAGATACTACCGGATCTTCCCCAATCCCGGTAACCAAACAAGGCACACCACTTGCTTTTGAGAAGGGTTTTGAAGATAATCCAAATGCGATGATGGTTTTGTGGAAAGATCATACCGCAATAAATGAAGCTAATGAAATTAATGAATTGGCCGAAAATTGGGGAGGTATTAATTATACCAAATACGAAGGTGGAATTTATTCTTCAGAATGGTTTTGGGCAAAAATAACGCATGTCATCAGGGAAG
>Ga0307486_1001808_pt1 | contig 15654 bp, 9 predicted proteins | sample CBIW02metaG_FD_203663 | JGI IMG/M metagenome (GOLD analysis project Ga0307486, IMG submission 203663) | Sea-ice brine microbial communities from Beaufort Sea near Barrow, Alaska, United States - CBIW 0.2 | ecosystem: Environmental > Aquatic > Marine > Coastal | place: USA: Alaska | collected... | reverse complement strand
ACGCGTACTTAAAAGTCGAGCGTGAGAAGCTCTTTCCATTTCTTCGTGAACATCTGACAGAAGCAGAGCAGAAGGACTTACTCAAAATGTTACCAGACGGCACACAAGCCAGCCTGTCGCAGCTCCGAGAGGATCATCCAGAGCTTTATGCGGAGTTCAAGGCGGCGCCTTCGCCTTTTGGTTGAGCACAGTAAAAGCTGGCGCCTGTTGGCGCTGGCTTTGATACCTCGCCATGACTCAAAGCCTGCAGCAGTGTTCACTTTAAATTGACAAGTAAAACCGTGTGAGCTCGGTATTAAAATCAGACAAGAAATCACCCAATGTCGGCCAGGGCTGTCTGTTACCTCACCGAGCTGTGAATAATACCGCGCTTCTCAAAAAACCATCACACTCACGGAGCTGACAGAGCCGCTTAGGCCGCAGGCTTTTTAAATTGCTATGGGCGACACTTCGGCCCCGCGATGACGCTCTGAAATCTATGGGTTATCCCCGTTTCATATCTTAACAACCTTTAAAGCCGGCAAAACGCGCTAGATTTTTCTGATTTAAGATTTAGAAGCGGCGACTACGACTCTAAGTTTAGTAATGAGGCTTTCCATTTTTGCGCTAGCAGCCAGCAAAAGCTGGCCTGATCTGGGTCTTGCTCAATGCTTGGTTCGTCCACATGTCGATAAAATAGGCTGTAATCTTGGCTTTTGGGGCGACATCAATCAATATTAGTCTTAAGGTAACAAGAAGTTGCCTATCTCTTGATGCTCGATGGCGGAATAACCGAAAAAACATGAGGGGCCGGTCCTCAGCAGATTTATGGAAAACGACCTGTCGAAAGCGATTTCTTTTGCAACTTGTGAAATTCGATAATAACGGACAAGAAAGATCGTTCAATGTACGACCTGAATGAGAATATTTACGGTTACACCAGGGAGCTGACAGCCCTGTTGGTGGAAATAAATTGCCAGGCAACAGACGGCACCCACAGCGCAAAGTGATCTTCGTGGGTGACAGTATTGAGTGCGGGTCAGAGCAGGTAGGCGGGCATATCAAATTATAGAACAGAATGATTGAATGGCTTAAAACTTTGTAGCTCAACATCGATATGTCAGTTCTGTGAGTGGTGTGCGCTTGTTGGCATCCAAAATACCTGAGATTGGCAGCTCAGGTAGCAGATAACCACTCCAAGCTGCTAGAAAATGTCAGCGCAGTAACCGTATAAGCAGCCTGACTTTGGTTTTAAAAAATATTAAAAAAATTTACTTAACTAATATATTAACAAGAACCGCTAGTATTAAAAATACACACTTATTTTTAGGAATTTTTCACGTTGTAGTCTTATTTTTAAATGCTAATTTTAAAAAATCGGTTAGATTATCAATTTGAGGGATCAATGACAGAAAAAAAGATAGATCATCTACCGTCTCTTTACTTTCCTTCTGAAGGAAATATCGATAAAGAGCTTTTTCAGCCAGTCGCTTCTAATGCACGAACATTAGATTGTATGGTTGGGTATTTTTCTAGCGGCGTATTGTCAGAACTCGCTCTCACTATGTCGTCATATCTAATGATAAATGATGCAGCCCCTATGCGGTTTATCATAAGTCCAAACGTAAATGAAAGTGATTTTTTAGCGATACGAAGTGCATATGAATCCGGCGCAGATTTTTTCAAAATTTTATTTCCAAATTTAATATTAACAGAAAACTCTATTCGAACTTATAACGTTGCCGCTTTAGCATATTTAATCATTGAAAAAAGAATTGAGCTTAGAATTGCAGTTAAAAGAAAGGGTCTATTCCATGTCAAAGTCTGGCTGTTCGAAACGCCAGATGGCGGTGTTGCAATTCATGGGTCCAGCAATGCAACATCCGGTGGATTATTTAACAATTTTGAGCAAATGGTATTAAGTCGTTCCTGGTTAAGTTCAGAATCCAGTGGGATTGTCGAGATTCTTCAAGAAAAATTTGAGAGAATTTGGAAATCGGAGCTTCCAGGTATCGATGTTATTCCGCTTAATAAAGAAACAATAAAATCAATTGAAAATATCGTTTCAATAAAGCCAGACATTCTTAATATTTTTAAAAACAATTGCGTTTATGCGTCTGAAGAGCCTGAAGTGTATGATGTTATGAGCGTACAACAACTAATTATTCCGGAATATTTAGAATATAATACTGGGATTTTTTCTCATCAAGGCGAAGCTGTCAAGGCCTGGTTTGAAAATAGAAATAATGGAATTCTTTCAATTGCTACAGGAGGAGGTAAGACTATAACTTCATTAATTGGAGCTACCCAATTGATGAATCGTGATGGTAAGCTGTTTGTGGTTATTGCCGTCCCCACAAAAGCACTTATGAATCAGTGGGAAAGTGATGTAAAAGAATTTAGTGTGGTTCCTGTTAATACTGTTGGTCAAAGTCCATCTGCAATTCGTGTTTCGGTAAAATCATCTCTCAGAAAACTTCGCCTCAATTTGACAAAAGCCGAGGTTATGATTGTTACCCATAACGCATTATTAAGTGGGATCTTTGATCAAAGATTTCATCAAAATGGTGCGTTGAATACTTTGCTCGTTGTTGATGAGGTGCACAATATTGGAAGTGCAAACTCGCAAGAAATGTTTCCTAAAAATTTTACTTATCAAATTGGTTTGTCTGCAACCTATGAGCGTCAGTTTGACGAAGTCGGAACAAAGTTTTTATTAAAAGTGTTTGATAAAGTCGTTTACGAATATGGGCTTGATCGTGCAATCGGAGAATGTTTAGTTGATTATAGCTATTTTGCACATTTTGCTTATTTAACAGCGGAAGAAGAAGAACAGTTTTCAGATCTAACAATTGAAATAAGAAAGCTATCTTATGCCGCTGATGGGCCGAGTTCTCCTGCTTCTGAGCGGTGGCAACGTTTATGCTTAAAACGTAGAGCATTGGTTGAAAGCGCTAAAAATAAAATAAAAATCATGGAGTCACTGCTTCCTGAAGATGGTCGTGATATTAAAAAAACGCTAATATTTTGTACAGATAAAAACCCAAGTCAGCTGGAATTTGTAAATAGTATTCTTATTGGAAAAAAAATAAAGTTTCATCAGATAACGGCTGAGGAAACTTCTAACAACAAGCGTCTTAGAAATTTAATCGCTTCGTTTTCAAATAACGAGCTTCAAGTATTGACTTCAAAGCGAGTTTTAGATGAAGGTTTTAATGTGCCTCAAACCGAAACCGCGTATCTTTTGGCTAGCAACACAGTTGCCCGCCAGTGGACACAAAGGTTAGGAAGAGTACTGCGACTTTCACCAAAAACTGGTAAAAAATCAGCTACTATTCATGATTTTATTGTAATACCTTTAATTGATGGCGAAGCAGATAAGGATTTAAAAGCGCTTTTAGAGTCCGAATATAAGCGGATACATTTTTTTTCAAAATTGAGTCAAAATTACACAGAGCGAAATGGTGGCTATGAAGCGAGCCAAAAGCTCCTTAATTTGTTGGGTGTAAAATGAGCGTGTCGTATAAGAAAATAAATGGTTTGATTGAGAGAGTCATTATAAATGATTTAAAAAATGAGTTTGACCAGGATAAATTTATTAAACTGTGTCAAAAAATTTACTTGATAGAGTCTAGCGTAGACGATAGATCTCGGAGCCAGTTAATTAGCGATCTTCGTGAAGAAATTATCCGGCGAGCACCTAACTTATTAGAGGGCTGAATTGTGAAGTTGATTTCGGCTAGTATCAATAATTTTAGATTATTAAAAAGTTTAGATTTAAATTTCTCAACAGATGAAAAAAAGTCTCTGACTGTAATACGTGCAGCAAATGAGACAGGGAAGACAACTTGCCAGACAGCATTAATGTGGTGTCTTTATGGCTCGAAAGCATTGCCAAACAAAGGCGATTACTCACTATTTCCATCTGATGAGATTGGTAAAGGAAAGGAAGAGGTTGATGTTTCTGTCGAAATTGACTTTGAGCTCGATCAAGTTGTTGGCCTTGGAAAGGGGAATCATACGTTAGCCCGGTCTACTTATAGGCTCAGCCGTGTGTGTGTAGAAAAGCCTACGCGCAAAGGAGAGGCTAGGCGAAGTGCTGAGGCTCCAGCGCTATGGAAAATTACGTCACAAGGAACGGAGCGAGTTTTACAAAGCGAAGTAGCCGGAATTATCGAAAATGCTCTTCCAGAGAGTTTGAAAGGCGTTTACTTTACAGATGGTGACAGCGCCATGTCTTTCATCGAAGCGGCGGCAACTCAAGGAGTTAAGCGTAAGCGGGTCACAAACGCAATTGAAGCACTTCTGGGGTTAAATGTTCTAGAGAGGACCATTAAACATTTAAGCGGAATAGCGAGCAAATTTAGCCAAGAAATTGATAATAAGGACTACGCTGCCGACCTCGAAAAATTAAATGATGCTGTGGGGTCTCATGAAGAAGATATTGAGCAATGGCAAGAGAAATTAGAAAATGCTGAAGTAGAAATTAAAAAAATACGAAAAGAGTTAAGTGGTAAGGAAAAGCAAATTGAAGATTCACTTAAATTAGGCGATAAAGATGCTTTACTAAGACGCCGAACAGATTTAGAAAAGAGGAGTCTTCGAGCAGAAGAGACCTTGAAGTCTACATATAAATCGATAAATTTAACTATATCGTCCGAAGTTTGTTCTCGAGCAGTTCTAAAAAGTCATATTGAAGTCGCCAAATCTTTACTCAACTCAATGAGTAAATCGAAACAACTACCTAAAGTAAATGTTCCAATATTAGAAGAATTGTTAGATAGAGATTTTTGTTTTTGTGGTGCGAATTTGAAAGACGATACAACAGAATGTTCAGTTAGGCGTGCTAGTATTTCAAAAACAATTGAAGCTAGCAGGGAGTCGGACATAGAGCAGGAAGCAGCGTCCAGTTTATTCTATCAAGTAAGAAGCATTTCAACTGATGGCGTGGCTGACGATTGGATAGAGACTTACACTCAACAATCTAAAGTCTTAATGAATGTTCAAAGTGACTTGTCGGGTTTGCAGAAAGAGAGAGAGAGCATAGAGAGTACCATTAACGAAATAGATGATAGTCATCTTCAAAAACTTCGTGAACAAAGAGATGGTTTAAACGCGGCGCTTCAAAAGCAAAACAGTGTCCAAGCCTCTAAAATGACACAAATAGACGCTTCTAAAATTCGGTTGAAAGAAGTTGAAGAAGATCGTGAAAAAGTTCGTCGAAAGCTTGGTAAGACGAATTTGTCAGCAGGAAACTGGGACATTGCTAATGCGGTAAAAAATGTGTTCGATGGTGTCGTAGACGTTCTAAGAAAAGAAGAGTTACAAAAAGTTAGTGCTGAGATGAACCGTATTTTTCTTGCAATGATTGGCGCAGACAGTGCGAACTCTGATCTTTCGCTGATTAGAAAAGCTGAATTGACTGATGAGTTCGATATTGTTGTGTATGGCCCGAACGGTCATCAGCTGAATCCAGATCAGGATTTAAATGGTGCGTCGCGAAGAGCTATTACGTTAGCATTTATTCTAGCGTTAACCAAAGTCAGCGAGGTGGAAGCGCCTAATATTATTGATACGCCACTAGGAATGATGGCTGGGTATGTAAAGCAGTCAGTCTTGCTGCGAACGATTGAAGAGGGAACTCAGGTTATTCTTTTTTTGACTCACGATGAAATTCGAGGAGTTGAAGAGATATTGGATAAGTACGCCGGTACAGTTTTTACATTGACAAACCCTGGGCACTATCCAAAGATGCTGGCTAATAAACCAAGCGTTAATGAGTCCGGGGTTGTACGATGCGACTGTAATCATCATGAGATTTGTGTTATTTGTGAACGTAAAGGCGCTGAGGTGGTGTGATGTCTAATAATCCTTTTTCTAACTTTAATATTGAAATTCCAAACAAATATTCTGAACAGGTAAAAAGATATTGTATGACCGGTGGTAACAGTGGATCTAGAGAGTTAGCACCTTTTGAGCGGCAGGTAGATTTTTGGTATTGTGCTTTTATACTTGCTGTCAAGAAGGAGCTAAGCCCTACTGTAGAAAAAGATACGTACAATGTAACTCCGGCAACCATTCTCTCTACAGACTCATATCGAATAACCCACATTCAAGCAGTGTACCTCAGTATTTCAAAAGATATTTCTGGTTTGGCAGATAATAAAAGAGTGTTCGATTTTGCAAGTGGTCTAGCCAACGCTGGGATGCCTATCTTAATTCAAATATTAAACGACACAGATCAGAAGCCAATGTGGAATATTTTAGATGAAATAGAGGTGTCAGTTCGATAATCTCATAAAGAGATTTGTTACTAAAATATTTCTGGTAATTTATTTATTCGGAGAGGAAAAATAATGGAGTTGAAAGGTGCCGAAATAAGAGATTTTTATCGATTAACTGCGGATATGCCGAGCGGCGGAGCTCCTCTAAAATTTCCTAAAAAAGTAAAGATTCCTCATTATCAAAGACCATACAAGTGGGACTCAGAGAATATTAACAAGTTGATTGATGACTGGTATTCCGAACAGGGTGATCAATATTTTGCGGGTTCAATCGTTACGGTTAATAATGAAAGTAAAGGCATTCACGAGTTGATTGATGGTCAACAGCGTTTTACAACAATTTTTTTGGCAAACTATATTAGATTCTTGGTGTCACGTGTAGCGCTCCGCCAAGCTGTGTCAGAAACAAGTCGAATTATTCACGTTACTAATTTGATGGATAGTTATATAAGGTCTGCAAAATTTTTGTTTTTAAATGATACAAGCAAAGATTACCCCCTTGAAAAAGAATTAGACCAATTAAGTACAATTGTTACTAATGGATTTAGTGATTTTGAAGATGAAGTTAAATTTTCAGAGACGAAAGCGAAGTTGCTAAAAATTATCGGCCTGCCGGGAAGCGCCGAAGATTCAGTTGATTATTTAAGTGACCATTATGAGAGTTTAGATGTTTTTCTTAATAATAAGTTACTTTGCCTGTCTTATGATAGGACAACTTTTGATTTGTCAATACTTGCGAGTTTAAAGCGGTGCTGTATTCATTTGCATGAACACAAGCAGCCTGAGATGACAATATATGGTCAAGATGATGTGAAGTCTGAACACGAGCGTCGATATATACTCGCGTTACAAACGATATTTAATAAGTTTGACGGCCTGGTGGGTAATAGTACGCTAAAAGCATTTGACAGAGCTAAGGCTATAATCACTAATATCGGGAAGTTTTTAGAAGAAATTGCTTTGTGCGTGGTCCAAACTGGAAATGCTGAAGATGCATATACTCTGTTTGAGGTTTTAAACGACCGATCTTTAGCTTTGGATGATTTAGATTTAATTAAAAATCAATTTTATAAGAACTTCGTATTAAAAAATAACGCGCTTTCAGAAGACGAATTAGACTCAACACTTCAACGGTTAGATGATCAATGGGTTGATAAAATATTTGGAAACCAGGCAGATCAAAGAAGAAAATTAATTGCATATTTGGCTATTGTTTTTATTACTGGTGATGAGCGTATTGTTTATAACAGAGGAGATGGATATAGGCGATCAATTCAGAATTACTTGCAGGGCCTAGTTCAATATTCAAAAGAGGAGATACAATCTCATTTTAATATTTTTGAATGTTGTAAAATTATTCTTGACGTCGCTGAAGTTAAATTTAAATCTAAGGATCTGGTTGCCTTAGAAATAGAATTTGATAGAAAAAGCTCAATTCTAAAAAAATCTATCAGTTTTTTGATGGCAATGAACCAAGAGGGAGTGCTTTCAGGACTAACCAATTTCCTATTGAAGTACATTGAAAAAACAGCTGACACTGGTATAGTCGGCCAAACTAGTATTTCTCGGTTTGATCCTGTCTCTGTAAGAGATATTGTTAAAGATTATATGCATGTGAGCTTACCGTCAGATGTTGAAAGGCAATCGCGAAGAATTTGGCAAATTTCGATACTGTCAAATTCTTCGGAAATTCCAAGAGATTTCGCGATTGAGCTCATTAAGCATAATAATCTTAACACCAATTCGTGGGACTTAAGAGAAGCTGGTGATCGAGATAGGGCAAAATCAGAATTTGAACAATGGGCAAATAATTGGCGATATAGCTCACCTCAGCTTAAGGTTAGATTGCTTTTTGCTCGCTTGATTTCATTAACCCTTGATGACACGAAGGAAATTTTAATTCGGAAGTCAATTTCGCTCGATGTAAACGAAGTTGCAAAGCTACAACTTGATCACATTGAAGCTAGCCAGCCAGCGTCTTCTCATCTAGATAGATATTTCGATGACGAGGATCGTGACAGCTACGTTCAAAGCTTAGGCAATATGATGCCTTTGCCTTCTTCCGAAAATATTCAAAAATCTAATAAGCCAATGAAAGATTCCTTTGCATTTTATGAGCAAGCGGGAATTGGTCAGGGTCATCACCTGTATGACGCTGTTTTTTCAAATTTTATAAAAAACAGCAATAATGATGTTCCAACGAAAGATTTTTTTCAGAGCCGTAAAGTCGAATTAATTGAGCTATTTAAGAAAGCGATAGATTTTGAAGGGTAAATTTTAACAACTAGCCGGAGAATCATTTATGTTCAATGGCTAGTTGTTAGTTTAGATAAAAAGCTCTACTTATGGCATGCCACACAGAATTTTGGTTGGCCATAAACATCATCGATATCTATCAGTTCTGTATCAGGTCGCAAAGGGTTCTGTTTCTTTTTGGATTTTAATTTTAGAACACGTTTTTCATAATCTTCTTTGATCTGTTTCACGCGTTCTGGTTCGGTAAGCTCGATAAGAGACTCACCTTGACTCCAAGTAAACGGGGAGCCACTTTCAAGAGCATCTTTTTCATATGCTTTGGCTTCTTCAAATGCCTCAGGGTGCCTTTCTTGTAGTCGAACCCATTCGATCTTCTGCTGATAAAAACAAAAAGTGCAGCCGCTCCTAGAGCGCCATTCGTAGTATTTCGGCCAGCCTAAACCCGAGCCCTCAAGAATCTCTGAAACGCCTGGCTTATCGATTCCGTCAGTTTTAAATGGCAGATGAATTTTTAGGCTGTCCTGCTTAGCGTTATAACCTTCGCGATAGGGCTCATCGGCGCGTATAGCAACATAGCTATGCACTATGTATCCGTCTGCCAAAAAAGGCTTAACCCAGTCTTCAAACGGTTTTAGCTTTAGCTGGCGAGTACACCACCTAGTTTGAGCGGATGGGAGAAAGTTGTTGTATTGCTTAAGCCAGTAATCGAAATCCCGGTTTGGGTTGAGTCGCAAGATGGGCTTGCCCAGGAATCCCTCAAGTTTTCCAAGAAATTCGTAGACCTCAGGCAGCTCTTTGCCTGTGTCGGTAAAGAAATATTCGATGTCGAGTTCGGGGTAATTTTGGCGCATATAGATTGCTAGTGCGGCACTGTCCTTTCCGCCTGATAGTCCGAGTACGTGCTTCTCAGGATTCGACATCTGTTTTCTCCAGAAAACTAAGTTGTTCGGTGTCAGTTGCGAGATTCATATATTCGCTGCTTAGCTCAGCGAGAGCGGCCAGGATGACAGTTTTTTTATTTTTGCTATCAAGATGTACTGAATCCCTAAGGCGCGAAACTAGTTCTTCAACCATTGGAAGATCAGCATCTGTTATTTGAAAATCTGCTTCTAGCGGTTGTGGCCGTCCATCTCGGGATATGATGATCGCCATGGTATGACGTTTGTCTTTTCTGCCTTGGACCCGAGCATAAGACTCTGTTCTTATAAACTTCTGCGCAAGGGCTGCAGTTTCAATGAATGCAGCGTCTAAATCGGCATCCACCCAATCCCTTGGCGGTTTATTGGTCGCCAGACTCCCGACATTCTCAATAGATTCGCTGGCGCCTTGAAAGGTCGCGATGCGATTAGAAAACGCGTCAAGCCGGAAGTCACCTGACATCTGCTTGATGTTTTCTGCCCGGCCTCGCAGCTCGATTAGAGCATGAGGAGAATCGCTAGGAACTTGTAATTCCGTTAGCAGGAGATTGGACATTCGCTCAAGCATTTTAGGATATGCTTCGACGAGTTCAGTCATCGTTTCAAGTGTGATCTTCGTGATTGCAGCTGCAACGCCGGCATTTTGAATGTTAGCGCCCACTTCATAAACGCCTGGCAAGTCTGAGAAGAGTAGTTGATTTGGGTCGCTAGCATGTTTGAAGATAGATCGAACCTTCATCGCAGTCGCAGACAATCGCTGTGTTCGCTTTGTCCAGTTTGGAAGGCGATCGAAAATTGCGACCAAGCCTCGGGCGACATCGATCGGAGCGAGCTCTTTTAGTGGGTTTCCTTGGTCTAATGCGCGCACGACCTCTGCAAGGCCAGAAAGAAGGCCCTTCGAGAGATTGCCTAGGTCCATCCACCTAACTTGAATTGAGGCGGGATCTTTTGCCAAATAGTCAACGTCTAGGTCGGTGAACGTTGGTTGAAAAATCCCTTCCCGATAAAACGCGAGATCGCCACGGTGGGATAGAATAAACGCAACACCTAGAACTGACATCAAGCCTCTTTTTAGGCCGATCGGTTTGTCTTCCCAAAGATCATACAGTTCATTTATAGCGACCGAACGATCTGAGTTGTCTGCTAAATACTCAGCCGCTATTTTCCATGCGGGGTAAAGGCGTGCTGAATCGTTCTCCCAGTGGGGTTTTAGGAAGTCCAGTCTGTCATTGTGTTGGCCGTATAATTTCGTGTGCCCCAGAAGTGACTCGAATAAGCCGCCTTCAGCTGGGTACCCGTGGATACCTAACCGTTCTTCGCCAAGATTGTTCGCCATTGCTTTTAGCAGAGCATTTTGTGCTGCTATTGCACTACTTGAAGGTTTTGTCCTATTGAGCAACTCATTTTGAATACGGGGGGTTTCGGGGTATAGCGCCTCCGCGACATCGGAAGCTCGATTATTCAGCTCTCGTGTATTCATACGAGTTAGTTCTTGCCCGTTCTCAAACCAAACCGCATTCAAAAGCGCTTGCTGGAGTTCTGCTTCAAGCTGATTTTGCAGCGCAAAAAGCCTGCTGTTCACCTCTCTTTGGGCGACCAAGTCACCTTGGATTTCGGTGTTTTCCTCACGTACTTTTTCTAACGCTTTGAGCTCTTTTGCAAGCTCTATAATTGCCCAAGCCTGCAGTGGGAATCCTACGATGACACTCAGGTTCTTCTGTGCTGCCTTTTTAGAGGCTTCTTTACAGCGCAAGCGTGCAGTCTGACCATCCTCGCCTTCAGTTGGAAGAGCTAAAAGATAGAGGCCAATTGTGCCCTGGTGAGGAATGAACTGAGCGGCAGTTGAGGTTACTGCTGTCAACGAGCCGAGCTGCACGTCAAACCAGCGAAGAGCGCCGGTTGTAAAGTAATGACGTTTCGCCAAAACCGGCTGCATTCCAGCCATACGTTGCAACGTTTCGAAATTAACGTCTTCGACTTCCTGAAGCGCCCGCTCGACTGCTGACTCGATATCGAAGTCGCTGCCGGCATAGATTGCAAATGAGGTTAGGTGTTTTCGATAGATAATTAAAGACCAGTGCCGCAGATCGGCAAGGGCAGTATCTATCTCGTCCTCGGTTGCTTGAATCGCCGTGTAGAGCAGTTCATGGCTTGGGTAGAGGCCAGATCGTTCTCGGAACAGATCTAATACAGCGATTGTCTTTAGCAAGTGGAGATGAACGGCGCTGCCGCCGTTTGCTTCACAGCGGTCCAGAACTTCAGCTGCCATAGCCCATCGGTGCCCATCGGGCGACGCGATAATAGAGGATTCTAGGTTTATTCTTAAGTAATCCCAAAGGCGACTGGGGCTGTATGTTTCGTTGTCATCCGCTGATCTGAGGAAGTCTTGGAAACCGTTTGGTTCAGCAGAGTTTAAGAAGCCAAATAGGCTTCTTTGATTCTGCCCAAACCGCCGACGGGAAATGGGGCCAAGTAGAGCGGCGACTACAGGGTGCAGAGGCCAGGTATTCTCAAGTAGGTTGGCGAGATTTTCACTTACGCCTGGCTTGTGAGATCTAATCGTTTTCGCTGTAACTGAGGCATCAGGACCGACAGCATTGGCATCGTGGTTTGAGTGGATAGCTCTAGCGAGTAAGTCAATTTGCTCTTCTCCGGCGGTGTTAACGGCTAGGTCTATAAAGCGTCCTTGTATCTTTGACCATTCGTCTCGTGCATCGCGAGAAAGGCGATTAGCGTATTCTTCAAAAGCTTGATGGAGAATGCCAATTACTATGAGCTTTCCATTTGAGCGAGATGCAATTTCTGCTAATTGTTGGAAAAGGTAAAGGTCTGAACCATCACGTGCTGCACCTTCGAGAAACTTCCCCATCTCGTCAATAAATAGGATTACACCAGCTCTGCCCGTGGTGCTATTGGCAGAATTCAAAAGTGTTTGAGCAATATTGGTGTCGTTCCAGCCGTCATCTGGTTCAAGGTAAGCGAGACCGTTTGTGATCAGCGCTTCTCCAATGACTTTACGAGCAGAAGCTCTTTGGCCCACTACAGGGATGATTGTCCATCCTTGTTTGCCAGGAGGTAAGGCGCTCCAGATTTTCTGGGAGGTTTCTTCGCCTACTGCTCGTTTCGCCCGGTCTCTTTGCGCCTTACTCTTAGCTGTTAAAGCACTCAATGCGATAACAAGGCTGGATTTTCCGCTACCGTAAGGTCCAGTCCAAGTAAACGCTGCTTGACCGCTTTCAGCTATATGCTTGGCCATTGTTGAAAGAACGGCCGCAGACGACTCAGGGCAAATGAAACCCGTGAGTGCGTCAGGATCTTGTAAGTCCGTATCGATCCGTATCGAGCGCTGGAAGCGCCTTTCGACATAAACAGTATCTGATAACAGCATTACGCAGCCTTTCCTTCAAAGTCATCTTTGTAGTCAATATCAATTAGGTTCAGTGCTTCGCTGTCCAACATCGTTTTGAATCGGACAAGCTGCTTAAGGCCAGCGGTTTCGGACCACTTCAATTCGCCACCCGTTGCCATATCAATGCGAGTGAGCCTGTCTGTTAAATCTTCTTCGCTTAGCTGGAAAACTTTACCGGGAGATCCGGGTTGGTGCGCGAGGGCTTCTAGTGAAATCGTGTTGGCGGTAGAAAAGTTGTTCCAAAAACTAACAACGGCGTAAGCAAAAACGCCGTCACCCAGTGTTGGCTTGGCGCCGCGGACAACGCGAAACCCATCCTTTTTGCCAATGGCTTTTAAAAGGCTGAGCTCTGTTAGAGGCGATTCCATAGTGTCTTCGTGTGTTTGCTTTCCCGTTGCAGGCTTAGCTGCGTAGGTGCGTACAAAGCACTCAACATCGCGCTTGATCGTAGACTTTGACATTCGCGACCAGCCCTTTTCATTACCCAGTTTTTCAAGTGCCTGAACAATGTTCTCTCTTTCAAAGCTTTCTGTAGGAAAGTGGCTGAAAACCCAGTACCAAGTGGTGAGTTTTTTATTCGATGCAAGTTTCCAGTGTAAAAGCCAAGGGGTTGACGGATACTCCATGTAAGGATCTAACCCATTGTTATCAAATATTTTTTCGCCAATCTCACTCACTTCAGCCTGATTGCCCTTATTGCCAGGTTTAATAACATCGCATTGCGTGGCCCAATGGCGTATTGAGGCAACCATGTTTTTGCCAACACCAAATCTAGCGATCGCACCCTCATCATTAAAGATGGAGTAGTCATGGTCGCTTTCTTGGGATTCTTTCACCGCATCGTAGGCCTTCTTCAGCCATCCGTAGCGCATTGGGAAGGTTTCATGACCAGAAAATTGCGGTTGGTATCCGATTTGATAGAGTGGACTATTAAACATTTTTTCCCCTGGATCGTCTCTCCAGTCTCGACAATAAAGGTCGACAGGGGTAAGGTCAATACAATATTGAACTGGACGAAGCTTCCAGTTCAATTTTTGAGCGGGGAGAGTGTAATGCGTGTGGAAAAGTCAATTTATCTTGATTATCAGTCTACTACGCCTGTTGATGATCGGGTCATGCAGGCCATGCTGCCGTATTTTACCGATTCATTTGGCAATCCACACTCGTCGAGTCACGCTCTCGGCTGGAAGTCATCAGACGCGGTTGAAACGGCAAGAGCCGTAATTGCATCTACGGTTGGCGCTTTACCTGAAGAGATTGTTTTTACCTCAGGTGCTACCGAATCGAACAATCAGGCTATGTTTGGCGTCATGTTTGGTAACACGACTCCCCGAAATAGGGTGCTTGTTAGTGCTATTGAGCATAAGTGTGTCAAAGAGTCTGCATTATTCTTTGGTAACAAGCTTGGTTTCGTTGTGGAAGAAATCCCTGTTCTGAGTACTGGAAAGATAGATCTGCAAGCTTACCAGAGCATGGTCTCTGATGATGTTCTGTTAGTCAGTATCATGGCGGTCAACAATGAGATTGGTGTTATCCAAGATATTTCATGCCTTTCAGGTCTAGCTCATCAAGCCGGCGCTCTCTTCCATTGCGATGCGGCGCAGGCCTTGGAAGCTATGGATGTTGATGTTGCCGATTTGGGTGTTGATTTGCTCAGTCTTTCGGCACACAAATTGTATGGCCCGAAAGGTATAGGCGCTCTTTACATTGATTCCTCTATCCAGGACAACTTCCCGGCTCTAATTCATGGTGGCGGGCAGCAATGGGGTCTACGCGCCGGAACATTGCCTACACCGCTGTGCGTCGGTTTTGGAGTTGCGGCTTCTTTGATTCAGTCTGAGGGGGTGCAGAGTAGATCAGCTCTTCGCGTATTAAGTGATCGCTTTGTTGAACGCCTGTTAAGTGAAGAAGTCAGGTTTCGACTCAATGGTGATCAGCATGACCGGCACCCTGGCAACCTTAGTATCGAGCTTATAGGGATTGATGCGGAATCTCTCCTGATGTCCCTTCAGCCGAGAATTTGTGCCGCGACTGGATCTGCCTGTAATAGTGGAATGATTCAGTCATCATACGTTTTGCGCGCTATTGGGGTTTCGGAGGGGAGTGCCGCTTCCTGCGTGCGGTTTAGTTTAGGAAGATTTTCGGATGAGGCCCAGGTTGATGAGGCTGTAAAGATAATTGCTAACGGCGTCCGCTCTGGTTCGATATAAGTGCGTCAATCGCGAGGTTTGTCGTGTCATTGCGACTGATATGCATGGGTAACCGCCTGCCAGCGGCGTTCACAGGCGGTTTAAACAGGAAACAAAATGCCCTACCAATTTGAAGACCTCAAAAACAGCTGCCATGCCGAATGGCGCGCCTACATCCAGCACAGCTTTGTGCAGCAGCTGGGCGATGCATCGCTTGCACCAGAGGCCTTTCAGCATTACCTGAAGCAGGATTATCTTTTTCTGATTCAGTTCGCCCGTGCCTATGGCCTGGCGGTATACAAAAGCCCGACGTTGTCTGACCTTAAACAGGCGAAAGAAGGGTTGAAAGCGATTGTAGACATCGAGCTGGATTTACACATCCGCTACTGCAAGGAGTGGGGCATTTCAGAGAAGGAACTGGCTGACCTGCCGGAAGCCCGGGCGACCCTGGCTTACACTCGTTATGTACTTGATACCGGCAACCGCGGTGATCTGCTGGATCTGCATGTCGCGCTTTCGCCCTGCATGGTGGGTTACGGTGAAATCGCCAACTGGCTGAACAGCCGGGCAGAAACCCTTCGGGGCGATAGCAATCCATACGATGCCTGGATTGCCATGTA
>Ga0307486_1001806_pt1 | contig 15665 bp, 14 predicted proteins | sample CBIW02metaG_FD_203663 | JGI IMG/M metagenome (GOLD analysis project Ga0307486, IMG submission 203663) | Sea-ice brine microbial communities from Beaufort Sea near Barrow, Alaska, United States - CBIW 0.2 | ecosystem: Environmental > Aquatic > Marine > Coastal | place: USA: Alaska | collected... | reverse complement strand
TGTGCCGATATCGGCCCATATTGTCGCGCGGGCCGCATACCGCATGGGCAACTTCAGGAAGGACCTGATTTACGAGGATGACCTCGCCGCCGCGATTGAGCAGGCGAACGACGAGGGGTCATCCAGCCAGGAAGTGCCGACATAACCCCCATCGGGTTCCTTTGATTCTGCTTCTGTGGTTTCTGCACGCACCCATGGTTGAGACGGTGTCGATTCCTCGTTCGGCATCCGCCGTCGCGATCCTTGCCGCAAGTCGGCGTTCAGTCGACATGATGTCGCAGGGCCCGAACAATGACCGAGCAATGTCATGAGGGAGAGCAGCTCAGGACGCGCCTAGCCAGTGCAGCACCTCGTCGTCGGTCGTCTGAGTGAAGTCGGTATACCACTGGCCGATCGCCATGAAGTGTGAGGGACGGTGCAAACACACGAATTCGTCGATGTTGTCCCCGGGGATAAAGGTGGATGACGAAACGGGCACTGCCAGCACGACTCTGGCGGCACCTAATGCGCGTACGACTTGGCAGGCGGCCCGCGCGGTTGCTCCGGTCGCGATTCCGTCGTCAACCACGACCGCGGTTCGGCCGTGCAGGTCGAGTGGTGGGCGGCCGTTGCGGAACCGCACCAACCGTCGCGCCAATTCTTTCTGCTCGCGGGCTCGCACCCGCTGCAACTGTTCGCGAGTCACCCCCAGGGCGCGAATCGTTCCATCGTTCAACACCTCGACGTTCTCTCCGATGGCACCCATCGCGAACTCGTCGTTGAAGGGGGCGCCAAGCTTGCGGACAACGATGACGTCGAGCGGGGCATCCAGGGCTTGGGCGACCTGGGCCGCTACCGGGACTCCGCCGCGGGGTAACCCCAAAATGATGGGATTTTCGGCCGTCAGGTAGTTGAGTTTGGCCGCCAGCTTCTGGCCGGCATCGGAACGATCACGAAACAACATGGCGCAACTCCCTGCGGGGCAACTGTAACCCCGGCGGCCTGCTGGGGAAAAGGGTTGCATATGGCGGAAGAGAGGTATGGAATGTTGACACAAAAACAATCACCGTGCTCGGTGCGGGTCCCGGGTCCCGGGCCCTCAGCGAAAGTAGAAACATCATGTTTACTCCGACTAGCGCGTTTTCAGGGTTCAGCGTCGATGACATTGCCGCAGCGAAAGTTTTCTACGGTGACACTCTCGGCCTAGCCGTCGCCGACGATGAGATGGGATCGATTCGGATGGCGCTGCCTGGAGGCGGCGAGGTGTTTGTTTATGCGAAGGACGATCACCAGCCGGCGAGCTTCACGGTCCTCAACTTTGTGGCCGACAATGTGGAGGCTGCCGTTGACCAACTCAATGGGGCCGGGGTGCTCACAAAAATCTATGATGACTCCGGCGACGAGGCTGGATTCGAAACTGACGCGAAAGGCATCGCTCGAGGACACGGGATGGAAATTGCGTGGTTCAAGGATCCTGCCGGAAACGTACTCGCTGTGTTGAGCGGGTAGTTGCTGTTTAGGCGTCCGGTAACAGCTGCTGAAGTGACCACTCGTTTCAATCGGGGTCGGCAAAGTAAACGAACCGGCCCCACGGTTGTTCATCGACATCGGTTGCTTCGACCCCATTGGTCAGGAGCATTCGACGCGCCTCCTCTGCGTATCGGCAACCGCTGTCCCGCGATCTGCCGACCACTTCGCGGAGCTGCGCGGTAGCGTGAACCCATGACGGTTCTCACCCCAGCACTGCTTGATCGCATCCGTTCGCGGGCCGCCCGCTACGACAGCGAGAACACCTTCTTCACGGAAGACCTGCAAGAGTTGCGTGCCGTCGGCTACCTCAAGCCTCGAAGTCTGCGTGAGTTATCGGATGATCAACGCCTGCTTGCCGCGTATGCTCCTGCCACGGCGCTCGCCATCAACATGCACCTCGTCTGGATCGGAGTCGCCTGGGCTCTGCACGAGCGCGGCGACTCCAGCCTCGACTGGCTGCTGGCGGATGCCGAAGCTGGCGAAATCTTCGCCTTCGGTTTGAGTGAACCCGGCAACGACCTCGTCATGTGGGACTCGCTCACGACCGCCGAAACCGTCGAAGGCGGTTACGCTTTCAGCGGCACTAAGATCTTCACCTCACTGTCACCGGCGTGGACCCAGTTGAGCCTCTTCGGCAAGCACACCGCCGAGGACGGCACCGAATCCCTCGTGCATGGTTTTATCACTCGAGAGACCCCCGGTTGGCGCTCCCTCGACGACTGGGACACCCTCGGCATGCGCGCAACCCAAAGCCACACCACCGTGCTGGATGGCGCCTTCGTTCCCGCGAATCGCGTCGCTCGCGTGCTGCCCGTCGGCCCTAACGCCGATCCGTTCATCTTCGCCGTGTTTGCGAATTTCTTGCCGCTCATCGCCTCGGTCTACGCCGGGCTTGCGGATCGCGCGCTCGAACTCGGAGTCGAAGCACTTCAGACGCGCAGCTCAGCCATCACGGGTGACGCGTACTCCGAGCATCCGGATCTGCGGTGGAGAATGGCGGATGCCGCCCTCGCCCTCGACGCGATCGAACCGCAGTTGCACAGCGTCGTCGATGACGTCGACGGGTTCGTCGACCACGGAATGGGATGGTTCCGCAAACTCGCCGGAGTCAAACACCGCACCACCGAAACCGCACGCCACGTCGTCGACCAAGTAATGCGCTCGGCCGGGGGAGGAGCCTTCCGCAGCACGAGCGAGCTCTCGCGATTGCAACGCGATGTGCTCGCCGGGATCTACCACCCCTCGAATCCGGAGTCCGTGCACAAGACCGTCGCGGGCGACCTCTTCGGCAACTAGACAGCAATACCGCTGACCGTTACGCAGCGGTGATCCAGATGCTCAGCCAGCCGAGCAGAGCAAGAACGACAACGACGCCGCCAAGCGAGATTGCGACGAACGGTCGTTTGGCGAGAACAAGGTAGTACAGCGCGGTGGCGAAAGGTGCGCTCCACCCTCCAGCAGCCATCATGAACAGACCCGAAAAAACGGGGCCTTCTACGGAGACGTAGATTCCTGTCATGAAAACGACAACACCCGGCAGTACTCCGAGGAGTGGACTCAACGCGACCAAGAACGCTCGAGAGGGGATTCTGGCGCTGAGCCACACCCACACCGGCACCCCAAACAGCGCCGCAACGGGTAAGCCCAAAGCACTCGCTCGAGCAATCGTGTCAAGGATCCGCAAACCAATTGAACCGTGGATGGGGCTTCCCGCGACCACGAGCACACTGCCTGCCGCCAGTGCCACGGCAACGCAGCTGAGAAAGGCGGCCATGTCCGTGAGGCTGCGGCGAGAGCTGGGCGGCGCAGATTCGAGGTCAGAACGTTGTTCAGGAAGCGATGTCGTCACTGTGCCCCATCCCCTCACTTCGCTACGGGAAGCCGACCCCGTCACTCAAAGCTACCGCGCAGCGACCTGCTCGCGTGCTCCGAGACGCACGCTCACGTCGGTGTCGCGTCGCTCATCCGCATGGTGACTCACGAGCACCACGATCTTGTCGGCCAGCGCCACACGCAGATCGGTGATGAGCTGCTCGGCGCTCGCGGCATCCAAGTGAGCTGTCGGTTCATCGAGTAGCACGACATCGGCGCGCGTCAGCAGAGTGCGGGCGACCGCGAGACGCTGCCGCTCACCACCCGACAGGCTCTCGCCGGCTGAGCCGACCCGAGTGTCCAGACCACGATCGAGGGAATCGAACAGTGGGCCAAGGCCAACCCGTCGAAGGACCTCCACAAGCTCCTGTTCGCTCGGCTGATCGTTGTGCGCGCGACCCAGCAGCAGGTTTCCTCGGATCGTCGAATCAAACAGGTGCGACTCCTGTGGGCACCACGTTACCGACGCGCGCAACTGCTCAGGCGAGAGTTCGCGAGCATCCACCCCATTGAGACTCCAGGCACCGGCGGCGGGCAGAAGGTAACCAAGCAGTGCGGCGAGCAGCGTTGACTTGCCAGCGCCCGACGGGCCTTCGACGACAAGCCATTCGCCGCGTTCGACGCGGGCGGTCGCCCCCGAGAAGGCTAGCGTGGGGCTTGACGGCCAACGGATGCCGAGCTCACTCAGTTCAAGAACGGTCACGTCAGTCAGTGGTTGGTCTGCGCTCGCGGCTTCGGCGTCTTCGCGGACGGAGGCTGCGCGGCGGGCCGGGCCAGCCGTCCCCGACGTAACGCTCCGTACTTTCGCCAACGCGGCACTCAGCGCGGGCCACTGCTGCACGGAGTCGACGAAGGCGATGAGCGAATCGATGAGGCCAATCGGGATAAGCACGAGCACGGCGACGACGGCCGGCGGGAGAGTGCCTGCCGCGACGGCGGGCGCGGCGACGGCGAGCATCGCGACAGCGGTGACCGAGCACGCGAGCACGACGACCGCGTTTCCGAGGCCAAGGGCGCGAGCACTGCGACGGGAATGCGCCCCGGCTTCGGCGTCGATGCGATCGATGCGGGCGAGCATCCGGTCACCGACTCCATTCGCGCGAAGGTCGGTCGCGGCTCCGGTCATCGCGGCGAACGCGCGCACAACACGGGACTGCACTTCGGCGATACCGCGAGCCGCCGAACGGTCAACCCAGACGGCGATGACGGGCGCGGCGACGAGGCCAATGGCGAGACCCCAGAGCAACACCGGAACGGCCGGCGCATGCAGGAGCGCAACGGCGATGAGAGCGGCGGCGGCGGTCCCGACGGCAACAGCAGGAGGCAACACCACCCGCGGAACGAGGTCACGCACCCGATCGGCAGAAGCAACAAGATAGTCGAGAGCGACCCCGCCGTTGGCGAGAGCGCGCGAACCCAACGCTCGGGCGCCGAGGCCATTCCACAGCGAAACCCGCAACTCAATCAGCGAACCGAGCACCGCGCGGTGAGTTGCAAGGCGTTCCGCATAGCGCAGGCCGGCACGACCCAGACCAAAGAAGCGCACCCCCACAATGGCGACGAGCAAGAACATGATCGGCGGATGCTCGCTGGCCCGCACAATCAGCCACCCCGAGATTGCCGTCAGCGAGATAGCGAAGAGGCTCGCGCCAATGCCGAGAGTGATCGCTCCCAGGAGTGTTCCGATCGAGGGGCGCACAAACTCGAGGAGGGCGGCGAGAGTGGCGCGGGGAGAGCTGGGTGAGACGAGAGCGTCAGCATCCGACTCACTGGCAGGCGACACCGGGTCGACACGGGACTCGACCGCGCGGGTTCCCCCCGAGACACCGACCGCGATGATCTGGTCGGCAAGTGCAGCGATTCCCGACTCGTGCGAGGCAACGAGCACCGTCACAGGGCGGCCGCGCAGTTCTGCGATTGCGGACTCAACGCGTGCAGCGGATGTCGGATCGAGATGGGCGGTCGGCTCATCCAGCAGCAATAGGGTTGCGCCAGCTTCGACGCGCAGCAGTCCTCGGGCAACGGCAATGCGCCGCAGTTCGCCCGGACTCACTTGGCGGGGATCGGCATCAGCCACCGCCGAGAGTCCCAACTCGAGCAGCACGGCCTTGATCGCTTGCTCGTCATCGCTGTAGAGCCGCAACTCGTCGACAACGGTGTCAGCGACGGTCTGCGGATGCTGCGGAACCCACGCCACCCGGGAAACATCAATGCCCCACACGCTGCCGCCGCTGGGCTCGCGATTGCCCGCCAGCACCTCAAGAACACTGGATTTTCCGCTGCCGCTCGGCCCATCCAACGCCGTGATGGTGCCCCGTGTTGCCCGGAAACTCAACTGATCAACCGCTGGTGCTGCTCGGCCGTCGTAGCTGATTGTTAGGTCGACGACGCGAAAGATTCCCGCACTCTGGCGATGCTCGCGCGAACGCGGAACATCAATGATCGTGCGAGCACGACGCAGGGCAGTGAGTCCGCTCTCGGAGGAATGGAAAGCGGCCCCGAGTTCACGGAAGGGCGCGAAGCACTCGGGCGCGAGCACAAGGGCGATGAGGCCTACGGTGAGCGAGAGCTGATCATCCACCAGCCGCACACCAACGAAAACGGCGACAACAGCGACCGAAATGGTGGCGATGAGTTCGAGCACAAGTGACGAAAGGAACGCGGTGCGCAGCGTCGCCATGGTGGTCGTGCGGTTCTCGGCCGAGATGGCGCGAAGCGCTCGGGACTGTTCGCCGACACGGCCGAGCCCGACAAGAACGGGCAACCCGCGAGCCAACTCGACGAGGTAATCCGAGAGTCGTTCGAGGCTCGCACTCGCTGCCTCAGAACGCTCGCGCGTGTGCGAACCCACAAGCACCATGAACACGGGAACCAGCGGAACGGTCAGCACAATGATGAGTGCGCTCACCCAGTCGACGGAGAGGATGCGGGCGCCGATCAGCAGCGGAACCGTCGCCGTCGTCACGATCGCGGGCAGCACAACACGAAAGTAGTTGTCGAGTTCGTCGAGGCCGACCGTCGCAATCGCGGTGCTGGCGCCAACGCGCGAGTCGCTGCCGGTGAGCACCCGCTCGGCAAGCTCGTGGCGCAGAGACTCCTTCGCGCCGAGGGCAGCGCGAGCGGCGAAACTTTCTGTTGCCCACGCGGCAGCCGCGCGCAGTAGGCCAGCCGTAATACCGAGCACGATCGCGAACTGCCAGGCACGGGTATCCGCATCAATGACGCCGACGACACCGCGCGCGACAGCCTCGGCCATAAGCACGAGAGCGAGCCCCTTGAGCGCGGCAAGCAGGCCCAGCCCGAACAGTGTGTGAACACCGCCTGGACCGAAGCCAGCTGCAAGTCGTTCTTGGAGTTTGGCCTTCATGCCCTCCATCGTGCCCTAGCTTGCTGAAGAAGCAGGAGCAACCGCAGGCTTCACGAGGTGCGCCTCAGGAATGTGGTGCTCGCTCATGCGCTTGCGGAACACCCAGTAGGTGTACACCTGAGAGATCAGGACGATCGGCAAACCAAACACCGCGACTACAGTCATAACGCTCAAGGTATATTCGCCGCTTGCCGCGTTCGAGATCGTCAAGTTGAACGCCGGGTCGAGTGTCGAGGGCAGCACCACGGGATACGCGGCGGCGAAAATGGATGACGCACCAGCGATCAAGAATGCCGCAAATCCGACAAATGCGCGGCCTTCATGCCCGGCTCGGGCACTGATCCACGCGAAGACGACCGCGACCACTGCAACAACAACAAGCGCCCACGTGACGACGGTGCCGCTCTGGAATTGCACGGCGAGCACCCATCCGACGATGGGGAGCAGAGCGATGGGGCTCCAGCGCACGAGGAAGGTGCGGGCGCGTTCGCGAACGGCGCCATCGGTTTTCAGGCCCAAAAATGCGGAGGCGTGCACGAGCGAGAACCCGACAACGGCAAGGCCGCCGAGTACGGCGTAGGGGGTGAACCAAGCGAAGGCACCGCCGACACGGTCACCGTTGGCGTCGATGGGAAGGCCGGTGGTGGTGAGAGCAAGGGCTGCGCCGATTCCGAAAGCTGAGCCGAGGGAGCCGAGGCCGAGTGCTCGGTCCCACCACATACGCCAACGATCGGTGGACCCCTTGCCGCGGTATTCGATCGCGACAGCACGGAAGATGAGGCTCACAAGAACAATGGTTAGCGGGATGTACAGCGCCGAGAATAACGATGCATACCAAAATGGGAATGCAGCGAAGGTGGCGGCTCCCGCCGTGATCAGCCACACCTCGTTGCCATCCCAGAGCGGGCCGATGGCATTGAGCATGAGGCGGCGTTGCTTGTCACTGCGAGTGCTGAAGAGCAGCAGCATCCCCACACCAAGGTCGAAACCTTCCAGTACTAGGTAGCCGATCCAGAGCACCGAGATTGCGATGAACCAAACGGTAGGCAGTAGTTCCATGTCAGTCTCCTTGGCTGCTTAGTAGGCGAACGCGAGTACGTCGTCGCGGCGGTCGGGGTCGTTGGGGTCATCAGGGTTGTTCGGGTCGTCGCTGTCGCCGGTTGGATGCCCAAGCTCAGGCATTGCTGAGGCCACACCGCCGCGCACATACTTCACAAGCAAGCGGACCTCGAAGACGAGCAGGAAGGCGTAAACGAGGCCAAGTGACACGAGCGAGAAGATCACTTCTTCGCCACTGATGCCGGGGGAGACTGCTGCTGCGGTGAACATGTAGACACCGTCGACCCCACCGGGGGTGGGGTTCGGGGCGACCACAAATGGCTGACGCCCCATTTCGGTGAACACCCAGCCGGCAATGTTGGCACCGAAGGGAGCCGCAATGCTGAGCAGGGCTGTTCCCATCAGCAACTTGGAGCGCGGCACAGTGCCCTTGCGCACCATCCACAGGGTGAGGAGCGCGAAGCCGGCGGCGAGCATTCCGAAGCCGATCATGAGGCGGAAGCCCCAATAGGTGACCTCCATGACGGGCAGGTAGTCGATCTCTTGGCCGGCGCGCTCACCATAGAGGGGGTTGTCTGGCAGGTTGGTGCCGTACTTGGCTTGGTATTCGGGGATGAGCGTGTTGACGCCCTTGATCTCGGTGTCGAAGTCACCGTGGGCTAGGAAGGAAAGGATGCCCGGAATCTCGATGATGCCAACAACATCTTCACAGTCTTGAGAACCCAGCGGGCCGATGGAGAGCACCGAGAAGCTTGTGCCGTCGTGGCAGGCTGCTTCAGCGGCCGCCATCTTCAAGGGCTGCTGCTCGAACATGAGCTTGGCCTGCATGTCACCGGTGATGGCGACAGCGCCGAAACCAACGATGGCGATAACGGCTCCGACACGGATGCTGGTCAGCCAGACCGAGTGATCCTTGCGGTCGCGACCAGGGATGCTGGCATTCTCGCCGACGACGACACGGCCGGTGGCATCCACGGTGTCGATTCCGTCGCGACGACGCTGCCAGAGTTGGTACCAAGAGATGCCGACGACGAAGCCAGCGCCGACGGCGAGAGCGCCGGTGACGGTGTGAGCGTAGGCGGTAAGGGCGGTGTTGTTGGTGAGTACAGCCCAGATGTCGGTCATGACGGGGCGGCCGTCGATGAGTTCAACGCCGACGGGGTGCTGCATCCAGGAGTTGGCGACGATGATGAAGAATGCGGAGACGATGGAGCCGGCGACGGCGATCCACAGTGAGGCGAGGTGGATTTTCTTGGGGAGGCGGTCCCAGCCGAAGATCCAGAGGCCGAGGAAGATGGATTCGAAGAAGAAGGCGAGCAGGCCTTCCATGGCGAGCGGTGCGCCGAAGACGTCACCGACGAAGCGGGAGTATTCGCTCCAGGCCATGCCGAATTGGAACTCCTGAACGAGGCCGGTTGCAACACCCATGATGAAGTTGATGAGGTACAACTTGCCCCAGAACTTGGTCATGCGCAGCCACTTCTCGTCGCCGGTGCGCACCCACTGGGTTTGCATGAGAGCAACGACGGGGCCGAGGCCGAGCGTGAGCGGAACCATGATGAAGTGGTAGACGGTAGTGATGCCGAACTGCCATCTGGCGATTTCTAGGGGATCCACTCCGAGCCTTCCACTATATTTTCTACGACTTGTAGAACTATTTTTACACGGTCATAGAAACTATTTCTACCTGAGGTAGAATTCCGTCATGAATTCGTTGGGAGAACTCGAACGCAGCGTGATGGATTTGCTGTGGACTGGCGCCGAAAGCCTTTCGGCCTATGACCTTCAATCGAAGCTTGCCGCGCACTCCGAAACGGGCCGCGAACTGGCCGCTACGACGATTCTCACCGTGCTTTCGCGACTTGAAAATAAGCATTTTGTGGTGCGAGAACGCGACTCACGCCCGCACCGTTACCGCGCTGTCGCCGCTCGTGAAGCGCACATGGCTGACCTCATGCATGAGGTGCTCGGTGGAGCAAGCGATCGGGCTGCAGTGCTCGAACGCTTCGTTGGCCAAGTCTCGAGCGAAGAAGCCGAAACCCTACGCCGCATTCTCAACAGCCACTGATTATGGTTGTTGCCGCCGCCGTACTCGGTTTCATCTCTATCTTGCTCGCGTGGCCTGTGCCCGCACTGCTTCCCGGCGCACGGTGGGCATACCGCCGGCCCACGCTTGGCTTGCTTGTCTGGCAAATTGTGGCTCTCGTCGGCGGCATCAGCATGATCAGCTCGCTCGTCTTACTTGGGGCGGCAACTTTCGCCACTGACCTTCCGGATGCCGCCACCGGCATGTGGCGCTTCGTCACCCACAATGAACTTCCCGTCGGGTCGTCAGTGTGGTCGTTGCTCGCCCTCTCGGGAGCACTCTTTCTCACCGCCCACCTTCTGCTCAACCTTCTCGTCACTGTTGTTTATGCCGAACGAGAGCGTGCCCGCCACGCCCAACTCATCACACTCTTGAGTGAGCCCATGGCCGATCGACCCGGCACAAGACTCATCGATACGCGCGCCCCGGTCGCCTACTGCTTGCCAGGCGCGCTCAAATCGATCACCGTGCTCACCGCCGGACTCATCGAGATCCTTGATGAGGATGAACTTCTTGCTGTTATCGAGCATGAGCGAGCGCACGTTCGCCTGCGTCACGACATTGTGCTCATTCTCTTCACCGCGTGGAAGGTGTCATTGCCGTGGTTGCCAACCGCGCGCAATGCCTCGCGAGAAGTGGCCCTGTTGTTGGAAATGCATGCCGACGATAATGCGCTGAACAGCGTCGACCGCGGCAGCCTAGCTCGCGCAATCACCATCGTGTCCGAAGGGGGTGCGCTTCCGCAGCGTGACGAACTCTCCGCGGCGCTGCCAGAACCGACGCCTCAGGATCTGCGCGCTCGTTTGTTGCGACTTGCCTAATCCAGTGCTGTAGCGCTGTAGCGTGCTCCGACGGGCTGCCGAGTCCGTAGAAGTGAGGACTTGTTTCAGAATGCGGTACCCGCTTTACTTTCGAGTAGAACGGTGGCTTAGGCCTCCGCTTGTACTGAACAGTCGCATTCACCGGGCAGAACTGAACAGCAGGGAGCAACTCATGAATAAGAAAGTTCTCAGTTGGGTCATCGTCCTCCTAGCGAGCCTTGTCGCCGCAGCGGTAGCTGCAGTGTGGCTCATCGTCGCGGGTGTCGAAGCTGATCTCAACCCGGCAGGAAGCTATTCGCCCGCGCCGTGGATTGCGTTAGCCCTCCCCTCAGCGTTGGCGGCGGCAGCGAGCCTCGTGCTTCTTCGCACCGGAATGACTGCTGATGGCTCGCTCGCCCGGCAGTCGTTCGTGCCACGTCACCCCGGGGCCGCCTAAGCTCAACCGCTGGACTTGGCGCAGACCCGTGCTGGCTGCAGCACCGGTGGGGCCGCTACTAGCTCTTGGCCCGCGCGCTGCGGAAGAAGGCCAGCGGCAGGGTGAGTAGCGATATTGCGGCAGCGACGAGCAGCGCTGGCGGGAAGGACAGCCCAGCGGCGAGGCTGCCGATGAGGATGGATCCGACCGCGGTGCCCAGGTCGAATCCAATATTCCAGACGGCGCTGGCTGTTCCGTATTGCTTGCGATCTACTGCGGCGAGGGAAAGCAGAAGCGTGAGGTTTTGTAGTCCACCGTAGGCAATGCCGACCAGGGTCATTCCCGTGAGGAACAGCAGGATGCCTGTCGCGTTCGGCTCGGTGACGGCGATCGCAATAACGACGAGCCCGATTATTGAGATCACGACTAGGGGCCAGAGGAACGGTGCAGTTCCGTGGCGATCGGCAAGTCCGCCGACAGCCCACCGGGTGACGGCGGCGCTGAGTGTTAGCAGGCCGAGCGCGCCTGCTGTCGCTGCGGCGGATGAACTCATTTGTGGGGCGAAGGTGATGAGCGCACCACCAGCGAGGGTGACGCCGCTCAGCAGCATCATGGGGCGAAGAAGCCTGATGAGAAGTATGCGCCATTGAGGGCCGGCGCCAGTCACGATGGGTGTGGCCTCGGTAGGTGCTCGCAGGGCGCGTTCGGCTGCTTGCTCGCGCAGAATTCGGGCCAGCCGTGGGGCGGAACTGATGCCAAGAACTGGGAGCATTCCGAGCGCGAAAACGGTCCAGTATCCGATGGATTCTGCCAGCAGCGGGCCAGCGGGAATGAGGATGATCTGGGGAACGGCAATGGCGGCACCGTAGGCCCCGATCGCTGCGCCGTGCTGAGCGCGTGGCACAAGGTTAGCAACAACCGTTGACCCCGTCACAGTGAGGATGCCGAAGCCGAGGCCACGCAGGCCTGAGAGAAGCAGAATCCAGCCAAGGTGGTCGGAGATGAGGAAGAACAGTGAAGGAACGCCGAGAAGTGCCAGTCCGGCGGCAAGTACACGACCGGTTCCCCATCGAGTGAGTAGGCGCGGAACGAACGGTTGAGTCATCACCGTCACGAGCAGAAGCAGCCCGTTGACGAGCCCGGATCCTGCTTCATTGGCGCCACCATGCACCGCCCACAGCGGGGCGACGGGCACCAGGGCCGCAAACCCACCAAAGCCAGCAGCGGTCAGCGCAAGCAGCGCGGGCATTCCGGGTGCACGCCAGACCGGCGTTGGGGCTGGTGGGGGATTCTGGCTCACGTTGTTCAACCCTATGTCCCACAGTGCACACTCATTTCGGGCCGGTGCCCGACCGCGAGCTCCTAGTGGGCTAGCCGCGAGGAACCAACCGCTGCAGCTGCGTCACGTGCTTGGGTTCAAGTTCTTCGATGCTGGTGACTTCGAGCAGCTTCATGGTGCGGATGACCTGATCCGAAAGTATCTCGATCGTGCGGTCAACACCTTCGCGGCCGCCAGCCATGAGGCCGTAAAGGTAGGCGCGACCGATGAGGGTGAACTTGGCGCCAAGGGCCATTGAAGCGACGATGTCGGCTCCGTTCATGATTCCGGTGTCGACCATGACTTCGACATCATTGCCGACTTCGCGGACGACGTTGGGGAGTAGGTGGAAGGGGATGGGCGCGCGGTCGAGCTGGCGGCCACCATGGTTGGAGAGCAGGATGCTGTCCACACCGAGGTCAGCCAAACGCTTCGAGTCCTCAAGGTTTTGCACACCCTTGATCACGATCTTGCCCGGCCACATAGCGCGGATGACCTTGAGGTCGTCGTAGTTGATCGACGGGTCCATCGCCGAGTTGAGCAGTTCGCCGACGGTGCGGCCGCCTGTGGAGGAGAGTGACGCAAACTCGAGCGGCGGAGTCGTGATGAAGTCGAACCACCACCACGGGCGGGGGATTGCATTGAGGATCGTGCCGGCGGTCAGTTGCGGCGGGATCGAGAATCCGTTGCGGGTGTCGCGCAAACGGGCACCGGCGATGGGGGTGTCGACCGTGAACATGAGGGTGTCGTAGCCGGCAGCTGCCGCACGCTCGACGAGTCCGTAGGAGATTTCGCGCTCGCGCATCACGTACAGCTGGAACCAGTTGCGGCCGTTCGGGTTCGCGGCCTTCACATCTTCAATGGATGTCGTGCCGAGCGTCGAGAGAGTGAACGGAATTCCTGCTGCCGCTGCTGCGCCCGCACCGGCAATCTCGCCCTCGGTCTGCATGAGCCGCGTGAATCCTGTTGGCGCAATGCCGAAGGGCATCGCGGAAGTGCCGCCCAAGATCTGGGTGGTGGTGTCAACATTCGAGGCATCACGCAGGATCGAGGGGTGGAATTCAATGTCTTCGAAGGCCTGGCGCGCACGGCTGAGCGAGATCTCGCCTTCGGCCGAACCATCCGTGTAATCGAAGGCAGCCTTGGGGGTGCGGCGCTTCGCGATGGCCTTGAGGTCGTAGATCGTGAGGGCGCTGTCGAGGCGGCGCTTCTTGCCGTTGAGTTCGGGTGCCTTGAACTTCATGAGCTTCGCGAGCTCAACGGGGTTCGGGAACTGACGCTTCTGCATGGGGAGCCTTTAGTTGGTGGTGTCGAGGTGGGAGAGGAGGCGATCGCGCGACCCCAGAATGTGGTCGCGGGTGAGACGCTCAGCGGTGGCGGCATCCCCGGCGGTGATGGCATCGAGGATGCCCTGATGTTGTTCGGCCACTTCGCGGGCGGTGATGAGTTGGGCTGACTGAACCTGCCCGATGCACAATTCGATTTCGCCCATCAGTAGTTCGTGCAGGCGAGTGAGACGGGAGCTGGGTTGGCCGGCGACGAGCGCACGGTGGAATTGGATGTCGTCGTGGGCGAAGTCTTCGGTGGCCGCGAGGGAACGGTGGGCGGCGAGCGCTTGAGCGGGAATCGCCCCGGCCGCGGCGAGGGCGCCCATTGCGGCAGTTTCAACTATGGAACGGGTGTCGAACAGGTCGAGTACGTCGTCGTGGCTGAGTTCGGGTACGCGGGCTGCCCTGTGGGCCTCACGTCGCAGCAGGCCGTCGGCGACGAGGCGGTCGATGGCGATGCGAGCGGTGGGGCGCGCTACGCCGAAGCGCAGGGCGACAGCAGATTCTGTGATGGCGGAACCTGGGGCATCCCTTTGAGAAATGATGTCTGCGCGAAGTTTCTGCGCGACAGTTTCGGGAAGCACTGCTGCATTGTCGATCATCACGCACTCTTTCGGCCGTCTTTGGATTGTTAGACAATTTAGCAGACTGTCTTACAAAATAGAACACCGTCTTGTAGCATGGGGTCATAAATTTCGTGACACAACAAAGGAGTTGGAATGAGTGATCGGCTGGCATGGGGAATCTTGGGCACCGGATGGATCGCAACCCTGCAAACGAGTGACCTTATCGAGCACGGGTTCACCGTCGCCGCAGTGGGCTCCCGCACGCAGGAATCGGCAAACAAGTTCGCCGCCGAATACGGCATCCCGACCGCCCACGGCAGCTATGAAGACCTCGTCGCCGACCCCAACGTTGACGCCATCTACGTCGCCACTCCGCACCCGTTTCATGAAGAGCACGCCCTGCTCGCGCTCAACGCCGGCAAGCATGTACTCGTTGAGAAGGTTTTCACGATGAACGCGGCGCAGGCCGAGACAGTCGTTGCTCGGGCATCCGAACTCAACCTTGTTGTGCTCGAAGCAATGTGGACGCGCTATTTGCCCCACATGGTCCGCATTCGCGAACTCGTGAAGAGCGGCGCGCTCGGCACCATCCGCAGCGTGATGGCGGACCACAACCAAAACATCTCGATGGATCCGCTGCACCGCCTCAACAACCCGCTCCTTGGCGGTGGCGCACTGCTCGACCTTGGAATCTACCCGATCTCGTTCACCTACGACATCCTCGGAGCACCCACGAGCATCGCGGCGGTCGCCACCAAGACGGTAACCAACGTCGATCGCCAGACCTCGATGATTCTGAGCTACGGCGATGAGGCCCAGGCAGTGCTCCAGACCACCCTCGACCTCGCGGGCCCCACGCGTGCCGTGATCGTCGGCAGTGAGGGTCGCATCGAAATCGACGAGACCTGGTACGCGCCGACCACCTACACGCGCTTCGACGGTAAGGGCAACGTTGTCGAAGAGTTCGATGGCACTGTTACGGGCCGCGGCATGCAGTTCCAAGCGGCAGAACTTGAGCGACTCGTCGCCGCGGGCGAACTGGCCAACGACATCCTCTCGCCAACAGAGAGCGTGCAGATCATGCACACCCTCGATGAGATTCGCCGCCAGATCGGCCTGACGTACCCGATGCTCGACGAGAGTTGGACCGCCTGAGCGGGAGGTTCGCGCTGGCCGCAACGCCAGCGCGAATCAGAGGCTAGCGAGCCTCGATCGCGACGTTGGCGAGAGGTTCACCGGCGAGAAGGCGGCGGGCCTGCTCGCGCACAACGGCATCCACACGTCCATGCATCGCGGAGGTGTAGCCGCCGATGTGGGGAGTGAT
>Ga0307486_1001805_pt1 | contig 15669 bp, 15 predicted proteins | sample CBIW02metaG_FD_203663 | JGI IMG/M metagenome (GOLD analysis project Ga0307486, IMG submission 203663) | Sea-ice brine microbial communities from Beaufort Sea near Barrow, Alaska, United States - CBIW 0.2 | ecosystem: Environmental > Aquatic > Marine > Coastal | place: USA: Alaska | collected... | reverse complement strand
GTTCCCGTTGCGTACTTCTCCTTCGGTGGCTGGAAAGACTCCATGTTCGGCGACGCTAAGGCGTACGGTCCTGACGCGATTCGTTTCTTCACCCGCCAGAAGGCTGTGACGAGTCGTTGGCTCGACCCCAGCCACGGTGGAATCAACCTAGGCTTCCCGCACAACAACGGCTAGCTTCTGCTCTGCTTTCTGCGCTGCGATAGCGGTCCCGTTTCTCGGGGCCGCTATCGCCGGTAGGATTGGCTTCTGTGGCTCTCACTATTGCAATCGTTGGACTCCCGAATGTCGGCAAGTCCACCCTCTTTAACGCTCTGACCAAGAATTCGGTGCTCGCCGCGAACTATCCGTTCGCGACCATCGAACCGAACGTGGGCATCGTCAACCTGCCCGACCCGCGCCTGAAGGTGCTGGCGGAGATATTCAAGAGCGAGCGCATCCTGCCCGCCCCGGTCTCCTTCGTAGACATCGCCGGCATTGTGCAGGGCGCCAGCGAGGGCGAAGGCCTGGGCAACAAGTTCTTGGCCAACATCCGCGAAGCCGACGCCATCGTGCAGGTTGTACGCGGCTTCAGCGATCCCGACGTTATTCACGTTGATGGCAAGGTCGATGCGGCATCCGACATGGAGACCATCAACACCGAACTGATCCTCGCTGACTTGCAGACGCTGGAGAAGGCAGTCGCTCGTTACGAGAAGGAGCTGAAGACCAAGCGCGTCGCGCCTGCCGTTCTCGAGGCTGCGCTTGCCGCGCAGGCTTTCCTCAATGAGGGCAAGCCGTTGTCAGCAGCGACGAAGATTGACCTCGAACTGATCCGCGAACTGGGTCTGCTCACTTCGAAGCCGTTCATTTACGTTTTCAATGTGGATGACGATGTGCTCGGCAGCACTCCCAAGCTCGAAGAATTGGCGGCCCTTGTTGCCCCCGCGAAGGCGATCTTCCTCGACGCTAAGTTGGAGGCCGAACTCATCGACCTCGATGAAGAGGATGCCGCAGAACTTCTCGCAAGCACCGGTCAAGAAGAGAGCGGTCTCGACCAGCTCGCCCGCATCGGCTTCGACACTCTTGGCCTGCAGACGTACCTCACGGCTGGTCCGAAAGAGACTCGCGCCTGGACGATCCCGAAGGGCGCCAAGGCACCGCAGGCCGCCGGCGTTATTCACACTGACTTCGAAAAGGGCTTCATCAAGGCTGAGGTCATCGGTTTTGCCGACCTCGTTGAGACGGGCTCCATCGCCGAGGCTCGTGCCAAGGGCAAGGCCCGAGTTGAGGGCAAGGAATACGTCATGCACGACGGCGACGTCGTGGAGTTCCGCTTCAACAACTAGCGAGCCTCGCAGTGTCGCACGACCGGCTTTCGCTGTCATGCCACTATGACGTATGGCAACAAATCCCGTCCCGCGCACGAACACGCTCGCACTCGTCGGATTCATTGCCTCCTTCATGATCCCGGTTGTCGGCATAGTGCTGGGTGCGATGGGGCGCAAGCAGATCACGTCGAGTGGGGAGTCCGGTCGCGGGTTAGCTCGCGCGGCGATCATCATCGGAATGTTGGGCACACTGATCCAAGTCGCGTTCTTCGCGGTCTGGCTGACCCTTATGACTGCTGGGATCGCGCAGAGCGGCCTTCTGAGCTAGAGCCTTGGGGACTATTCGGTCTTTCTGGAAGAAGCTGGTCAAACCTCCCATTCCCGACGAAACCCTAGATCCGTTTCGGGGCGGGGTTGGTGTCTTAACGAGGGGCGGTTGTGTCGCCTTGCGGGTATCAGCTCGGTCACCACGGAACGTAAAGCGCGTTACAAGACCGCTCTATCGCTAGTGCATGATGATCTCGCTAAACGCGTGTTCATAGCCTCTGGGTCGAGCGAGTGTTGGCTCACTGATATCACTGAGCATTGGACGGCGAGGGAAGGGAAGCTGTATCTCTGCGCGATCAAAGACGTGTGGTCGAACAGGATCGTCAGGGTTGCCATCGATGACCGTATGAGAGCATTGCTTGCAGTTCGGGCACTCGATAACGCCGTGTTGCAGCGCGGGTATCCCGAAGGCGTAATTGTTCATTCAGATTGTGGCACGCAATTTGGTTCCAGGAAATTTCGGAGCGCTTTGAAGCGTCATGGACTGCACGGGTCGATGGGGCGGTGGGCCCGTGCGGGGACAATGCCGCGATGGAATCGTTCTTCAACCTGTTACAGAAAAACGTTCTCGGCCGGCAGTCCTGGGCAAGCCAACAGGAGTTGCGCCTCGCGATCGTGTCATGGAACGAGGGGACGTGTCACCGCAAGCGACGACAACGCCGCCTAGGAAACCTGACCCCAATCGAGTGTGTGAGCCATAACGATGGAAGCCGCCACCAGGGTGGCATAGACCCCAGACTCAGACCAACCGGCATCAATCCCACCAGATTGAACTGCGAAGCGGCTTCCATAGGAGATGCACCCACGATCAAAACTATCGCAAGAAGCCGCATCAGAACTCCGCCCGAATTGCGCGCTTACAACGGCATCAGCAGCCGCACGTGAATAGATTGACGCCTTGTTGGTTCGATCTTGAGAATCACGGGTCTCGTTTACAATATTTTCTTGGCCGCACCGAACTAGCTTGCGGTCTGTTCGAAGCGTGACACACGGATAAATTGCCCTCAAATGCGCCATTCGGTGCATCTGGCGACCAGCTCAGCGGAAGATCAAGGCTCCATCAGGTGCTCAGTAACCCTCCACCGCGTTCATATGAGCCTCAACACCGAGTCCTGACCTTCGCGGGTTGTTGAGACCCGAGAGAGGGGTAGCTTGGAACGGTTTGTCACACCAGTCCGACAAGCCGCCCCTTCTCAACGGCGTCAATCCGCGACCGAGCGCTGAGTTTCTCGTAGATGTTTCCGGTGTGGCGCTTAACCGTGCCCTCACTGATCGACAACCACGACGCGATCTGCTTGTTGGACATAGCTTGCGCGAGCAGACGGAGAACTTCACACTCGCGGGGAGACAGGAGTTGCTTTTCGAACGCAGGCAAGTCGGGAGGAGTAAGTGTCGAGACCACCCTCGAGAGCTCGGCTAGGAGCTCGAGCTTGGTGACCGTTTTTGTCATGAAGGTGTCGGCACCCGCGCGTAGGACTTGCTCGCGCAGAATGCGATCGGAGTGCATGGTTAGCACCGCGACGGAAATGGCGGGAGCCCTACGCTTGGCGGATCGGATAGTACATTCAACGGGGGAGTTGCCCATATTCACGTCTAGAACTAATAGATCGGGCTGCAGGACGTCCACGGCACTAAGCGCGGCCGACCCGTCGCCGACCTTTGCGAGGACGGCGAAAGTGCCCTGAGACTCGAGCAGCGCTGAGAGACCGTCACGGTATAGCTCGTGGTCATCAGCGATCACAACGCTGAACACTAGGGGAGCTCCTGCACCGACACGCGCCCCAGTGGTACGACTAGGTCCACGGATGTGCCGACCGCCCCACTATCGACTATGAAGCTGGCGCCGACTATTTGCGCGCGCTCCTTCATACTCCTCAGCCCGGAAGGTGAAGCTGTTCCGGAAGCGAAGCCGCCACCATCATCGGTAATAGACAGAAGTAGATGCGCATCTGTCCACCGAAGCCTGACGACAATCTCGTCGGCGTTGGCGTGACGCCGAGCGTTTCGCACCGCTTCGACCACTATTGCGAACAGTTCCTCGTTTACTGAGGCAAGGAGGCTACGCCGCACTCCGTGACTCTCGAGTCTGATCGGTGGACGCTCGGGGAGGCGGCGAATCAGCTCGTCTACTGCGGACTCGATCGACTTGCCCTCGACCATCGGACGAAGTGCGATGGCAAGATCTTGGATATCTACCAAGCTTGCGCGGAGCTCGTCTTCCGCGATATTCAAGTTGTCTGTGCCCCCGAACTCTTGCCCTGCAAGCTGTATCTGTTGCAAAGCATTCGCAAGCCGATGTGCAACTCGGTCGTGCAACTCGCGCGCGATGGCTCCTCGTTCTTCGCGGTTCGCTCGCGCCAGCCTCGACAGGATGAATTCGACGTACGCTATCGCACCCGGAGGGAAACGCCGCCATATCTCGTTGTGGAGTACTTTGGCTATGAGGATCGGGCTAACGTCTTTGTGCGCCTGAGCAACCAGCGGCAAGGCGACGTCGAACACCACCTCCGCAGCCATTAAAGGCTCTGCCGGGTGCCGTTCGGTTTGAGCTTCGCTCGTTGCGATATCGGCGAAGTCCGTGGTGACTGCGTAACGAACGGATAGCGGATCTTCGTTGAAATGTTTGCTCTCGATTCGCGCGTGAGTTCGCTCAAGGATGTCTCGAATGGTTTCCTCGAGGTCGGGCGCGAGGATTCCATTCGTTACCATAGTGAGCCCGATCGAATGAAGGTCAGCAGCTACCGCCGAGATAACTGCATCCGTCGGCATCAACTCATTCATTGAGAACCCTTCAAGTAATGGTCCTCGAATCCTAGACGAGATTGAATACGTCTGGCTAGCCGATTAAAGATGCTCGGGATTCAGCCTTTCTGGCAACCCATATCGAGACTATGAAAGCCGCTGCTATAGCGACAAGTACGAGAGTCCAGCCCGTGACGGTTGCTAACGATGTGACCAGCTCTTCGGGCCGACCGCTTGGAGAACAGAAGAGGCCAGGCGGGAACACGCTGCGACGGAACCCCACGTGTAGACCAACGTTCTGGAAGCCGAGCGCCTCGATGCATGCACGAATGGCATCGTCTGGATAGAGCGCGTACTGGGACCTCCATATCCATCCGCCAAGTACCAGTCCACCGACCAGTCCGATGACGCCACTGCCGCCCACTCCAACGCTGTGGTCATTAGCTCCGATCGCAATCGTTGCGACAGCAAAAGCGACACAGAGTAGTAGAGGGAATGCGAACTCTAACCCCGCCGGCCGCAGCTGCAGCATCATGAGCGACGTGAAAGCCGCAACCCCGCTCGATATGAGAAGAAGGGATCCAGCCCTATTCCTCATCGATCTTCTGTCCAAGAGTGTCCTGCCAAGCCTGCGCTATCCCTTCTACGTCAGAGTATGTTATCTCCCCTGGGCCAACGATTGGTATGCCGACTTCGGCTCCGTAAATACCGCTTCGCATCAACGTGACGTTTGGCTCGAGCGAAGTCATGGCGTCAATTGCCCAGTCGTAGGCGAGGGCCAGATCGTTGCCGAATTTGAGGCTCAAAAAGCTCGAGTATCGTGTGAGACAGCCTCCCGTAGACGGGTCATAGTGGTTGGCTACAGCCGTCGCGATGTCGGGAGCCGTCAGCATGGCATCGGCCAAGAGCATCGCGTCGATGTCCTCATCGAAGTCGCTCGGGCCGAAGGGCGTGTCCCCATTCGGGCGCGCGATCATTAGTCGGCCAAATGAGTAGGCGTCCAAGCCTGAGTCGGAACGACGAGCGTGGACGAACCTACCCATGACCTGGGCGACGTCGCCGGCCCAGCCAGCCATGTCTCCGGTCTCGCAGTATCCGAAGTTTGAAGGGTTCTCCTTGAGCTTCCCGTGGAGAGACGCCGCGAGGTGGTTGGCGTTGATGTGATGGCCGCTACCGGGGCTGATTAGCCCGAAAACTCTCGCGACTGACAAACGATTGACGAAGGAGATCCAACCCGAGTTGACAGGCCCGAGTAGCCACGTCCAGGTTACGTCGTCGTAGCGTGGCTGACGCAGATACTGGAGCACCAGATCTGTGTCGGTCTCTGTCCCTGACCAGCCCGGCAGCGAGCGGTAGTAGACAGCTTGACTGTGGAGCCAGGAAAAGTAGGTCACCATGTTTTCGGGTGTCCGTAGCGAGGTCTCTCCAGGATTGCGGCCAGAGGCGATGTCCTTGTCGATGGCAATGGCTCCACTGCCCGACCCGATCGAATACTCGAGGATCTGGTCGAATGCCCAGTCCGACGGCAGCGGGAAGCCAAGGTTGCCGCTGTAGCCAGTCGACATGCCACCGACAAAGCTAGAGGCCGAGAACCCCTCGGCCGACACGATCGAGCAGGTGTTGCGCGCGCCGTAAATTCCTACGGAGTAGTCGCTGTTGATGCTCGAGAAGGCGGTCTGGATACCTTCGAAGTGAGGTACAACGAGGTCCCACACTTCGCCCTCGAGCGCGTCAAAATCGATGGCGAAGTAGATGACCGTACCAGGTCTAAAGCCATAGGCGCGTGCGGCGGCATGTGCTGCTTTGCCAGCTTCGAATCCTTGGTCTGACGAGAAATATTCCGATGAGTCGCCCCCGACTTGGAAGATCGGAAAGACGGACATGCCGTTGTTGAAAATTGTCGTGAGCTCGCCGGGCTTGATCTTCTTGTCGAGCGTACCCCCGGGGTAGTTGGTGAGGTACCGGCCGACCGTCGTGTATCCCGCGCTCAGCAGCGTTGTCGCGCGAGCGTTGGTGATCGTCGTGACGCAGTCACAGGCGGTGCCGGGGCGATTGACATCGCCGGTGCTCACAAGGAGTGACGCCCACGTTGGGAAGTCGGAGTTGCTTGTGACGGGCAGCGCAACAAATGCCTGGAAAGCATCGGTCGCAACCTTTGTCAGAGATCCGTAGATTCCGTCGAAGGGAAGCGAGTAGCCGTTGAAGGTCAGGGCGGCCTGGAAGAGCCGGATCATCCTTCTAGCGCCGTCCACGGAGCCGAGGCTCGCATTGCCGTAGTTGATGATTCCCTGCTTCGTGCCCGGACCAAGGTTTCCGTTCGCGACACCGTCATCCATGCCGATCTCGTATTGGATGGCGAGCATGAGCCCGTACTGCACGTCGCGCGAGAACAGTCCGTCGCAGGGGATGAGGAAGTATGCAGCGCGGTCCTTGTACCGGCCGTTCATCCATCTTTGGATGTCGCGGACAGCAGTCGTCCCGGATCCGACGACGACGTAGGCGTCCATCGTCAGAAGGCTCTTGAGCATCTTGGGCGTTACAGCAGATCCGGAGCCGAGGCCCATCGCCGTCCGGACTTGACTCACCGACGTCGTGACGTCCGACGTCCAGGTGCCGAAGCTTGTGTCCCCCCAATACCCCTTGCACCAGAGTGCGCACTGAAGGATGCCAACGATATTGGCGTTCGACTCCGTCGATTTGATGTTCCCGTGCGACGTGAGGGTGCTCAGCGTGAGTGACCCAAACGTGTCCGAAGGAGACGAGATGCCCAGCTCGATCTGTAGGGCTCGTGTTAGCGAGTACATCGTGTCCCACCCAGTGAAGCCATCCGTGGGCGCTGGAACGTAGCCTAGCTCCCCGCCGTAGGTCGTGTTGAGCCAGTTCTGAGAGGTCTGCACCCAGATGTCCAATAATCTTTCCTTTACTGGTTGCCGCGCGCAGCGCGAGGGAGGTCTTCGGTAGGAGTGCCCGAGAAACGGATGGTCTCGCGCCCCGTTTGTCTTTGCCAAACATCCGGGCCAGCACCAGGTGCGAGGGTTACGGTGGAAGCCTTCGTCATTGCTGGGGCTCCGTCGGCCTCCTGGGTGACGAGACGAATCGTTCGCTTAGACCCGCTGGGTGTGGCGTCGAGCAACGTAATCGTAAACTCCCATCGATCACCGAATTTCGTGAGCACTGTGTTATAGACCTCGGCGAAAACGGAACCTGGCGGCATTACGCTGCGCTCGGAGTCGACGGATGCGATTTGTGAACGATCCAGCGAAATCGTCAAGGTCGCGCCAGCGGGAATCTCGCCTGGCCCGACACTCTCGATTGAGACGCTTGAAGGATACGGGTATGGCTCTGAGCCTTTGCTCGTGAGGCCCCAAACGGCCGACAGCTTTCCTCCCCATGCAAGGCCGTCAGCAGCAAGAATCTCCGGCTCCCAGACGTCTGTGAACCCACCGGCTTGATTTGGGCTCAGCCCAACTCCGATTCCCTCGGATGCGTCTATCCCGTCGTTCGGATAGAGCGGGCGGATGACGAAAGGGAGGGCGACCGAAACTGAATCCCACGCGCCGAGGCTGATCATGGGCGCGAGGTACGCCGCAACGTCGCGATCTTCCGTCTGATCGCGGGCAACTTCGGGTCCCAAGACAACGCTGTCTTCATCGCCGACGGCGACGCTTTCGCCCATCGTGATGAGTCGCGCATCTAAGTCGGCTTGAACCTCCACCACGCGGGGAGAGGTATCTTCTGCCGTGATCTTGATCGAACTAGGAAAGGCCAGCCGGTACGCGACGGTGAAGTTCGATGAAAAATACCGAAGCTCTCGTAGGCTCCCAGGAGCCGAATTCCACGCCGGTGGAGCGGAGGACGTGGCGTGCGCAGCGGTGGGCTGAAAGAGGGCAATCGAAGAGGCGCCAGCTGCACTGGCGACGATCAGTTGGCGTCTCGTGAGATCCATGTCGTTGACTTAGATCTTGTTGGACGAAGGACCTGCCTCCGCAGTATCTTTCGATGTCTCGTTTCGGAGAATCCGGACTGACTGGCCCACGCTCCGGGCGAGTGCGGGAAGTTTCGCGGAACCGAAGAGCAGCAGTGTCGCCGCAAGCACAATCAGCGAATGCCAACCGGATATGTTGCTGAGCATTTCAGTCCCCTTTGTATCGTCGTTTCGAACGCTAGCACCGGATTTGACCGGCAAGGGATGCACGAAAGTCACATCCACCTTGGGCGCGCGCTTGGCGCTCAAATGTGCCTTGAACCCTGACTATGGGCGCTGATTCAGAACAGGTTTGTCAGCACCCCGCATTCGAGCCAACGCCTGTCGGCGTCTTGATACCGCGCGCAAGAGTTGCCGGCGCAAAGGTTCGCTCCAGATCGTTCCATGACTAGCCGTGCCTTGCGGTCCCGAAAATGTGACTTTGGTTGTATATGAAAGGTGTGGTCTGCCGCTCTAGCGTGAGAAACCAAACGAAGGAGACCTTGATGAGTGTTCGAAGTCGTAGGCCATGGCGAGAACTAGCAGGAGGTCTGGCCATAGCTGGAGTGGCAACTGTCATGCTTTCGTCGATCCCGGGCGTCGCTGTGGCGGGTTCAGGCGAGCCGCAATTCACGCCAGCTGCCGAAGTGCGGGACGCCTGGACTGAGCTCACGCGTACCGAACTCACGCGTTCGGCCCAGTATGCGCTCCCAGCGGGCGTGTCATTGCCGGACGCTCCGCCCAGCGTCTTGGAGAGCCGTGGCGGCTTCGTTCAGGAGGGAGTGTTCAACGTCGTGGCGGTGTATTTCTACGTGTGTGCATGGGAGGACAGCCTTGCTGGTGCTTTGGAGGGTGACAGGCCTTCCGAGGTCCAGCTGGCTCAGAATCGACTGACAGAGGTTGCTGAACTCCCGGGCGCGAAAGAGCATTTTCAGGACCTTGGACGGTGGACCTTGGAGATCAAGGAGCGGCTTGATGATGTGGACGCGCTCAAGGCAGACGTCTCGAACTGCACCTACTACTTGGAGGGTGGAAGCAAGTGATCCAGAATAGGAGCTCGTCGCGCGCGCTGCGTCTGAGAGCAATAGGGGCAGCCCTGCTTCTGGGGGTCGGTCTCACGGCAGTTGTGAGTCAAAGCGCCTCAGCTGCAACGTCCTCATTCGGGTACTACATGCCCGGCAGCGGAGGCGTCTACTGGTTTCCGGACACGTGGAGCCACGGCGGAGGGAGCATTTCCATTAACCCAAGTTCTGTCCCGGCGTGTGGCGGGTACGTGAATGTCGGCGCATGGAGCCCGCAGACAGGATTGCAGTTCACGAATTCAATCCGGCTTACCTCCCCATCTGGTTCTCGGACGTTTACAAACGCTTCGAGCGGAGGAACTTACATTGCCCCAGTAGGTTTTAACCTCGATGCCCGGCGAATCGGTGCCTGTGGAAACACGTCGCCAACGGATCCGCTTACGTGGTTCGCTGGAACCGTAACCTACTAAGGAGTATTGTGAGACGTTTGCTGTCTGCGGCCATCTGCGCCGGAATGCTTATATCTGTTTCTGCGTGTGCACAAGTTGAGCCACCAGCGTCCACCGAAGTTTCGTCAAGCGCAACGTCGACCTCCTTGGAGGACGGCAACGTCGGTCTGTGCCATTCGCTGTCGATTGAACTCATGACGGTGGAGGGCGTGGTCGCGGGGTATCAGGCCGGTGAGCTGAATAGAGAGTCGTTCGACTACATGATCGCCACTATTGCCGGAGGCTTCCCGGTTCTCGGAATTTTGCACAAGGATGCGGCTTTGAGCAGCCAGGTCGACAACTTGCGTTCGGCGATCACGGAGCTGGCCGCCGACGGTTCCGAGCCGGCCATGGGGGATGCGTCAGAGTTGGGGGAAGCGACGACGGCTCTCGCCGCCGAATGTGAAGCGGCAGGCGCACCTTTGAGTTTCTACCAGTTGCCACAGGCGGGCTAGTCGCGCATGATTCGACATAACGACGCCTGACGCGAATAGCGTTGGGCGTCGTTAGCGTTCTGAATAACCTTTGAATCGTTTATCCCCGGGCCTACGACAGACCATCTTGGCCCATAACCGGGAAGATCCTCTTAGGCGCAGGAGGATTCTGGTACGGCTGAAGGTTTAAGTTTCTCCAGTCAACGCCGTGCCCTGTTGTGTTGCGCGTGAGCGTTCAAGCCGAAATACGTATCGAGTTCGGAACGTCGTGGAGTTCCGCTTTAACGTGTAATTTTCTACTCTGATCAAGGCTTTCATTCCTATTTCGCGGGCCGAGTTCTGACTCAACGTTACGTGTGTGGCTGATCCCTCAAGGGAGAACCTGCGGACGCTGTTGCGGTGTTATGCCCATGCGTGTGGCCTCACGGGAGGGGGCATAGGAGCTCCTACGAGATTGCGGGGCTGGCCTCCGGGAGAGCGCATTAGTGTACGGCAGGTGACTAGCGAGCCAACTGGTGTTGAATCGCACGCCTACTGCGATGTGACGCGATTAGCTACCCGCTTTCGGATCCTGCAAGCTGGATTCCAGGTGAGGTACCGAACCCGTTCGAGAAGGCGCCCGCAACTTGGCGGCGAGCCCGGCGCGGGCGTTACAACCTTGGCGGAGATTCTCAAGCGGACGCCAAAGCAACTGCGGGATGTCCTCGGTGGAGTCAATCAGTGCCCTATACCCTTCCTTGCTGCCAGCGAGGAAGTGAGCACGATGCTCCAATGTAACTTGCAATTGAACTGCTAAGGGAAGTATTTCCAAAGCTACAGTTTATGTGAACAGAGCGGAGTGTCATGGGGAAGAAGCAGGCTCGCGATTTGCCTACGAGGCGAATGGTCGCGGCTGATGATGAGGGTCTTGCCGCGAGCTTTGCGCGGATGGAGGAAGTGTTTGGTCGAATGAACGAGGGTGAGAACCCGAGGGACTACGTGGTTCGTGGACCTGCGATCATCGCGGAGCATGCTCAGGCCATTGCGGAGTCGCTGTTGGACGCCGACGCTTTCGACGTCATCGAGCTCATGCGGATGCGCGAGATGCCGCTGACCCTCGAGGGCTACCGTGAGAGCCTTGCTGATCAGCTGCCGGCTGCTGTTGAACTTGTTGCGCTCATTCTCCTCGCCAGGGGACAGCGCGCGCCGGTGTCGACGCCGACGAACAAGACCCGCCCCGCAGGTTTGATTCCCGACCTGCATAATCGGGCGAGTGAAATGCTCACCTTGGGGTCGTTCACTTTATTCAGCGCGGGTGAGCGTAACGAATTCGGGCCGCTGACATCGTTGTCCGCCCAGTACGTCAGCCACGATCTGACGGTGCAGTTCACGCAGTACGCGCACATCCATGACGAGATCAACGAAGCGCTGTTCTCGTCACGCCACCTTGGTGACCTGCTCCTGCAGACTCTTGGCTTCAGTTACGAGGACTTTTGCTCCGTGCGCGAGGCAATCGTTCACGTTCATGGTGAGAAATTCTTCACCATCCGCGACACTATCGGCGAGATGTTCGAGCAGTGCGACGAGAAGAAGAACGATCCTACGTATGACAGGGACGCGCGCGCTGCTCTAATGAGCCTGCTGGAGCTTCCTGGAGAGCGCGCAACTCTCACCATTCAAGAGATTTCTGAAGCGTCGGGCGTGCCGGCAGATCGAACGCAGGCCGTCCTGGATCGTTTCAGCCTGTCCTTCAACGGTACAGACGACGCGTTTGCCGTGGTGACGAAATTCCTGAGCGGGGACAACGCCTTCCGATCCGCGTCGCTGGTCAAGGACGCGGATGGCAACTACATCCTGATCGGCAAGCCGATCGGCACTGACTGCTTCCGCCAGGTCGTCGAAGAGGCGCTTAAGGCAGTCCCCGCAAAGTTTCGCCGCTACGAGAAGCGCCGGGTGCTCGTGAGCGAGCAGCTCGCGCTGAAGCATCTTGCCGCCCTCCTTTGTTTCGATGCCTCCTACGCAAACCTCAAATACTTCCGCGCAAATCCGGGCATCGAGATTTCTGAACTGGGACCCGATGCCGAGAGCTTCAATTCGATCGCTGAGCAGACGGAAGCAGACGGGCTGTTCATCATTGAGGATGTCGCGATTTGCGTGGAGGTGAAGGCAAAGAGCATCTCCAATCAGGCGCGACGGGGGAACGTCCAGAGATTATCCGCCGACCTGCGGGACACGGTCGGGAGCGCGACCGACCAGGCGCTGAGGCTCGAGAACCATATCCGAACCAATCATGGGCTGTGGCTCGAGAGTCTCGAATGGTTGGACCTCTCGGAGGTTCGCGAACTTCGCTCGGTAACCGTCTACCTCGATGACTTTGGCCCGCTGTCCACGGCCTTGGACGAACTCGTGCGTGCCGAAGTCCTGGGAAACGATCGTTTCCCTTGGCTCGTGACGCTCCACGACCTGAGCGTCATTGCCGAGGTCATCGATCGGCCGGCGGAATTTCTGCTCTATCTGCGACGTCGTACCGAATCAGAAGTGTCGTTGAAATTCTCAGCTATCGACGAGCTCGATCTCTTCATGCTGTTCCTCTCCGGTGGTTTATGGGTTGAACCGGACCCTGATCGGGTAAGCGAAGAATTCCTAGGCGTTGCGCGTTCCACGGGGAAGGAGCGTCGACGGTATCAGGAATCCGCTATCCCCACTCGAGTGATGACTCAGACCGACCCGCTGGACGCATGGGTGTACTTCCAGGAAGGATCGAGCGAAGTGGAAGCGGAGAAGGCTTCCTTTGGTGTTTTGCCGGTTATCGCCCAGATCGTCGATTTCCTTTATGAGGGGCGCAAGCCAGGGTGGTTCCGCTTCAGCGCTGACCTGTTGAACCTTGCTGAGGAGTCGCAAGAATCGCTGGGTGACATGGTCGAACGCTTGGTGCTAATGACCCGGCAGGACGGTCTTCACCACAATTCGTTGATGTCGTTCGCCGGAGCGTGGGGCCACCCGACGCTATTCATGGGCACCAAGCCTCGGAACATGTCCATCCAGGAGGCCAGCTCCCGGCTCGCGGCCTACGGATTCGCGAAGAAGCACCAGATTCAGTCGGATCGTGCGCTCATGGTGGTCTTTGACGAGGAACAGCGCATCAAATCGATCCGTTATGACAACGCTCCTCCGACGGAGAATAAAGAGCTTGATGGCTTCGTTGAGCAGATGGGCCTTATCCCTCCAGCTGTCATGGGGCGTCCGATCCCGCCGTCGGCGCGACGGGCGACCGCTAGGCTGAATCCGAGTCGAAAGTCGAAAAAGCGGGGCAAGCGGGGCCGCTAGCGGCGGCCCTTCGTAGTGCTCGCGCGTACCTGTTGTTAACCGTGGCGACGTGATGGAGTTCCGCTTTAGCGTGTCGCTGGACTCTTCACGAGCATGCCAGAGCGGCGTTATGAAACCGAGTGGCAAGACCATTCGGGCCTGGCGCATTGAGCGCTGTCTGTGATCGGCATTGTGACGGTGACGTGGCTTCTAATGTGTCTCGCTCAGGGCATTCCGACGCCGTGCGCGCTCGCAAATCTGTGCTCGGCGCCCGACGTTCGTGTCGCTTCGGCGCTACAGCTCGGAGGGTTGATCCTCCTGCCTGCAGCAGTGCTGCTCTTCACAGCTCGGGCCGAATGTACCTCGGGTGAGTCCGTGCCGTCTCGTACACGGTGCTTGTAGTGTTGGCTGTCATAGACCTCGACACCGTGCTGTTCGCGGCGGATTCGCTGTCCTAATCAGCCAGCCTTATTGCGACCTCTTCGAAAGTGAGTTGATGCTGATGTCCGGCGATCTCCTGAACTTACTTCTGCCTATTCTCGGAAGATCACTAGATCAGCGCTTTAACGTGTTCGACGTCATGCATCACGGAACCCACGAGAAACAACTCTCAAATGTCTTTGGTTGGTTGCTCGATGCTGGCGGCTCCCATAATCTTGGAGATTCATTTCTCGGCATCTTTATCGATGAGATTAACACTGCACGAGTGAAGGACAAGCCTCTATTCCCAAGCCAGGGATATCTGGTGCGACAAGAGGTAAACACGACACGAATCGATGAAGCTGCCGATATCGCTGACATCGTGATCGATAACGATGAGTTCAGGATTGTGGTGGAGAACTTTCATTCGTCAGACGGTCACGGACACGATTTCGGGCAGTACTCCCGCTACAGCGTTAGCGAGGGACGTATCGGGGCGGTTGTGCTTCTCTGTCGCGACGAAGATAGATCGCGGCTCACTGACGGGTGGGAAGACGCTCATGTCTTGACGTACAGCGGATTGCTCACCCAGCTGAACCAATTGGTAGATGGTGATGCTCTATATCGCCGAGAAAATCCAGATGTGGTTTCATTTGTTGAGCAGATGCACCGCAAGTTTTCTACCGAGGCGGGTGTTGTGGGAGATCGAGAAGTTCTTAAGTTCCTTCAGGTGATGACCGAGGTGGGTGAGGGAGTCCGTTTCAGGAAGACGCCCCACGAGCAGGCCGCTGAGGAGTTCGCAAGCGAATTAGCCGCGCAGGCGCGGCAGCGGTACCTCGAAGCGCGACAGCTACTTCAACGAATCAAAAATCTTCTGAGGTCATTTGCCGATGGACCAATTCGCTCGCAGCTGAAGACAACACTTGATGACGATGTTGTGCGGGGCCTGCAAACCAATTACAAGGGCAACTACCAGTGGACTGTCGCGCTTGATCTGGCGACTATTCCAAGCTTTCCCAGCCCAATTACTGTGCAACTTAAGTTCGGGCCGAGTGCTTGGTTTGCGAATGAACAAGACCCTATCTGGAAACATCGCGTCTCGCCCGAGCACACGGACTACTCGCGTGTTTTTGTCACCCGCACGGACACGCAGACAGTGGTTGAGTCTGGCGTCACTTTGTACGAGGTGCTCGACGTCCTGGACCCAAGCGACCACAGACTCCACGATGTCATCCTTGATCTGCTGGGTGAAGCGAGCAACTCTCTCTGATCATTGTCGCCGCTGCCTCCTCGTACCGATGATCGTTAGGTAATCGATTCGCTAGGTTAATCGGCTACGGAACGTGGTGGAGTTCCGCTTCAACAACTAGCGAGCTTGGCAGTGTGGCACCACGGACTTCCTCAGTCGTGCCAAGATCACTCATGACAACAAATTCGGTGCCGCGCACGAATACCCTTGCACTCGTCGGATTCATCGCGTCATTCATGATCCCGATTGTTGGCATCGTGTTGGGAGTGATGGCGCGCAAGCAAATTCAGGTGAGTGGGGAGTCTGGTCGAGGGCTAGCTCGCGCTGCGGTCCTTATCGGCGTTCTGGGCACGCTGTTCCAACTAGCTTTCTTCGTCGTCTGGCTTTCGCTTATGACGGCTGGGATCGCGCAGAGCGGCCTTCTTGGCTAG
>Ga0307486_1001802_pt1 | contig 15683 bp, 15 predicted proteins | sample CBIW02metaG_FD_203663 | JGI IMG/M metagenome (GOLD analysis project Ga0307486, IMG submission 203663) | Sea-ice brine microbial communities from Beaufort Sea near Barrow, Alaska, United States - CBIW 0.2 | ecosystem: Environmental > Aquatic > Marine > Coastal | place: USA: Alaska | collected... | reverse complement strand
TTTTCTGCGGCTCATCTACTTACTCCTTTTGATAATTATAATTTATCATCTAGGTACTAAATAGTGTATCCACTCCAACATTATCACCTTATAAATCATATCGCCTCACTCAATCAGGTTTGATTGTAGAAGTTTGGATTACAGCTACGGCCCTAATCAACGCCGAGAATAAAGTTTATTCAATTGCGACCACTGAACGCCTGGTATCATAGATAGAAAGTTTAAAGAGAAAGGTAATGGAGAAGAACATAGACAAAAAAGAGCCCCTGTGGGTAAAAAAGAAAGGTCCTAAAGATGGAGATTCAGTGTTATTAAATGCTCAAGCATTACGTAATAAAGCCGAGTTTATTCTAGATCAAAAAAATACCAATCGATCTAAGCGTATTGACATTCTGAGCAATGAAGAAATCCTTAAAGTTATCCATGAACTTCAAGTACATCAAATTGAACTTGAGATGCAGAATGAAGAACTTCAAAGAACCCAACAGACATTAACGGTAGAAAAGCAGCGTTATTTTGATCTCTATAATTCTGCACCTGTAGGTTATTGCACGCTCTCGGCTGAAAATTTAATCACAAAAGCCAACCCTATGGCGGCTACCTTACTTGGAATAAACCAAAACGAATTGGTAGAACAGCCCCTCTCACACTTTATTCACCCAGAAGACCAAGATATCTATTATCTTTGTCGTAAAAAATTACTGGATACTCAAAAACAACAGCATTTTGAGTTACGCTTACAAATCAAAAATAGCGCTGAATTATGGGTATATGTGGTCGCTTCTATCGAAAAAATTGCAAAAGACTCCTATGAGCTTCGATTGGTATTGACGGATATCTCTGATCGAAAAATATATGAAAATGAATTACACCGAATTGCGAAATACGATGCCTTAACCAATCTACCCAATCGTACTCTACTATCTGATCGCCTTTATCAAGCCATCGCTATGTCACTTCGGCATAATCAGCCATTGGCCATCTTATGTATTGGTCTAGATGGTTTCAAGGACATTAATGATCGATATGGTCATGAGGTAGGAGATCGGGTGTTGATTCTGCTTGCTGAAAGAATGAAAAATATTATGGGTCATGAAGACACCCTTTCTCGATTTGGAGGAGATGAATTTGTCGCCATCTTACTCAATTTATCCAGTATAGAATATGCCATCCCCAAAATTAACCACCTCACCGAAGTCATTAATCAGCCCATTAACATCAATGACATGACTATCCAAGTAACAGCCAGTATTGGAGTTTCTCTATACCCCCAACAGGAGCATGTTGACTCCGACATACTGTTGCGACAAGCCAATCAAGCAATGTATCATGCCAAACTTTCTGGGAAAGACAAATACCATATTTTTAATACCCATAACGATGACACTTTACGCTATAAATATAAATTTATCGCAGGCATGGATGATGCCTTAGAGGCATCTGAATTTCACCTCTATTACCAACCCATGGTAAATATGAAAACCGGTAAAGTGATTGGTGTAGAAGCACTAATTCGCTGGCACCATCCAACAAAAGGTTTATTAACACCTAAAGAGTTTTTACCAATTATTGTTGGTAATAAATTAACTGTAAAGCTTGGAAACTGGGTCATTAAAACTGCTCTAGCTCAAATGGAACATTGGTTGGCTCATGATGTTGTTCTCAATGTCAGCGTCAATATCGATGTTCTGCAACTTAAAGAAAACAACTTTGTTGTCAATTTACAAAAGATGCTGGAAACTCACCCAAGCATAAATCCAGAAAATCTAGTCTTAGAAATCATAGAAACCGGTCAAATCCATGACTTAGAAATAGTTTCAAACGTTATAAAGCAGTGCCAAATACTAGGTTTTTCATTCGCTCTAGATGACTTTGGTACAGGTTATTCCTCATTAACTTACCTCCAAAAGCTGCCTGTAAGTTGCCTTAAAATGGACAGAAGTTTTATTAAAAATTTACAGAATAATCCAGATAACATACTCACTTTAAAGGGCATTATAAGCCTGGCAAGCGCTTTTAGGTTGGACATAATAGCGGAAGGTATAGACACCATTGAACATGGCGAAATATTGATTGAAATGGGTTGCGAGCAAGCACAAGGGAATGCAATTTCCTATCCAATGCCAGCAGATGAGTTACCCGGGTGGTTAGAAACTTGGAAGGCCCCTTCATCCTGGAAAAATGCAATGCCTCAGTAGAAAGTGCCCTCTAACCTCTGACGGGCGGAGGATTGAGAACCACACTTACAGAAGAATTTTCAGTATACTCAATCAAAGGTCAAACTATGGGCCTTTTACCTTAATTAACTTCATCTCAAACTGAGTAAACCCCTTTTAAAATGTTCTATAGCCTTTTTTCTTTGGCTTTGGCTTTTTAGGGACCTTGTCAACCGTTCCTTCAAGGACCGGCTTTTCTTTAATGGGGCGTTCATACTCCATCCACTCATCAAGCTTGTCCCAAACGGTATTCAAACCATCACGTTTTAAGGAAGAGAATAGCTGTGCTGTAGCGCTTGGGTACTCTTCTCTAAGCATCGCCTGTAATTTTAGAAGGCTGGCTTGCGCAGGGCCTTTTTTAAGCTTATCTGACTTAGTCAATAAAACATGGATGGGTAAACCAAGAGATTCACACCAATCCAACATCTGTAAATCAATTTCCGTAGGTGGCATTCTGCAATCCATCAATAAGATTAAGCCTTTCAAGCCCTTACTTTTTTCAATGTACTCAGTAAGTCCAGCTTCCCATGCACGTTTAATTTTTACATTAACTTTGGCAAAACCGTATCCTGGCAAATCAACCAGAGCACGCGTCTCATCCACCAGGAAAAAGTTAATTAACTGGGTACGTCCGGGAGTTTTACTGATTCGAGCTAAACCTTTTTGCGATGTAATGACATTTAAAGCACTGGATTTACCTGAATTGGAGCGACCGGCAAAGGCCACCTCATGCGTTAAATCATCAGGACAAAGCGCTAATGTTGGTACGCTTTTAAGATAGGTTGCTTGTTGGTATAAAGGATGTTGCATAATTAAGAGTTTTCCAAAACGTTAATACTTTATCAATGGTGTGCAACAGTATATACTTTATCCTATTTTTTAACGACTCAAACCGTGCAAAACCCTCTAAAATCAAAGGGAATTGCAGTTCAATACGAACTTAAGCGGACCATTGAAAACCAAATAATAGATGCCTAATGACTGAATCAAAAATACCTACAAGCGCAAACGCGGTTCCAAAATCGATGAAAAAAAAGCAACCTAATCAAATCTTGAACTTTTTTGGCTCAATGAATTTAGCGGTGACTTTACTAATGATGCTCTCAATTGCATCGGTTATCGGCACGGTCTTAAAACAAGACGAAAGCACGCAAAATTACATGATTCAATTTGGGCCTTTTTGGGCCGAAGTTTTCAATAGTTTAGGCTTGTTTCATGTCTATGGCGCGGCCTGGTTTATTCTCGTTCTACTCTTTTTACTGCTTTCAACCAGTATTTGTGTAACCCGCAATACTCCAAGCTTTTTAAAAGACATGAAGCAGTATAGCGAAAAGTTGTCACGTGCAGCACTACAGCACCAGCCTAATAACACTACCTTTGAGGGTACTGTTAGCCTTGAAAGACAACAAGAACATGCTGTCGCTTTGCTCAAGCATAAAGGGTATAAAACTAAGACGCATCTTCGTGATGATGGCAGTGTGACTGTCGCGGGCCTAAAAGGTAAATGGAATCGATTAGGCTATTTCCTTACGCATATCTCCATTATCGTTATTTGTATAGGGGCGTTATTAGACAGCAATTTACTTTTAAAATATCGTGAACTCACTGGCTCTTTGGAGGCTGAAACCCGTACCGTCGGTTTGGATGAAATCAATAAAAACTCTTGGTTAGGTCCTGAAAACTTGTCGTTTAGAGGTTCTGTAAATGTCGCTGATGGTGGTAAAACCGATGTCCTGTTTTTGCCTTATGAAGATGGTTATTTAGCACAAAAATTGCCTTTTACTATCGTCAATAAACAATTTAGAATCAAATATTACGATACCGGAATGCCTAAGTCTTTTGAAAGTGATTTGATTCTCACAGCACCGGACCTCGATGAGCCAATTGTTGCGACGATTGCTGTTAATCACCCACTTCATTATAAAAATTACGCTATTTTTCAATCCTCATTTGCGGATGGTGGAACGACCTTAAAACTTAAAGTACATCCTTTACTTTCTCCTATCTCTAACCCGTTAGAGTTGGATTCAGCGATCAATAAAGTTGAGCCTTTAAAAACGCCTATGGGTAAATTTAAAGTCGAATTTAATGATTTTAAAATGCACAATATCATTCCTGCAACAGATGAGGAGAAAGCTTTAACGGGTCATAAAATGCATAACAATGGCCCAACCATTATCTTTAAGGTTCGTAATGATCAAGGGAAAGCTTGGGAGTATGAAAACTACATAATGCCGAGTCTGCAAGAAGGTCGTCTCTTCTTTATGACGGGTGTGCGTGAGAGTCAGGCCGAACCGTTCCGTTACCTCTTTATACCTGCTGATGCGAACCGTAAAAAAGACCGTTTCTTCAAGTTCTTAACCTTGCTCAATAATCCTATAAAATTTATGGATCTCTTTACCACTCAATTTCCTAGAACGCCGGATGTTTCTGAGAAAACCTATCAGTTACAAACGAAACTCATTCAGCAATTATTAGCTCTGTTTCGTTCCAAAGGCTTTAATGGTATTACTGAATTTGTGAAGAGCAATGTTCCAGAAGCGGATCGCAAGCAAGTGTCTGATTATTACTTTGGTCAAACCAGTTTTGCTTTACAAACCTTATACCTGGAAGTGCTGAAAGACGAGGGTGTTATTAAAACCCACAGTGATGAAATATCAGAATTTGATAAAACTTGGTTTGAAGATGCCTTAAATACTGTTGCGGGCCTAAGTGCTTATGGTCCACCCATGTATTTTGAGGTGGCTAGTTTTAAACAAATTCAAGCTACAGGACTACAAATTACCAAATCTCCCGGTAAAAATGTCGTGTTTTTTGGCAGTGCGATGCTTATAACCGGCGTATTCTTCCTATTTTATGTACGCCAACGTCGAGTGTGGATTCACATCAAACCCAACGCGAATACAGAATTAGATTCAGATTCAACAACATTTAGTTCTGAAATCACGATCGCGGCCAAAGATAATAGAGACTTACCTGAAACAACCACCGAATTTAACGGTCTTGTTAATCGAGTAAAAAAATTCAATAATAACAACAATCACGCATAATTATGGGGCGATAAACATGCAAACTGAAACCTATCTAGAAGAATTTAAAAACGAAGGAAAGAAGCCTTTCACCCTTAGGGATGTGGCTTGGATTGCTTTCGTCATACTTGGCAGTTTTTACGCATGGACGCAATATGGCGGACTGATGGATCAGTATGAGATTGGAATTTTAGGCGGAACAACCGTTGGTCTCATATTATTAGGACGTTTATGGCCGAGTTTACAGACGCTAACCGTTTCGGTGAGTTTAATGGTGATGCTCGCCTTATGGACCTACAATAGCCACGGCAACGTGATTACTGCCAATGAAGAAGCCTTCTTTTTGAAGTTTTTACTGTCTAGTCAATCGGCTATTATGTGGATGAGTGCGCTGTTTGTTATGGCCACTGCAACTTACTTCTTAGCATTATATAATAAATCGGACTTCACCTATAAAACGGCTAATTTCATGGTGTGGGCTGCAGCCACCTTTGGTTTAGTGGGCATGATGGTCCGCTGGCGCGAATCTTATATCATCAACTTCAATTACGGCCACATTCCAGTCAGTAGTTTGTACGAAGTATTTATCCTATTTGTAGTACTCACCTCTTTAATGTATCTGTTCTATGAGCAACGTTATAAAACCCGAGCTTTAGGCGGATTTGTTATGTTGGTGATCAGTGCAGCGGTTGGTTTTCTGCTTTGGTATACCTTTGGAAAAGACGCCCATGTCATTCAACCTTTAGTCCCTGCTTTAAAAAGTTATTGGATGAAAATCCATGTCCCCGCAAACTTTGTCGGTTATGGTTCCTTCTCTATTGCGGCCATGGTTGGGGTGGCTTATCTATTAACTGAACGCGCTTTAAAGAAAAACCCAGAAAGCAGTTTTGCCAGTAGAATGCCTGCTTTAGAAGCTATGGATGATTTGATGTATAAAGTCATCTCACTTGGCTTTGCATTCTTTACCATTGCAACTGTATTAGGCGCCGCCTGGGCCGCGGAAGCTTGGGGTGGTTATTGGTCTTGGGATCCAAAAGAGACGTGGGCGCTGATTGTTTGGCTGAACTATGCCGCTTGGTTGCATATGCGTATGTCTAAAGGTTGGCGCGGAGCACCGATGGCATGGTGGGCCTTTATCGGTCTATTAATCACTACTTTTGCTTTCCTTGGTGTGAATATGTTCCTATCCGGTTTGCACTCTTACGGTGAACTGTAAAATACTGAGGTTAACTTATGTTACGTAAAAAATTATTAACAACCGTGGTCGCCCTTTTAGTGACCAGTGGTCTATCCTTCTCTGCAACAAGTGCAGAGAGTAGGACATTAATGCCAGGCGTTGAATATAAGAAGATCCCGACGCCGCATGTCATTGCCCCCTATACTAAAACCGTGGTAGAAGTATTTGGTTACAGCTGTCCACACTGTTATCACTTAGAGCCAAGCCTTAACCATTGGTTAAAAGATAAGCCTGCTGATGTGCATTTTGAACGTATGCCTGTGGTGTTTAATAATCCTAATTGGATATTTATGGCTAAGGTCTTCTATACCGCTCAAGAACTCGGAGTTCTTGAGCAATCACATGAGGCTTTTTTTAATGCCTTACACCGTGATAAAAAAGAGCTTTACACCGTTGAAAAAATTGCTGAATTTTTCACTCAATTTGGTGTAAAAGAGGCTGATTTTATTGCTACTTTCAAAGGCTTTAAGGTTGATCAATTAGTGCGAAAAGCACAGCAATTAACTCGTAGTTATGGCATTGAAGGTGTTCCTTCGATTGTCGTTAATGGTAAATATTTAACAGATGTGCCAATGACCGGTAGTCGAGACAAACTTTGGAAAACGGTCGATACTTTGACCGATCAATAATATTCAGTAAATCAGTCCTTAATAAAGGCAGATTTACAAATAACAGGGGCTTTTAGCCCCTTTTTTAGTTTTAATCCCTTTGAAAACCAATTAATTAATGACCAGGCCTGGTCATTTGTTTTTTAACACTTCATAATCCTAATTCATGTACCGAAAAGAGCCCTAAAAATGAAAGCCGCCAAACTGTTTGTGAAATGTTTAGAAAATGAAAATGTAGAATTCATTTTTGGAATTCCAGGTGAAGAAAACCTGGATATTATGGATGCATTACTCGATTCTGACATTAAATTCATCACGACTCGTCACGAACAAGGTGCAGCGTATATGGCAGATGTCTATGGACGTCTAACCGGTAAATCTGGCGTTTGTTTATCCACTTTAGGTCCTGGTGCCACAAATCTAGTCACGGGCGTGGCGGATGCCAATATGGACAATGCTCCTTTAGTGGCTATTTCAGGTCAGGCAGCAACCACACGGCTACACAAAGAGTCACATCAAGTGGTTGATCTCGTCAGTATGTTTAAGCCTATTACCAAATATGCTACTCAGGTCTTAGCACCTGAAACGATTCCAGAAGTGGTGCGTAAAGCATTTAAATTGGCCGAGGCGGAAAAACCAGGCGCCACCTTTATTGATTTGCCTGAAAACATTGTTGAAATGGAAACCAATGAAGCGCCTTTACCCGTGAGTGTTAATCGACTGACTTTTGCTGATAATGGACTCTTAAAAGATGCGGCTGTTTTAATTGAAAAGGCTAAAAACCCACTCATTCTCGTCGGTAATGGCGCCGTTCGATCTCGTGCCAGTGACCATATTTTGGCCTTTCTAAAAACTCATAAAATTCCAGTGGTAAACACCTTTATGGCCAAAGGCATCATCCCTTTTTCACATGAAATGGCCATGGGAACAGCGGGTTTGCAAAAAGGCGATTATGAAAATGGCGGTTTTGCTAAAGCCGATTTGGTCATCTGCGTTGGGTTTGATATGGTCGAATATCACCCACATTTATGGAATCCAACCCGTAAACATACCATTATTCATATTGATACTAAAAAATCTGAAGTCGATAACAGCTATATTCCTGAAATAGAACTTATTGGTAATATCGGCAAAAATTTAGCCGGTCTCGGTGAGATGATTGAAAAACCTATCAAATCCACTCAAATTGATTTCCGCTTGCGTAAAGCGATGGTCGATGAAATGAACCGTTGTCATAAAAGTGATGCCTGGCCAATGCTACCGCAAAAAATTATTTGGGATTTACGTACGGCGATGAAGTCTACCGATATTGCGGTGAGTGATGTCGGCTCCCATAAAATGTGGATGGCGCGCATGTTTCGCTGCGATCTCCCTAATACGTGTATTATTTCCAATGGATTTGCCGGCATGGGTATCGCAGTACCGGGCGCAATCGCTGCAAAATTAGCTTATCCAGAAAAGGGTATCGTTGCCGTTACTGGCGATGCTGGTTTTATGATGAACTCGCAAGAAATTGAAACGGCGCTGCGTTGCAATGCCCCTATTGTTATTTTAGTTTGGAACGATTGCCAATACGGACTGATTGAGTGGAAACAGCAACGCCGTTTTGGACGTTCAGCCTATATAGATTTTAAAAACCCTGACTTTGTACAGTACGCACACTCTTTTGGTGCTACTGGTGTGCGTATCGAATCTGCAGACCAATTACTCCCCGCTTTACAAGTGGCCTTAGAAAATCCAACCGTCACCATAATTGATTGTCCGGTCGATTACTCTCAAAATGATCGTTTGACGGCGTTATTGGGAAATGTGGTATCTGAAATAGGGGATTAGTAATCCTTCGTTTTAGTAAACGGTTTGTCTCTAAAAATTCAACTCCCCTACTTTGACAGGTAAAATGAGTATGACTCAGCCATAAAGGAAATATCATGATTTATATTGAACGAAATGCTTTGGGTGAAATAGATAATATAGAATTTACGCCAGCGAAAAATCGTGAAGAAATCAGTTTACATGATCCACAATTAACCGAGTTCATTAAAAAATCAGCTGACAGTGAAGCTATTATGCAATCTGTTTTGGACCGTCTAGATTTGGATATGGTACGTGTCATTGAAGATCTTATCGACATTATGATAGAGCGAGATCTAATACGCTTTACCGACCTTCCCCAACCGGTACAAAACAAGCTCTTATTTAAGCGAAAAATTCGTAATATGGGTAATGAAATATCCATTATTGATGATAATGAACTGTTAAATCTATAGTGCTAATCCATTTAACCAGGCCTGGTCAAAATTAGATTAGGCTTTATACAAGCCTTAATCTAAATAGACCGTGACTTCATCAATCGACTTTCTTTTAGGGTTTTGACTCAACTGATTCATCCGGTTTTCTGTGTCTACTTTACCCATATACAGAGCGGCTATCAACGTGATCTTTTCTGATTCAATATCCAACACCTCATAACTGCGAACATCGGTTAGGATCGGTCCTGTGCTCCACTGCACTCCTATGGACTGTTGCCAAGCCATCAGTTGAAAATTTTGAATGGCACAAGCACAAGCGGCGTAATCTTCTTTCGCCGTGAACTCATCTTGGACTAAGATTTGCCCCACTAGAATAATTTGTGGGATGGCCATAAATTTTTCAACGGCTTTTGTATATAAGCTCTGGTACGCTGAAGAGCCACAATCAGCCTTTTTAGAAGCTCTATTATCAGCATAGACAACCGCTAATTTTTGTTGCTTATTTTTGCCAAGCACCCAAAAACGCCAAGGTTGGGTTAATTTATGATTAGGCGCCCATATTGCAGCTTCTAAACACTTTTTTATTTCTAAATCCGTCAGAACATGAGTTTCTTGTGATCGAAATTGATAGCACGTTCGTCTTGCTTGAATGAGGGCTAATAATTGTGATGTTTGCATAATGACTTCTGTAATTTTTGTTTTTTTGAATACCATTTATTATGCCGTATAATCATTTAAATAACCCCTAAATAATTCCATATAAGGGCTTGGGATAACTTGTGTTAAATTGTGGATAAAATCCAATAATAAGCATTTTGTTATTTTTATCCACAAAACACCCACACTTACACACACGCTTTGTCAGATACTATACCCACATCTTTCTCACAAGATAACGTATTGAAATCCATGTTAAAAATGAGTTTATCGACAGATGTTAGCTTCACCAAGAGTAATAAGAAGAGGTTATATATACTAAAAGAATACATTTAAGTAATGAAAAGTTATCGCCTCTTTTTCTAATTTAAGATAAAAACCTTTAATCAAAAGACATCTAATTTATGACCCTTAACGAACTGAAATATATTGTTGCTGTCGCAAAAGAAAAGCATTTTAGAAAAGCTGCAGAAAGTTGCTTTGTCAGTCAACCTACTTTAAGTATTGCAATTAAAAAATTAGAAGAAGAGTTAGGGGTCATTTTATTTGAAAGACGAAAACAGGATGTTTTGATTACACCCGTTGGTAACCAAATTATTAAATTGGCGGAAGAGATACTTGAAAGCAGTAAACATATCAAAACCATTGCAAAAGAATCTCGAAGTGATCTTTCTACAGAATTAAGGATAGGTGCTATTTATACGATAGCGCCCTATTTGCTGCCTAAACTGATTCCTAGATTTCATCAATTAGCCCCTAAAATCCCCTTAATCATCGAAGAAAATTACACGCACGTATTAGCAGAGAAGCTACAAACGGGTGAAATTGATATTGCCATTTTGTCACTGCCGTTTGATGAACCCAACATTGAAACGCTTGCACTCTATCAAGAACCTTTTAAAGCGATTGTTCCAAAAGAACATCCTTTTGCAGAAACAGATATTTCTATTTCGTTGCAATCGATTAAAAATGAAACCATTCTCTTATTGGGGGCAGGCCATTGTTTTAGAGATCAGGTCGTAGAGGCTTTTCCAAATCTATTACATTTGAATTATCAAAGTAATCGACTACAGAAAACATTTGAGGCCAGTTCACTCGAAACCATTCGTTACATGGTATCTTCAGGGGCAGGAATCTCTATTTTCCCCTGTAGTTCGCTCTCAGAACGCGATGAGAGTCTTTTTACAGTTAAAACGATAACTGATACACCTCCTAGTAGAATCGTTGCTCTAGCATGGCGTAAATCATTTCCTAGGATGAATGTTTTAGAATTATTTAAACAAGCGATTGATGAAGTGAACATACCTTGTACAATACCGTTAAAGATTCAGAAATTAGAAAATTTATGATATTAAAAAAAACCTTACCGATTTTATTATTGAATATTTTATGGATCAGTCCATCGATCCAAGCCGATGAAATCACGAATGATCCTAAAACTCAGTTACCCCCCATGAGTTTAGAAGATCCTTATGAAGCTTTTAATCGTCCTGTATTTAATTTCAATATGAAGTTTAATGACACGGTAGGAGAGCCATTAGCGAACGCCTATAACGGGATTTTACCTCAGCCCGTGCGTATAGGTATCGATAATGTTTTTAGCAACCTTGCTGTCCCTTTATCGGCCATTAATAGTTTTTTACAAGGTAAGGTTGAAGATGGTTTATCGGGGATTATGCGTTTTACCATTAACAGTACGTTTGGCTTATTCGGTCTACTCGATATTGCGACGCCGGCAGGCTTAGAGGCTAAAAAAGAAGATTTAGGGCAAACGTTTTATCACTGGGGACTCTGGAATGAAACTCATTATCTGGTATTACCGTTTGTGGGTTCTTATACTTTGCGTGAATTAGTCGGTAGTGCTGTTGATTCTACTTATGATCCTGTTTATCCCTATGTGATTGATACGGATCTAAACGGTCGCACGATGATTTTTATAGGGGGTAAGTTTGTAGACTACTCCAAAATTGCTGGCCTGATAGCGGATCTGAAAAATCAACCCGATCCTTATGTCTTTTCCAGAGAGAGTTATATGCAATATCGCACTAACTTGATCTATGATGGCAAAGCACCCAAAGCCAATTTAGACGACTTTAATTTTGATTAGATCGTTATTTTCACCAGGCCTGGTGAAACAAGGTTTAAAAGAGGCTAATGAACAGAGTTATCTATTAGCAAGTTTTTATAGGATTAATTAGTTTGTAGAATCTTTCTCTTTTATCTTGATATGTAGAGCGGCTTTAGCCATTAAGTGGGCACTTACAGGGGCTGTGATAAATAAAAATACTGTTATGAGTATTTCATGTGTACTTACTGAGTCTGTCTTAGATGAAAAATAGATGGCAGAAGCAATAAGGATAGATCCTACCCCTAACGTAGACGCTTTAGTGGGGCCGTGTAAACGCATATAAAAATCGGGTAATTTATATAGACCAATAGAACCAATTAAGGTAAAAATAGCCCCTACGACAATCAAAATTGCGACAATTGATTCAAACATAATATGTCCTTAAAAACGATTTAACTAAGGGTTTCTATCAACCCTATTCCAGCGAAACTTACTCTACAATATCACCACGAAGTAGATATTTACTCAAAGCGATAGTACCTACAAAACCCATTAATGCAATTAACAGTGCAGATTCAAAATACAGCGCACTTTCTAAATGTATGCCCAATAAAACAAGTAATGCGATTGAGTTTATATAAAGGGTATCTAAGGCTAAGATTCTATCAGGCACTGAAGGACCTTTTATTAACCTTATGGTGCTTAATACAAATGCAATGGATAGAAATACAAATGCGATTGGAATTGCGATCTCTAGCATGCTGTAAATACCTCAATTATAGATTTTTCATATCTTTGTTTGATTTCATCGATAATCTGCTGTGCATCTTCAATATGCAACGCATGCACTAATAGCGATTGTCGGTCCATAGAAAGGTCACAAGAAACGGTACCGGGTGTTAAAGAGATCACATTGGCTAACACACTGATTCCAAGTGGGGTTTTAACGTCTAATTCAATGGTGATAAAACCAGGTTTTAAGTTGGCACGTTTACCTAAAATAAGAACAGCGACTTTAAGGTTGGCAACCAGAATATCCCAAAGGACGAGCAATAAAAATTTCAACAATGTAAAAGGCTTTTTTATACAGTTGCGTTCCGGCCAATAAGCGGAAGTTAGCCAAGGAATTAAAATAGCCAATACTAATCCTAAAACGATATGACCAGTAGCGATCGTATTGTTTAAAAACAACCAAACGATTAATAAAACAACAGTTAAAATTGGATGGGGAAAAATTCTCTTTAGCATTATGTATTTACTCTGTTATGGCCGTTGCACTCAATACCGCTTGAATATAATTAGATGAATTAAATTGCTGTTGCGCGATCTGTTGGGTGTAGTCGGTAATAGGGTTGGCAAAAACCACTAATATAACGGCCGCCGATAATAAACCGACCACAGACATTAAGGCCGATTTATTTAAAGGTTTACCCGTTTGAGTCGTCTCTGTCGTGACAGTTTGAGTATTATAGAACAGTAAAGAACCTGAACGTGCCATTGCGATAATTAACAGCAAACTTGAAATTAGAATGACGGCAAAAACAACGCCAAACCAAGCATGATCTAAAGCGGCTGATAAAATAAGTAACTTACCTAAAAACCCTGAGAAGGGCGGCATCCCAGTCATTGCGATTGCTGCGAATATAAAAATAGAACCGACTAAAATCGCGCTTGGCATACTGGGTGCCGAGATAAATTTGTCTTCTAAAGCACCGCGGCCTTTTGCGATTATATCGGCTAATAAGAACATTGCACCGGCAATCAATGTGGAATGAATTAAATAATAGAAGGTGGCTGATAAAGCAGCTGGACTGTTTAGACCGATACCAATTAAAAGTGTCGCAACAGAGGCTAATACAAGATACGCCACTTGCTCACGCAAGCCACGTGCTGCCATTACCCCTAAAGAAGCCAGTACCAGTGTAATTAAGCCTAAGGCTAATATCCAAGGTAAATAATAGAAGGCTAATTCACCCGCATCTTCGTTAAAGAGGGTGCCGTGTACACGAATAATCGAATAGATTCCAACTTTGGTCATAATGGCAAATAAGGCCGCCACCGGAGCTGAGGTATTGGCATAAGCTGCTGGTAACCATAGATAGAGTGGGAACATAGCGGCTTTAATACCAAAGACAACGAGTAACAATAAACCTGCTGCGGCCACGACGGCTTGATTTTCTGCGGGTAGTATCGCAATTTTGTTGGCTAAATCCGCTATATTTAATGTGCCTAATATGCCGTACAGTGCACCCACTGCAAACAAGAACAGAGTTGAACCAATGAGGTTAATGATCACATAATGCAAACTGGCCTTGGTACGTTGTGCGCCACTACCATGCAAAATTAATCCGTAAGAAGCCAGCAGTAGAACCTCAAAAAACACGAAGAGGTTAAACAGGTCTCCTGCCATAAATGCGCCATTTAAGCCAAATAACTGCAGTTGAAACAGCACGTGAAAATGACTGCCATTTTCATCAATTTTAGTCTTAATGGCATACCATAATGCCCCTAAAGCTAAAATAGAGGTTATTAGCAGCATCATGGCTGACAACTGGTCTAACACCAAGACAATGCCAAAAGGCGCTTGCCAATTACCTAATAAATAGATCTGGTACTCACCTGTTAAGCTGTTATTAACCAATACTGAACTGACAATGATTAATAAAGTAACCACTATTAAGTTAAGAACGCGTTGCAGTTGAATACCTTGCATACGAGCCAGTAATAAAATAAAGCTCATGACTAAAGGTATTAAGAGCGGTACTGCGGTCAATGACATCATGAATTAGTCCCTTTCAAGCGAGTCACTTCCTCATCTGAATCTACAGTAAGACCATCCACATGGTCGTTGCCTAATTCACCACTGGATTTTAGGGCTAAAACAATCAGAAATGCCGTTATTGCAAAGGCAATTACAATCGCCGTTAACACTAACGCCTGAGGTAAAGGGTCGGCATAACCGAGTGCTTCGGCATCAATCACACCGGGTTGCCCGATGGTGAGACGCCCCATAGCGAATAGAAACACATTCACGGCATACGCCAGTAAAGTTAGTCCAACCACGACAGGAAAAGTACGGGCACGTAACGTTAAATAAACCCCCGCTGTGGTTAAGGTACCAATCGTAATTGCAATGAGCCATTCCATCTTTTAGTCTCCTTTTTGTTCGGTGATATGTGAGTTGGCACTCATTTTACCCAGTTGGGCAATAATCATGACTGTGGTGCCCACCACCACCAAAAACACTCCTAAATCGAACGCAATTGCACTGGCAACTTCAAATTTACCGACAATTGGCCAGTTTAAATAAGTAAATGTGGAGGTTAAGAAGGGGTAGCCTAATGCGATTGCAATCAACCCAGTAAAGGTTGCTATTAACAGTCCAGAACCAATTACAAAGTGCATATTGAGTTTTAAGCGTTCGGTAATCCAATCGGTTCCATTGGCTAGGTATTGCACAATCAAGGCCACGGCCGCAATCAGTCCAGCAATGAATCCACCACCGGGCATATTGTGTCCTCTTAAAAAGATAAATACAGCCACCATAATCATCAGCGGAAATAGCACGCGCGTTAGGGTTTGCATAATCAACGGATGCGGATCATTACTCAAACCGTGA
>Ga0307486_1001799_pt1 | contig 15701 bp, 16 predicted proteins | sample CBIW02metaG_FD_203663 | JGI IMG/M metagenome (GOLD analysis project Ga0307486, IMG submission 203663) | Sea-ice brine microbial communities from Beaufort Sea near Barrow, Alaska, United States - CBIW 0.2 | ecosystem: Environmental > Aquatic > Marine > Coastal | place: USA: Alaska | collected... | reverse complement strand
ACGCACTCGAAATTAGCGCACAGCCGTTAAGCTCGTAAGCGCCCGTAGCTCAGCTGGATAGAGTACTGCCCTCCGAAGGCAGTGGTCACAGGTTCGAATCCTGTCGGGCGCACCATATTTTTCAAGGCCTTACGTGAAAGCGTAGGGCCTTTTTTATTGGCTGTGTCCATGATTTTAAGATGATTTTTCCCAATGGGAGAATTTTGACCGCTGCACTGTTTTGGCACAAAGCGATTTGGACACAGGCGCTGGGGCCTTGAGTGCTCAAGCTAAACGCCCACTATAGCAACTAGGTCAGCCCTAGCTTGTCAACCACAATCCCAGATTGCCCCGGCTAAGTTACCACCACTCTCCCCTGGTGCAATATGTCCCAAACGAGCTTCTATCCTATTTTAGCTCCTCCAAGGTAAGGCAAGACCATCAGATTTACTTGACCTTATATTAAACGCGTAAAAACCCGAACCTAGCCAAGAACTTTTCACCCACAGACATGGATCCTGTCGAATCTCCTCTCTTTATAAGGTACTGATGCCTGCACAACCCGCAGACATCAGATGATTACGTGGCGGCACGCAGAGTGTTCGACTAAGATATCGTTTTATATATTTATAGATGCACGCCTTGGGGAGTTAAGGTCCGCAATCATGAAGCAGCCAAATTTCCGCAATATCGTAGTGTAGTGGTTCAATGATTCCGGACACCAATCAAGGTGGTAATATTGCCATCTTAAACGAGGTGTCTGATGATCAAAAAACGGCGTTCTTTTTCGCCTGAGTTCAAGCAAGAAGCTGCTAGTTTGGTACTTGACCAAGGATACTCCTTTACACAGGCCTGCACGTCCTTGGGCATGGGTGAAAGCGCTCTGCGACGATGGGGTCAGCAACTGGCCGAAGAGCGTGAGGGGGTGACGCCAAAAGGCAAGGCACTGACTCCAGAACAGCGTCGGATACAGGAGCTGGAAGCCCGCTGAAAAAGGCTGGAACAGGAGAAAGACATACTAAAAAAGGCACCGCTCTCTTGATGTCGGACGAGATGAATCGTACGCGCTGATAGACCCGTTAAGTGAGTAAAAGCCGGCGCTCCGCGGGAAGCCGTACTCTCACCAGTATGCTGAAAGAGAAAGGTGTCACCATCGGGCACTTCAAGGTGCGCCGGCTGATGGGCGAGTCAGGGTTGGTCTGCAAGCAGCCTGGTCCTCACGCCTATACAAACGCCACGGTTGAACGACCCGATACCCCGAACCATCTGGCTCGTCAGTTTACGGTAGAACGGCCAAATCAAGTCTGGTGCGGCGATATCACATACATTTGGAGCGGCCAACGTTGGAGTTATTTGGCCGTGGTTCTCGACCTGTTTGCCCGCCGTGTCGTGGGCTGGGCAATGTCATCCAGCCCAGACGCAGACTTGACTGTAAAGGCACTAGATCACGCATGGGAACAGCGTGGGAGGCCCTCACAGGTCATGTTCCACTCTGACTAAGGCTGCCAGTACGGTAGTCGGAAATTCCGCCAACGACTCTGGCGTTATCGTATGGAGCAGAGCATGAGTCGCAGAGGGAATTGCTGGGATACTCAGTCTACTATGCTTATGAACATCCACATGCTAGTTCATCCTCAATTCGGTAACCCCCCAAGAAACCAAAGCCATTCAAGAGCTTAGAGAAACGATAACCAACACTAACTTGCAGGAGTTAAATATGTCGAAATTAGATACTAGGCAGCAAGACTAAGTAGAGGGTCAGCTGCGAAGTATGCGCAGTGAAATTGATAACCAGACCTCCCATTATGAAGAGCTGAAGCGTCGGACGGATCATCTCGATGCAATGCCAGTTGTGGGACGTGATCAACCGATTAATTTTGTCATGATAGGCGACCAAATCTCTACCGTTCGCGGCGAAGAAGGACAGGTTATAGAGCTTCTACCCGCATATACCAATCGGAAGCTGCGCCGAAGTCACCTTTTAGCTGGAGGTCGATAAACACCGGCACACGCGCTTCCAGAGCGCCTGGCCCCTCACCATCAGACGGGATAAGACGTGATGTTGCGGATTGGATAAAAGCCCACTCATCTGCAGAAAAAAACACAGGCACATAATCCGCGAGCTCTGGAAGTATAGCCTGGCCAAAGGAATGCGGAGCAAGCGTAACCAGTGCTGCCCCTGCAATTCCAGTTGCCATGAACCCACGCCGTGATAACTTAAAACTTCGCGTAGACATATATAAAGTTCGCTCCGGCTTCAGCGCCCGCTCGTGCCTATGAGCGAGGGAAATGGTTGTTAGCCGCATCAGTTTGTAAACTTAATGACCCAAAAAGGCCACGGATTACAGGCCATAGGGCCACACCCCTGCCAGCCGTTTTCTTGCGCTTCGTTTTTTCCTAATCACTACCCCATCCAAAGACTGGTTTCTTAACCGCCGCGACGATGTGAAGCTGATCCGCAACTATTTATTCCCAATGAGTTACGAGACTATGCCCACTCATACACGTATCCGTATGTTCAACACCAAAGACACCTACCCCAACCAGTCTCTGGACAACGATCTTTGCCAGGCTGTCCGTGCGGGTAATACCGTCTATGTACGCGGCCAGGTCGGTACCGACTTTGAGGGCAACCTGGTCGGCCGCGGCGACCCGCGCGCGCAGGCTGAGCAGGCAATGAAGAACCTCAAGCAGCTGCTCGAAGAGGCCGGCTCCAACCTCTCCCATATCGTCAAGACAACCACCTATCTCACCGATGCCCGCTTTCGCGAACCGGTTTATAAAGAGGTCGGTAAATGGCTCAAGGGCGTGTTCCCGATCTCGACCGGGCTCGTGGTATCGGCTCTGGGCCAGCCGCAATGGTTGATGGAAATCGACGTGATCGCAGTAATCCCTGATGACGAATCCACCGTTTAACACCACTGTACTTTTTAACCGGAGCTACCATGGTCCCTGCACAGGCACACGACCTCGCGACTGCTGATACTGCTGATACGCTATTGTTCGATCCACCCCCCAACATTGCCGTCCGGCTGGACGGCGTGCTGAAACGTTTTGGCGATTCCATTGCACTGCAAAAGGTATCTCTAAAAATCCAGGAGGGTGAATTCATCACCTTACTGGGACCATCCGGCTGCGGAAAAACCACGCTGCTCAACCTGATTGCAGGTTTTGTTGAAGCCGACACCGGTGAAATTTTCATCGACAACCAGCTGGTCACCGATACTCCGCCCTATCAGCGCGAGATCGGCATAGTATTCCAGAACTACGCACTGTTTCCCCATATGAACGTCACCAAGAATGTGGGTTACGGCCTGCGCATGCGGGGCGTGCCCAAGGCTGAGATCGACCAGCGGGTGGCCCAGGCGCTGGAGCTGGTCAAGCTCCATGGATATGGAGAGCGCAAACCCAGCGAGCTATCCGGCGGCCAGCAGCAACGGGTGGCTCTAGCCCGTGCTCTGGTGATCCAGCCCAAGGTGCTACTGCTTGACGAGCCCTTCTCCGCTCTGGACAAAAACCTGAGGCTATCGATGCAGATCGAGCTGAAGGAGATTCAGCGCAAGCTCGGCGTAACCACCGTATTCGTCACGCACGACCAAAGCGAAGCCCTGAGCATGAGCGACCGGGTTGTGGTCATGTCTGCCGGGCATATTCGCCAGATCGGCGACCCCGATACCATCTACCGTCGTCCAGAGGATCCGTTCGTGGCCAGTTTCGTTGGCGACGTCAATATCCTGCCCGGGCGTTACATGAGCCATGACGATCATGCCACTCTGGAAATCAGCGGTAACTCCCTGCGTCTTCCGAAGGAACGGGTACAGGCCACGGTGGGTGACCGCCTCGACATCCATGTGCGTCCGGAAAACATCCAGCTTAATAACCTTGGCCCTCACTCTCTTTTAAGCGCAACGGTGGTGACCCATGCTTTTCAGGGTGACCATGTGGATATCCATCTGCATGTTCCCGCGCTGGGAGACACCCGTCTGTTTGTACGCCAGTCCGGCCTTAACGCGCTAAGTCGCTGGCCGGTCGGCGCTGTCGCCGGGTTAACTTTTGATGACGAAGGCGTCTGCGCCTTCACCGCCGCTGACCAAACCTGAAACGGAACCGTCCCATGCAACCTAGCTTAAAGATGCAAACCGGTTTCAGCACGGAGCCTTACCAGCCATGACCCAACGCCCCGAAACCATGGATGCCGTCGTTGCCCGCGAGCCCGGCGGGCCAGAGGTTCTGCATTCAGTTAAACGCCCGCTGCCACAACCGCTGGCTGATGAGGTGCTGATTCAGGTCGCCGGTGCCGGAATCAACCGCCCGGACCTGATGCAACGCGCAGGTATGCCGCCGCCCCCCGGTATCACCGACATTCTTGGCCTGGAAGCAGCCGGTATCGTCGCCGCAGTAGGTGCGGATGTCACTGATTTCGCGCCGGGCGATGCTGTAATGGCGCTTCTCAGCGGTGGCGGCTACGCCGACTTTTGCACCTCCAAAGCTGCACACTGCCTGCCAGTACCGAAAAATCTACCGCTGGAGGTCGCAGCTGGCGTACCGGAAGCCGCATTCACTGTCTGGCACAACCTGTTTGAGCTTGGCCGCCTGAAAGCAGGCGATACGCTGCTGATCCACGGTGCTGCGAGCGGCGTTGGCAGCTTCGCAATTCAGTGTGCACACGCCGCCGGCGCCAGGGTGATTGCCAGCGCAGGAGGTGATCAGAAGATCGCCGCGCTCAAGGCGCTGGGCGTCTGGCGAACTGTCGACCGCTATCAGGAGGACTTCGTCGCAGTGGTGGCTGAATGTACCGAAGGCCGCGGCGTCGATGTGGTGCTGGATAACGTCGGCGGCAGCTACGTAGCCCGCAACCTCGCCTCGATAGCAGCAGGCGGCCGCCACGTCAGCCTGTCCTTTCTGCTGGGAGCCAATGTCGAGGTGGATCTGCTGCAGGTGATGCAGAAGGGGCTGACGCTCACATCCTCAACCTTACGCGCCAAAAGCGATCAGGAAAAAGCCCGGCTGGCCGCCGCCATTCGTGAGCACCTTCTGCCCTGGCTGGCATCGGGCAAGGTACGCCCGTTGATCCATATTCAACTACCACTGAATCAGGCAGCTGAGGCCCACCGGATACTCGAAGACAACGCCAATATCGGCAAAGTGCTGTTGACGGTGTCGCCTCACTAGCACAACCCCACAGATGGTCCGTCATGGAGCTTTCATGTTTCAATTGTATTACGCATCGACCTCCCCCTATGTTCGTAAGGTGATGGCCGCCGCCCATTGCCTGGGACTTACCGATCAGATCGAAAAACTCGAATCTGCAGCAAATCCGGTCAAACGTGATGACCGTATCGCCCGATTCAATCCGCTCGCCAAGGTGCCAGCCATGTGCACGGATGATGGCACCCTGCTCTTCGACAGCCGAGTAATATGCGAGTATCTCGATACCCAGAGTGGTCACACACTGATCCCGGTCGACGGTAGTGCACGCTGGAGTTGTCTGACCCGGCAGGCGTTGGGCGACGGTCTGTTGGATGCGGCGCTTCTGGCTCGCTATGAGCTGACCGTGCGCCCGGAGGAAAAACAGTGGGAGGTCTGGCGCCAGGCTCAGCTCTCCAAGATCGATGCAGCGCTGGCCGAGATCAACACCCAGGCGCCGCAACTCAGCCGTACACCCGATGATCTCGGACTGATCACACTCGGCTGCGCTTTGGGCTATCTGGACTTCCGCTTCCCCGGGATGGACTGGCGCGCCCTCTATCCGCAAGCTGCTGACTGGTTTGCCGAATTTGATGAGCATCCTGCCATGCTCGAAACCCGTCCATTTGCCTGATTGATGGAGTCGCAATGAGCCCTACCGTATTCTTTCTCAATGGCCCTAATGCCAACCTTTATGGTCTGGACAAAAATGGCACCTATGGTAGCGAAAGCTTTGCCAGCATCGAAACCGGATGCCAGCAACATGCCGGCAGTCTTGGCCTGCAACTGGAGTTCCGCCAGAGCAATCACGAGGGCGTGCTGGTGGACTGGATTCAGGAAGCACGCCAGTCCGCAGATGCCCTCATCATAAATGCGGCCGGTCTGACTTACAGCTCGATCCCCATACTGGATGCCCTGCTTGCGTTTGAAGGCCCCATTATCGAGGCCCACATGAGCAACATCTGGAAGCGTGAGAGCTTTCGCCACCACTCCTATATATCCAAAGCTGCCACCGGCGTGATCGCCGGTCTCGGAGCACGAGGTTACCGTATGGCTCTGAGTGCTGTAGCTGAGCTACTGGAAGAGGCTTCATCATGACCCCAACGCTGGTATTCTACAGCCAGGTCGACAGTTTCGATGACTGGAAAGCCCTGCTGGCACCTCGGTTGCCCCAGCTGCGCATATGCCGCCCGGAGGAAGTAGAGGATCCGGACAGCGTACACTATGTATTGGCGTGGAAACCGCCTCAGGGTTTCTTTGTGCAGTACCCGCATCTGAAACTGCTGGTCAACCTCGGCGCCGGTGTTGACTCGTTGGTTAATCGCGACGACCTGCCAGCAGTACCTATCACGCGCATATCCGATCCCGACATGAGCCGAATGATGGCCAGCTATGTGCTGTTTGCCGTGCTGCGCCATGCTCGCGACATTCCCGCCTTCGAGCGTGCGCAGCGCGAACGCCGCTGGCACTACCTGCATCCGCGCCTGCCGGAAAGTGTGCGTGTCGGCATACTAGGGCTTGGAGAGCTGGGTACCTTTGCGGCCAAAGAGCTGTCTCGTCAAGGGTTTGATATTCGCGGGTGGTCACGCTCAGCCAAGCAACTGGAGAATGTCACCTGCGTAAACGGAATGGAGAATCTGGACGATTTTCTCGCCAGCAGCGACATTCTGGTGGTAATGCTGCCGCTGACGGCACAAACCCGGGGTCTGCTGAATGCAGACAGGCTGGCGCGCCTGCCCCGGGGTTGCAGCTTTGTTAACGTCGCCCGCGGCGCACTGGTCGATCAGCAGGCACTGACCTCGGCACTCGCCAGCGGTCAGATCGGTGAAGCCACGCTGGATGTCTTCGACCGCGAGCCGCTGCCGCCGGAAGATCCGCTCTGGGCTATGGAAAATGTGCTGATCACGCCGCACCTTGCATCAGTTGCCATTCCTGCGTCAGCCGCACAACAGATCGCTGACAATATTCAGCGACTGGATCGCGGTGAAACCGTGTTGCACCAGGTCGATCCAGCCCGCGGTTATTAAACGAATCAGGCCACGCCCTTCAGCGATCGAACCATGTGTGGATCAAAGAAACTAGGCGCAGCCATTCCCGGAATGTACTGCTCGGAAACAAACATGCGGCAGCGCTCGGCGAAGGCACTCACCACCCGTGACAACTGAACATTCTTCAATGTCACATAGCCCAATCGCAATGACTGATGTTCACCCGCCAGACGCACGCGAATCAGCCGCTTGCCATCCTGAGACAGGTTGGCCTTGGGACGAACATTGGCAATGCTGTAGCCCGCGCCGTTGGCTACCATCGCCCGAATCACCTCCAGATTGCTCGACCTCATGACGATATTCGGCGTCACTCCAGCCTGGCGAAACAGACTGAGGAAATAGTCGCGGCTGCAGGGAATATCCAGCAGTACCATCGGGTGTGTCTCAAGATCATTCATCGTCACCGCCGACAGATTTGCCAGCGGATGATGCTCTCCGACCATCACATAGGGCGGTAATTTGGCCAGCGGATGAAACTCAGTATCGCCACTAGAGACAAGGTCATAGGTCAGGACGATATCGACCTCGGCATTGCGCAGTTTTGATAATAGCTCCTCATGATCACCTTCAGCCTGGCTGATACGAACGCCGGGGAACGCACGCCCGAAACCGAACACCAACTCCGGCGTCAGCATTGGTGCCAGTGATGACATGCAGCCCACTCGCAGCGGACCACGCACCGTGTTCAGCGACTCCGACGCGATGGTGTAGAGATTAGTCATCTGATCAAGAATCACCTTGGCTTCTTTCACGATCTCCCGTCCGATTAACGTCAGTGAAATGCCTTGAGCATGGTGACGGACGAACAACTGCACACCCAGTTCTGATTCGATATGGGTGATGGCCGCCGAGATCGACGGTGAGGAAACATGGATACGTTCCGACGCACCCTGAATACTTCCCGCTTCACCTGAGGCGACAAAGTATTCGAGCTGTCGCTGAGTTATTCGACTGAGCATAACGGCACTCCAGAAATAGGCGATGAAATACATACACACTGGCATATATTTTCAAAAGTCTTAAGCAAGGATCACGCCATCGATTATGCCCTCTGGCCAGCACCCGCTCGCTGCCTATAAGGATTAACAGAAACCCCGCCCAACAGCAGCAAATGGCTACATCAGGAATTCCGACGCAGAAGAACGGCAAAGGCTGTTTTACCCGCCGCCCCCGTCATTACATTATTGATCCGCATCAAGACACATTGATCCATGCCCCATAGCAGGGCGACGAACATCAGTAGAGAGCATGAACTGCACAGTCAGACAGTCTTCTCTTTGCAGCAGACCTATAACGCTAAACGTTGTACCACCCATTAGGAGTAACAACATGCTACGTAAAACCATTGCACTGACCCTGTTGAGCGCCAGCCTGATAGCAACAAACGCCAATGCAGCCGACAAGCTCATCGTCAGCACATGGGGGGGAAGCTTCAAGGATTTGATCGACAAAGCCATTGGTCAGGAGTTCACAAAGCAGACCGGTGTTGAGGTCGAATATGTCACCGGTGGCACCATCGACCGGCTGAACAAGGCCAAACTGGCAGGCTCCGCCGAGAGCGATGTCACATTCACCACCTCACATGTGGGCTGGCTATACACCAACGATGGCCTGTTTGAAAAACTGGACATGAGCAAGATCCCCAACGCCAGCCACCTGGTGGATCAGGCTAAGCTCAGCCCGAACCACATCGGTGTCTGGGGTTATGTCTATACCATCGGCTACCGCCCGGACATGGTGCCTGAAGGCATCACCTTCGACAGCTGGAACGACCTGTGGAGCCCGGAACTGGAAGGTATGATCGCCTTCCCGGACTGGGATCCAAGCCACATCATTGCTGTATCCGCCAAGCTGTCCGGTACAGATGCCGAGCACTGGGAACAGGGGCAGGACAAGCTCAAGGCACTGGTCCCCAATATCAAAGCTTTCTACACCAATGATGCCAACAGCCAGCAACTGATCGCCACCGGCGAAACTTCTGTCCAGCTACTGCTGTCGATGAACGCCTACCACATGATGGACGAAGGTGTGAACATCAAGCTGGCAATGCCCAAGGAAGGCGCGGTACTTGGTGTCGATGCCATGGGTATCAACAAGGGCTCCGAACAGGCCGACCTCGCCTACCAGTTCATGAATATCGCGCTGTCCCCGGAAGTTCAGGCCAGCATCGCCAGAATCAACCGCGGCAGTCCGGTTGTTGACAATGCCCAGGTGGATCCCGAGATCGCCAAACTACCGGGCATGCTGACCACCGCAGACCAGTGGGGAGCCACCCTGGACACCGATGCCAGACTGCGGGCTGAAAAAACCGCCGAATGGCGCAAGTGGTTTTGGGAAAACATTATGGCGCACTAAGCGCCGGATTCGGCGCGGGGCCTGGCCTCGCGCCCTTTCCACAGTAAACCCATACTTCAGCGGCCATACCTGATGGCCTTTGTTCTTACGGAAGCCCCATGACTCAAAGACCCGCTTTTGTCCCCTGGTTCGTGCTACCTTCGGTTCTGACAGCACTCGGCCTGATGGTCGCGATGCTGACCGTGCTTCAGTACAGCATACGCGCACATATTCCCGGTTCACTGGACGTTGGTGGCTATACCCTCGACAACTTTCAGGACCTGCACAAAAGCATCTATATCAACGCCTTTGTCACTACGGCCTGGCTCAGTATCAAAACGGCATTTTTCGGGCTTCTGCTCAGTTACCCACTGGCCTATGCCCTGGTACGAACACGCTCCGGCTGGATGAAATCCACCATCCTGATCATCGCCATCACCCCACTGTTTCTGGGTGAGGTAGTTCGCACCTACTCCTGGATCATCGTTCTGGGCAACAGCGGGTTTATCAACAGCGCCCTGCTCGCCATCGGCCTGATCGACAAGCCTCTGCAGCTAATGTTCACCCAGACCGGCGTGGTATTGGCTCTGGTTCACGTCACTATGCCCATAATGGTGCTGATGCTGGCGACCGGGCTTTCCCATATCGATCCGGCATACCGGCGGGCCGCCACCAGCCTGGGGGCAGGCCCTATTCGTGCCTTTCTGACCATCACCCTGCCGCTGTCACTCCCCGGCATTGTCGCCAGTCTTACCACCGCTTTTGCCTGGACGTTCAGCGCCTTTGCGACACCGCAACTGATCGGCGGGGGTAAGGTCAGCACCGTCGCCACACTGGTATATCAGCTCGGCTTTTCATCGCTGAACTTCCCGTTTGCCGCCGCCCTGAGCATCGTCGGTCTGATGCTAACCGTGCTACTGCTGGCCACATTCAAATGGATGACCCACTCACTGCAACGCGTCGGAGCCCACTGATATGAGCAGTTCACAATACGAAAAATGGCTGGGAATTTCCGGCCGTCTACTGGTGATACTGATTCTGATCTTCGTGCTCCTGCCGACGGTGGTGGTAACACTCTCCTCGTTCAGCAGCACATCCGTACTGTTCTTCCCACCCAAAGGCTGGTCGCTACGTTGGTTTGAACGGGCAGTGAGTTACAACGACTTCAAACAGGGATTTTACTCCGGACTGATCGTCACCGCCTGGGCGTCGACGCTTGCTGTGGTGATAGGCACCACCCTGGCCATTGCCATCACCCGCTACGAATTTCGCTGCAAGCGCATGCTGGAAGCGGTACTGCTGTCACCGCTGTTCATTCCCCATTTCACTATTGGTCTGGGGCTACTGATGCTCGTCGCCCAGCTCGATCTTGGACGCGGATATCCATTAGTGATCTTCTGCCATATCGTGCTGGTATTACCGTTTGTGCTGCGTAGCCTGTTTGTGTCGCTACACAATCTGGAGCTGCGCCTTGAGCATGCTGCGGCCAGCCTGGGCGCATCGCCGCTGCGTGTGGTATGGACGGTGACCATACCTCTGATGATTCCCGGACTGTTCGGTGGCTGGCTCTTTGCTGTAATCCTGTCATTCAACGAGTTCACCGCGTCGATGTTCGTGACCACACAGGCAACACAGACCCTGCCGGTGGCCATGTACAACTACGTACGTGAGTTTGCCGACCCGACGCTGGCCGCGATCTCAGTAATCTACATCGCCGTCACTGCCACTCTGCTGATCCTGGCCAATCGCTTTTTGGGTCTGGGACGAGTGCTGAATGTGGAAGCATCACGCTGACGCAGAGGAATACCGGCATTTCGGTAAATTTTTTTACCCCCCCCGGGCGCCATAGTCATACCAATGGCGCTCAAGCGGAATAGAAAAGGATAGACATATATGACGTTCTCAATCGTCGGGCGATGCCCCAAGACAGGTCAACTCGGTATTGCTATCAGCTCATCCAGCATTGCAGTGGGTGCACGCTGCCCCTGGCTCAGCAATGGTGTTGGTGCCGTTTCCACGCAGAACATCACCCTACCGTCGCTGGGTACGGATGTGCTCAAACTACTGAAACAGGGCCTGTCCCCCGAACAGGCTCTGAGCAAGGCTATTTCCTGCGATGCATACAGCGCCTACCGGCAGGTGACGGTACTTGATCATCAAGGTAATACCGCTCACTTCAGCGGCAGCGAAACGTTGGGACGCCACTCCGCCGTTGAAGGGACTCAATGCGTGGGCGCCGGCAACATACTGGCGAACGAAAACGTCATCAGTACGCTGGTAGAAACCTTTGAGAACAGCGAAGGCGACCTGGCCGACCGACTGATCGCGGCCATGCAGGCAGCGGTTTCGGCCGGAGGCGAAGCCGGACCTGTGCACTCCGCCGCAATGATGGTCGTGGACGAGGTCGAATGGCCGGTGGTGAATCTGCGCGTGGATTGGGCAGACGAGAAGCCAATTGATGTGCTGGCCCAGCTTTGGGACGACTACAAACCGCAGATGCAAGACTATATCACTCGCGCCCTCGACCCTACCGAGGCCCCCAGTTACGGTGTTCCCGGAGCCGGATAAATGAATAGCAAAGATATTTTGTCGAAGCTTATCGCATTCGATACCACCAGCCGCGAGTCCAACCTGAAACTGATCGAATTTGTCCATGACTACCTCGATCAACTCGGTGTGCCCTGCGAGCTGATTTTCAACGAAGAGCGTAGCAAGGCGAACCTGTTTGCGACGCTGGGGCCAGATGACCAACCGGGAATCGTGCTGTCCGGACACACCGATGTGGTGCCGGTAGATGGGCAGAACTGGACTTTTGAACCGTTCAGGCTCAGCGAGCACCAGGGTAAGCTATACGGCCGTGGCACAGCCGACATGAAAAGCTATATTGCTTGCGTGCTCGCCGCCGTCCCCAGGCTACTTATTGAAGCTCCACTGAAGGTACCCGTACATATCGCCCTATCCTATGACGAAGAGGTGGGATGCATGGGGGTCCGGAGTTTGCTGGAGGCACTGGAGAAGCGCCCCATTAGACCAAAACTGTGCATCATCGGCGAACCCACCGAACTAAAACCAGTGCTCGGTCATAAGGGCAAGCTGGCAATGCGCTGTGACGTCCATGGCGCGGCCTGTCACTCGGCCTACGCACCCGAAGGCGTCAATGCAATCGAGAATGCTGCCGACCTCATCTGCGAGCTGAGACGCATTGGCACTGAACTTCGTAATCCGGAGCTGTGCGATTCCCGCTTTGATCCGCCATTCACCACAGTGCAGACCGGAGTCATCAACGGCGGCAGGGCGCTGAATATCGTCCCCGCCAATTGTCGCTTCGACTTCGAAATACGAGCTCTGCCCGCACAAAACCCCAAAGAGGTTGCGCAGCAGTTGGAGCAATACGCCCTTGAGCAGGTATTACCGAAAATGCATGCAGTGGATGCCAGCACCGATATTCAGTTTTCAGAACTGTCATCCTATCCGGGACTGGTCACCAATGCCGAAAGCGATGCGGCCCGCCTGGTTGCCGAAATCTGTGGATCCGAGGAGTACTCCACCGTTGCCTTTGGTACCGAGGGTGGGCTGTATGATGCGATTGGCATCCCCACGGTGATCTGCGGTCCGGGCAGTATGGATCAGGGGCATAAACCGGACGAATTCATCACCATCGAACAACTTGAAGCCTGTGACGCGATGCTGGCATGCCTGACTAAGCTACTGCGCGCCTGATCTACCTCAACCGGGGATTACTCCTCCGCTGAACAGCCAAAGCAAGCGGCGTCATTAAGGCTGTCGATATTTCGACCTGCTACGGAGACCGAAAAAACACGGTTTGTTTTTTCCTAAGCTCTGGCTTCGAATTGCATGATGTTCAACAGCGGCGGCTTTGCTCAGACTTTACCTGTCGATGCGAGATGTATTCTGAGTGTCCGGGCCTTTCCGAACGGCTAGCGATACAGAGCACATCGGCCAAATAGTCAGGAGCAACCACCTTTAGGATATTCACATGTCAGTGGAAAAAATTAACACTTTAGTGATCGGTGCAGGACAAGCGGGAATTGCCATGAGCGAACACCTGTCCCAGATGGACGTCCCCCACGTGGTACTCGAGCGCAGCCGGATCGCGGAACGCTGGCGCTCCGAGCGTTGGGATTCACTGGTAGCTAATGGTCCCGCCTGGCATGACCGTTTTCCCAACCTGAAGTTTGAAGGAGTGGATCCGGAGGCATTTCCTCCAAAAGAGCGTGTAGCGGATTACTTTGAAGACTATGCGAAAATGCTGAACGCACCTATTCGCACCGGCGTTAATGTCACCAAAGTTATGCACAACGAGGGCCGCCCCGGCTTCACCGTTACCACCTCTGAAGGCATTTTCGAAGCCGACAATGTGGTGGCCGCCACTGGCCCGTTCCAGCGCCCCAGATACCCGAATATCATTCCCGAGAGCAGTGGCATCCATCAGCTGCATTCCTCCACCTACAAAAACCCGGGGCAACTGCCCGAAGGTGCCGTGCTGGTAGTGGGAGCCGGTGCCTCCGGTACTCAGATCACTGAAGAGTTGCGGCAGTCAGGCAAGAAAGTCTACCTCTCTATCGGCGAGCACTACCGGCCGCCCCGTTCCTACCGCGGCCGTGACTATGTCTGGTGGCTCGGAGCCCTGGGACTGTGGGATGAAGTCAAGATCACACCGAAAAAGCAGCATGTGGCGTTTGCCGTCAGCGGCTACGAAGGTGGCCGTACCGTGGACTTCCGCCGACTGGCTCATATGGGCGTCAACCTGATGGGAATCACCAAATCCTGGAACGAGGGCGTGCTCGAATTCAGAGATGGCCTGACTAAAAATATCGCTGAAGGCGACCAGGCTTATTTTGATGTTCTGCGCGAGGCCGATGCCTACATCGAACAGAATGGGCTGTCCTTCCCGCCAGAACCTGAAGCCTGGGAACTGCTGCCAGACCCGGACTGCCTCAAACAGCCGATCCTTAGCCTTAACGCCGAAGAAGCTGGCATCACCACCATTCTGTGGGCTACAGGCTTCCAGTTTGATTACAGTTGGCTACAGGTGAACGCGTTCGATGGCAACGGCCAGCCATTCCACAAACGTGGCATCAGCGCCGAAAGTGGCATCTACTTCCTCGGCCTGCCGAACTTGGTCAACCGCGCCTCGTCGTTCATCTACGGAGTCTGGCATGACGCAAAACACATCGCTGACCATATCGTCATTCAAAACGGCTACATGAATTACGAAAAGCCTTGAGATCACACTCAAGACGATTGCACCAGCCAGTCAAACACAAGCCGCTATACCCACACGATTTAGTGGCTTGTTTTTATCCACGCTTCAAAAGGTAGCGCCAATTTATGGCTAAAATCACCTGTATTGAAGACCTGCGAGTGCTGGCGAAAAAGCGTGTGCCACGCATGTTCTACGACTATGTCGATGGTGGGTCCTGGACCGAATCCACCTACCGCGCCAACGAAATGGATTTTCAGCGTATCAGGTTTCGCCAACGCGTGGCCTGCGACATCACCCGGCGCACGACCAAAACTACCATGCTGGATCAACCGGTCGCCATGCCTGTTGCCATTGCACCAACCGGCCTGACCGGAATGCAGCATGCCGATGGCGAAATTCTGGCTGCACGGGCAGCAAAGACCTTCGGCATCCCCTTCACCCTCTCTACCATGAGCATCTGCTCCATAGAAGCAGTGGCTGCGGCAACGGGGCAACATCCCTTCTGGTTTCAGGTGTACGTCACCCGGGATCGCAGCTTTACCGCCGACCTGATTGAACGCGCGCGCCGCGCCATGTGCTCGGCACTGGTTGTCACCATGGACCTGCAGGTATTCGGGCAACGGCACAAGGATATAAAAAACGGACTGTCCATACCTCCGAAACCGACATTGAACAACATCCTGAACATCGCCACCAAGCCACGTTGGTGCATGGGCATGCTAGCAACCAAAAACCGACAGTTCGGCAACATTGTTGGCCACGCCAAGGGGGTCGACAATATCGCCTCACTGGTAGATTGGACCGAAGAGCAGTTTGATCCCACACTGTCCTGGCACGATGTCGAATGGATCAAAAAACGCTGGGGCGGCAAGCTGATCATCAAGGGCATCCTTGACCCCGAAGATGCCCGACGTGCAGTGGAAGCC
>Ga0307486_1001798_pt1 | contig 15705 bp, 9 predicted proteins | sample CBIW02metaG_FD_203663 | JGI IMG/M metagenome (GOLD analysis project Ga0307486, IMG submission 203663) | Sea-ice brine microbial communities from Beaufort Sea near Barrow, Alaska, United States - CBIW 0.2 | ecosystem: Environmental > Aquatic > Marine > Coastal | place: USA: Alaska | collected... | reverse complement strand
CCGATGATGACAGAAAAATCCCACAATATAACCAGGAAACCATGGAAACCAATGTGCCGGGAATTTATTTGGCCGGAGTTATATGCGGCGGTATGGAAACCCATAAATGGTTTATAGAAAATTCCAGAATCCACGCTGGGTTGATCGTTAAAGATATAGCTTCCAAAAAATAGAAGCGATTCTAAAATCGCTTCCCGAAAAGAGCCGAAAATTTTAAGAGCACTCTTTACTATATAATGATCACCTTGGCATTTTTTAGAAAAAATCTTCTTCGGTTAAGTAATTTCCCGTAAAATTCAAGATTTGTTTTGCCGGTCTTGAATGATTTCTCAAACCAGTCAATTTCTGATGTCAAATTACATACAAAGACTTTTATCTCTGGATAGGTTGAGCTTACAGATGATTCTTCCACCCCTATTTCCACAGATTTGTCCAATTTATTGTAGTAGACAAATTTGGCCAGAAAGTTATGTTTGATCAAATCAATAAAGTCTTCTGAAGGTTTATTATCGCGTAAACAATCCTTTAAAAAAATTTTAGCAAGCCCTTTCATTGCTATCTGAATTTCTTCCTGGTTATAATACGTTGTCATAACAATAATTTTAAATTAGATGTTAAAAATAACAGAACTATTCGTTAAGCAATATTTTTTTAAAATAGGTTTAACACCTTAACATAAATAAAATACAATTTAAATGAAATTGATAAATGACTGTTATTGATTTGATTAGAGGAAATTTAAACCTTCTTCATATCTCCCATTTAAGCTGATGCAAAGAAAATGGTATAAACGTAAAATAAGAATAACGTGATCCTGGATCATTTTTTTATCCTGAATTGTCAAATTACAAAATTACCAAAACCGGGTAATAAACAAAATTTTATAAAATTTCAACCCGTCTTTTGTGTTTTTTAGACCTAAATTGACGATTTAACTTTAAGTTCGTTAATAATTATATAGTTTTTTCATATGAATAAGATTTTAGTTTGGTCAATTACGGCTGCCATGGCCGGTTTTTTATTTGGATTTGACACCGTGGTGATCTCGGGAGCCGACAAACAACTTCAATTAATATGGGGCACCACTGATTTCTTTCATGGATCGGTAGTAATGGCCATGGCTTTATGGGGTACCGTGATAGGAGCCATTTTTGGAGGAATTCCAACGAACCGGTTGGGAAGAAAGAACACCTTGCTATGGATAGGAATCTTTTACGTGGTTTCAGCCCTGGGATCGGCAATGGTAAATGATCCATTTACCTTCGCTTTTTTCAGGTTTTTAGGAGGTCTTGGCGTGGGCGCCTCTACTATTGCTGCCCCGGCGTATATCTCTGAGATCGCACCGGCTAAAGACCGGGGCCGTTTGGTCTCGCTTTACCAGTTCAATATAGTCCTGGGGATCCTGATCGCATTCCTGTCCAATTATTTATTGAGAAATACAGGAGCGGAACCTTGGCGTTGGATGTTGGGAGTAGAAGCTATTCCTGCGATTTTGTACACCATGTTCGTGTTTTTTATACCGCGAAGTCCCAGGTGGCTTATCTCAAGATCAAAAGATGATGAAGCCAGAAAGGTTTTAAAATTCATGAACCCGGATGATGATATTGAACAAAAAATGCAGGAGATCCGGCAACAATCAGAAGTTAAAATATCAGGGGAACACATTCTTTTAATAAAATACAGATTTCCGTTGATCCTGGTTTTTCTGATCGCCTTTTTTAATCAACTCTCCGGAATTAACGCTTTTCTGTATTATGCCCCGCGAATCTTTGAGGCCGCGGGATTGGCAGCAAGTACCGCTTTGTTTAGCAGCATCGGCATTGGAATAGTCAACCTGATTTTTACCCTTTTGGGTGTATTCCTGATCGACAGGTTAGGGCGCAGAAAACTGTTGTTCATAGGCTCCATTGGCTATATAATTTCCCTGTCACTCGTGGCGGCATCTTTTTTCCTGAACTGGGGCGGGCTCACCGTTCCTATTTTCCTGTTCCTGTTTATCGCCGCGCACGCCATAGGGCAGGGAGCAGTAATTTGGGTTTTCATTTCTGAAGTTTTCCCAAATCACTTAAGGGCTTCCGGACAATCCTTCGGATCATCAACACATTGGATCCTGGCCGCATTGATACCTTCCTTTATCCCGTATTTATTTTCCACTATTGGGCCTGGATATGTTTTTGCGTTTTTCGCATTTATGATGGTATTGCAACTGCTGTTCGTAATATTCATGATGCCGGAAACAAAAGGGAAAACCCTCGAGGAATTAGGAGAAGAGTTGTCTCTTAAAAAATTTAAAAGCTGAAAAAATATGCGAAAATTAAATTTTATTATAGTCTTGTCAATTCTTTCCGCGAGCCTCTTTTCCTGCAAGGAAAATAAAGATAAAAGTAATGAGCAGGAAGTTGCTTCAACAGCAAATCAAACCGATGAAGATTTTCGTCCCAATTTTCATTTTACCCCAAAAGCAAACTGGATGAACGATCCTAACGGGATGTTCTATCTAAACGGAACCTATCATTTATTTTTTCAGTATTACCCTGATGGCAATGTATGGGGACCAATGCATTGGGGACACGCCACCAGCCAGGATATGATAGAATGGGAAGAACAGCCCATCGCGCTAAAACCGGATGAGAAGGGATATATTTTCTCCGGAAGTGCGGTAGTTGACAAAAACAACACCTCAGGATTTGGAGATGGGATCACTCCCCCGGTAATCGCTATTTTTACCTATCACGATCCCAAAGGTGAGAAAGAAGGCCGGATAGATTTTCAGTCCCAGGCAATCGCCTTCAGTTTGGATGAAGGAAAAACCTGGACAAAATATGAGGGCAATCCCGTAATAGCCAATCCCGATCTTAAAGATTTCAGGGATCCTAAAGTTATTTGGGATGAAGCAAATAAACAATGGCTTATGGCCCTTGCCACAGTGGATAAAACCTTGTTTTATAGCTCACCAAATTTAAAAGAATGGACCTTGCTTTCCAATTTCGGAAAAGGCATTGGAGCCCATGACGGGGTTTGGGAATGTCCTGATCTATTCCCTATGAAAGTCGAGAATTCAGATGAAGTGAAATGGGTCCTTATCCAAAGCTTAAATCCCGGTGGTTACAATGGAGGCTCCGGAACTCAATATTTTGTGGGTGATTTTGACGGAAAAAAATTCAAATTAGATCCTTCAATGGAAAACCTTCCTGAAAAACACGACCACTGGATAGATTATGGGAAAGATAATTACGCCGGGGTAACCTGGTCCAACATCCCCGATTCTGATGGGCGCATACTCTTTATGGGCTGGATGTCCAACTGGCTATATGGAAAGGAAGTCCCTACCGAAACCTGGCGGAGTGCCATGACCGTAGCCCGGGAACTTAAACTAAAGAAAGTTGGGGATACATACAGGATCTATTCGTATCCGGTTGAAGAACTGGACGGTTATATATCGAAAACAATTGATAAGGTTTTTATTGAAGTTGAAAATACATCGACAATTGTCACTTCCGCCGATATAGATCTAACTAAAGCAACTATTAAATATGAGTTCGCACTTTCACAAAATGAGAACTATGAGTTTAGCCTGAGCAATCAAAAAGGAGACACCCTAAAATTCGGATTCGACAAACCAAAAAATCAGTTTTATATAGATCGTAAAAAATCCGGGATCACAAGCTTTAACGATGACTTTGCAAATAAAGTTTCCACAGCTCCGCGGACTTCAAAATCGGAAAATATATCAGTCCAAATCGTTCTGGACAAAACTTCCATTGAACTGTTTTTTGATAATGGAGAAACCCTAATGACCGAGATTTTCTTTCCTAACGCTCCCTTCGAAAGCTTCTCAGCACATGCTGATAAAAAATTCGAAATTGAAAATGTGGAAATAAATCAATTAGAATTAAACTGAAGCAATTTGCAGAATTGAGGAAGCGTAAAATAAATTAAAAGTCCAATTCTGAAGCCTGTCCGGAAACAGATCAGAAAGTTAATGTCAATAAATTGTTATTATTAAGAGTTGGTTTTTTAATCCTGCTTTTTAAAAATTATTTTTACACAAAGGAATTTTAAAAAACAAGAAAGATGAAAAAAGGATTTTTAATTGATATGGACGGGGTTATCTATGGGAATGATCTCTTGATTCCGGGTGCCGACAAATTTATAGAACAGCTCCAAAAGAGGAAGATACCTTTTCTGTTCATGACCAACAATAGCCAGCGTACACCCCTGGACACGGTTAATAAGGTGGCAAAAATGGGAATCAAGATAAAAGAGGAAAACGTATACACCAGCGCTATGGCCACTGCTTCTTTCTTATCCTTTATGGAACCAAAGGGAACGGCTTATGTTTTGGGGGAAGGCGGACTTATAACCAGTTTAGCCCAGGAAGGTTATATTCTGGTAAATAACAACCCCGATTTTGTCGTGGTGGGTGAAGGCAGGAATTTTACCCTGGAAATGGTAAACAATGCTGTTGATATGATCTTACACGGTGCCAAATTGATCGCCACCAATTTAGACCCATCGCCCAAAAAAATTGGCTGGAACAATTTAGGGATCAAGGCAATTGTGGCCATGATAGAGGAAGCAACGGGCAAAAAGGCTTTTTCAGTTGGAAAACCCAGTCCGGTAATGATGAGGGCTGCAAGAAAATACCTGGGCCTGGAAGCAAAGGAAACTATTATAATTGGCGACACCATGGATACCGATATTCTTGGAGGGATACAATTGGGTTATACCACTATTTTAACGCTCTCGGGGGTTTCCAAAAAGGAAAACCTAGTTCATTTTGCCTTTAAACCCGATCTTATCATAAAATCTGTCGCTGAACTTGATCTGGATGCAGCCTTATCCCTAAAATAGACTGTGAAGGTGGAAAGTAAAAATGAGGAGAAAAGAGTTTTGGATTTTTGTAAAAGTTCAAAACCTGATTTAAAATAATACCAATGAAAATTAAAGCTGTTTGTTTTGGTGAGGTTTTATGGGATGTTTTCCCCGATAAAGCACGTATTGGCGGAGCACCTTTAAATGTCGCTTCCCGGTTAAGTGCAACCAAGATCGAAACTGAAATAATAAGCAGGATTGGCACAGACCAAAAAGGAAAAGAAATACTCGCCTATCTGAAGAACAATAATGTGGGCACTGAAAATATTGAGACTGACGCCACCTATCCAACCGGAATGGTGAATGTCAGCTTAAGCAGCAGTGGTTCTGCCACTTATGAGATTGCTTATCCTTCATCCTGGGATAAAATTGAAGTCTCGGGATCTTCCCTGAATGCCGTAAGCAAAGCTGATGTTTTTATATTCGGAAGCCTGGTTTGCCGGGATGAGATCAGCAGGTATACTTTATTTGACCTCCTTGAATCTGCCAATTATAAGGTTTTTGACATCAATTTAAGGCCTCCTCATTACCAAAAGGAAGTGCTGCAACATTTAATGCAAAAAGCCGATTTTATAAAATTCAACGATGAGGAATTGTTTGAAATTGCAGCGATGTTGGGTTCTCCCTTTAATTCCTTGGAACAGAACCTCTTGTTTATTTCAGAAAAAACAAATACCAAATCCATCTGCGTTACAAAAGGCAGTCACGGAGCAGTTTTGCTTTCCGAAGGAAAATTGGTTTATAACAGCGGTTATCAAATAAAGGTTAAAGATACCGTTGGCGCCGGCGATTCCTTTCTTGCGTCATTAATTGCAAAATTTCTTACAAAGGAAAATCCGCAGAAAGCCCTGGACTATGCCTGTGCCGTTGGAGCTTTGGTAGCAGGCAGCGAAGGCGCCAATCCAAAGCTGGAAGCTGAAGAGATCAAGAAATTCATGTTTCCCGGGTGAAAGAAGTTAGAAGTTAGACGGGAGAAAATAGACTGTAAAAGTGGCCCCGAAGGGTTGGGAGAGGAGAGAGGAAAGTAAAAATTCAAATCAAGATTTTTCAGTGGATAAGATTTTGCCTCCATAAATGTTAGAAACTAAATTCCGAACAAGGATTAACGATTTTTTATTTACGAAGTTTTCATTCGATCCTGTTCAATCTTTTTTATTAAATTTCATCTTTTTTACATCTAAAATCGCATTCGTTGATCCTTGTTCTTAAATTAAGAAGCCTTCAAATAAAGCACTTCAAGAATACACGATTTTGCTTCATTAAATGTTTAAAACTGAATGCAGAACAAGGATTAACGATTTTTTATTTACGAAGTTTTCATTCGATCCTGTTCAATCTTTTTATTAAATTTTATCTTTTTTACATCTAAAATCGGCATTCGTTAATCCTTGTTCTTAAATTAAGAAGCCTTCAAATAAAGCACTTCAAGAATACACGATTTTGCTTCATTAAATGTTTAAAACTGAATGCAGAACAAGGATTAACGATTTTTTATTTACGAAGTTTTCATTCGATCCTGTTCAATCTTTTTATTAAATTTTATCTTTTTTACATCTAAAATCAGCATTCGTTAATCCTTGTGCTTAAATTAAAAATCATACAAATTAAGCACTTCCAGAGTACTTGATTTTGCCTCCATAAATGTTAGAAACTAAATTCCGAACAAGGATTAACGATTTTTGATTTATGAAGTTTTGATTCTATCCTTTTCAATCTTTTTTATTAAATTTCATCTTTTTTACATCTAAAATCGGCATTCGTTGATCCTTGTTCTTAAATTAGAAATCATACAAATTAAGCACTTCCAGAGTACTTGATTTCGCCTCCATAAATGTTTTGAACTGAATGCAGAACAAGGATTAACGATTTTTGATTTATGAAGTTTTGATTCTATCCTGTTCAATCTTTTTATTAAATTTTATCTTTTTTACATCTAAAATCGGCATTCGTTAATCCTTGTTCTTAAATTAGAAATCGTTCAATTTAAACTTTGGAAAAGTCCCACAAAACGCAAAAGCCCCGGTAAATTACCGGAGCTTTCAAAGGTTTTAAGGGGGGATTAAATTATTCGACTATTATTCGCTTGTCATAAGACTGCCCTTTATCTGTGGTTAATTTCACGATGTAAATTCCGCTCATTAAATTTTTGCGTTGGAAATCCACATCATAATTTTGATAGGCTTTAGCCTGGCCATTGTATAAAGTCTCTATCATTCTTCCGGAATAATCGTACACCCGGAGAACCGCATTGGCATCTTCTTTTAAACTAAATCTAACGGTAGAAAATGAAACCACTGGGTTAGGAGAAGCTGCAAGGGATTCCAGAATTTCAGGATCCATTTCCTGCATGATTAACGGGCTGGTTTTTACCAAAGTTCCCTCCTGCCCTTTTCCATTTCCTTTTGGTTTGTGGATCACAATGGAACCACCAGATATAGCGGTTGAGGGATCAGCATTTTCTGCCACATACCCATTTATATTATTGTCATAAACTACTCCGGAAGAATTCCAGATTTTAATCCTGAAAAGGTCTGTATCATGATTTACCGTATTCTCGGCATCAATTACGGTTACCCGGAATTTATATATTTCACTTCCCCCATTAATTGTACCCTCACCGGTATAGGTTGCTTTAAAACCTCCTGATATTACCAGTTCAGCATCGGTATGTTTAGAACTTTTAAAATGAAAATCTCCTTCTTTAAATTGAAAGTTGGTATTACCATCTACTTCATCCATGGTGTTTTTACCTGATTTATATTTGGCAACAAAGCCAAAATTAGCTTTTCCTGTTATTGCAGTTCCTATTAAAGCTCCTTCTGGAGAATCTATCCAACCACCACCAGTTACGAAGCCTCCGTTAGGATCGTATACCGGAAGGTAAATCTCTGAATTATCACATTCATTACCAAGCACTGCTTTTACAACATAAACATTCGCAGCCTGTATTCCAATATTCAATTCAGCTACCCCAAATTCATTTGTATAAACATCGATCTGTTGAGTACCATCTAAATAAAATGCCACTAACCTATTTTCTTCAATAGGAGAAACTACAGCGGATAGTATAATATCTGAATTTATGTTCTGCGGATCACTATTTGCAGTTATAATATATGCTACTGGCTCAACTACATCAAAGGTTCCTGTTGCAGCAGTACATGAGTTCTCATCCGTTACGCTGTAGGCATAACCTGTTCCTGCTAATACGCCGGTGAAGATATTGCTTGCCTGTGGGCCTGCGCCGTTAAATGTATAGGACAATGCACCTGTTCCGCCAGCTGCTGTGATGGTCACAGTTGCTGTTCCACCGTTACAAGCAATCGTGCTTTGTGCTACGCTGCTTACTGATATTACTGATGGCTGTACAACATCAAATGTTCCTGTTGCAGCAGTACATGAGTTCGCATCGGTTACGCTGTATGCTAATAATGTTCCTGCGGATACTCCTGTGAAAACATTACTTGCTTGAGGTCCTACACCATTAAATGTATAAGACAATGCTCCGGTTCCGCCAGATGCTGTGATGGTCACAGTTGCTGTTCCTCCGTTACAGGCGATTACACTTTGAGATACATCACTTACTGATATTACTTCTGGCTCATCTACATCAAATGTCCCTGTTGCAGCAGCACATAAATTCACATCCGTTACGCTGTATGCTAAACTTGTTCCTGCAGCATGTGTGAAGATTCCTGTTGTATTAGTTACTCCATCAAATGTATAAGACAATGTTCCGGTTCCGCCAGCTGCTGTGATGGTCACAGTTGCTGTTTCGCCGTTACAAGCAATCGTGCTTTGTTCTACCTTGCTTACTGATATTACATCTGGCTCAACTACATCAAAGGTTCCTGTTGCAGCAGTACATGAGTTCTCATCCGTTACGCTGTATGCTAAACTTGTTCCTGCAGCATGTGTGAAGATTCCAGTATCATTGGTTACTCCGTCAAATGTATAAGACAATGTTCCGGTTCCGCCAGCTGCTGTGATGGTCACAGTTGCTGTTCCTCCGTTACAGGCGATTACACTTTGAGATACATCACTTACTGATATTACTTCTGGCTCATCTACATCAAATGTCCCTGTTGCAGCAGCACATAAATTCACATCCGTTACGCTGTATGCTAAACTTGTTCCTGCAGCATGTGTGAAGATTCCTGTTGTATTAGTTACTCCATCAAATGTATAAGACAATGTTCCGGTTCCGCCACTTGCCGTGATGGTCACAGTTGCTGTTCCTCCGTTACAGGCGATTACACTTTGAGATACATCACTTACTGATATTACTTGTGGCTCATCTACATCAAATGTCCCTGTTGCAGCAGTACATGAGTTCGCATCGGTTACGCTGTATGCTAATAATGTTCCTGCAGATACTCCTGTGAAAACATTACTTGCTTGAGGTCCTACACCATTAAATGTATAAGACAATGCTCCGGTTCCGCCAGATGCTGTGATGGTCACAGTTGCTGTTCCACCGTTACAAGCAATCGTGCTTTGTGCTACGCTGCTTACTGATATTACTGATGGCTGTACAACATCAAATGTTCCTGTTGCAGCAGTACATGAGTTCGCATCGGTTACGCTGTATGCTAATAATGTTCCTGCGGATACTCCTGTGAAAACATTACTTGCTTGAGGTCCTACACCATTAAATGTATAAGACAATGCTCCGGTTCCGCCAGATGCTGTGATGGTCACAGTTGCTGTTCCTCCGTTACAGGCGATTACACTTTGAGATACATCACTTACTGATATTACTTCTGGCTCATCTACATCAAATGTCCCTGTTGCAGCAGCACATAAATTCACATCCGTTACGCTGTATGCTAAACTTGTTCCTGCAGCATGTGTGAAGATTCCTGTTGTATTAGTTACTCCATCAAATGTATAAGACAATGTTCCGGTTCCGCCAGCTGCTGTGATGGTCACAGTTGCATTTCCGCCGTTGCAGGCAATTGTTGATTGAGTTACGTTGCTTACTGATATTACAGCTGGCTGAACAATAGTGAATGTTCCTGTTGCAGCTGTACATAAGTTAGCATCCGTTACACTGTATGCCAAACTTGTTCCTGCTACGTGTGTGAAGATTCCAGTATCATTGGTTACTCCGTCAAATGTATATGCCAATGCTCCAGTTCCTCCACTTGCCGTGATGGTCACTGTTGCATTTCCGCCGTTGCAGGCAATTGTTGATTGAGCTACGTTGCTTACTGATATTACCGTTGGCTCAGAGATTGTTACCGAAGTAGCGTCACTCTCACAAGTACTACTTTTAACTTTAATTTGATATGTAGCAGCCGTTAAACTTAAGAATGTATAAGGGCTTGTGCCACTTGTATAGGAAACACCATTATCTTTACTAAATTGAGGGTTAACAGCAGTAGTCGTTACTGTGATAGCTCCATCATTCCCTCCATTACAAGAAATATTTGTTTGTGAAGTAATGTTTACCGTTGGTTTTGGATTAACTGTAACAGTTTTAGTTGCTTTATTCGTACAACCATTACCATCGGCTGCTGTAGTATAATTGACGGTAACAGTTCCAGCTGATACGCCTGTCAATACTCCACCTGCACTTATAGATGCTGTTCCTGTTCCCGGGGTTACAGACCATGTGCCGCCTGCTGTTGCATTGGTAAATGCCGGAGTTGTAGCACCTACACATACTGTGGATGCCCCTCCTCCTATAGCAGCAACTGTTGGCAACGCATTAACTGTTAATGTAGCTCCGGCTGAATTTGTGCTCTTATAATTATAATCCGATGAAGCTCCACATTTATTTGTAACTACACACCTATATTCATTACCATTAAGAGATCCTGAAACATTTGTCAAATTAAGTGTAGCATTACTTGTACTTTCTGATCCGATATTAGCAAAATTTCCAATACCACCAGTTTGAACTTGCCATTGATAGTACAATGAAGGCGTACCTTCTCCTGTGGCAGCCGATGCTACTACAGTAAATGATGCATTCGAACCTACACATATGCCAATATTTGATGGCTGTGTGTCAATAGATGGTATTGAACAATTCGACTTGTCAGTAAACACCGTACTAGCTGTCGCCCCACTTTGAAGTCCATTCACTCCCACATTAAAGGTTACTCCTAAATGTCTTTCTACAATAGGATACTCTATTTCCCAATTTCCATTTAAGTCTACTAATGTATTTTGATAATCATGGTCATCAACATATTCGGGATCCTCATGTAAGTGAACATCAACATAGTCATCTTGAATCCAACCGGTCCCTTTAAGCACCGCAGTTTCTCCAGGAGCAAAATCGTCCTGGCGTTCCCCTGCCTGATTATAAACCTCCACAATGGGTTGGTAAGTTTGTGCCCATCCAGAAAAAGATAGTAAAAACCCAAGAAAAAACAGGGCAATAAAGGTCAGGGAATAATTTGATGATTTCCCCTTGAAAAAATGTAAAATTTCAGCCATAGCATCACTTATTAATGATTAAACATATATAGTTAGAACAATGAAAAACCGAAAAAAAATTTAATATGTGGGGATGGGAATTAGCTTTATTCTTAAAATAGGATCAGAATTTTTGGGGATCAATTCTAATTCTTGGGGATAACAAAAAATATTCTTAAAGCTAACCGTAATCTAAGAAACAACAATTAATTAATGGTTTTCAAAAAAATTTAATTTATTCGAAGAAAGGAAAACTTTAAACGACCAAGAGCACAAATAGGTCATTTCAGTACGAAAACATTTTAATAAAAAACGGGGATTTTCCCCTATTCCACTGAAGATGAGTTTTATAACAGGCCAGTCCTAGCGCGGGGAAAGAAAGGAACTACAAATAGATGTGAGACTTTAGATGTTAGAAAATAGACAAAGGAAAATAGAAGTGGAGAGTCAAGACTAAAGACTTAAAAAATCAAATCGTAAAACAGTAAACAAAAAAAACGTTAAACGCTAAACGTTGAACGCTGTACGTTAAACATGAAAATAATATTACGTGAAAATTAAATTCCAGGCTTCTGTGATCAGTTCAAATTTTTCCTGGAGGAAAAGAACACATCCCACAATTAAAGTGAAATAAAATGTTTTAAAGATCCTGATAATGTTCCTTACATCCCTGGAACCTTCCTGCTGAAAATCGTCTGAATTAATCATATTGGTCAAAATTAAATTGAACATTAAAATCAGGTACAATTATTAATTGGGGAAGTAAAAAAAGATAGACCTCAGGGGGGTGAGGTCTATCTGTGAATTAACCTGGACATTTTTATTATTCTAAAATAATACTAAGATGTAAGTCTAGTAACTAAATAAATGGCTAATAACAAACCTATCAATAAAAATATATTTCTATATATTTTAGCCTTTCTATCCAGCATATCCATATTTATTTCGTTAATTCCTTAACTACCTTCAAATTAAAAAAATAATTGCAGTTAATGTTCAATAAAGAAACTTATTCGATGAAAAGTTTAATTTATTGGCCAAATTACCTGATCTTATATTATCGGTCAGAAAAAAGATAGGTTAAAAAAAATCCACCCTTTTTGATATTTTCGGACCAAAAATGCCGGGGTAGGTATAAGAAAATGCATAAAAGGTTCAAGGTTCAGTCTGAAAAAGGAGTGGGAACTACCTTTATAATTTAAAGGAATGAAGGAAGAAATTCCCGCCAAATTTTAAAGTGTACTGGCAATTGAAGATAACCTTCCCGAATGATCCGGAAATACTTTTTCTTTAAAATGTTAAATTTTTCTTTCCTGATATATATCATTCTTTTTATCCTCAAGACAACCTAAATTAGTACTACTAAAAATTACAAACATCAATTTAGGTTTTATCCAAAATTTTGACATTTGATTTTTTACAACTGTAAGAAGTGGGAGATTGAATTGAGAAGATGTCAAAGTGCTTTTTGGCCGGATGTTCAAATTTCACATACATTTGTGAGATTCCTGAAATCCAATAAAGGTTAGAAAGAATTCTTAATATCTTCTTAAAGGAACAGGAGGCTTCGGCTTCCTGTTCCTGTTTAAAATAAGCACTTCCGGATTCTCACCCGTTTAACCTCCCCATTTACTTTAGGTATTTTATGAACTGATTGTTTAGAAACAAATCGATTCATCCCGAAATGCTTTTTTAAAGAAATATTATCCGGGGTTAATGGAATCAAAAGAAAAAAACTGAACCTTCATTATAGAAAGGCAACATAAATAAAAATGAAAATGAAAACAATCATGAAATTAGTTTTGGCTTTTGCTTTTATAACAATAGCTGGCTGTAACCAGTCAAAAAAAGAGAAAGAAACCACCTCCGAAGATGTAACCCAAAAGGCCGATGAACTGATGGAAACAACAAAAGAGTATCTCTCTGAAGAGTATGCGGTATTTGAAAAAAAGCTGGACATCTATATGCAAAACACCGAAAAGGAAATGGTTGAAATGAGGAAGAGATCCGCAAATTTAACAGACCAGGCTAAACGCAAATTTGATGAGGAATTCTACGATCTTGAAACGCAAAAAAAGGAGCTCAACATCAAAATAAAAGAGTTTGAAAACGCGGCGCAAGACAAAAAAGAAAAATTAAAATCGGAGATCGAGAATCTTCGGGATGCGCTGGACAAGAGTATAGAAACTTTTAAAGAGGAGAGGAAAAAATAACACGGCACCAAGTGAAATAAACATAAATCCAGGATTATATAAAATGGATGAAATATCCTGGTCCCGGTTCTTTTAAATTCCGGCGATCCATCTGGCGGTACGAAAACAAATAATAAATCCGTAAAAAGCCTATTTTTGGCCAATTACGGATTTATCAAGTGACCCCGGAGGGATTCAAACCCCCAACCCTCAGAGCCGAAATCTGATGCGCTATTCAGTTGCGCCACGGGGCCAGTAAAATTATTAACTTCAATATTGTTTATCGCCTCCAACGCATTCGGTTTGCCACATCGCGCGCAGTCCAGATGCTAACCTAACTTCTTCTTCACTATCATCGAGATGGTTTTTCCATCGGCTTTTCCAGCTAATGCTTCTGAAGCCAATCCCATCACTTTTCCCATATCTTTCATTCCGGCGGCACCGGTTTGATCGATAATCCCAACTATTTTTTTCTCGATTTCTTCTTCGCTTAACTGTTCGGGCAAAAATTGCTCTATTACAGCGGCCTGATCTAGTTCTGGTTGGGCAAGGTCTTCACGGCCTTGTTCCTTATATATAGCTGCGCTGTCCCTGCGCTGTTTTACCAACTTTTGCAACAGCTTCAACTCTGCTTCTTCTAACAAACCTTCTTTGGCCGAACTTTCGGTTTTAGCCATCAAAATTCCGCTTTTAATCGCGCGCAATGCTTCCAGTTTAATGGTGTCTTTTGCCCGCATCGCGGCTTTCATTTCGGTCATTACTTGCTCTTCCAAACTCATTCTTCCAGTTTTAAACAGGACTGCGAAGATAAAAAGAAAACCCGAAATTCTATGAAGAATTTCAGGTTTTATCAGGGGGTAGAAAAAATTTTTAATCTACATTGTCATGTAGGAATGAATTGTTGCTTCTAAAATTAAGTTCGTTGTTATCCCCGCTTCCAAGGCTTGTTCTCGAGAGTTTTTCCTCTCCGGGTTTGGAATTGTCCAAATTGACCCCGGCGCGTTTATAAGCCGGTTGTTTTTCAATTTCGTCCAGTTGAGCGGCATTATTCCGGAATTTATAATTGAACTCCTTCATCTTTGCGCGCCTTTCGGCCGCACGTGCAACCAAACCTTCTGAAATAGGGTTATCGAAAGGATCTGAATGATCTTTACGTTCTGGTTGTTCGACTTTTTCCGGAGCTATTGTTTTCTTTTCAAAAATAACAGTTTCATCTTCCGGTTTTTTCGGCTCAGGCTTGGATTTCTTCAACATTTGCTCCACTTCCATATAATCATCAAGGCTATATCGTTTAATTCCCGTAACAGAACTTTCGGTAACCGGAATAATTTCAATAGGATCATTTACTTCCATTTCATTAGCCATATCATTAAGATCGTGAACGACCTTTTTGTCTTGACGGACTTCTGAAACTTTAGTTGATTCTTGAGATTGTTGATTTTGAGCAGAAGTTTGGCTTTCCGCCTTAGATTTATTTAGTGGAAGATCAAAGGTAAACATAAACTGATCTTCGGTTTCTGCAGCGATTTCTTCTGCATCATGAACCTCAGTCCCTTTTACTTCTTCTGAAGTATTCGTGATAATAAAATCCTCTTCGGAATAATTCACTTCATCATACACCACGTCCATATTCCTGGCACTTGCCGGGGTTTTTAAATTGTCGTTTATCTCCCGGACCTCAGAATCCTCATCTTCTTCTTGAAGGGAGTGCACTATTTTAGATTCCCCTGCTTCCGATGGTTTTTCTTTGGCTATGTGTTTATCTGAGTCAAATTTATAAGGACCAAAATTATGCTCCGCTTTTTGCTCATCTTCCAGGTTGTGGATTATTTTTTTTGATTCGGTATTTACAATTTCATTTTGTTGTTCTATATTAAATCCTGTCGCAATAATGGTTACCGCAATAGAATCTTCAAGACTTTCATCTTCACCCACACCCATAATGATGTTTGCGCTGTGACCGGCCTCTGTTTGTATATGATCGTTAATCTCACCAATTTCATCAATAGTGATCTCTTCAGAACCGGAAACGATAAGCAGTAACACGTTTTTGGCTCCTTTGATTTTATTGTCGTTCAATAGCGGGGAATCCAATGCTTTGCTAATAGCCTCGCTGGCACGATTTGCCCCTGAAGCGGTTGCCGATCCCATAATTGCCGTTCCGCTGTTGCTCAAAACAGTTTTCGCATCGCGTAAATCGATGTTTTGA
>Ga0307486_1001796_pt1 | contig 15717 bp, 11 predicted proteins | sample CBIW02metaG_FD_203663 | JGI IMG/M metagenome (GOLD analysis project Ga0307486, IMG submission 203663) | Sea-ice brine microbial communities from Beaufort Sea near Barrow, Alaska, United States - CBIW 0.2 | ecosystem: Environmental > Aquatic > Marine > Coastal | place: USA: Alaska | collected... | reverse complement strand
GAAAGATGGTACGAAATAGAACCAGAATTATTTAAAATAACACCTGAGGAATTTAAAATTAAAATTCTAAGTTTACAATCTAGTTTTAATCAACTTCCATTAACAACCTTGTGAAACTTGACAACTAGATACGTAAAACTTAAAATGATCTTGTTTAAATTTTGAAAAAAAAGCTCTAAACCAGCTTGGGTCACTCCATTCAGCTCTCAACTTAGAGAATGCATGCTGAGGAAGCCCAGCCCCATCTTCCTCTACACCGTCAAACTGAGCTGCAAATAATTTCCCATTCGTCTCAGAGAGCTCAAAGATACAAACAACATCAATTTTATTAACCTACAAGTTTATTTTTGGTTATTTTTAACAAAAATTTAGATTAATGTCCAACTAGAGGAATAAAACCTAAACATTTATAGTCATCTATTTATTCAGGCATAAATCAATCCCTAACCACAAAATATGCATCCCGAATCACCTTATCTATCATCTTCCTTCGCTCCAAAATAAAGTCCAAATACTCCATTTCTTGCCAGTTTTCAGACAAGGCATGGCAATAATACATTTACTTTTTTTTTACTAGGTTTCAATCGTTCTATGTGGAAAGGAAGATATTCTCTCGGATGCTTTTCCGATATATTGATATTGGCAATCCACTATACCAAAGCATAATTGGCAATCTGATTACGCACCGTTTAATCTGGAAAGCCATTTTTCTCAAGCCCTTATTTCAGGAATAAATGATGTCGTTCTAATGCTGATTTTTTGCTTCGTAAGTTCTCTTTCAATAAATACGAAGCTTCAATCTGCTAAACATCCCTTAAACGCCTAGAACGTACTGAGCAGCGTAAAAACCATAAAGAGATGAAGAGGTGGAATATGATGTTGCCAAGTCCAACGGCAATCTAATATCCCAGAAATCATCTATAAGCAGTGCTTCAATGATATCTTCCAATATTTGCTTGAATTCAGCCACTTTTTCAACTCCTCTCAATTTAGCTAGGTCGATTTCCATCTTCGTCTCAGGAGAACCAGTATAATGCTGGGTAATCGAAGACATGAAAAACCATTTGGCAATCAGATTCTTCAGTTCATACAAATCCATTTTGAAATCATCTCGCCCTATCAAAAGAAAATATAAGAGTAAAGCAAGTTATTGGAAGAGCTGATGTAATCCTTCCTTGCGAACCCTGCTTACTTTACAGCTTTAATGAATTCATGACAGTTGACAACATTCAAAACTGTGGTTTGAGCCTCTTGAAGTTTCCCAAACTGTGAAGTCCTACGAGCAGTGCTGAATTCACCGTTGTCAAGGTCTTTCCCTCTTAAAATACTGTAAACATATTGAAGTCTAGCTATTCGGAATGCCAGCCCAACTCCAACTCTCAACATCTGATCAGGTTCAAGGTCAACCAAGTAATTAAATGGCAAGGCTGATTCCTTAGTTGGAAGTCCGCAAAGCCTGCAAAATTACTCCAAGTCCTTACGTCAATCCTCCCAAAACACGCTCATCAGCGTAAGAATGAAATCTGCTTGATTAAGTTTTTGCCTTGGGAATTAATACGAACAAACACATCTGGGTCCTGCTCTTCATCAATCTCAGAGGATAGCTCTGATGCAGGAAAAGGATAATTCTCAAGGATCTTCAGATTATTGAAAGACGTTCTAATCTTTCTTCCTTCTTCAACTTCTTTACCAAACCCAGTCTCTCAAAATCATTATTAATCTCGAAAATATCTGATTCCGGTCTCTAAACTATGGAAATCTTGTGAAAATATCTCGGGTTTTTTCGAATGGTCACATCAGGGATTTCAAACTTCTCCTCCAAAGGATCAAATACAATGATGATGTTTACCTTCTCATAGTTTTTCTCAGAAACAATATAGCATTCTCATCCCTATCCTATGGTTTGTTAATGTATTGAAGGAAAGTACTCTGCTTCACATGACCAGTAATCCCCATAATCACTGTAGTGGGAATCCTTTTGTAATAATTGGAAGCGAAGGATCTGCGACAAATGTGAGACGTAATGAATTCATGTTTTGGTTACTTATCGAAAACCTTTCGCTTTCTTTCTGTATCATGCTTTTTCCCTTGGATTAATTCATCAATTCCCGAAGCTTCCACTACCTTCTTTATGTAATCGTTGAGATTTTGAAATGCAATTTTCTCAGCAAAGCAATCACCTAAAATCTTCAAGCCTCTATGCGTATCTGGTATTGAAATATGCTTCTTTTCTTTTTACCGTGGAAGAAGTTTATCCAGATGATGAGAAGGGGATTTCGCTACCTCCATCCTTTCCTACAATTGGCTTGTATTTCTAACTATGTCTTTTCAAGAGGCTTTTTTTTCAAAAATTTAATTTTTTCTAGGATGCCAAAAGGAGAATGCTGTCAAAGAGCCTCCCTTAATATTTAAAAAGTCGATCTAGGAACTTAGAGGGTGAACTTTGCAGTTTAGTGAAAACATCCACGTCTGGTAGTATCTGAAAAACTCTACAAAATGGTGTGTTTTACCTTCAACTACTTTTCACTACGAGCCCTATTTTAACTCTAAAGATTTTTCTAAATTTCAAATTCAACCAAACCAACTAAACAATGAAGATCATCAAATCACTTCTTTTCGGACTTGCATTGATTTGCTTTGCTCAAGTCACTTTTGCTCAAAATACCAACCCAACTGAGTTTAAAGGAGCAGTTCCAACCTTGGATGAGTACAATGCATTGTATGTATTAAATACCAGCGACCCAAAACAAGTGAAGGGAACACTTCGAAATATTGCTAACGTGCTTGGTGACCCCAGACTTAAGGGCAAACTGCATGTGGAATTGGTGGCATTCAGCGATGGGGTGGAGGTATTTAAAAAAGATGGACCATATCAAGAAACCCTGGAAGCATTGTTAGCAAAAGGAGTAATTTTGGCTCAGTGTGAAAACACCATTCGCGCGCGGAAAGGAAAATTGATAAATCAGAGTTATTCGATTTCGTATCTTATGTACCTACTGGAAATGGAGAAATAGTTTTAAGACATTACGAAGGTTGGGCGATTGTAAAACCATAATATGATTATTCGCAATGATACCAGTAGCCACATTCTCTTTGCTTTAAAGGCTGGAAGACCAGTGAGGGGTGACCGAAAGGGCCTCAATCCTAGATTGGAGCATGTTTTATACTGCTTTTAAATTGTTACTATCAGAAAAGCGGATAATCAAAAACCATAATATAACTATATGAAGTATCTCATTCTTATCCTCAGTCTGATGTCTGCTTTAGCTGGCTTTGCGCAAGATCATACATTCGATCCTCCCTGGAATACCCCTCCACAAAGTAGCGTCATGTTTACGATACCAGGAATTGATAATGTACCTGATCTTTACGGAGACATCAATGATCCGCAACTCGTAGTTTTCTTTGCAGGAAATCAATTTATGGTAGTTGATGAACTGCTGAACGCTTTTAAATCCGACTACCCACAGTATGAGCGTGTATTTGCGGAAACACTTCCTCCCGGAAAGCTTGCTGAACAAATTGATGGAGGTTCACTCACAATCGGAAATATGCGAATCACGCTGAAACCGGATATTTATACTGCTGGAAAAGGGAGAATTGATGAAATGGCTGATTATTTTGACCGGACTGAGCCTTACGCCAAAAACAAGCTGGCGATAATGGTCGCAAAGGGAAACCCTAAAAACATCAAAGGCCTCAAAGATTTGGCTCAAAAAGAGCTCAAGATTAGTATGCCAAATCCACTCTGGGAAGGAATTGGAGGACAAATTGAAGCAGCTTATGTGAAAGCAGGCGGTGAAAGCCTCAAGAAAACCATCATGCAGGATAAAGTGAAAGACGGAAGCACTTATCTGACACAGATTCATCATCGTCAATCTCCCATGAGAATGCTTTATGGACAAAGTGAGGCTGCACCAGTTTGGTACACCGAAGTGCATTATCAAGAGATGTTAGGACATCCAGTGGAGGGAGTTGCAATCCCAGACTCAGAGAATATGAGCGTAACTTATGTGGCAGGAAAATTGAAAAATGCTCCAAACAAGCAAGCAGCATCGGATTTTATGGATTTCTTAATATCCGAAAATGCTAAGGAGATTTACAAAAAATATGGGTTTGGAGAGTAGTCCAAACCCTTTTTGAAACATATGATAAGCGTTGATATTAATAAATGCCAAGAGATTAATGGACGGTCAATGGAGATGCGTTGCATGGAAAAGAAGGAAGTTTAGTCAATTGGGCTTTCGCAATTCTAAGGAAGTTTATCTGCTTCCTTTGACACCTTGTCGCTCATATCCTCAGACTTATTTTCTCCCTGGTGATTTTTCTCTTCGTCATCGAAATAAACGCCATTGGATTCCATGTCTGAAATTGTACGTTGTAAGGTGCTTTTAAACGCTACTCTATGCTTTTCAGGTATCGTATCATCCTCAAACATTTCTCCCAGCACCCTAAATAAAGCTGCCCTACTGTAGCCGGTAACCTTTTCAGCTTGATAGGGTTCGTGGGTCATTTGGTTCAATTCTTTGAAGGTCGAAGTGATAAATATCACAAAGGCAACCACTACCACCACAGTCAAAATGATTAAATCGAGATTTTCCATTATTTCTTCATATTAAATAAAATCAAAAATCCCAAAATGGTTGGGCACCAAAGCCCTATAAAAATTGCCTTAAGAGGTTCTTTAGTGATGACAAAATAATATTCGGAAATCCCAATCAGTATGATCACCAATGTCATGATGACCAGTTCGGATTTTTTAAACTTTTTCATAGATTTTATTTGGGAAAAATGTGTACACTCTACAATAGAACTGAGGTAAGAATCACCCTTTATTCTATCCATATATTAGTCTAGATGACCATAAAAGGATGTTTTATAAACACATGAAACAGCATAAAGTTTTTTATCAAAGGAACAAATCATTACAACTTATTAATAATCTCAAGTTCTTCAGTTTATTGTTCTGAAAATCATATCCCAAGCAATACATTCAGCATCAACAACAGGATAATTATCCAATTTGACATCCTAGAAAGCTCATATTTATTCAGGCAGCACTAAATAAGCATTGGTCAAATCCGTCAAAGTTTCACTTTGAGAGGCTTCTGTGTTATATAGGTTTTTTAATATCTTCACTATCGATCTGATTTTAGGGCATACTGCTTAAGGACCAAAGTGGGAGGGTTAATTGTTGAAAAACATACTCAACCACCAGAAATGAAAGGCACTAGTACTCAACTAACCATGTAGAGATTGGCATTGTAAGAGAAAATGGATCAAAAAACCTATCAGTAGTAGAAATTAAAAGATCCAGTTCCTCCACAATCAGCTAAGGTTTTCACAGAGCCGGCGAAGATATTGGTGTAAGCAAAAAATATGGAAAACTTTTCCAAAGTTATTAAATCACCTAGATTTTGGATTTTTCAATCATTATAATGTACACTCTTCAAACAAGAACAATATTCTCCCAATTCACGGCCTTCAGGATTACCTGTACAAAAGTCGAAGCAGTAATAGCCATGTTTAAAAATCACCACAGGCTTCACTAAACTCTCCATCAATAGATCGTATCGACGTGAGTGTGGGAGATCATCCGGAAATACAACCTCCAAATTCCACGACTTCATCATTAGTACAAAAGCCGTTGTCACCTGAATTAATTGGTCGTTAGAAAGTTGGTCTGTTGGCGGAAAAGTCTCCCGCTTCAGACCGCAATAGCCAGCAAAGTCAGGCATTCGTTCCTCGCTTACAAATTTCTCGGTTTCTTGAAGTGCTTCTTCCAAATCGTCACTTGGGGAATTTTCAAGAGGTTTTTTGTAATAATCTTTTGCGCGATGAGCTGCTGCAATATCCTGCAACAAAAAGTTAATGTAATCCTGCATATCAACTCCAGTTTAAAATGTATGAAAAAATCATTTGAATAGTTCAAAGTAGTCAACTGCTTACAATTATTCTACATTGATGAAAAACATCATGTAAAATATCCCGTATGGCTCTCGGAATTGGATAAAGGAGGGGGAACAGGAAGAGAGTTAACTGAATCTGAAGAATGCCAGCGAACTCAATTTACTAGCTTAGGGAAACCTAAACCACTTAAATATGAACTGGCTGGCACTTGTTCACAAAGAATTTACCGTGTAGACCGGCTTTCTATGCAGTGAAAGATGGCGAAATAGAAATCGCTCACCGCAGGGGTCAGAACCATAATCCCAACCAATTTTATCCTTATTTGATCAAAGACAACTTTTTCGGACTTCGAAGGAAATCTGAATCCTAGGCTATCAAAACACATTGCTTGGAGTGTTCCAGCTTAATCAATCTCTTATTGTGCATCTCTTATAGTTAGGTAAATAAGTCCGTTTCAAAATAGAATCTCTTTAGACTCTTATTAATAAACGCAATACCACACCACAATCACATTCCTCTTAGTTTCCCCTCAAAATCTCCATCGGAGGCTTATTAACTATGGAGCGGCCATTTAGCCAGCCTAAGATAATCGTCAATGCTGTAATCGACAGGTACAACACTAAAGCTCCCAGCCATGCTCCTCTAAATTCGATTTTGAAGACGAACTCACTCAATAGCCACGTCGCACCAAAAGACAATATAATTCCCGAAAGTGACGCTAAACTTCCTAGAAAGAAGTACTCCAACGTGTTGATCTTGCTAACTATTGCTGAACTCGCCCCAAGAGTTCTAAGGAGTATACTCTCTCGCATACGCTGATACTTGCTTATGATCAATGAACTGATCAAAACCAAAATCCCCGTAGCAATACTGAAAAAGGCCATAAATTGAATCACAAAACTAATTTTACCCAATATCTCCTCCAACGTCGCTACAATAGTTCCTAGGTTGATAATTGAAATATTTGGAAATGATCTCACGATATCAGCCTGCACATCTGCAGCCTCTCGGTCGTTTTTGGTTTTAGTTATGATCACATGAAACTTTGGTGCCTGATCTAACACTCCCTCTGGAAATAACACTAAGAAATTTGTAGAAACCTGAGTGAATTTCACTTCACGGAGACTGCCCAAAAACGTTCTAATAGGCCTTCCCTGCACATTGAATATTACTTCATCTCCAATTTTCAATCCATTACCCGTGGCAAATCCCTCTTCCATACTCACAAAAACAGAATCTCCCCGAGTTCCTAAGGGCACCAACTCACCCGAAGTCAATTTTTCTGTTGAGGTCAAGGTATCTCTATAGGTTACTCTAAATTCCCTATTGTACAGCCATCGAGAATAGTTTTTATCATCCGGAAGCTCTTCGTTTTCCTTTTTATCCACTCCATTTATCTCATCCAAATTCATGGTCACAATCGCTACTTGCTGCATGATAGGTAGATTTCTGGCTAGAACTTTATCTTTTACATCCTGCAGTTGGGAAGGTTGAATGTCAAACATCAGCATGTTTGGTTGATCCTTTTTATCTGCAAATTTTGCTTCTTCGAGCAACATGTTTTGAAGAAAAAATAAGGTAGAGATCATGGCAGTTCCCAAACCAATAGTCGCTATTAAAGAGACGGTTTGGTTGTTTGGTCTGTAAAGATTAGCTAAAGACTGACGAAGCGGATAAGAAAAGGAAATCGGCAAAAATTTTCGAACTCCCCGGATAATCAATTGTGCCACCCCCCATAATATTCCAAACGCAAAAACTACAAAACCAGTAAACCCAAATGCCCAAGAAATATTATTCAGCAAGTAAAAACTAAAGCCAAAGATAAAAGCTAATATTCCCGCAATTACCAACCATCTCAAAGGATCTTTTAGCAACGTAGTATCGGCCGTTTCCGGTCGCAAGGTTGCCATGGGAGACACATTTCTAACTTTGAGTAAGGGTAAAAGTGCAAATAGAATGGACACAAATAAACCTGTGACAATTCCAAAAGTCACAGAGGACCAAGAAATTCCAAAAGAAACGTCCACTGGCAAGAAATCAGCAAAAACTGCGGGCAATACAAACTGAAGTAGAGTCCCTAGGGTCGCACCAAGCACAGCTCCAACAAAACCCATCAACACAATTTCTGAAAGATAGATTAGTAACACATCTCGGGAAGAAACTCCTAAGCAGCGCAAAACGGCTACAGAACCTAACTTTTCTTTGACAAAAACATTAACAGCACTTGCCACACCTACACAACCCAGAAGTAACGCTATAAAGGCGACTAAACTCAAAAAATTCGAAAGATTGCCAAAGGATCTTCCGGTGGAATTTTTCCGATCTTGAACAGTATCGGCGTCCGTTCGAGCTTCTTCCCATTGATCTTTATATGGTTTGATGAGTAACTCCACATCCGTGCCCTCCGGAAATTGATAATAATTGCTGTATTCCACCCGACTGCCATATTGAATTAAACCCGTAGCTTCTAGGTATTCTTTGGGAATATACACGGCAGGAGCTACAGTGGCAGTAATTCCAGTTTGCCCGGGAACTTTCTGAAGCTCCCCCACGATTTCAAATTGCAGCTCACCCACTTTCACAGAGTCTCCGACGACGGCATTAAACTGAGCCATTAGCCCTTTTTCTACTAATGCCTTTTGCCCTCCTTTTCGAAATTCGCCTTCAGCAGCTACAGGGATAGTTTCCAAAACTCCATAAAACGGAAATCCTCCTTCCAACGCTCTTACTTGTGTAAGTCGACTCATTCCTGTCTTCACAAATGCCACCATACTGGCAAAATTAACTTCTGTTGCCCTGTCTATCGCTAGCGAATCAATCGCTTGATCATCCAATGGTTGTCTATTTTCCAACACCAAATCAGCTCCGAGAAGCTCTTTGGCCTGATCATCAATATCAGCAGTGAGATTTTCACCAAAGGAACTAATAGCAACTAAAGCAGCAATACCTACCACTATTGAGGAAACAAAAAGTAGCAGTCGTGAAATGTTTTTCCGGAAATCCCGGAATGCCATCTTCAAAATCCATCCGAAATCAGGCATTTGTACCCTCCTGTATTTTTCCTCCTTTGATATAAATAATCCTCTGAGTTTTTGCCGCTAACTCCAAATCATGGGTCACTAACACCAGCGTTGTTCCTTGTTCCTTGTTCAAATCAAAAATCAACTTCTCTATCATTTCACCTGTCTCTGTATCCAAGTTACCGGTAGGCTCATCTGCGAAAAGTATTTTTGGTTCATTTGCAAAAGCTCTCGCTATAGACACACGTTGCTGCTCTCCACCAGAAAGCTGGGTCGGATAATGGGTCCCTCGATCACCTAAACCTACCTTATCCAATAATTCTTGAGCTTTCTTTCGGGCATCCTTTCTTTTTTTCAGCTCTAATGGAACCATTACATTTTCCAAAGCAGTAAGAGTTGGAAGCAATTGGAAATTTTGAAAAATAAACCCAACGTTTCTATTTCTCACCGATGCCCGTTGATCTTCATTTAATTGTTGCAGATTTTCACCATTCAACGTGACAGATCCAGTCGTGCTGGAGTCCAATCCTGCACAAAGACCAAGCAAAGTAGTCTTACCACTTCCGGAAGGTCCAACGATTGAAATCATTTCCCCCGCTTTGATATCAAGATTCACTTCATCCAAAACAGTGAGCTTTCTACTGCCACTTTGGTAAACCTTGCTCAGGTTTGATACTGATAATATATTCATGGGAAATTTTCAGAGTCTATAAAGAGTGTGAGATGGGTTAACGAGAAACCCTCTCAATTGTTGATTTGAAGATAGCAATACCGCTACAAACCTACAAATCACCTTTTCCCAAAGGTAGATACCACTTTTTAAAAAGCGTATAAAGCGCAGCTAAAAACTTGGAGACTCACTAAAATGAGGTGACCTACTATTTATTTATAGTAGATTTCGCTACCGTGAATGTACCAAAATTACCCCTGCTTTTTACTCGAATAAGTCCACTAGGCCTTATTTTTTAGGACTGCCCTAGATTGAACCTCAACCTCTGATGCCACTAATGCACGGACAACGTAGGGAACAGCCATTTTTAGTTAGTTGCATTTGCTAACTAATTTCCGCAGCCATATTTCTTGAGCTTTCCGCGATAATTGTCTTGGTACAGCAATCTAAGACAGTAGACGCCTTAGTGAGGACATAGCTAGGCAAAGTTAAATCGTTTTACTATCGAATTCACTCACATAATTTTTTTTGTCATTCTCTACCCAAAGTCGAAAAACGGATAATTATATTTATTTAAAATTAATCTAAATAATAAGATGACGTTTCAGATCTGTTCCTTATTTTTGCGCTATCAATAATTAATCTAATTAAATTTATGAAAGGATTTTTTACCCTTTTCGCACTATACTTTACTTGTATTTTTGCTGTCTATAGTCAAACAAACTATGAACTGCGTGGCTCAATCTCGGATATTGGAGGCGAGCCTTTGATCGGAGCAAGCATTCAATTGGCTGGAACTTCATTTGGCACAGTGACAGATATGGAGGGGAATTATTCTCTGAGCTTTGAAAAGCCAGGGACATATCAGTTGAAATTAACATTCATCGGATTCATTACCATCAATGAAAAGTTGCTTATTACGAAGCCTATTTACACGAGAAACTTCCAATTGGAAGAGGAAACTTCTAATCTTCAAGAGGTAGAAATTGTTGGGAGGAAAGAGGAAGGTTATAAAAACTCTTCTACTTTCATCGGCAGTAAGACGCAGACAAATATCAAAGATTTGCCGCAATCGGTTTCTTATGTGACCAAAGAATTAATTCTCGACCAAGGTCTCATGCGAGTTGGGGAAACAGTAAAAAACTTCTCTGGAGTTAGTCAATTCACTTTTTATGATGATATCACCATCCGTGGGTTCCGTATAAATGGAGGAAGTAATACTCAATTAGTAAATGGAATGCGCTCGACCTCTGGTTTTTGGAAGCAGCCCTTGATCAACTACTTAGAAAGAGTGGAAGTATTGAAAGGTCCTTCGTCTGCACTTTTTGGCAACGCAAGTCCAGGTGGCGTAGTAAATAGAGTGACCAAAAAACCATTGGACATTAATAGAAACACATTGAGCTTCTCAGTGGGTAGCTTCAATAATTTCAGAGCATTAGCCGATTTCACAGGCCCGGTAAACGACTCGAAAAGGCTGCTTTACAGATTAAACTTAGGCTATGAAGATGCACAAAATTTTAGAGATCTGCAGTTTGACAAAAACATCGTGATTGCTCCATCTTTCTCATTCATCGCTTCAGAGAAAACACGTGTGAATTTGGATTTGGTCTTCAATAATTCCAGTAGCAGGCTGGACAGAGGACAATCAACTTTTGAAGACGACCTATATTCCACCTCAACTTCAAGATCATTAAATACTGCCAATGATTATCTAAAAGAGCAGACTTACACCATCACTACCTCCCTGAATCATCAGATCTCCAAGAACATTAGCTTCAATGCTTCCTACATGAAAACTGGATACGATGAAGATCTCACCGAGCATCGATCATCCAATAGTTATGCTTTGGACGGAGATGGAAACACGCTAGGAACTATGGTCGAAAGGCAAGTTTTCATCCGAAAAAGAACCCGATTTGTGGACAATCTTTCTGCCTATTTTAACATACAGAAATCCACTGGCAAGCTTACCCATAAGCTTGTGGTGGGTTATGATTATGCTCAAGAGACTTCGCCCGCTGGCGGCTCTCAACTGACTGCCAATGGCTATAGAAATGCTTCCAACACAGGTCCTATTTCTAGCTACAAGTCTGCAAATAAGCAGTTGTATTTATTAGACAAAAATGGGGATCCTGTTCCCAATGTCTCCCATTTTGACTTGACAAATCCTATCAGTTCTCAGACCATGCAGGATATTTCAAAATATTTCTATTCCCAGAGAAGCTACGATCCTACTCTATATCAATTGAACGGCTTTTACTTGCAGGATCAGATCACCTTTGGGAAGCTAGAGGCGATGATCGGACTGAGGTATGAAGTTTATACTGATTTTGAAAATTACAAGAAAGACAATGAGCAGAAAGTAAATCAGAACGTCTTGCTTCCAAGATTCGGCTTGGTATTCAAAGCGAATGAGCACATGAATTTCTACGGAACGTACGTGGAAGGCTACAATCCTCAAACCGCTTCCACCATTTCCAATCCGAATGCAGGTGGTCCGTTTGATCCGCTTATCAGCGCTATGGTAGAATTCGGAATAAAGTCGGATTGGTTTAACAAACGCCTGGAATTTACTACGGGGATCTACCAGATCGACCAGAAAAACACGTTGTACCAAGTGCCTGGAGAAACTGATTTGCTACAGCAAATCGGCAAAGAAACAGCCAAGGGTGTGGAGTTCGATGTGACTGGTAGAATAATGATGAACTGGAGTATAATGGCTTCATACGCATACAATTTGGCTGAAATCACCGAAAGTCCGAGTGAATCAGATTTGGGTCGTCAAAAGCCTAATGCACCGAAGCACCAAGGAAACGTTTGGACCAAATATGAATTTGACCAAGGAACTTTGACAGGATTAGGTGTTGGCTTTGGAGCCAATTTCGTAACAGAACGAAATTTATCAATTAGTGCAACTCAAACTCTTCCTGGCTATACGGTCATGAACGCCGCTTTGTATTACACGACAGGAAATGTTCGTCTTCAGCTAAATGTCAATAATCTAGCAGATAAAACGTACTGGGTAGGTGGATATGATTACCTGAGACTTTTTCCAGGTGCTCCAAGAAATGTATTGGGAACAATCACCTTTTCATTTTAATCGAGAAAAGTGGCGACGAAAAAATATAAAAACCTTCTCTGGAAGATCCATCAATGGATTGGTCTATACGTGGGAATAGTCATCGCAACGCTCAGTTTAACTGGCGCTGTAGCCGTTTTTATTCCAGAAATCGACTCATTTCTAGCCCGAAAATATGAGATAAATGAAATCGGTGACTCATATCTACCGATGAATGAAGTAATCTCACAGGTTCAACTTGAAAATCCAGGCTTTAGAGTTCTTGGGGCAATCCCACCTGCGAAGCCTAATGATCCTCTGATGTTGGATATTTTTAAAGAAGCGGGCACAAAAGATTCTGAGCGTGTTCAAATTTTTATAAATCCCTACACAGGAGCAATTCTAGGACAGAAATCCCATACAAATAGTCTTTCCAACTTTCTACGTCAAATCCACGTACGTCTCATGGATGCTTGGTGGGGAAGACAGATTGTGGGAGTGGCAGGCGTGGGATTATTTGTGCTTTGCATTACAGGATTGTTGATTTATGGGCAATTCATGAAAAACCAGATTTTCGGGGCAATTCGCCAAAAGAATCTAAGAATATTGATGGCTGATTGGCACAAGATGGTAGGCATGGCGGCATTGCTCTTCAACCTAATGATTGCTGGAACTGGCGCTTGGTTGGGGCTTCAGCCACTTTTTATCAACTGGTTAGATATACAACCTCCCAATGCTTTTGTGCGAGCAGAGAAACTTTCAAGTCCTAAGCTAGACAATGATCAAGATTATGACTATTGGAACGCATTAGAAGTCGCAAAATCACAAATCCCACAATTCACACCCACACAGGTCATCCCATCAAAAAACGGCTCTAATATACTTGAGATAAAAGGAGATGTCGCACATTTACCTTTTGAGCCACATATCTCGAAGGTGGTATTGGACAAAACGTCATTGGAAATCCTCCATGTTTATGATATCAGAAAGCAGGCGTTCGCTGACAAATTCTATTATATGCAAGAAGGGTTGCATTTTGGAAGATTTGGCGGGATTTTCCTCAAAATCGTCTATGCCTTACTCGCCATAACTTCAGGAGTACTATCTATCACGGGATTTTTCATCTATTTAATTAGGAAGAAAAAAACTAATGAGGATAAAGGACAGGTCAAAAAGACCATTTTTCTATATTCAATTTCCACAATCACGCTGATTATTACGTTGGGTCTGATCACGGTTTTTGTAGGATATGCTTTCGCAACTATGATTATGACCCCTTTGGTTTATATTTTCTTATTTTGCTTTATTTCCTACCAACTTTTTAGCTATTGGAAGAAGGCAAACATATCAAAAAATCCAATTCATGAAAAAGGATAAAAGGCTATCGGAACATTATCTACTCCCACTAAACCTTTGTTTTCTGTTGTTTTTTGGGATATTTCTACTTTATGAATTGGACATGAGCCTTATACTTGATGTACATCAATCCACTTCCCTATTCACATTGAGCATCTGTAGCTTGTCAACTGTCCTATTGGTTAGTTCGATCAAATTTAGAAATCCTTTTTTCCAAGGTTTTTGCGTCGTCCTTTCTATTATTTCGTTATCAATTTTATTCTAACTAGCGTAAATCTCAACTTTTAACGGAACCTTTTGTCTAAAAATCCTTTTGGATATATAGTTTTACATTTCACAAATCAGATCCTTATGAATTTCCATTTAAGCCACTTATTCTTCGCATTTGTGCTATTTTTTGGATTGACCCTAGTTTCCTGTTCAGAGAAAAAAATAGACACTGCACAAACCGAAACGGTTTTAGAAAAATCTCCAGTCAGTAAATTCAATGCGAAAACAATTCTTTTTTTTGGCAACAGCCTTACCGCAGGCTATGGTGTTGATCCTGAGGATTCATTTGCAGGGTTGACACAGAGTAGAATCGACAGTTTAAAGTTGGATTATAAAGTGATTAATGGAGGTTTATCTGGCGAAACTACCGCAGGTGGACTCAGCAGACTGGATTGGTTTCTGGAAGAAAAACCAGAGGTATTTGTATTGGAGTTGGGAGGAAACGATGGGCTAAGAGGAATAGACATTAGTGAAACTAAAAGAAATCTGGAAGGCATTATCTCCAAGGTTCAAGCAAAGTATCCAGAAACGAAAATTATTTTGGCAGGTATGCAAATCCCTCCAAATATGGGTAAGGAATATTCTGAGAAATTCAGTCAGATCTATCCAACCATAGCTAAAGAAAAAAACGTAACGTTGATTCCTTTCCTTTTACAGAATGTAGGAGGAATTACCAAACTAAACCTACCTGACGGCATTCATCCTACAGAAGAAGGTCATAAGATTGTATTCAAAACGGTGTGGCCATATATAGAAGAAGCTATTTGACCACCAGCTTTCGCATTGATCATGGTGATGCCTTTTAAGGATTTAGATCCAATGCGAAGATTTAGACATTCATCAGCTTTTCGAGATTCACCTTTTAGCCAGTAAATCAATGCTTTAGTCAGATCTCCTCCTGCATAATGCGTAAATGCATATCCTCCACTAAATCTCGGGTTGAATTCTAAAATAAATGCACCCCGTTCATTTAAAAATACGTCTCCATCCATTACCATAGGATGCCTAAATATTAAAAAAATCGATGGCTTAGTTGCTCAAGAATCGAACTGAAGACGGTCTCTTCGACTTCTGTCCCCCCCCCTCCTCAGAATTTTTTATTGATCACAGACCGTCTATATACACCTTGGAGATCATTGAGCATATCAATCATGCACTCACCTCCCTCAATTTTCTCCCTAATAACTACTTGAGACCGTTGCACAAAAGCATCCTGGTAAATCATCTCCGATTTCTCGGTTTTTTTTGCGCTGTTTTTCGGTTTTTCTTCTAAAAAATTACTCGAATTCTCTCGAAAAGACTCTTTTCGAGTCTTTTCCGATGCCTATTCTGCTATGTTTATTAGTTTTGACGCAACTTATTCCCGCAGACCTGTACAGGTTGTAGGCTATCGCTTCGATCAGATTCTGGGTATGCATTTTTAGAATCCCCCT
>Ga0307486_1001795_pt1 | contig 15718 bp, 12 predicted proteins | sample CBIW02metaG_FD_203663 | JGI IMG/M metagenome (GOLD analysis project Ga0307486, IMG submission 203663) | Sea-ice brine microbial communities from Beaufort Sea near Barrow, Alaska, United States - CBIW 0.2 | ecosystem: Environmental > Aquatic > Marine > Coastal | place: USA: Alaska | collected... | reverse complement strand
GCTCTGATCTTCTCCCTTCCTCAAGCACCCCAAATTGATAAAGGGAACTTAAAGTTTCCTCTGCAAAAGCTAAAAGAACCTTTCTTTTCCGGTTTAAAGTACTATCAGAAAATATCTTGTTTATTTGTTCCGGAGCTTCAGTTTTTACCTTTTTTACAATTTCCTCATCAAAATTATAGTAAGGGACATGGTTGGAGATGATTTGATCCTTTTCTTTTACAATTTCATCATTGGTTTTTAAAATCGCAAAATCAAAAGGGGCATATAAATTTTCATATTGCCACGGTTTACCCTTTGTGATTTCATATTTAAACTTTCCGCTTTTTGGAAGGAGGTAAACAATAACAACGGCAGTTATTATAAACAAGCAAATCTTGTAGAATAATGCCTGGTTTTTATAGAAATTGTTAATAATATTCTTCATTTACTTACCTAATATTTTCCAAATGTAATAAAAAAACATCGGGTGATTGGAACCTTGGTTTGTTCTTTATAAAATCACTAAATTCGCAATAAGATAAATTCAAAACAAAAGGTTATGAAAGAAGTTGTAATTGTAAGTGCCGCCCGGACTCCGATAGGCAGTTTTTTAGGAGGTTTATCAACCGTGCCAGCAACAAAATTAGGTTCTATCGCCATTCTTGGGGCTTTAAATAAAATAAATTTAAAACCGGAAATGGTGGATGAAGTTTTAATGGGAAATGTGATTCAGGCCGGGGTTGGACAGGCTCCTGCAAAACAAGCTTCCCTTGGTGCGGGAATTCCGGATACAGTTCCCTGTACTGCCATAAATAAAGTTTGTGCAAGTGGGATGAAAGCGGTTATGCAAGGCGCACAGGCAATTATGCTGGGTGATGCCGAAATTGTTGTAGCCGGTGGAATGGAAAATATGAGCTTAGCACCTCATTATTTATATCTTAGAGGTGGACAAAAATTTGGACCTGCAACAATGATTGACGGGATCCAGAAAGATGGATTGGTAGATGCTTATGACAATAATGCAATGGGCGTGTGTGCCGATCTTTGTGCCAGTGAGTACAATTTTTCACGTGAAGATCAGGATGCCTTTGCCGTTCAATCTTATAAACGTTCTGAAAAAGCCTGGAAAGAAGGAAAATTTGACAATGAAGTAGTTCCCGTGGAAGTTCCACAAAGAAAAGGCGAGCCTAAAATAATTAAAGAAGATGAAGAGTTTAAAAATGTATTTCTAGATAAAATCCCTTCTTTACGACCCGCATTTTCAAAAGATGGCACAGCAACCGCTGCAAACTCTTCTACAATAAACGATGGTGCCGGTGCTCTTATCTTAATGAGCCGGGAAAAAGCCAATGAATTAGGATTAAAAGTATTGGCAAGCATCAAGGGTTTTGCCGATGCGTCTCAAGCCCCAAAATGGTTTACAACTTCTCCATCCAAAGCAATTCCTAAAGCTTTGGAAAAAGCTGGAATTACCAAAGATGATGTGGACTTTTTTGAATTTAACGAAGCATTTTCCGTGGTGGGTTTAGCCAATATGAAATTATTGGGATTAACTGACAAAAATGTGAATGTGAATGGTGGCGCTGTTTCTTTGGGACACCCACTGGGATGTTCAGGAGTTAGAATTATAATCACCCTTTTAAACGTATTGGAACAAAACAATGCTAAAATAGGCGCAGCTTCTATTTGTAATGGTGGCGGTGGCGCTTCAGCAATAATTATTGAAAGAGACTAATTTAATTTTGGCAATCTTTTTTTGATGCAATACGGAATATGCAATCTTAGCATCGTACCGGTTCGTTTACAACCGGAGGATGCCACTGAAATGGTTACCCAACTTTTATATGGTGAACATTTTAAAATTCTTGAAGAACGGGGAAAATGGAGCCGGATACGCATTGCATCCGATTCCTGTGAAGGCTGGGTAGATAACAGGCAGTATCTCAAAATTGAGGAGACTGCCTTTTATGAACTCAATGATTCAAAACCTTTTTATTCGGCAGATTTAATTGAATACTTAATAGATGAGAATAGCAACTTAACCGCAATAACATTGGGTGCTGTTTTAAACTATGCCCATCAATTGAAGCATTCACATGACGGAGCCGTCATTTCAGGAATAAAGGAAAAGTCCAATCTCATACCAATGGCGTTACAATATTTGAACGCACCTTCCATTTGGGGAGGAAAAACGCCTTTCGGGATAGATTGCAGCGGGTTTACCCAAATGGTTTATATGCTTAACGGCTATTCCTTACTTAGAAATTCTGCACAGCAAGCTACCCAGGGAGAAGCCCTAAGTTTTATTGAAGAAAGCGAGCCCGGGGATTTGGCCTTTTTTGATAATGCCGAAGGTATTATAACCCACGTAGGATTAATGATGAAGGACAATTACATTATCCACGTGCACGGCAAGGTAAGAATTGATAGGATTGATCACTCCGGGATCTTTAATACTGAATTGAACAGGCATACCCATCAGTTACGGGTGATCAAGAAGATAATTTAACTTTTATTCAGGATTCCAGGCAAGTTTCTTTTTAAATGTTGAGATTGTTAAATGGATATAAATAAAAACAGGCTGCCTTTGGCAGCCTGTTTTTATTATAAAATTGTGAAAGAATTTTATTTAATCTAGTTTCTCCTGTAAAGCTGCAGCCTTTTCTGCCTCACCTAACTGGTAATAAATATTCATTGCAGTTCTTATAGCTTCAATATTTTCAGGATTGTCTTCCATTACTTTTTCTAAATATGGAAGTGCTTTTCTATAAAGACCTTTTCTTTGTTCGGCAAGTTCATCATATTTTTTAGCATCGGCTTTACTCAATCCCAGACCATTCATTTGTTCTACTATTGCTGTTTCTCCGGAAAGAATTGCGGCTGCAATATTTAAGCGAGCTTCAGTCAATTTAGGATTAAGTTCCAGTGCTTTATTATAATATTTGATAGCAGCTTCAATATCGCCTATTTCATAAGAGGTTACTCCTAGATTGTAATATATGGTTGGATTATTGGGGTCTTTCTCTACAATAGCCTCCATAAGCGCCTTATATTTTTCTTTATCTCCCAATTTGTAATACATATCGGCTTCAGATTGTAATAGAGAAATATCATCAGGATTGGCTAGTTTTGCAGCATCCATTGCCGCGATAGCTTTATCATTCTTTCCCTGATCAATATAGATCAAAGCGATGTTTTTGGCTATTTCGCCTTCTTTAGAAGTAACTTTTCGATCCTCCGGATTAAGGTACTCTCCGGATTTCACCATAAGATCCCTTTGTGTTTTACCCATTACCTCTTCTTCCCCGGTTTCTTTATTCACCGCAATATATTGGGTTTCAATTCCTGTATATCCAAGACCTTTTAATTCCTCATAATATTTAAGGGCAGTATCATAGTCTCCTGCATTAATAGAATTTGAAGCTGCAAAATATAAATACAAGGTATCTTTATTGTTTAATTGATAACCGGCATATAACTTTTCTGCTGCCTTGTCGTATTTCTCTGCATTTTGATCTTTAATGGCGCTCTGAACAAGACTATTGGTGATAGCCGCCAAACCATCGGCTGCTTCATCACTTCCCAATTCCTGTGCTTTTTTAAAGGCTTCAGCAGCAGTCATTAAATCTGCAACCGGAATGTTTTCTCCCGTGCCAAGGTAAGCTTGACCTTTAAAAAGATAAAAATCGGTTTGATAACTTGAATTTGCTTCCGATAAATTTTGTTCTGCCTGTGTCAACAAAGTTTTTGCTTCAGCATAACTCCCCTTTTCGATTGCCTTTCCCGCATCGCGGATTTCCTTTTTTTGAGCTATCGCAACCAGCGTCAAAAATGATAATGCAATTGTTAAAATTTTGGTTTTCATTCTGTTTTGGTTTTACGTTTATTTATTCTTCTGTATCATTTACAATAGTTGTGCCATCTGAAATCTCATCATTGGTATCAGAGGCTTCTGCCTCATCCAGATTCTCGACAATTTCTTCGGTTTGCATTACTTTTGCCACCGCCGCAATCGCATCTCCTCCTTTCAGGTTGATAAGCTTAACTCCCTGAGTTGCTCGTCCCATCACCCTAAGATTTTCAATACTCATTCTTATGGCAAGTCCGGATTTATTGATGATCATTAAATCATCTTTATCGGTTACATTTTTAATAGCTACCAAATTTCCGGTTTTTTCAGTGACAGAGATGGTTTTTACTCCTTTTCCTCCCCTGTTGGTAATCCGGTAATCTTCCAGTTTGGAACGTTTTCCGTACCCATTTTCAGAAACTACAAGAACATCGGCATCCCAATCGTCTACGGCAATCATTCCTACCACTTCATCATTGTCATCTGCAAGGGTAATTCCTCTCACTCCTGAAGCATTTCGGCCCATAGGCCTTGTTTTGCTTTCTTCAAACCGAATTGCTTTTCCACTTTTTATCGCCAACATTACCTGGCTGTTTCCTGTGGTGAGTTTTGCTTCCAATAATTCATCGTCTTCCCTGATGGTAATCGCGTTAATACCATTTACACGGGGTCTTGAATATTGTTCCAGAGAGGTTTTTTTCACCTGACCCTTTTTGGTGGCCATGATCACAAAATGATTATTGATATATTCCTCATCTTTCAAATCCTGGGTACATATAAATGCTTTCACATTATCTCCCGGTTCAATATTGATCAAGTTTTGAATTGCCCTTCCTTTGGAAGTTTTACTTCCTTCAGGTATTTCATACACCCTCATCCAGAAACATTTGCCCTTTTGGGTGAAAAACAGCATATATTGATGGTTTGTCCCTGTGAACAAATACTCCAAAAAGTCTTCACTCCTGGTGGTAGAACCTTTTTGCCCTACTCCCCCGCGGTTTTGTGTTTTATATTCATTAAGGGATGTCCTTTTAATATATCCAGCATGTGAAATGGTAATTACCACTTGCTCATCCGGGATCATATCTTCAATACTCAAATCGCCACCGGCATACTCGATCACAGATCTTCTGGCATCGCCATACTTTTCTTTAATTTCAAGCAATTCATCCGTGATAACAGTCATCCTGCGCTCTTTGCTGTTCAGGATATCCTTTAGATCTTCAATTGTTTTTAAGATTTCATCGTATTCAGCGCGAAGTTTATCCTGTTCCAGTCCGGTAAGTTGTCTCAATCGCATTTCTACAATTGCCTTGGCCTGAATTTCGGAAAGCTTAAAGCGTTCAATTAATTTTGAACGGGCTTCATCGGCATTGTTGGAAGATCTTATCAAAGCGATCACTTCATCGATATTATCGGAAGCGATAATTAATCCTTCTAAAATATGCGCTCTTTCTTCTGCTTTTCGAAGTTCATATTGGGTTCTTCTCACCACTACTTCATGGCGGTGCTCCACAAAATGAAAGATCATATCCTTGAGATTGAGCATCTCCGGACGTCCTTTAACCAATGCGATATTATTAACGCTGAAACTGGATTGAAGGGCAGTATGTTTATAGAGTGTATTCAGGACAATATTTGGAATGGCATCCCTTTTAAGGATATACACAATACGCATTCCGTTTCTATCAGATTCATCACGAATAGTTGAAATACCTTCTATCTTTCTATCATTGATTAAATCGGCCGTTTTTTTGATCATATCGGCCTTATTCACCTGATAGGGGATTTCGGTCACTATGATACTTTCCTTGCCGTTTACTTCTTCCAATGTAGATTTTGCCCTTACCATCACGCGACCCCTACCTGTTTTAAAGGCTTCCCGTACTCCATCATATCCATAGATCGTCCCTCCTGTTGGGAAATCCGGAGCTTTGATGTGAGTAATAAGTTCGTCTATTTCAATATCGTTATTTTCAATATAAGCTATGGTCCCGTCAATTACTTCTGAAAGGTTGTGGGGTGGCATATTGGTAGCCATCCCAACGGCTATTCCGCTGGCTCCGTTAATCAAAAGATTCGGTACCCTTGTAGGCAATACGGTTGGTTCTTCTAAAGTATCATCAAAATTTAAGCGGAAATCTACTGTCTCTTTATCGATATCAGCCAACAGGTCTTCGGCAATTTTGCGCATCCTCGCTTCGGTATATCGCATGGCAGCCGGACTGTCCCCATCAACAGATCCAAAGTTACCCTGGCCTTCCACCAGCATATAGCGTAAACTCCATTCCTGCGCCATACGCACCATCGCATCATATACAGAGGTATCCCCGTGTGGGTGATACTTCCCTAAAACTTCCCCAACGATACGGGCCGACTTTTTATGAGCACCGGTAGCTCTAATTCCTAATTCGTGCATTCCAAATAAAACCCTTCTGTGTACGGGTTTTAATCCGTCACGCACGTCAGGCAGTGCACGTGACACAATGACGGACATAGAATAATCGATGTAAGCCGATTTCATTTCATCTTCAATGTTGATAGGAATTAACTTTTCTCCTTCAGCCATATTAATTAGTTTATTTTAGTTCAAAAACATATCGTGCCAATTTACGCATTTCACCAATGTTTTAAGGGGTAAATGCCTTTGTTTTAACAAATTTTATTAACAAATTTTTAGGCGGTTTTCGTTGATAAGTTCGTTACCTTCCATTTTGATAATTGAAAGTTATTTTGTCTATTAGCTAACGACTCATTAAAAGGTATAATTTTTGAACATTTTAATGAAAAATAAATTAAAGAGAAAGGAAAATAATATGGACGATAATTTTTCACCCAGAGTTAAAGACGTCATTGCCTTCAGCAAAGAAGAAGCACTAAGGCTGGGGCACGATTTTATAGGAACTGAGCATCTCATGCTTGGTTTGCTTCGTGATGGGGACGGCAAAGCCATAAATATACTGAACGCCATGGACATAGATTTGGGTCAGTTAAGGCGTAAAGTAGAAATATTAAACCCTGCCATTCCCGGTGTATCAGGAATTTCCAACGAAAAAAAGAACCTGCACCTGACCCGACAAGCAGAACGAGCATTGAAAACCACTTTTTTAGAGGCTAAGTTATTTCAAAGCGCTTCTATAAATACCGCTCATTTGTTATTGTGTATTTTAAGAAATGAAAATGACCCAACTACTAAACTTCTAAATAAAATGAATATAGATTATGACGGGGTTAAAGATCAATTTAAATATATGATCACAAACGAAGATGATTATATTGAAGCTCCCAGAGCTGAATCATTTTCTGATGACGATACAAGTTCTGACGATTTATCCAAGGACAACCCCTTTAGCAGCAGCACCGGGAAAACCAACAAGAAATCCAAGACCCCTGTTTTGGATAATTTTGGAAGGGATCTTACCGCAATGGCCGAAATTGATAAACTCGACCCTGTAGTAGGAAGGGAAAAAGAGATAGAACGTGTAAGCCAGATTTTAAGCAGGCGTAAGAAAAACAATCCGTTGCTGATAGGAGAACCCGGTGTTGGGAAATCGGCAATTGCCGAAGGTTTGGCCCTTCGAATTGTACAGCGCAAAGTTTCAAGAATCCTTTTTGACAAGCGAGTAGTAACCCTTGACCTGGCAAGTCTTGTTGCAGGCACAAAATATCGCGGCCAGTTTGAAGAACGCATGAAGGCGGTAATGAACGAATTGGAAAAAAATGACGATATAATTCTTTTTATAGATGAAATCCATACCATAGTTGGTGCCGGTGGTGCAACGGGAAGCCTAGATGCCAGCAACATGTTCAAACCTGCATTGGCCAGAGGGGAAATTCAATGCATTGGTGCCACAACCTTAGATGAATACAGACAGTATATCGAAAAAGATGGTGCTCTTGAAAGAAGGTTCCAAAAGGTAATTGTAGAACCCACCTCTGTTGAAGAAACAATTGAAATTTTAAATAATATCAAGGATAAATATGAAGAACATCACAATGTAAGTTATACTCCCGAGGCGATTGATGCTTGTGTGAAATTGACCAACAGGTATTTAACAGATAGGTTTCTTCCGGATAAAGCTATAGACGCTTTAGATGAGGCAGGTGCCCGGGTACATATAACAAATATTGAAGTGCCCAAACTAATTTTGGAATTGGAACGCAAACTTGAAGAAGTGCGTGAAAGCAAAAATGTGGTAGTAAAAAAACAAAAATACGAAGAAGCTGCCAAACTTAGGGACGATGAAAAAAACCTTGAAAAACAGTTAGCTGTAGCCCAGGAAAATTGGGAAGTTGAATCTAAAAAACATAAGGTAACCGTTACTGAAGATAATGTAGCCGATGTCGTATCGATGATGACGGGAGTTCCCGTAAACCGGATTGCACAAACCGAAATCAAAAAACTGGCTGAACTTCCTGTGCGAATTAAAGCAAAAGTAATTGGTCAGGACGATGCGGTAAACAAGGTTGTAAAAGCCATTCAACGTAACCGCGCAGGATTGAAAGATCCAAACAAACCTATTGGTTCCTTTATTTTCTTAGGTCAAACAGGCGTTGGTAAAACCCAATTGGCAAAAGTACTTGCCAGGGAATTATTTGATAATGAGGATACCCTCATACGAATTGACATGAGTGAATATATGGAAAAATTCGCCATTTCAAGGTTAATTGGAGCACCTCCGGGATATGTTGGATATGAAGAAGGTGGACAATTAACTGAAAAAGTACGCCGTAAACCATATGCCGTTATATTGCTTGATGAGGTTGAGAAAGCCCACCCCGATGTATTCAACATGTTGTTACAAGTGTTGGATGATGGTTATTTAACCGATAGCTTAGGAAGGAAAATCGACTTCAGGAACACCATAATCATAATGACATCAAATATCGGGTCCCGTAAACTGAAAGATTTTGGTCAGGGTGTTGGATTTGGGACCGCTGCAAAACGCTCTCAACTTGATGACAATACTAAAAGTGTAATTGAAAACGCGCTTAAGAAAGCTTTTGCTCCCGAATTCCTCAACAGAATAGACGATGTCGTTATTTTTAATTCATTGGAAAGAGATGATATTCAAAAAATTATTGAAATAGAACTCTCAAAATTATATGAAAGAATACACAATATTGGCTATTCCCTTTCCCTAAGCGATAAGGCAAAAGATTTTATTGCTGATAAGGGTTTCGATAAAGCGTATGGCGCAAGACCTTTGAACAGGGCAATTCAAAAATATATTGAAGATGCGTTAGCTGAAGAAATTATCACATCACATTTATCTGAAGGTGATAAAATATTTATGGATCTTGATGAAGCCAAAGGTGAACTTACAATTAAAATTGAAAAAACCGCCAAGGAAACCGAATCCTAATAAATCTGATTTTTTAATTCAAACTGCTTTAATGCTAAATAAATTAGCATTAAAGCAGTTTTTTTTTGCGTTATAAATTCTTATCCAAGGAATTCAATATTGTTAAAATCATTTATAATTTTGCATATATAACTCATATTTAACCCCTTAATAAATAGCCGTGTTTTGTTTGAATTGTAAAAAATTTCCAATATAATTCTTATATTTACAAGGCATATTATTCCCTACAATTTTATGACTAATACCGAATTAAAATTAGATTTTGGCAAGATTACTTTTGAAACTAATATCCTCATTGCAGAACTGAATGAAGGAATTTTACTTGATGTTGAAAATAACAGGAAACTCTTGGAAATTGGAAGGAAAACTTTCAATAATGGTTCCTATGGTTATATTTCAAATCGGGTAAATTCTTATGGAGTTAATCCTATGGTTTATCTGGAATCAGCAAGCACTCATAATTTAAAAGCAATTGCCGTGGTCACTACAAATCCTGTATGCAGACAAAATGCCCTCCTGGAACGCCAGTTCTATAGTGACAGGAATTCATTTGAAGTATTCAATACACTGGAAGAGGCAATCAATTGGATAAAATCTAAGATTTAAATCAATCAAACAGCAAATCCTGATCTATTGTATAATTTGCGATAAACTCCTTTGCGTGACGGATATGATCTGACATTACCTGATCTTCTCTCAAAATAGGCACTTCGGCTCTGAATGCATCCAAAAGCTCCATTAAAAAAGGAGAAGTTTTAGCGGGTTCCCTAAAATGCAATGCCTGAGAAGCGTTAAAAAGTTCAATAGCCAGAATGGTAGAAATATTCTCGATCACTTTTAATAGTTTGGTGGCTCCATTGGCGCCCATACTTACATGATCTTCCTGCCCATTGGAAGATACAATAGAATCTATACTTGCGGGAGTGGCATATTGCTTATTTTGACTCACAATACTTGCAGCCGTATATTGAGGGATCATAAATCCGCTGTTCAAACCAGGATTTTCTACCAGAAAAGTTGGCAAACCTCTTAAGCCGGAAACCAATTGATAAATTCTACGTTCAGAGATATTGCCTATTTCTGCCATAGCGATTGCCAAATAATCCAAGGCCAATGCCAATGGCTGTCCGTGAAAATTCCCTCCGGAAATGATCTTATCCGCTTCAATAAAAACATTTGGATTATCCGTCACCGAATTGATTTCAGTTTTAAAGGTTTTTCTCACAAAGGCCAAAGTATCCCTGGTAGCTCCATGTACCTGTGGAATGCACCTAAATGAGTAAGGATCCTGCACATTTTCTTTTTCGTTTTCAGCTATTTCACTTCCTTTTAGAAATTCCCGCAAACGTTCTGCCGTTTTTATTTGACCCCTATGTGGTCGCACCATATGTACCAGTTCATCAAACGGGGACATATTGCAATTAAAGGCATCTATTGAAACCGCACCAATTACATCGGCCATATAGCAAAGCTTATAAGATTCCAATAGCGCATAAACCCCATGAGCACTCATAAATTGTGTGCCGTTCAAAAGTGCAAGACCTTCTTTGGCTTGCAGTTCAATAGGCTCCCAATCATATTTTTTCAAAACCGATTCAGCATTTATCCTTTCATTATTATAATAAACCTCACCCTTTCCTAATAATGGTAAAGACATGTGTGCAAGGGGTGCCAAATCTCCTGATGCTCCCAGGGATCCTTGTTCATAAATTACCGGCAAGATATCTTCATTATAAAAATCCATCAGGCGCCTCACCGTTTGCAAGCTCACTCCTGAATTTCCATAACTTAACGACTGTATTTTCAACAATAACATCAGCCTGATTATTGGTTTGGAAACCAGATTTCCCGTTCCACAAGCATGTGACATCACTAAATTTTGTTGCAACTGGGTAAGGTTTCCAGCAGCGATCTTTACATTGCATAAAGAACCAAAACCCGTATTGATCCCATAAATAGGAAGATCGTTTTGTTTAATCTTTTCATTTAAGTAATGCCTTGATTTTTCAATATTTACTCTGGCTTCATCGCTTAAATCCAGTTTCTTCTTATTGTTAATAATATCGTAAAGTACATGCAAGTCTAAAACTGCAGAACTAATATAATGAAATGAATTCATAGGTAAAATGGGATGTTGATTGGTATCAAAAATTTTATTTACACCGTTAAACTGCATAAAATATAAGGGTAATGTAGAAATAAAGTCATTTTTAAAAACTTATTTCGCTAACCAGTAAACTTTTCTATCAGGTTCCAATGGTTATTAAACAATTGCTAAAATAAACCAATATTTTTCAATTTCCCTATCCTTTTTTAAACAAATCTAAAAATGCTGCTCCTATATTTTTTGCGACATCACTGGAAATCATTCCCTGATAGCTAAGTTTTTCAGCAGAAATATCTCCTGCCCTACCGTGTAGATAAACTCCAAAAACCGCGGCTATCGCAGGCTCATAACCCTGGGAAATCAAGGCAGTTATTACCCCCGAAAGTACATCGCCACTTCCCGCTGTTGCCATTCCTGGATTTCCCGTGTTGTTCACAAATAGTTTATCGCCCGATACGGTTATGGTATGAGCCCCTTTAATGACCAAAACCAATTTGTATTTTATTGAAAAAATCCGGGCTTTTTCAAGTTTTTCAAAATCGTCTTTCCATTTCCCCACTAAGCGTTCCAATTCTTTGGGATGTGGGGTTAAAACCGAGTTTTCCGGAACCTGCTTCAGCAATTCCTTTTCTTTGGAAAGAATATTCAATCCATCGGCATCAATAACCATTGGATCTTTTGTTTTTTCCAATAATTCTTTAAAAGCTATTGTGGTAATTTTGGAGGTTCCGGCACCCATTCCGAAGCAAATAACATCCGGCTTGATCTCAAATTCAATTTTTGAGAGTTCATTTTCATGTTTATCGGTAAGTACCATTGCTTCAGGGAGAACTGTTTGCAAAATTTGATATCCACATTTTGGGGCATAAATAGTTACCAATCCAGCACCGGATCGCAAAGCAGCTATTGCTGTAAGTGAAATGCTCCCAATCTTGCCATAACTACCTCCAATTATTAAACTATGCCCGTAATTTCCTTTATGCGAAAAGTTTTTCCTGGGTATATAGAAAGTAATGGCCTCTTTTTTGTCAATAAGTAATGCTTTTACGGAAGTTTTATCTAAATATTCCCTGTCCAAACCTATATCCAGCACTTGTAAATCACCCAAATATTCGGCTGCCTGAGGAAGGAAAAAAACCAATTTTGGAGTCTGAAAAGTGAGGGTGAACTTTGCTTTAATAACTGCATCCTTTTTGGAAGGGGTTTTATCTGCAAACAAACCGGAAGGCATATCTATTGAAACAACAAATGCCCCGGATTTATTGATATATTTTACCAATTGGGCAACCCAATCTTCCAGTGGCCTGTTAAGCCCTATTCCAAAAATAGCATCAATAATAAAATCCTCTTCAGATAACTTAGGAAAATCCTCCTTGCCATTTATTAAAGTCGGCCAGGTGGTGGAAATATCTTTTATCTTATTATAATTGGCAAGAAAATCTTTTGATCGCGCATTGCTATAATTTACAACATATATCGTCACATTATAATTTTGTTCCAATAACAAACGACCAACAACTAACCCATCACCCCCATTGTTTCCAATACCGCAAAATATCTTTATAGGAAGTTGGGCACCTTGAAGCCTGGAATGAATTTCGTTATAGACCAAGGTAGCAGCGCGTTCCATCAACATTTCAGAAGTGACCCCCTGTTTTTCAATAGTTATCTTATCTGCTTCAGCCAGTTGTTGAACATCAAAAATCTTCATAATTTCTTCATCTAAATAATTTTTTATCTACCAATAACGCTTTGTTTATTCTTAATGACCTTGTCAAAAAAGATGGTTTTGGCCAGGTAACTTTTAAAAATACACATTATTTTCTTTTACTATTTGAATAAGCTATACAAATATAAAACTTCTATTGAGGCTTATCAAAACAATAATAAATTCTTAATAAAAACTGTATTATTCCACTCTAATTCAGTTTGAATTAAATAAATTTGTCTAAATCCAAAATTGATGAAATATCCAATTGAATGGGATTTTTTAAACAGTAAATCATTATATGGAGGCTCCATATAATTGTTAAAATAATTTTATAAATTCATATGAAAAAAATTGCCCTTAACGATATTCATATTGCTTTAAATGCCAAAATGGTTCCGTTTGCTGGTTTTAATATGCCGGTCTCATACGAAGGCATAAACATAGAACACAAAGCAGTACGCGATGCAGTAGGAGTCTTTGATGTTTCCCATATGGGAGAATTCCTGATTTCCGGTGATAAGGCCTTAGATCTTATTCAAAAAGTGAGTTCCAATGATGCCTCCAAATTAGTGGACGGAAAAGCCCAATACTCCTGTTTGCCCAATAAAGATGGTGGAATTGTAGACGATTTGATCATTTACAGGTTAAATGCTGAAAAATATTTGTTGGTGGTAAATGCTTCAAATATTGAAAAAGACTGGAATTGGATCTCCCAACATAATACCATGGGAGCAACAATGGAGGATCTTTCTGACGAATATTCCCTTCTTGCCATTCAAGGTCCAAAAGCAGCCGAGGCCATGCAATCCCTTACTGAAGTGAATTTGAAAGATATGAAGTTTTACACCTTTGAAGTTGCTGAATTTGCAGGGGTCAAGAATGTGATTATTTCGGCTACGGGATATACCGGAAGCGGAGGCTTCGAAATTTATTTCAAAAATGAAGATGCCAAACAAATCTGGAATAAAGTGATGGAAGCCGGTGCCAATTTTGGAATAAAACCAATAGGATTGGCTGCCAGGGACACACTTCGACTAGAAATGGGATACTGTCTTTATGGAAATGATATTGATGACACCACTTCTCCAATAGAAGCTGGTTTAGGTTGGGTTACAAAATTCACAAAGGACTTTATAAATTCTGAAGCCCTAAAAAAGGAAAAAGAAGAAGGCCGAAAACGAAAATTGATCGCTTTTGAACTAGATCAACGCGGAGTCCCTAGACATGGGTACGATATTGTAGATGAAAATGGCAAGATTATTGGCATAGTTACTTCGGGCACCATGTCACCATCTTTAGAAAAAGGAATAGGAATGGGTTACATTCCAGCAGGAATGGCCAAAACAGGTGAAAAAATATTCATCCAAATTCGAAATAAAGCCATTTCGGCCACACTGGTGAAATTGCCCTTTTATAAAGGATAATTCTATTGAAAAAAATATTGATTTTAGGAGCAAGTGGCTTTATAGGCAATGCCTTATATAAAGAGCTTTGCTCCTATTTTGATACCTACGGCACGTATTTCACAAATGCTGAGCCCTTCAGCAAAAACCAAAAATTCTACCAGTTCGATATCCAAACAGAAAACATCGAACTTTTACTTCAAAATTTAAAACCAACCATCATAATTTCTGCCTTACGCGGAAATTTCAATGCACAGGTAAGCACTCATTTATCGATTATTGATTATTTAAATAAAAATGAATCTAAACTCATTTTTATTTCATCTGCAAATGTATTCGATGCCTTTACCAATTATCCATCGTATGAATATGACAAGACACTTTCACAAAGTGTCTATGGCCGGTTTAAAATCAAAATTGAAAATGCCTTGCTTCGTCTCCCAAATCACAAGTACAATATTTTGCGATTGCCCATGGTTTTTGGAGCAAACTCCCCACGGATACTGGAAATAAAAAATAAAATTGAATTTGGCGAACCTATTGAAGTATTTCCAAACGTGGTAGTAAATGCTGCTGATATTTCAAAACTTACTCAGCAAATCCATTATATTATAAACCAAAAAAAACAAGGCGTTTTTCATTTGGGAAGCAATGACCTGACCCATCAACATGACTTGATCACCGATATTGCCAAAGTGCTCGGATTTAAAAATCCGCTTTTAAAACAGGTATATGATTCCAATTATGACCGATTTCTTGCGGTAGTTCCAAAAGATAATATTCTTCCTAAAAATCTACAGGTTACAATTCAGCAGATAATAAATGCCTCACAGATCATATAATTGTTAATTTTGTCTTAAAAAAAAGGTGATGGTGCAAGTTCAGGTAGGATATGCTTAACTTTAAAAGTTAATTTTTTATTACTGATAACTGACTAAAACACACCAAAAATGAAAAAATTATCTCAAGAGGAAATCAACGGCCACCTGGAATCTCTGGAAGGATGGACGTATTCTGAAAATGCCATACACACCTCCTTCGAGTTTGAAAATTTCAAAGAAGCTTTTACACTCATGACCCGGATTGCATTTGAAGCCGAAGCGCAACAGCATCATCCAGAGTGGTCCAATGTTTACAATGAATTGGAAATTTCATTATCCACTCATGATGCCGGAGGGGTAACCGAAAAAGACTTTAAACTTGCCAAAACAATTGAAAAAATTGTCAATGCAGATTAACTATTAAAACAAAAAAAATTGACGTTCCATTTTTTACCTAAAAATGGAACGTTTTTTTTATTTT